>OIWQ01000177.1_pt1 | contig 80493 bp, 66 predicted proteins | sample 1587571 | NCBI WGS metagenome assembly OIWQ01 (sample SAMEA3888910, study PRJEB22519) | human gut metagenome | biome: human gut; feature: human-associated habitat; material: faeces | place: Denmark | collected 2010
ATATTATCCCAAACACGCTTACCGGGCGCGCGGAGGCCACCAGAAGCGGCGACCGGCAGACCATGCGCGGGGATGCCTGTGTAAAGTCGTTCCGGTACATCGTGGCGGAGTTCGACGCGCTGCCGATGGAGAAGCAGGGGGCGGTATTGCGCGGGCTCTGTCAAGTCACCGGATGCCGAATTGCCGCCCTGATTCATTCCGGGGGGAAGTCCTGTCATGCGTGGATCACCTGCGACGGGATCGGCAATGCCGATGATTGGGCGCGGATCGTCAAGGAAAAAGTGTTTCCGGTTTTAACCGCTCTTGGAGTGGATCGGGCATGTTCCAACCCGGCGCGGTTGTCCCGGCTTCCGGGGGTATTCCGGAGCGACAAGGCGAATTGGCAGAAACTTCTTTATCTGGCTCCGGGAGGGGGGACGCTATGACAGCCGAAGAAATGCGAGATAATCTTGTGCGGGAGGCGCTGAAAGTGCCAAGCATTCGGGAGGCCGTCGAAGAACTGGACCGGCAGGACCGGCGGCGGATCACCAGCCCGGAGAACGGAAGGCGCGGAGGGCGTAGACATATCCCGGTGGATATTTGGGCGCGTGCTTTTGCCGACCGTCATTATCGGGCGGGCGGATTGTACACCTTGCGTTTTTTGGCCGGTCAGTGGTACGAGTTCCGGGGCGATTACTGGCACGAGTTGAACCCAAAAGACTTGGAAAGCGTCCTTGTTGGCTTCCTGCAACGGGAGGGATACGCCGCAGATGACCGCATTTCCGAGGCGCTTGTACGGGATATTCTGCTGAATCTGAAATCTAGCGAGAATTGCGGGCTTCATTCGGGGCTCTTCCGGATTCCCTGTTTCCTGCCGGACGGGCAAAGCGCGGCGGGCTGGTTACCGATGCGGAACGCGGTTATCAATATCGAAGCTGCCGCCGCTGCTGCCGGGCGCGGGGAGCCATTGCCGCCGGACGCGCAGCGGGACCGGTCCCCGGATTTGTTTTGTACATTCGGGCTTGATTACGACTATGACCCGGCGGCGACCTGCCCAAAATGGGAAAAGTATCTTTCCGAGGTGCAGCCGGAAGAAGAAACCCGGGAGATATTGCAGATGATGGCGGGGCTGGCGCTGGTGCCGGATTGCCGCTATAACGTCGGCTTCTTCCTGTATGGTCCAGCGGGGACGGGTAAAAGCGTTTTCGTGAACGTCTTGACCGCGCTAATCGGGGCGGAAAACTGTTGTAATATTCCCTTGGCACGGCTGGCCGACCGCTTCGGACTTGCCCCTTTGACCGAGAAACTGTTGAACATCGTTGGGGAGTTGCCGCAGATGCCGGAGAACGGTAGAAGCGCGGACGTGGAGGGCTTTTTTAAATCAGTCACCAGCGGGGACGAAATCCCCGTTGAGCGCAAGGGGGTTGACGGGTGGAAAGCCCGCGCCATTGCCCGGATGGTATTTGCAACAAATGTAATGCCAGCTTTCACCGACCGCAGCGCCGGGGTATGGGATCGGGTGCGGATCATTCCGTTTAATCAGGTGTTCCGGGGGAAGCCGAACCAGAACCCCAACTTAACCGCCGAACTGCTCGAAGAGCTGCCGGGTATTTTTAATTGGGCGCTGCGAGGATTGGCGAAGCTCCGGACGCTACAAGCCTTTCCTGATTGCCCGGAGGGGGCGACAATGAAAGAAGAACACCGGAACAACTGCGACCATGAAAGGGCGTTTTTACAGGAGTTCACGGAAGCCGCGCCGGGCGGTTGGACCAGTTCCGACAACCTGTACAAGCAGTACCGGGAATGGACACTAAACAACGGGTATCGGGCAGTAGGGGCGGCCAACTTCAAAAAGGCCGTCAAGACCCTTTACCCGAAGTCGCGGGAAGAGAACAAACGCACCGATAGCGGAAGATTGCGCGTTTTTTGTAATATACGAACTGTTAATAACTTATAATAAATCGTGGAACAGGTGGAACGGGTTTATATTTGATATATAGGTAACCTATTTTTTTAAGACCTATTTTTTAGGTTTTCTATAGAGCGAATTAATACCCGTTCCAGCTGTTCCAACGGGGAGAAAAAACACCATGTTGCAGATCATACAAGACACGCGGGAACAACACCCGTTTTCATTCGAGGGATACCCGGTTGAAGTCCTGCCGGGAACCCTGAACGCCGGGGATTACTCCATACCCGGTTTCCTTGACCGTGTGGCCGTGGAGCGGAAAAGCCTTGCTGACTTGATCGGATGCTTGAGCAGCGGCCGGGAACGCTTCTCCCGGGAACTGGAACGCCTCCGGGGATATGAAAGCGCGGCGGTTGTGGTGGAAGCCGGGTTTTATGAGCTGGCGGCGGGGCGGTACCGTTCCAAGCTGTCACCGGCCAGCGCGGTACAATCGGTCGTTTCCATGATGCAGCAATACCGGATGCCGTTCTTTTTCGCGGGGACGCGCCCGGACGCGGAGCGATTCACCTTTGACTTTCTCCGGCACTATTGCAGGCACGCGGCGGCGCGGTACAGGGCGATTCAGAACATGACCGGGAGCGCCGTAATAAACGGGAACAAACGGCAGCGGGAGGGCTAAGAACATGCGGGAAAGTATTAACGCCATGATTGCCAGATTGGAGCGGACGGCGGCGAAACGGGCGGCAAAAGGCGGGGCGGGCTTCTGTACTTGTCCGGCCGGGGAGCAACGTTTTTTCTTCACCGTCGCGGGGATGACGCCCCAAGAGGTGGCGGCGGTGATTCCGGGGAACCGCCGGTATTGCCCGAGGTGCGGAGGGCGGAACATCGAAACAGAGCTAATCCCGGAAGAGCTGGGGTTGTAACAGGGGGGGAAGATATGCCGGACAGAGACGAAAACGGGCGCTTTATCGCCGGGAACAAGGCTGCAAAGGGGAATCCATACGCCAGAAAAGCGGCGGCGATGCGCCGGGCCTTGTATAACAGCGTCAGCGCGGAGGATATACGCCGGATTGTGGCGACATTGAAGCGGCAGGCGGCGGCCGGGAACTTGAAAGCCATTACCATTCTGCTTGATCGGCTGCTTGGGTCGGCCGGGCCGGGCGTTGACCTGATGGAACGGCTGGAAAAGCTGGATAATCTCTTGAATGAGCAGCGGGAGGAGGCCGGGGACGATGAATAACCAGCCCGAACAACCGCAAACGCTGCCGCCGGATTACGATTACAGCCAATGTTTCGGGATTCGGGCGTTTTCGTGCCAGCTTGACCCGGAATGTTATCTTTGTGAATATATCCACGCTTGCGATTGGGCGGCGCACGCGCCCCCGCCGGATCGGATAACCGGGAATATCAGCTATGAACGCGCCCAATACAAGCAGGACGTATCAACCGCCCCGGCATACCCGGACGAAGCGGGGCGGGAGGAAGAGCCGGAATATACCCGGCGTGACCTTGTCGACCTGCTGGCTTTTCTGCTCCGGATGGATGAATACGTTTTAAAGCTGGCCGCCGATGCCTTGACCAGGAACACAACGACTGCGGCGGAACTGGCGCGGATTCAGGGCGTATCACGTCAGGCGGTACACCAGAAGCTCGAACGGGCTGTAAAGCGATACCCGGAAATCCGGGAGCTGCTGTTGGGGAACCTGTACCGGTGCCGCCGGATTGTGCGGGAAAGCAAGTCGGAGGGCCAGCGCGTCCCGACCCGTGGCACCAGCAAGCAGGTAAAACGCCCTGCCCGGGCTTGACAAACCGCCCGGGGCGTGGTATGTTATCCCCGCTGCGAGTACAAGCCGCAGCCGCCGACCGTTTCAAGGGCCACCAACCCCGAGGCGTTAACATGAAACTTTTTTTGTGTCCCGAAATTTGCCGTTTTGCGTGAAGCAGGTAACGGGTGGTGCCGTCCTGCAAGGTGCTTGTACCACCGACCGCAAGACGGCTTTTTCATTTCGGGGCCGGGAGTACAAGCCCATGAGTAACACCAACTCAACCGCCGCCAACGCGGGAACCGTCGAAAGCATTGAAAAGACGAAAAACAAGGCGGGGAAAGCGTCGCCGGGTACAATCACCCTACCAGCGTCACAAGTCGCGCCAGAAATCAAAAACGCTGGACAAAACACAGGAGAAAACGGAAATCCTGATATATTGCCCGACCGAATGGCGGTGGCACGTGCCAAACGGGCCGAATTTCGCGCAGGACCGGCGCAGCGGGCCAATTTCAAAGGGGAAAGCCCGGACGGGTATAATCACCCTACCGGGACATTATCCCAAGCCTACCAACGGCCAGCGCTTGAAGAAAACGCGCTAAAATCGATTGTAGCGGAAAGGCTGAAAGCCGGACGCGCCAAACAAGCCGCCTTGACAAGTCGCGCGGGGCGTGGTATGTTATCCCCGTTGCACCCGACAATGCAACCGCCAAATTTTCACGGCCACCAAGCCGGGGCGTTAAACGAAAATTATTTTTTGCCCGTGGAGGGAATATTTTGGCTTGACGTGAAACCGGCGGCGCGTGGTGGCGAGCTGGCGAGGTGTTTGTCGGCACCGACCGTCAAGCCTTTTTTATTCCCCTCGAACGGGCGGGAGGCTTGAACCATGAAAACAACGTTACAGAACGTCGAAAGCGTCGCCGGGTACAATCACCCTGCCGGGATAATTGCCGGGCATTCCGAACCGTTAGCGCCGTTGGGAAATGAAAATAAAAGCAAATTCGCGGCAATGAGCAAAGCGTCACAGATGAAACGCGCCTCCCTCCGGGCCGCCGGGCTGGATCACCCGGACACGGTGGAGATTGCCGGGCGCGTCTATGACCTCCGGAAGATGCCGACGCAGCGCCGGGTATATTTCGAGCGTTTGGCGCGGATCACGACCGCCCCAACTGCCGCCATTCGTCTGAAATGCTACGAGTGTTCCGGGTACAGCGTTCAAGAAGCGAGGGCGTGCAACTGCCGGGAGTGCGCACTTTGGGTACTTCAACACCACCGCGCCGCCCGGAAACAGGAAACCTTGACCACCGGGGAGGAATAAACCATGAACACCACCAGAAAAGCCGGAATTTTGGGCAAATCGCGTAAAGTCGCCGGAAACGGCCCGCAAATCGCCGAAACCAAAAACACGAGTAATGACACTGGGAATATAAAAAATCGCGCCGGAGGCGGCAATGCAGCGAAATTTGAACCATTCCCGCCGGATCGGCGCAAGATGTATATCCAAAAACGGGGCGTAGACCCGGACGCGATACGGTACACGCCGGAAACGCTGTCGGAAACGCAGTTGCTCGAATTGCTGAAAGTGACCAGCGAAATAAACGGGCTCCCGGCGGTGGAAGACCTTTGCACGCCGAATAATGCCACTTGGATTTTCGCGGTATTGGATCGGATCGCGGCGGAGATGTGCGAATATGGGCGCGGGGAGGAACCGGAAAACAGTTACCCGTTTTTGCTTTGTCTACACGTTTCTCCCGGTGATGTATCAACTCCGGCGCGATTGTATTATGAAATCAACCGCCAGATACAGACGATAAAAAAGCTGCCGGGGGTATGGGACTGTATGTTTTATGCGTCTTTCATGATGCGCGACTTGGGCCGGGATATGCGAGAAACCAAAATCATGACCCGATACAAGGCATATGCGCAAAAAATGGCGGAAGTTTTTTTAGGCGACTAGAATTATCTGGCCATATACGCGCCCCTTGTCATGCGAGCGGGCGCGTTTTTGTTTTCTGCAATCCTTATCCACCCTTGAAAAGTCCCAACATGGGACTATATTATAATAAACAAAAGGCAAAACATGAAGATTATTAACAAAATCCTGATTGATGATTATCAGCAAAAGCACGCTGATAGCGTGAAGCCGCTGGAAAACTGGAAAGAATTGGTAAAGCTGGCAAAATGGCATACCCCGCAGGATATCCGAAACGCAATCCGGAGCGCGGATTTTCTATCAGGAAACCGGGTAATCTTCAATATCGGCGGCAATAAACACCGGCTGGTTGTCATTGTGGTTTATACAGCAGGTCAGATATATGTTCAATGGATCGGGACGCACGCGGAATACAGCAAAAGGAAGTTTTGAGGAGGCGGGCAAATGGAAATTAGCACGATAAAAAACGACGATGAACTCCGGGCAATGGTTGCGCGGGTAAATACTTTTCTTGAAGCCCACGCCGACGAATTGGACAATCTCAAGCCGGAAGATGCCGAAGAGTTGGAGCTGATGAGCCTTGTTATTGGGGCGTATGAGGATAAGCGATTCCCGGAGCCGAAAGTAGACCCGGTGGACTTCATCAAGTTCATGATGGAGCAAAAGGGGCTGAAAGTGAAAGATCTTGTCCCGTGCTTTGGAACCGCAAGCCGGGCATACGAGGTGTTAAACGGGAAGCGGAAATTAACTCTCGCCATGATAAAAAAACTTCGGGCCGTCTTGGGATGCCCCGCCGATGCCTTGATTGAAGCATGAAAGCGGAAGTCGTCGCCGTTTTGGCGGATCGGGAAAGGCTTGCACAAGAACAGCGGGCGGCTAGACGTGCACGCCTGAATAATCCGGCAAAGGCGGAAGAGGTGGCGGAAGCCCGCGCCGCGCTGGAAATCGCCCGCGCCCTGTACGAAGCGCGCAAGGCGGCCAAATTGACACAAAAAGAGCTGGCCGAAAGGATGAATACATCCCAAGCTTTTATCGCCCGTATGGAGCGGGGGCGGGTAAATATCACGATTCAGACGGTAGCCCGCTATGCTTCGGCTTGCGGAAAGCGGATTGCCTTAATCTAACCCGTGGCACCGGTCAGCAGGTAAGGAGCGCGGTTTTTTTATCAGGCAACCGGGTAATCTTCAATATCGGCGGAAACAATCACCGCGCCACCTTTAACAAAAGCGTTAAAGGCCGGGGGGGGCGCAGATTTTGCGGGCGTGATTTTGCGCCCGCTCTCTTTTTTTATCCGGTTATTCTGTGTTTTTATCCGGTTATTCCGGCTTTTTGCAACGACAGGGGGAGCGGTTTTTCTTGTTTTTTGAGGTGAAGCAGACTGGCGGCAGACTCAAAATTTATATCCGGTTATTATCCGGTTATTCTTGGAATCATAAGGAAACTTGAGCTCAAACGCGAAAACAGGGCAAAAAAAGAGGACTTACAGCTTTATTGTTGTAAGTCCTTGATTTTTAAATGGTGGTGGGAGATGGATTCGAACCATCGAAAGCGGTGCTAGCAGATTTACAGTCTGCCCCCTTTGGCCACTCGGGAATCCCACCAGGTTGGAGCGGGTAACGGGGGTCGAACCCGTATAACCAGCTTGGAAGGCTGGTGCACAGCCGTTATGCCATACCCGCAATACGGACGATTCAACCAGCGTCCCTCTGGTATTGATTCGTGTTTCGCCGAATCAAAAATTGGTGCCGACGGAGGGAGTTGAACCCTCACTCCGGTGAAAGAACTAGGACCTGAACCTAGCGCGTCTGCCATTCCGCCACGTCGGCTTATTTTTTCATCAGCTTTCAACTCGCGAATTTTGTTCGCTCGAACATCGTTCGCTGTCGATGTCATATACTGTACCTCAAAAAAAACTTTTTTCAAATGCAAAATCACAGAAAAAATTAAAAAAAACTGTTTTTTTTACTTGGACTTGACGCATTTTGGCGTTATCGTATAGCATGAGTTGTTACAATGGAAAGTGCAAATGGGTGTAAAAAATTGGAAACTTGCCGGGAATAATCTGGAACATCAAATCGAATCGGTACAGCGGAAGTTCTCTCTGCCTCGGCCGATCGCCGTCTACTTCGCCGCTCGCGGAATCGGCGAAGATCAGGTTCAGGATTTTCTGTCGCCCCGCCTCTCTCAACTGAGCGATCCCTACCGCTTCCCGGGAATCCGGGAGGCCGCGCAACGCTTGTGGGACGCGATCGCCCGTCGTGAACCAATCCTCATTCACGGGGATTACGATACCGACGGCATCACCGCCAGCGCTCTGCTCGCCCTGGTGCTCCGTCAGAACGGCGCCATCGTGCATTCCTTCATCCCGCATCGCTTCGATGACGGGTACGGTTTCACGCCGGAGTCTCTGCAGAAGGCTCTCGATACCTACGGCAGTTGTCGCGTTCTCGTGACCGTCGACTGCGGAATCACCAGCTGCGATGCGGTCAATGACGCCATCGCGCGCGGAATCGATGTGATCGTCACCGACCACCATGAGGCCGGTGCGGAACTGCCGAAGGCTCTCGCGGTCATCAATCCCAAGGTGTATCCTGAACTCGAAGATCTTCAGGTGCTCTCCGGCGCAGGGGCCGCATTCAAGCTTTCGCACGCCTTTATTAAATATGGACGCGAACACAACCTCGGCGGCTTTCAAACCCGTCTCGAGGAGGTGCTTGACTATGTGGCGCTCGGAACCGTTGCGGATATTGTGCCGCTGCTCGGCGAAAACCGCATCATGGTCAAGTTCGGCATTGAGACGCTTCGCAAACAGCTGCGGCCCGGAGTGCGCGCCCTGATCGAGAGCTCCAAGATCCGGTCGGAACTCACTCCGGCCGACATCACCTTCCGCATGGCTCCGCGCATCAACGCCGCCGGCAGGGTAGGGGACGCCAACGTCGCGCTGCAGCTGCTGGAGTCCGAACATATCGTTGAAGCCTATCACTTCGCCTCCCAGCTGGAATCTTTCAACCGCATCCGGCAGGATAAGGAACAGGAGATCTATCAGGAAGCCTGTGAACAGATCGAACGCCATCTCGCCTGGCAGAGCGACTATTCTCTGCTCGTGGCCGGCCGCGACTGGCATCAGGGCGTCATCGGCATCGTCGCCTCCCGACTGGCCCGCGACTATAACCGGCCGACCATTGTTCTGACCATTCAGGGCGACGTCGCGTACGGCTCCGGGCGCAGTGTCCCCAGCCTGAATCTGGTGGAGGTGCTCAGTCACACGGCCGGCCTGCTGGAACGCTACGGCGGCCACCCCATGGCGGTCGGCATCGGATTGCGTACGGACCGCATTGCCGACTTTTTCGAGGCGATGGACCGGGAGGTGCGCAAGCAGATCACCTCGGCGGATCTCGAGGACTGCATCACCTACGACGGCGAGGCGTTTCTCCACGAGCTCACGCCGGAATTCTTCCGCTATCTCGCGCTGCTTTCCCCGTTCGGGCACAGCAACGTCAAACCGATCTACCGATTCAATGAGGTGCAGGTGGCTCGTTGTTCCACCGTCGGCGGCTCGCATACCCGCGGCATCCTCCGCACCCGGACCGGGCAGATCGATTTCATCGCTTTCAACCGGCCGAGCCATCTGTTCCACGGGAAAACGCTGGATGTGCTTGCCACTCCGCAGTTGAACCACCACCAGGGGCAGGAGACTCCTCAGCTTAACATTATCGATATGCGTGAAGTCTATTGAGGCGAGCATGAAAATCCGGGCGGGAATCACGGAGGCAATTCTTCTGTGGTTCTCGTTTTTTTCCGGCTGGCTGGTGCTGACCGGCATCGGCCAGTGTGACCTTATGTATCTGCTCGCCGTGCCGATGGAGTCGGAGAGTCCGGTCGCCGGAGCTGCTTTTGCCGCCGTTGCGACGGCCGTGGCTCTGTGGGGACTGCGCCGGGTGCCGCCCGCGACGGTGACGCGGTGCTGGGCGGTCTGGCCCGGAATGATTCCGTTCCTCTTTCTTCCGGCAGACCGGCTGATCTACGCCGCGTTCGCCCTCTGTCTGTTGAGCGGCTGGAGTGTCTGCCGTCTGCTGGCGTGTTGCGGCAGTCGTAATTTTTTTCCGCGGTTGCCGGAGCGACACTGGCTGCTTCTGCTGACACTGCTGATTCTTCTCTTTATCGGGCAGGGGCTCTGGTTCTACCGGGAGGCTCTGAACCGGCTCTATCTTTTCTGGGAGGATTGGGGGATCTTCAATGAGGCGGCGTGGAATACTTTGCAGGGACGTTGGATGCAGGTGGATGTCCACGGTGGGGAGAACTTCTTGGGCGATCACTTCATGCCGGGCTTTTTCCTCTGGTTCATTCCGTTGCTCGGTGTGGTCCGGTCACCGTTTCTGCTGCCGGTCATCGGAGCGCTCTGTCTCTGGGGCAGCGCCGGATTGCTCTATCTGCTGGCACGGCGTTGTCGTTTCTCTCCGGCGGAATCGTTCTGCTGCGGGCTTGTGTTACTGTTCAACCCGGTCGTCAACAATCTCAATTTGAGTGGAACGTATGGGACACATGTCATCAGTTTTTTTATTCCTCTGCTGCTGCTTTTCTATTGTTTTCGCCGGAGCGGACACCCCCGATGGGCGTTCGCTGTTTTTCTTTTTTCCCTGACGGTCAAGGAATCGGTGGCGGTTTTCTGGGTCGGCTGGAGTTTCTGCATGATGTTGGAACGGCGGCAGGAGTGGCGAAACTATGCACTCACCGGGGGAATTGCACTCGGATATTTTCTCTTAGTCACGCAATGGATCATTCCCGGTTTCTCCGGCGGCTACCGGTATGAGGATCAATATGCCGCATTGGGAGGCAACCTGTTGGAAATGGCACTCTCCCCTCTGTTGCGACCTGCGGCTTTCTGGGGGACGCTTATACAGGAGAAGAATCTGTTTCTGGTGCTTTTTCTGCTGCTGCCGATCTCGTTTGCTGTGTTTCGGCGCTGGCGACTGATTCCTGCCGCATTGCTTCTTGTTGTGCTGAATATGCTTCGCGGCAATCCGGAGATGGTGAATTTTCTCCTGCACCACAATACGGAGTGTGTGGCATTTTTGCTGGCGCTTTGTGTAACGTCGCTGGCAGAACCTGGAACTGTCATAAGTGACCGGATTTTTTTTGCAGGAATTCAACTTCCCAACGCATATCGGAAACGACGCGCACTCCTGGGGGGTGTCCTGGTTTCGACGCTGATGTCGTATTGGTTTTTTGCTCAAGGAGTGACGGGGGCGGCGAATCTGCGCTCTCTGTTGGAGCGAAACCCGGACTGTTCTGAATTTTTCCCTGAGATTCGATCGCAGATTCGACCGGGGGCCTGTTTCTCCGGCGATAACTGGAGTGCCACTATGCTGATGTTGCGCAACCGTTTCGTGCCGTGGGGATCCCCATTAGCGGATTATTATCTTTACGGAAGCTGGTATCTGCGTTATGGGCAGGAACAACATCGCAAGATGCTTCAGAATCCGGAGTACAGTCTGATTTTGATGAGAATCGTCCAGCCGGGGGCTGGGTTCTGGCTGTTCCGACGCGGCCCAGCCCCGGAAGGTGGGCCGCAGGTTATGATTACCAAAGAGGCATTTGCCAAATTTCCCGGCTATGAGGTGAAGTCGCCGGATCCGGCATTTCAAATTCGTGTCCATCCGCTCTTTGCCGAGCCGGGACAAAAAGAGGCGAAAATTGTATTCCTGATTCGGCGTACCGCAGCTTCCGCCGGTCGGTCTGTATTTCTCATTACTTTATCTCACCAGCAGGAGACACGCCGTTTCCGGCTTCCGCGCACATGGCGGGGAGGGAGCACTGGCGAACTGTTTGAGGTTACGCTGAGGCTTCCGGACGGCTGGGATAACGTGACCGGTCTGAAGATTGCAGTGGAACCGGCACGCTGATTTCTCCCGGTAAATCGTATTTTTTTCTCAGATGGTCCGGATTGTATTCCCGGATGGAATTGCTTATATTATTAAAGGAAGAGGCGGCGGTGCCGCCGGATTAACTACAGGAGTGTATTACCCATGATGCTGGAACAAGCCGCGTTCCGGACGGCTCCCGCCGCGCCGGAGAATGTAGTGTGTGCTCCGAATGTGCGCATCTCCCTGCTGACCGATCGAATGGTCCGGTTCGAATGGAGTGCGGACGGAAAGTTTGAGGACCGCGAAACCCTTGCGGTGCTCAACCGTGATCTCGGGCGGGTGAAGTTCAAAACCTCCCGCCGCGACGGGAAGCAGGTCATCACGACCGATTCGATGACGATTGAACTGCTGCCGGACGGGAAGAAGCTCTCTGCGGAAAACCTGAACGTCACGTTTGAACTCAACGGAAAAAAGATCGTCTGGACTCCCGATTCGACCGATGACGGCAATCTGCTCGGCACCTGCCGGACGCTGGATTGCTGTGACGGCGACGAGAAGATCTTCAACTGGTGTACCCCGGAGGAGCGGCGTGAGAAGTTGCAGCTCTGCAAGGGATTTCTTTCGCGTTCCGGCTGGAGCGTCATCGACGACAGCCGCAACGTGGCGATCAAACGGATCAACGGCAACCGCAAATGGGTGACGGCGCGCGAACCGGGGGAACGGCAGGATCTCTATCTGCTCGCTTATGGACACGCCTATGCCGATGCGCTGCATGATGCGGCGGAGGTGTTCGGTTCCCAGCCGGTTCCGCCCCGCTTTGCCCTCGGCTACTGGTACAGCCGCTACTGGGCTTACAGCGACCGTGAAATCGAACAGCTGGTCGACGGCTTCGATCGGGCCGGGATTCCGATCGATGTGATGGTGATCGACATGGATTGGCACTTGGAGGGGTGGACCGGCTACACCTGGGATCGCCGCTACTTCCCTGATCCGGATGAATTTCTCGCCCATCTCCACCGGCGCGGCTGCAAAGTGACGCTCAATCTCCATCCTGCGGACGGCGTCGGCCAGCACGAGGAGCAGTTTGAGGCGATGGCGCGGGCAATGGGACTCGATCCAGAGAAGGTGGACCGTGTTCCCTTCGATATTACCGACCCGAAATATATGAAAAACTACTTCAAGCTGCTCCACCATCCGGAGGAGCAGCGCGGGGTCGATTTCTGGTGGATGGACTGGCAGCAGGGGGAATCCACCGCCATTCCCGGATTGGATACCCTGCCGTGGATCAATCATCTGCACTGGGTGGATATGCTTGGAAGGCGAAATCGTCACCGCCCGCTGATCTTCAGCCGGTTTGGCGGAGTCGGCGCCGGGCGTTACGTGATCGGATTCTCCGGAGACACCGTTTCCAACTGGGATTCGCTCAAGTTCCAGCCCTGGTTTACCGCAACCGCTGCGAACGTGCTTTACGGATACTGGAGCCATGACCTCGGTGGCCATATGCCCGGCAACATCGATCCGGAACTCTATCTGCGCTGGATTCAGTTCGGCATGTATTCGCCGATCATGCGGACCCATACCACCAAGAACGCCGATGCGGAACGCCGTTTCTGGGCTTATCCGGAACCGTTCAGTTCTTTAATGGGCGATGTGGTGCGCCGCCGTTATGAACTCGTGCCCTACATCTACAGCGAGGACCGTTACGCGCTCGAAAGCGGCGTCAGCCTCTGCCATCCGCTCTATTATGAATATCCGGAGGAAGAGAACGCTTACACGGCGAAGCAGGAGTACATGTTCGGGCGGGAGATGCTGATTGCGCCGGTGGTTTCGCCGGTCAATCCGGAGAGCGAACTGGCCGAGGCCGAAATCTGGCTGCCGGAAGGCGAGTGGTACGACGTTGCCGCCGGCAGTATGCTCAAGGGGGGAAGGACGATTTCCCGGAAGTTCATGCTGAAGGAAGTTCCGGTTTTCGTCCGTCCGGGAACGGTGATTCCGGAGCAGCGCAATTGCCGCCGTCTCAACGACCGCAGCTACACCAATCTGGTGATGACGGTCTATCCCGGCGAAAGCGGCGCCTACGATCTGTATGAGGATGACGGTATTACCACCGATTATCTTGACGGGAAATTTGCGCGGATCGCCATGGCCCATCGGAAGAAGGAAGGTGTCCGCACGCTCTCGGTCGTACATCGGGAAGGGACCTTTGCCGGATTCCTCCGCCGCCGCGAACTGGAATTCCATCTGGTGGGAGTTGTGCCGCCGGAGCAGGTGGAGGTGAATGGGAAGAACGCAACCTTCTGTTACCGATTTGAAGATGCGAAACTTCCTGCCTGGCGGTATGATGGAGCGACGGCAACGTTGATGATTCGCGCCGGTTCCGTCGATCTTGACGAAGGCGTTGAAGTCCGGGTGACCTACGGCGTGAAAGATGAATTCGCCGCGGTGGATGGGCTGCGCGGATTGTTCGCCCGGCTCGACCGGGTGGCGGAGATTCACAACATGTTCAGCACCTGCCATGCCGACGGTGACCGGGAGCGGCTCGGTCAGGAGCTGGATTTTGCCTCGGTGCGGATCTCCCGTCGCCCGGAGAGCTTCGAGAAGGAGCTCGCCGGTCTGCGTGCCGGACTGCCGGAACTGCCGAAGGTGATCAAGGCGCAGACCCGGGTGCGTTCCCGGAGCAACGCCGAGTGCCGCCGTCTGGCGAAGATCGCCGGCAATCTGCTGGCGGACTGCCCGAAACTCTCTTGATGGAAAAACGGGGAAACGGCGGAACTTCCGCCGTTCCGGAAATAAAAAAATCGCCCGGAACCAATCGATTCCGGGCGATTTTTCATTTTGATGGAGTGACGAAAATCACTTCTTGTTGATCACATTGTTGACGCGTTTGTTCCCGGTGGGGATCGGCGCGTCGTGACCGCGGTCCGGTGTCGTGTCGATGTGCTTCTTGACGCCGTCGGGCAGCGAGTTGTAGACCGTGTAGACCGAAGTCGGCGCACAGGTGAAGTCGATGAAGCCGGTCGAGAGGTAGATCTCGCATTTGATCCGCTTGGCGAAGTTGTTGTTGTCGAAGTACTCCGCCGTGGCGCGGACCTTTTCATCGCTGGGTTTGCCGTTCTTGACGGTGTAGAGCCGCGGCCATCCAGGCTGGCGGCCGACCATCCAGCCGGCATGGTCGCCGAGAGCGGGGACACCGGCGACGCAGAGCGTCACATCCGGATCGAGTCCGGCGGCGACGACCGACTGACCGCCTCCCTGGCTGCCGCCGCGCACGATCAGGGTCTTGCCGTCCCACTCCGGCAGGGATTTTACATAGTCGAGCGCGCGCATGACCCGCAGGTACATCCCCTTGAAATAGAAGTCGTCACGGCTCTGCTTGCCGCGATGGGAATAGTTCTTGAGTTCATTGGCGGAAAGATCGTTGTAGAATTTGGCATCCTTGCCGTTGTCGATGCCGTGCGCGTTGACGTCAAAGGCGATGGCGTTGCGGCCCTGCCAGACCGGTTTGTAGGAGCTGCGGACACCGGCACCGTGGTAACTCACCACGGCCGGGAGGGATTTCGGCGCCGCCTTGGCAGGCATCGCGAGATAGCCGGAGACCGGCATTCCGCCGGCACAGTCAACCTTGACATCGTAGCAGACCACCTTGCCCTGCAGCTGTTTTGGTACAGAAACCTCGGTGCGGGTCGCCTTGACCGGGACCTTGTCGAGTTCCGCGCGCTGCGCCTTCCAGAAGGCGTCGAAGTCGGCCGGTTCGGTGCCGGAGGGCTTGATCTCCTCCGGGGCGACCATCGCGCCGATGCCGCCGGTATAGGGGCGATTCCAGCGGTCCTTCGGAATTTTGATCGGCTTCTTGTTCTCATCGAGCGCGGTGAGAATCATGGAAAACCAGCCCGGCTCGTCGAGTTTGCCGGTGATGACGACCGTTTCCTCGCTGGGAACGATCTTCCGCCCCTTGCGCACGCCGTTGACGAAGGTGTCACAGCGCATGAATTTCCCCTTGACCGGTTTCCCCTGTTCGAGCATCTGGCCGCTGAGGGTGATGGTTTCGCCTTTCTTGTAGATGGCGCCGGGCTTGTCCACGGAGGTTTGGAAGGAGAACGGCGGAACCTTCTTTTGGGGCTTGGAGGCTTTCTGCGCCTTCTGCGCTTTCTTCGCCTGTCCGGCGGGAGCCGCCGTCAACATGGCCGGTGTGAGGATGACTGCCGCCGCTACGAGGGCGAACCATTTCAGACTGCCTTGACGCATGGGAAATCCTTTCCTTGTTGTGCGTAATTCGGGGCGATGGTATTTACCATAGCAGTTTTCTTCTTCAAAGTCAATTGTTTCGCCGGAAAATGTTCCGATTTTCTGATGTGTTTTTCAGGAAAAATCATGCATGAAAATACTCCAGCAGGATTCCTGTGTGGGGCGCGATGGAATCCGGCAGCGGCGCTGCCGGCTGCCACCCGGCGGCACTTTTCAGATCACATGACAGTGTTTCGCTGTGGTTGTTCACTGCCACGATCCAGGCGTGCTCGGGGGTGTCGCGGTGTTCGGTCAGCGTAATCAGCGGATGACAACTTTGCAGGATTCGTTCCCCGATCTCCCGCTCCGCTGCTGTCTGATAGAAGCGGAACCATTTCGGTTCCTCCGGACGGTGGAATGCGCCCGGCCTTCCGGCCAGTTCCCGTTCGAGCGGCACGGTGAGAAGATAGACGGTTCCTCTGCCATAGGCATTGCGCAGGAAAACCGGGTTGCCGTCCTCTTCGCATGCAAGCACTTCCGCTTCCTGCGGGCAGAGTTCCAGCCGGAACGGAGCGTTCAGTTCGAAGAGCTCGCCGCCGAATCGGAAGCGGACCGGTGCACTCCGCATTTCGCGGCTCCGGACGCTTGCTCCGAATACCGATTCAAACGGGGCGAGCGCACCGTCGTCGATGGTGAGAAACAGGGTCGCTCCCTGCCGGACCTCTTTCAATAGCGCGAGGAATTCTTCTCGAAAACTCCAGCTGCCGCCGCGGATTCCGGGCACGAAGTAGAGAGAACTTCTGCCGACCCCGTCGGCGACGAAACGGAATTCCAGATCGAACCCCGCCTGCTTGGCCAGCAGAAACGAACTCCAGCCGTTCGCCATGAAGGCGTTGAAATCCTGTTCCCGGGTGAGCAGGCAGACCGCGTCGCGCCGGAACAGCGGCAGTTCCCGGAAGGGCAGAGCGTCGAGGAAGTTGCGGAATTTTCGCATTTCCTCACCGACCGGCCGGAGCCGGAAGCGGGCGTCGTAGAGGCCGAGTTCCCGCTCCCAGGCGCTCCAGCTGTACGGGGAGTGCTCCAGCATGGATTGCTCGAAGGCGCACCACCAGAGAAAGCGGCTCGAGCCGTGTGCCCAGGCGTTGAACATCGAATTGCGGAGAAATTCCGCCTTGCTCTGCTCGTTGCAGTAAGAGGGGGCGAAGGTGCCGATCTCCTCGACGAAGGCGGGTTTCCCGCCGAGATCGCTGTAGAAGCGCAATTCGACCGTCGCCTGAAAGGCCGCGCGAATCGAGGTGTGCGGATCCACCCGCGCCGGAAGTTTGCTCATCGAGTGCGGGTAGGGGTGGGGCGTCAGAAGATCGCACAGTTCCCCCTGCGTTTCGATGGTCCAGGGCAGTTCGCTCCCGAACTCCGTATCGGCGCCCGGCATGAGGCCGTGCATGCCCGAGGCAACCGGGCGGGTGGCGTCTTCGGCGCGAATTGCCGCGGTGATGGCATTGGTCCAGTTCCACGCCTCTTCCGGTGTCGCGATCTCTCCCATGCAGTTCGATTCGTTGCCCGGTTCCCAGACGGCGATGGCGGGAAGATCCCGCAGTTCCCGCACCAGACAACGAACCAGGCGGATCTGCCACTTGATCGAAAGCGGAGAACGCAGGGGATCGAGTCCGGCGAAGGCTTGCGGCAGGAACAGCTGCCCGCTCATCCAGCCGGTGACCAGACCGACGATGAGTTCGAGCCGGTGTTCGGCGGCGATTGTTGCAAGCGTCCGAAATCGCTGCACCATCTGTTCATCCACTCCGTCCCGGCCGCACGGCGTATCGGGCAGCGGCCCGCCGCGAAACTGAAGCAGGCGCGGCCGGTTCTGGCATCCGGCCGCAAGTTCCAGCGGCTGGAAGTCCGGCCAGAGCGGAAAGACCCGGACCGATTGAATTCCCGCTTCCGCCATCCGTTCGAAATCCTGACGGACAACCGTCTCGTTCCATTGACTCCACATCCGCACGCCGGCGTGCGAGGCCCAGTAGTTGCATCCGACTTTCATTTGTTCTGCTCCCGGATTGATTGGTTTGCTCCTTAAGGATAGAGCAGAAACGGCAAAAAAACAAATCCGGGCAGGGGGAATCCCGTGCAATCTTATGCAGCAACCGTGCAGTTCAGTGCATGATTTTCTGTGGCACAAAGACCGATCCCCGGGAAATCAGCCGGGCCGGGACCGGAACATCTTCGTCGGGAGTTTCTCCGTCGGCGACTGTTTCGAGCAGGTCGAACGCCTTCTTTGCCAACGTGTTGAAATCCTGTGCAATCGAGGTGAGCGGCGGAATGGCGAAACGGTTGAACTCCGGTTGTTCCCAGACGATGAGAGACAGTTGTTCCGGCAGGGAAAAGCCGAATCGTCGCAGGGTGAAATAGACCTCCGCCGCGCTTCCTTCCCCGCAGACGATCATGGCGCTCACTTCAGCGTCGAGCAGTTTACGGAGCATGCCGCCCAGACCGTCGACCCGGGCCGGCGGCGGCGGAAAAAGTGCGTCGTCGACGATCATCCCCTCCAGCGGGAACCCGTGTGCGCGCATGACCTGTTCAAATCCTTTCCGGCGGTTGCGCGAGGTGTGAGTCGAGGCGCCGGTGAGCAGCAGGCCGATGCGGCGGTGGCCGAAGCCGGCGAGGTGATTGACTGCTTCGGCCATCGCCTGAAATTCATCGGTGAAGACGGAATATACTCCATCCAGATGGTGCGGCATGTCATTGACGCAGACCAGGGGAAGCCGGTGCGACCGCCCCCATTCGAAGGCGAGGCGGTTTCGAAAATCGAAGGAGATCGCCCCGCAGAGAGTGCGTTCATCGACCATGGCAAGGTGATCGGCAGCGACCGCTTCCAGCTGGAGATGGCGGATGCCACATTCCCGGCGCAAAGCGTTCAACATGCCGGTCGAGTAACTTTGCAGCGGAGTGTCGGTGTCGGGGAGGATCAGGATGACGGTGCGTTTTTCCGGTGGCGGACGGTAGCCGAGGCGCCGCGCCGTTTCGATCACTTTCCGGGTGGTTTCCGGCGAGATCTCCGGGCGTCCGGCCAGAGCCCGGGAGACGGTGGAACTGGAGAGATTGAGCTCTCCGGCGATCCGACGAATGGTGACGCGTTCCGGCTCCGGCATGTTCCGACCTCCTTCCGATGCAGTGAAGTTCCGGCGAAACCATGGCATTTCCGCCGGTCGTGCTTCACAATAGCGCCTCCTGCGGCGGAATGCAAACGAAACCGCCGTTTTTCCGCTTCCGATTACCCGGAAATCCCGTTCAGGGGGCCATGAAGGCGCCGCCGTTGAGATTGATGATCTCGCCGGTCAGAAATCCGGTCTGGACGATGTCGAAGGCAAAGTCGGCGACCTCCGCCGGCGTGGAGCCGCGCCCGAGCGGAATCCCCGCCATCTCCTTCTGCAGCATTTCCGGCGTCAGACGCGACGAGACCATATCGGTGAGAATCAGCCCCGGCGCGAGCACGTTCGATGTGACGCCGTACGGTGCGCCGAGGTTGGCGAAGCCCCGGGAGAGGGCATGCATCGCCGACTTCGCCGCCGCGTAGGAGAGCATCCGCTCGTTGGCGGGCTGATAAGCCCACAAGCTGGAGATGTGGAGCAGCCGCCCCCACCGTCTCTGTTTCATTCCTTCGAGGGCGAATTTCCCGCAGAGGTAGGCCCCCTTGAGGTTGACCCCCATGACGGCATCCCACCAGGCGCCGTCGCTCATCTCCGGCGTGCGTTTGTAGGGGTCGACCCGGGCGTTGTTGACGAGAATATCCACCGGACCGACCCGGTCGAACATCTTCTGCACCGCCTCTTCGCTGGAGATGTCGCACTGAATTGCTTCGCCGCCGACCGCTTCGGCGACCGCCTGCGCCGCCTCTTTCCCGTGGGCGTAGTTGACGATGACGCGGCATCCGGCGGCGGCGAACCGCCGGCAGAGCGCTTCTCCGAGACCGCGCGAACCGCCGGTGATCAGCGCGGTTTTTCCCTTGAATTCCTCACGCATGGCGCACCTCCTTACCAGTCGCAGACCGCGCCGTCGGGCCGGAAGAGCCGGGGGGTGCCCGCCACGATGCGCGGATGTTTGCGGATCAGTTCTTCATCAAGTTCGATGCCCCAGCCCGGCTTCTTCGGCAGCTCGATGAATCCCTCCTTGACCTGCAGCGGTTCGGTGATGACCTCGTTCCGCCAGTCGTTGAGGAAGAGCCGCTCCTGAATGAGGAAGTTCGGTGCAATCGCATCGAGGTGAAGCGAAATCGCCGTGATCACCGGGCTCATCGGGCAGTGCGGCGCGACGAAGGCGTCGAATGCTTCGGCAAGATGGGCCACCTTGAGCCCCTCGTTGAACCCGTGGCAGTGCGCGAGGTCAGGCTGGGCGATGGAGATCGCCCGCTTCTCGATCAGGCGCCGGAACTCCTGCGGCCGGGTGAGCCGTTCGCCTGCCGCAACCGGAATGTTGACACTGCGGGCGACGCGGAGCATTCCCTCCTCATCCTCCGGTTGAACCGGTTCCTCGAAGAACATGAGGTCGTACGCCTCTAGCGCTCTGCCGATCTGGATGGCGAGGTTGGAGTCGTAGCGGCCATGCCCGTCGAAACAGATGGCGGCGTCGGGACCGACCGCGTCGCGCACCGTCTCCGCCGCCTTGGCGACCCGGCGGACCGTTTCGGTGTCGTGCAGCGGCCAGCTCGGAATCGCCAGACTGAACTTGAAGGCGGCGTAGCCGTACGCCTGCGCCTCCTGCGCCTTGTCGCGGATGACGGCCGGATCGGTCGCTCCGCCGCTCCAGCCGTTGGCGTAGACGCGGATTTTGTCGCGGACCGCGCCGCCCAGCAGCTGCCAGACCGGTTTGCCGAGCGATTTGCCGAGGATGTCCCAGCAGGCAAGCTCGATTCCGGAGATGGCGGAGGCCTTGACCACGCCGCCCTTCCAGAAACGCTGGCGGATCAACACCTGCATGAGGTATCCGATCCGGGTGGGATCCTGACCGACGATCAGATCCTCCAGGTCGCGCAGAGCGCCGAGGATGGAATCGTCGTGGCTTTCGAGCGTCGCTTCGCCGAGACCGGTGATCCCTTCGTCGGTGTGGACGAGAAGGTAGAAGTAGTTCCGGTTGGAGAGCAATCCGCAACCGGGCGTGGGCGCTCCCACGAGGACAGGTTCGATACGGGTTATTTTCATGCGTTCACCTCTTTCAGATGGAAAATTCTGCAATCGAAGTCGCCGTAGAGTTCGGCCTGGAGCCCGACATTGGCGGCGCCGCGGCCGGTGATCGGGGGATAGCGGAACTGCCGCACGGAATCGTCCTCCGGCGCCTTTTCGCCGTAACAGGTGATCTCGTAAAGTGCGTCGGGCTTGAGGCCGGCGAGTTTTACCGGCGGAATCGCGTCGGCGAACTGCATCGAACCGCCGAGCAGAAACACCACCGCTTCGGAACGGTCCTGCGCGACATATTCATAGATTGCCCACGGGTGTTCCCGGTGGCTGGCCAGCCGGTAGAGGTCGCCGAAGTTGGTGATGTGGCGCAGTTTCTTGTAGAGATCGGTATACCGGCGGATCTCCGTAAGTTCTGTCTCGGTGCAGTGCGTCAGATCCTTGCCGCAGGCCAGCGACCCCAGCATGCCGCAGAACGCCTGGAACTGCAGCGGCGTTCTGCGGTGATTGACGTGATACATCGAATCGCTGATGTGGCAGGCACCGCCGGCCATGCGGGGCGGATTGGCCATGGTGAACCCTTCGTGGAGCTTGAGCATGTCGAGCGCGTCCTGATTGTCGCTGCGGTTCATGCGGCCGAAGAAGCGGGTCATGGCGAGGTCGGCGCGGGAGGCGCCCGACGAACAGTTCTCCATCAGAAGTTCCGGGAAGTCGGCGCTGAGCCGTTCGAAAATCCAGTGGAGATTGTGCACGTAGTCGATCCAGATCCGCCCCTGCTGTTCCGGCGGCAGGTCGCCCCAGCCGGGAGAGCTGACGAAGCAGTTCATATCCAGTTTGAGATATTTGATCCCGGTTTCGGCAACCAGCTTATGCAGTTGCTGATAGATGTGCTCGGCCACATCGCGCCGGGCGAAGTTCAGCATCACCGAGGTGCGGTCGACGTCGGCGCGGTAGCGGGTGAAGGGTTCCCGGCCCGGGTAGCGCATCGCCCACTCCGGATGAGCCTTGTAGAGGTCGCTCGCCAGCTCGTAGGATTCGATTTCGACCCAGAGCCCGAACTCCATGCCGAGCGAACGGACCAGTTCGATGACCGGCTTGAGACCGTTGGGGAACTTCACCGGATCGGGGAACCAGTCGCCGAGTGCGTGCTGCCAGCCGTCGTCGATCACGAAGAGTTCCGCGCCGATGCGGTTCGCGAGCTTTGCCGCGCGCAGAATGTTCTCCTCGTTGACGTGGACGTTGATGCACCCCCACGAATTGAAGATCACCGGCATCGGCCGCGCGGCGATCACCGGCGGCAGTACATGGCGCATCTGATAGCGGTGGAGCACCCGGCTCGCGCCGCTGAATCCGGCCGGGCTCCAGCCGCCGGAGAAGACCGGCGTGGTGAAAGACTCCTGCGGCTTGAGAATGAGACGGTTGTCGAAGTCATGGATTCCGCCGGTGACGGCGGTGTGATCGTAGGGATCTCGTTCGACAGTGATCTTCCAGTTGCCGCTCCAGTGGAGCGCGCCGAAAAACACTTCGCCGGAGAGTTCGTCGGCGTTCCCCTCGTCGAGGGCGAAGTACGGCACCGCGAAGGGGCCGGAGAGACCGGTGCGGCTCTCCATGGTGAATTTTCCCGTCGAAACCGGAATGCGTTCGATCGTCGCCTCCTTGCCCCAGTGGCCGGAGAGGTGGGTGAGTCGCCAGAGGTTCGGCGCGGCCGGGAGCTGCCAGGCGGCGGAAGCGAAGTTCTCAAGTGCGACCGGAGTTTCCGCATGGTTGGTGATTTCGCTCCAGCGGTCGATGAGTTCGAGTTCGGGCCAGACGCGGTAGAAGAGCTTGACCGTGAGCGGGTGGCTCTCCTCTTCGAGGGTGATCTCCAGCAGTTCGTGATCGAACTTCTTCTGGACCCGGCTGCCGGCGAAGCGGAACAGCGACCCCCGCACGCCGTCGGCGTACTCCGCCTTGATGGCGCACTCGTGATAGTATTCGCCGTAGAAGGCGGGATACTCCTGCAGACTCGCGCCCTGCTGCCGGTCGGAATAGTGGCGATGCCACTGCTGGTCGGCGGCTTCCGGAAGATCGTCGGAGCGGTCAAGTTTCGCGCCCCAGTAGAGATGAATCAGCCGGCTGTTCTCCTGCACTTCAAAGGCGTAACTCATTTCGCCCGCGGTGAGCAGGAAGCGGTTCCCGGAACGGTCGATAAAGATGCTCATGATTTCAGATTCCTTTGAGACAGCCGTCGATGATTTCGTCGAGGTTGCCGGTTGCGAGGTTGGTGGTGGTGTCAGCGCCGCCGTAGTAGATGCGCAGCTCCCGGGTTTTGAAGTCGGCGATCGCGCCGGTGGCGAAGACCACTTCGGGTATGACGCCGAGATGTTCGTACTCGGTCTCCGGAGTGAGGAGATAGCGGTTCATGCGGCCGATGATCTTCTCCGGATTCTCGAGGTCGAGCATCAACGCGCCGAGGCTGTAGCGGAATCCGGTGAAGGTGTTCTGAACGCCGTGGATGATTTCAAGCCATCCTTTTTCGGTTTTAATCGGCACGGTGGGACCGATTTTAAGGTTGTTCCACGCCATGAAGTCGCGCTGGAGAAGCGGCCGGTATTCGCCCCAGTGGATCAAATCGGGCGAGCGGGAGATCCAGATGTGCGCCCAGGATTTCTCATAGGGAGCGCTGAGGCTGTAGGGGCGGTCGAGCCGGACATACTCGCCGTTGATCTTCTCGGGGAAGAGGCAGGGGACGCGGTTGTGCGGCAGAGCGATGATCTCGACCGGTTCCGCGGAGAGGAAGTCGGTGGTGCGGTAGAGCAAGGCACAGCATCCCCAGCCGGAGTTGGCGGGGCGCATGATGTAGTAGCAGTTGTCCTCGGGGAACCAGGTGACCCGGCAGTCGATCGGATGAAAGTCGAGGTCGCCGAACCGTCTGGTTTCATCGACTTCGAAGAGCGGTTTCTCGTGGATGTCGAAATGGATTCCGTCGCGGCTCTCGGCCACGTGACAGCGGGCGAACTTCTCGTTGCGCATCGTGACCGACAACAGCAGGATGGTGCGGCCGTCCGGCGTCATCACCTGTCCGGGATTGAAGACCTGTTCCGCCGCGCCGTACGGGAAGTCCTCCGGGCGGAACAGGGGATTGTGTTCACTTCGAATCAACATCGATTTGAAGTTTTTCGGCATGATATTCCCCTTGATTGTTGGCGTTTTAACCGGGGCCGGAACCTCCGGTGTTCGATATAGTGTAACCGGGTTCCGGCGAAAAGACAAGTTGATGCGCCGGTTCTTTTCTGCAAGAATAAGCAAAAAAATACAATATTTGCAACAATATGATGGAAATCCGGCGAATCCGGTGATACTTTATGAGGAAAGGGTAGGGGAGACGCTCCATGCGGAAAAAAAGTGAATCCGGAATCCGGCAGATCGCCGAACTGGCGGGGGTGGATGTTTCGACCGTGTCGCGGGCATTGAACCGTCGGGCGCACGTGCAGCCGGCGACGGCGGCGCGGGTGTTTGAGGCGGCGCGGCAGGTGGGCTACCAGCAGAAACCGCTCCGGCGGGTGATCGCCTTGATCCTGCCGGAGAGCCGGACCATCCTGAAATGGTACTCCATCAACGTCTTGAATGCGCTGCGGCTCGAGGCGGAGCAGCGAAACTGGTGGCTGGAGATCATCTCGGCGGATCAGATCGAACTCCTGAATGAGCGCGCGGTGGAGGGGGGCATCTCCTTCGACTTCAACAATCATCTGGCGGAGAAGATCGGTTCGACGCGCAATCTGCCGATGGTCTGCATCAACGATTCGGCGCGACACATCGACCGGGTTTATTCGGTGTTTTCCAACGAGTTCCAGGCGGTCAACCTGGCGGTCAGCCATCTGGTCGGCTACGGACACCGCCGGATCGGAATGATCATCAACGGCGACCCGGAATCCTACTGCAACCGGACCCGGCACGAGGCGTTTGACCGGATGATGCGGGTGCACAATCTGAGTGCCTTTGCCGAGTGTGTGCATGGAAAACACAGCCCCGGGGATCCGGATTCGCTGGTGCGCTTGCTTCACGGCGCCGTATTGCGGATGGCCGAGTGCGGCGTCACGGCGATCATCAACACGGGGGAGAGCGAAGCGGCGTCGGTGCTGCATTCGCTGGAGGTGTGCCGTTTCCGGGTGCCGGAAGATTTCTCGCTGATCACCTGGGAGATGGTGGATGTCTCAAAGTTTCTTTCGCCGCCGCAGACGACGCTCTGCCAGAACTTTGCGGAGCTGGCGCGGCGGGCGTTCGACACGCTGGAAAAACTGGTGGCGGGCGAGCCGGTCTGCCGGGATACTCTCGTGGACTATCTGTTGTGCGACCGCTCCAGCGTCGCCATCCCGCCGCGCGGGCGGTGACGGCGACGGAACGGGGCTCCCGTGTATTCCGGCAGGGCAGGGGAGGGGGATCAGCGTTCGATCTCGATTCCCGCAATCTGATTGGACCAGCTCTGGTTCGGCACCGGCGCTTTGAGCACGAGCCGCAGATAGCGGATTTCCGCCGGAATCGGTTCGGCGTTGCGCATGACGTAGTGATCGAACTCCGCCCGGCGGACCAGTTCGAACCGGAGGGGCAGCGGGGAGAAATGTCTGCCGTCTGCGGACCCTTCCAGCGCGTAATAGCGGTTCAGCTCCTTGCCGCGGTGGTTCTTCCAGAAGTAGCAGTCCGCTTTCACCGAACTGAATCGGGAGTTGTCGCCCGCATAGGCGGTTCCGACCGAATATTCCTGGCGGGGATCGGCATTGCGCGGCAGACGACATTCGTCGATCTTCAATCGCTGGGCACAGCCGTTGAAATATTCCGCCGCATTGGAGTTGTCCGGCACAATATAGGAGGAGCAGGTGGAAGGTAGAAAATCGGCGAGCAGTTTCTGCTGAGTCCGGCTGAAGAGAATTTTATCCGGATTTTCCAGCCGGAACGGTTTGATTTTTCCGGCATGGACCGCTTCCAGCCGGGAGTTGCTCCGTTTCACTTCGGCGATCATCTCTTCGTAAGGCCGGTCGGTGACATCCACCAGTCCGAAGTTGAAACTTTCCCCCATCGGCAGACTGCGCATCATGACCGGCTGATCGAAGAAGATGAAGTAGCCGAAGCCGATGCAGAGCGGATCAGCCGCCAACTGTTCGGTGTAATGGCGATAGCCAAGTCCCCGTGCCTGCTGGTCACGCACGGTGTTGACCGAGTTGTAGGGGCGCAGACCGCGTTGATCGCAGACGAAACTGAATTCGGTGATGAAAAACGGCTTATCAAGTTTACGAAGTTCCGGCATCAACCGGGAGGTCCACAAGGCGTAGATGTCATATTCATTGAGCATGACCGCGTCGGTGAATTCCGCCGCCGCATAGATCCACTCATCCGCCTGACCGCGGCAGTGAGAGGCGCCGAACCAGAGATGATCCGGGTCGTGTTTGCGGAAAAGATCCCGGACAATCCGGTGATAGTACCGGGAGCTTTGCGTAATGAAATCAGCGAGATCTTTTGCGTTCAGATTGACGATGTTGCGATTTGCCAGCATCTCCTTGCGCCCGCCGGAAAGCTGGAACTGCGCGGCCGCCTTCGCTTCGCCGTGACGGCGGATCAAAAAGTCCACCAGAGCCTGCTTGGAGGCGACGGTCGGGGCGGCTGCCGTCAGCTCTTTGACGTCCTGGTATGACCAGCCGTTTTCATTTTCCGAGGCGTAAGCGATCAGCATCGGATCGTTTTTGCGACGGGCAACCTGTGCGGCGACCTCTTTTTCCGCGGCGGCGGTGAATCCGGGATCGTAAACGTCGATCCTGCGGCGCGGCAGCAGCTTGACGGTACGGAAGGTCCAGTCTTCCACATAAGGCAGATCGAAGGTTTCCCCCCATCCCCACTTGGCAGTGGAGTTGAACCCCCAATGGATCAGGCGCTTCCGATTGACCTCCTTCGATTTCTCATAGTAGGATGGTCCGTATTTCTTCGCGAGGTTGGCCGCGAGAAGATTGACTTTTTTCCCGCCGGGGAGACCATCCGGAACCTGCTTGACGTCGGGGAGTTCGGCAAAACCGCTTCGGCGAGATCCATCCGGATTTTTCATTGGAGTGGAGTAGCCACCCTCCCGGTATCCGACCGCGTCGCAGCCGATGAGGAAATAGCGGTGCCCTTCCGGTGTGATGAGCCAGTGCCGCCCATCGATCTTCTGAAGGCGGAAACGTCCGGTGGCCTCGAATTGCCCGGCATCGAGACGGCCGCCGAACCGGTCGAACTTTGCCGGATCGAACTTTGCGTCCCGAATCAGCGGCCACTCCTTTGCCGCGTCGGTGCGGAGCTGGTCGTCGGATGTGACTTTGCCCGGCCACTCCTCGCCGGTGTACTGGCCGTAGCGGTCAACGGCCGGTTCGGCGGCGGAGGTGAAAAGTACGCTTCCTGCCGATAAGCCGATGATGATCAGATGTTTTTTCATGTTTTCCACTCCTGATTTATCTTTTGTGGTATCGAATACAGGGGAATTTCATCGAGATGTCGCAGACTGTTTTCTGAAACTACAGGAAATTTGCAGTGAGTCATTTTTTTTCGGTAAACTGCCAGTCGGCTATCACCGCCATCCATGCTCGTTCCGGTTCTGTGACCCCGATGGAAAGTCGCAGGTAGCGGCAGTTTTCCGGCATCGGCTCCGCCGGTGTCATGGAATAACGATCATGTTCCATTTCCTGTTCCAGGGTAAAGCGCATTTTCAGCGGGGTGAATTGCCGATTGTCGAAAGAATATTCCAACCGGAAAAAGCGGTTTAAATCACTTCCCCTCCGTTTATTCCACAAATGAACCGTCGCCCGCGTATCCGCAAAGTATGAATCGGCCTTGATGGTCCCGATTGAGACGAATATGTGTTTGCGGCCCTGAAGAAATTCAGTCGCGATGGCATCGTTTACCTTGAAACGGAATGGGCACCCGCCGTAAAATTCATCCGCCATAACGGTATCTCCGACAATGTAGGGACTGCGACTGCCGGGCAACACCTTCAACCGGTTCAGATGAGTGGATTTCCAGCCCAGAATTTCAGCCGGATCCATGGAAAAAGGCCGCTTTTTTCCGGCATGGACCAGATACAGATTTTCATTGGCAATTCTAACCTGCTCGAGCATGGCGCGATACGGCTGATCCTGCTGATTTACCAAGCCGAAATTATACGCCTCGCCACGCGGAAGACTCCGGCGGGTAACCGCCTGATCGTAGAGGATAAAGTACCCGAATCCGACGCATCCGGGATCCGCTGCGAGCTGTTCGGTGAAATAGCGGTATCCCGTTCCCCTGGACTTTTCGTCGGGAACGCAGACGTAGCCGTTGAAGGCGGGGTACCCGCGCCTTGCCTGAACAAAGGAATATTCGGCAATGATGTAGGGTTTATCAAGCTCGTGCAGCCGTTTGCGGACGGGAGTGCTCCAGGCCGCATAAATGTCGTAATCGTGGAGCAGGAGTGCATCGACATAGGGAATCGCTTCATAGATCCATTCAAAAGCCTGATGTTTGCAATGTCCCGCACCGAACCAGAGATGATCCGGATCATGTTTGCGGTAGATTTCCCGAATTTGACGGTGATAGAGCTGCGATGTTTTGCGGATGAATGCGGCAGCCTGACGGCGTGGAATCCGGATCCCCGGCCGGGGAGTCCGGGCGATGGAGGCGCGGTCGAATTTTTCCGTGGCTTTGAAGAGCTTGCCCACGTTGTCTTCCCCCAGCTCTTCACAAAGGAAATCGATCAGAGCGCGCTTCATCGGAGAATCCTTCCCGGCGGCAATGCCGTCGAGCATGGAAAAGCTGAGGCCGCTTTCGTTTTCCGTGGAATACCCGAGCAGTAGAGGCTCGTTCCGCCTCCGGGCAATCTGCTGAACGATTTCCCTTTCCGCATTCTCCAGAAAATCCGGAGCATACACGTCGATGTTTCTCAGATAGTTGCGGAACCGGGAGACCTTGCGGAAATTCATGTCTTCTATGAAGGGAAGACCAATGTGAGTTCCCCATCCCCATTTCGGGGTGCTGTTGAATCCCCAGGAGATCAGACGTCTCCGGTTGACATCGAGTGCTTTTTTTCGAAAATTCTCTCCATATTTCAACTGCAGGTTCGCGGCGAGAAAGTTGACCATGCCCGGTCGGGAAAACGCACTGAATGGAGTGTTGGTTCGAGGGATTTCCGGAAGTTGCAGAAAAACGTTCCGCGGCGTTCCATCCGGCTGCGTCAAAGGGGTGGCATACCCTTTTTCATAAAAGTCCGGAGCGTCACAGCCGATCAGGAAAAAGCGATTCCCTTCCGGAGTGATGAACCACCAGCGGTCTCTGACCTTCTCCAGGCGGAAAAAGCCCGTTGCACGGAATTTCCGACCGTCAAGGATCCCTCCGTAACGATCGAAACGCTGTGGGGCAAACGTGCCGAACCGGATAAGCTGCGCCTCTTCTGCCGCGGCTTCCTCCCTGAGCTGCTGTTCGGAGGTGATTTTCCCCTGCCAGTTTTCCCCGGAATATTGTCCGAAGCGGTCCACTTGAACTGGGACCCCGGTTGCGCTGGCCAAGCTGGAGGCGAGCAGCGCAGTGAGAGCTGAAGTGATCGAATTTTTCATGCGGCACCTTTCTTGCGTCAGTCATCCAAGATGAAGTTCACGTTACAACTGAACGAAATGTTCGTTGAAAAGCAGGGTGAATTTGTTGTTGATGTTTCCCTTTAATTGATTTTCATTGAGCAGATTGACATGCCCGTCGAAGAACGCGGCACCGCTTTTGCCCGAATGAATCAGCGTGACTCCCGCACGGCAGTTCGAGTCAAGTATGGTGGTCGGTGAAAAAATATAACTGCCGGCACCGAGCGGGTAGGCATTGAACGGGATGGAAGCACGACTATCCGCGAAAAAAACGGTTTTACTGCTGTGTTTGACGGCGGACGGGCGGTAACTGACACGATCCGATTTTTCTTCTATTGTCCTGCACGAGCCATTTCCCAGTATCGTCTGCACATCGCTGTTCAAAACGTTATCGTCTTTACTGAAAATATACATTCCGTAAATTCCGTAATATGCATTTTGCAGGCTCGGCAGAACCGGGTCGGTGGGGCAGACTGCTGTAGTTCGGGCCAGATATCTGGGGAAAAAACTGTAGTTGCTGTTGACGCGCCCCCATCCGGTAAAATTCGCACGGTAGTTGGGGATCGTCCAGCCGTCGTGGTCGTCAGCGTAAAGAAACATCGCGGTAGTGAGTTGCTTGAGATTGTTGACACAAGTGGAGGCCTTTGCGGTTTCCCGCGCCTTGTTCAGCGCCGGCAGCAGCATGGCGGCGAGAATTGCAATGATTGCAATTACTATGAGAAGTTCAATAAGCGTAAAGGAGAATCGTTTCCTCCTCCGGATTGGAATGGAACGGGCAATGCTCATAACGAAATCCTTTCTGTTGAGTTGGAGTGTTCAAAGTTACCAGGCGCGGCGATGCTGTCACGCAGGATCAGATGGTTTTTCAGGCGGGTTACCGGCGGCGGAACGATTCCCCGGCGCATTTCGTCCAGCAACTGTACCGCCGTCTCGCCCAGCTCCTCCGCCGGCTGGCGGACGCTCGAAAGCATCGGATTGGTGAGACTGCATAGATCGTCGTCGTTGAAGCCGAGCAGTGAGAAATCCTCCGGTACACGCCGCCGGCCGTTGCGGATCGCCGCCAGCGCCCCCGGGCCCAGTTCGTCCCACAGCAGCAGCACCGCGGTCGGCGGTACTTCGCAGCTCATCAGCCGGTGCATCGCCGGATATCCGTACAACTCCAGACCGATGTCCTGCGGGCGCGCTTCCGCCAGATGCGGCCCCAGTTCCACCACCCATTCCGGTCGGAATTCAATGCCGCGCTCTTCCAGTGCCCGCCGGTATCCCCGGTAACGGTCCCCGATGGAGCCGGGCGCCGCGGCATATTCCATCCGGCTCAGGATGAACCCGATTTTGCGATGCCCCATGTCGATCAGCCGGAGCACCGCGTCATGAGCCGCCCGGAAGTTGTCCGTCGTCACCAGCGGCACCGTCACCCCCGGTGGAACGTTGTCCACGCAGACCAGCGGGACGCTCTCCGCTACCCGGCTGACCAGCTCGCCGTTGGGATGGCGCAGATAGGGCAGCAGAATGATGCCGTCTGCGCCGGTGTTCCGTGCCCGGCGCAGATACTCCGCCTCCCGTTCCGAATCGTTGCGCGTGTTGCAGGTGACCAGCGAGCAGCCGATCTGACGGGCGGCCCGTTCCACCCCCAGCAGCACCCGGTGGCCGAAGGAGTCCTCCAGATTGGAGCTGATGAAGACCAGCTGACGGCAGTTCTCCTGCGTGTTCCGCTTCCGGCCGTGGGTGACCGCGACGAAGGTGCCGCGGCCCCGCTCTGAGGTGATGACCCCTTCCTGCTTCATGGCGTCGAGCGCCTTGAGCACCGTCTGCCGGGCGACGCCGAACTGGCGGGCAAGATGCTCCTCGGTCGGCAGTTTTTCTCCGGAGGCAAACACCCCGGTGGCGATCTCTCGCGTCAGTTCCTCCCGGATCTGCTGGTATTTCGGTTGTACAGACATTGCCTTTTCCAGGTTGCTTGGTTGTTTCTGCTTTAATTATAGGAATTCCGTCGACGGAAAACAACTCCGGAACGAAAAAAAATTAAAAAAAAGAGCTCGATTTTCTGAAGTTGTATGTACAACTTTCCCGGGCGGCGGAGAAAAGTTTCCCACGCTTTCCGGGAATCCGGCTTGCAAGAATTTCGATGACACGGTATCTTATACTATGCTCATCGAGGAGACAACCATGGAAAAAGCAAAAGTATATTTCACCGATATGCGGGTTCGTCCGGAAGGGCAGAACCTCCAGCAGAAACTCGCCGCACTGATCAAACGGGCCGGAATCGATTCGATCGATTTCCAGGATCGCTTCGCCGCGATTAAAATTCACTTCGGCGAGGCGGGCAACCTCTCGTTCCTGCGCCCCAACTTCGCCCACACCGTCGCGGATGAGATCAAGAAGCGCGGCGGCCGCCCCTTCCTCACCGACTGCAACACCCTCTACGTCGGCTCCCGGAAACACGCTCTCGAACATATCGAGACCGCCTATCTCAACGGATTTTCCCCCTACGCGACCGGCTGTCACGTCATCATCGGTGACGGCCTCAAGGGGACCGACGATGTTGCCGTGCCGGTGCCGAACGGGGAACTGGTGCACGAAGCGAAGATCGGGCGCGCCATCATGGACGCCGATATCATCCTTTCGCTCAACCACTTCAAGGGGCATGAAATGACCGGATTCGGCGGCGCGATCAAGAATCTCGGCATGGGGTGCGGTTCCCGCGCCGGGAAGATGGAGCAGCACTGCGACGGCAAACCCACGGTGGATCGCTCGCTCTGCATCGGCTGTCACGCCTGCGCCCGCATCTGCGCACACAATGCGCCGACTTTTCGCGACGGAAAGGCGGAGATCGATCACTCCCGCTGTGTCGGCTGCGGCCGCTGCATCGGTGTTTGCCCGAAAGATGCGATCCAGCCCTCCTGGGGGCAGAAAGAGGGGCTGATCGACAAGAAGATGGCCGAATATGCTCTCGCCGTGGTGCACGGCCGGCCCAATTTCCACATCAGCATTGTGATGGATGTTTCGCCGTTCTGCGACTGCCATCCGGAGAACGACGCCCCGATCGTGCCCGACGTCGGCATGTTCGCCTCGTTTGACCCGGTGGCGCTGGACCAGGCCTGCGCGGACGCGGTCAACCGCTGTACGCCGAATCCCGGTTCGCTGCTCGCGGAGAGCGCCGTTCACACCGGCGACCACTTCCATGACGTTTCGCCCTCGACTAATTGGAGAATCCAGCTCGAACACGCCGAGAAGATCGGCCTCGGCGTCCGGGAGTATGAACTTGTCCGGCTCTGAGACGACGCGGATCGAGCCGCTGGAGATCCTCCGGTTCTTCTACCCGGAGGATACCCCGCTCCGGCGGCTTCTGCTCAAGCACAGCACGCAGGTGCGGGAGAAGGCGCTCTCTCTGCTGGATCACTCTCCGCTGAACGGGGAGGTGGATCCCGCTCTGGTTGCCGCCGGTGCGATGCTGCATGACATCGGCATCGTTCACTGCCACGCGCCGAAGATCCTCTGCACCGGGTGCGAACCCTATCTCGCCCACGGCATCATCGGGGCGCGGATGCTGCGCGAATACGGCGCCGCCCGCGGCATGGAGGAGCTTCTGGAGCCCTTCGCCCGGATCTGTGAACGGCACACCGGCAGCGGCATCACCGCCGAGGAGGTGCGTCGCCAGCAGTTGCCGATTCCGGAACGGGACTATCTGCCGGAGACAGCTGCGGAAAAACTGGTCTGTCTCGCCGACAAGTTTTTCTCCAAATCCGGCGACATGCAGGAGAAATCCCTCGATCGAATCCGGCATTCGATGGCGAAGTTCGGCCCCGGCCCGGCGGAGCGCTTCGAGACGTTGTGCCGTTTCTGCGGCCTCGCCTGACCTATTGCCGGTGATCCTTCCACCAGGACCAGCGGAGTTTTTCCGGCTCGGGGTGCGGATGCTCCGCAAAATAGACGGCGAGCCGGAAGACGTAGAGCTGGCAGCGGTCCTCCTGAAACCTTTTGACCGCGCAGTCGTCCCGGTAGAGTTGTTCCGGATCCTCTCCCGCGAGGTCGGCAATCCGCCGGATGCCGATGCGGAAGAGATCCTGTTCGATGTTCGGCCCTACGCCGGGAATTTGCCGCAGATCGCTGCCGCCGCGCGGCGGGGGGAGGAGGTAGCGCGACATGTCAAGCCCTTCCAGCGCGAGAAGCCGGAACTTCCGCCGGAGTCCGCTCGCGAATCCGGTCAGGTTCCCGTCGCTGCCGACCACCCGGTGGCAGGGAATCAGGATGCCGACCGGATTGTGACCGACCGCACCGCCGACCGCCTGCGCCGACATGCGCGGGATTCCCAGCTGCCGGGCGAGTTCGGCGGCGATGGCTCCGTAGGTGGTGGTTTCCCCGCGCGGAATGCGGCGCAGCTGTTCCCAGACGGCGAGGCGGAAAGGGGTGCCGGTCAGATGAATCGGCGGCGTTTCGCCCGGATCCTCCCCCTCGAAATAACGTTCGAGCCACTGTTCCGCCGCTTTCAGCACCGGCAGGGAGGAGCCGGTGTGTCCGCTTTCCGCGGGAAGGGCGGAGGGAGTTTGATCAAGGAATTCCACCCCGGTCAGGAACTCTCCCCGCCCGGCAAGTGTGATTTCCCCCAGCGGGGAGCGGATATGCCGGAATTCCAGCGGGGCGGTATCGGTTCGGGAACTCTTCTTCATCGCATCACTCTCCCATCTTACAACATTCACTGTATACTATATCACCGCGAACGGAAAAGCGCCAGTCCGGGAACCGTTGCCGCAGAGGCGCAGTTTTCGTTCACTTTTCCGACTGCGCCTTGAAAACGGCGTGTTTCTGTGGTATCTTTTGCAGCAGAATCAAACCAAATCAAAAATTTACTGTTTCGAGGGTGTCATGGCGGCGAAAATTATCGACGGCAAGGAGATTGCCCGGCAGGTCAACGAGGAGACCGCGCGCCGGGTGGAAGCGTTGAAGGCGAAGGGGTGTACGCCCGGACTGGCGGTGGTGCTGATCGGCGACGATCCCGCATCGCAGGTCTACGTCAATTCCAAGGTGAAGAAGTGCGCCGAGCTTGGCATCTATTCGGAGAAACGGGTGCTCCCCGCCGACGCGACGATGGAGCAGGTGCTTGCCCTGATCGCCGAACTGAACGCCGATTCGAAAATCGACGGCATTCTCGTGCAGTCGCCGCCGCCGAAGCAGATCGATGAGGAAAAGGTAATCGCCGCGATCGACCCGGAGAAGGATGTCGACTGCTTCCACGAGCGGAACGTCGGCCGGCTGCTGATCGGCAAAAAGGATGGATTTCAACCCTGCACCCCCCGCGGCATTCTGGTGCTGCTGGAGCGTTCCGGCATCGAGACCTCCGGCCGCCACGCGGTGGTGATCGGCCGTTCGAACATCGTCGGCAAGCCGCTGGCGGCGATGCTGATGCAGAAGGCGAAGGGGGCCAATGCGACGGTGACGGTCGTTCACTCCGCCACGCCGGACATTGCAAAATACACCCGTGACGCGGACATTCTGATCGCCGCAATCGGCAAGCCGGAATTCGTCCGGGGCGACATGATCAAGCCGGGCGCGGCGGTGGTCGACGTCGGGATCAACCGGATTCCGGATCCGGCGACAGGGAAGAACCGTCTGGTCGGCGACGTCAATTTTGCCGAGGCGGTGGAGGTGGCCGGGGCGATCACGCCGGTTCCCGGCGGTGTCGGGCCGATGACGATTGCGATGCTCATGAGCAACGCGGTCACCGCTTGCGAGCGCCGGCGCGGATGAAATCCACTCTCTTCCGGTTGCAGGAACGCCGGAGTGGTGTTATTGTATGAAACAGCAACGGGGATGGAAGGCAAGGAGAAAAAATGACTGAGATTTTTCCTGAATTGGATGGTGTCGAACTTCCGCCGGAGAAGCACTCCCGGGTCGGAATTGTTTCGTTCGTGTTGAGCATTCTGCTGGGCGTGGTCTTTTTCGTCTCGTTCTGCATCTGTGTTTCGCTGACGCTGGAGACGCAGCGGCATTCGCCTCACGGGGCGGCGCCGGGGCCGGAGATGCTGCTGCCGGTCTGCTTCATGATGGGGGCGCTCTTCGCGTCGATCGTGCCGCTCGGACTTGGAATCGGAGGAATCTGCGAGAAGAATTCCAAAAAACTTTTTTCCATTCTCGGGACGGTCTTTTCCGGGATCCTGCTGCTGATCGGCATCGCCGGACTGGTGTGCATGATCGCGTTTCACGGCTGATTTCGGGAATTTTTCGGAAAAATCGCGCAATCCAGCTTGATTTTTATATGATTTGTGATTCATTACTGCGGAAGCAGACAAACCATGCTGACCGGGCGGAACATTTGTATCCCCGGGGAGAACATCAGATAGAGGAAGAAACGAATGAAGTATTACACCGAAGACCACGAATGGGTTGAAATTGTCGGCGATGAGGCGACCGTCGGTATTTCCGAATACGCCGCCGACGAACTCGGCGACATCACCTATGTCGAACTGCCGGAGGAGGAGGATGACTTCATCATCGGCGACCGGCTCGGCGAGGTGGAATCCGTCAACAGTTCTTCCGATATCTATTCGCCGATCAGCGGCACGGTTTCGCAGGTCAACGAGGCGCTGGTAGACGAGCCGGGGCTGATCAATGAGTCTCCGGAGGAGAAGGGCTGGCTCTGCCGGCTGATCAACTTCGACAGCTCCGAGCTGGACGATATGATGAATGAGGATGCCTATCGCAAGTATCTGCGCAAACTAGGCAGATAACGGAAAATTCCGGAAAAGAAAAAACGGACGGCGGCACAGGTGCTTCCGTCCGTTTTTCTTTCTGTATCCGGCTCCGGGCGGTTCAGACCTCGAGATTTTTCCCCTGCCGCAGACAGCGTTTGAGATAGCCGAAGGAGAGTGCCAGGATGACCGCCGGATAGAGAATTTCGGCTGTCCAGCACCAGGCCACGTTCAGGCGCAGCAGCTGGCCGATGATATAGACGGCGATGGTGTAGACCAGCAGGGTGAAGAGTTCGATTCCGAGTGCGGCGCGGGTTTTCCCGACGCCGGAAACCACGTTGAACCAGACGTTGGCGGGAGCCTGCAGCATGTGCCCGACCGCCATGACGTAGAGCGTGGAGCAGGAGGCCGCGATGAGTTCGGGATTGTCGGTATAGATGCGCAGCACCAGTTCGGGGAAGATCACCGAGAAGAGCAGCGGCGGCAGCAGCGCCGCGTAGGCGATGCCGGTCACCTTCCAGGTGAGGCCGGGAATGCGTTGGCTCTCGCCGGCGCCGATCAGGTTGCTGGCCAGACTGCTTGCGGTTACCGCAAACGCGTTGATCAGCATGAAGAGGATCGATGAGACGCTGCGGACGAGGTTGACCACGGCCAGCGGCCGTTCGCCCAGGTGCTCGATGACGACGAAGAAATAGAACCACACGCCGACTGCGAAGAAGGACTGCAGCATCGTCCAGACCGAGATGTTGAAGACCCGCAGGAGGATCAGGCGATCGAAAAACTTCGCTTCCGCCAGCCCGTACTGTGCGGTGTTCACCCGGAATTTGACGTAGAGGAGATAGAAGAGAAGAGAGATCGCTTCCGCCGCGACCGAAGCGATGGCGGCCCCTGCAATTCCCATTTCCGGACAGCCGAACTTGCCGAAGATCAGAAGATAGTTGAGCACCACGTTGCTGAGAGTCATGATCAGCGCGTTGATGGTCAGCACCCGGGTCCGGGTGATGCCGACGAAGAAGGCGCGGAAGAGGACTCCGGCGAAGGAGAAGAAGAGCCCGTAGATCCGCCAGTCCAGATAGGTCAGCGCGGCGTCGCAGACCGCGCCGGACTGGATGAAGAGCGGCATCAGCCGCGGCGTGAGAAGTTTCGAAAGCAGACAGATTCCCAGCGCCAGCAGCAGGAGAAAGGTGCCCGAAGAGAGGAAGATCCGGCCGATGCTGCGGAACTTCCGGGCGCCGTTCCGCTGGCCGATCAGAATCTGGCTGCCGATGCTGAATCCGAAGCCGGGCATGAAAATGGCGAGAAAATAGATGCTGCCGATGGCGGCGGCGCCGAGTTCGACTTCGCCGACCCGGCCGAGAAAGGCGGTGTCGACCAGTCCGATCAGGTGCTGCATCAGCGCACTGACCAGGACCGGCCATGCGACCTGCCAGATGTGTCTGGTTGAAAGATCCACGAAAAACTGCTCCGCAAAAGAAAGTCGGAGGCGGCTTCGTCGGAATGCCGCTCCGGTTGAACACGTTGATTGTATCTGACTCTGCCGGAAACGGCACGATATCTGCTTAATATATCAGTTCTACCGCGTAAATTCAAGGAAGAAGCCGGAGACCGACCGTGTTTTTTTCTGAATTCCGCCGGACGGGTCAGAATTGGGCCACGCAGTGGCGCAGCGCCAGCAGGGCGGCGCCGACGGCGGCCTCTTCACGTGTCTCCGGCAGGGTGAGCGGCAGTCTGAATTCCCGACGGATCGCGTGCTGGATGCTTTTCAGCAGCCGGACGGCGTTCCCTGTGCCGGAGACCTCCCGGCGCCCCTTCAGCAGTTCAGGTGGAAATCCCTCCTTGAGGTTGCGGACGATGCCGAGCGCCAGCGCCGCGCCGAGAGCGCCCGGCGTCGTGTTGACGAGTGAAAGTCCGCTCACTTCGCCCCGCAGGGCGGGATTCCAGCGCTCTCCGAGAAAATTCGGAGCGACGGTGAGCTCCGGTTCTCCTGCTTCGAGCTGTGCGAGTGCGAGGGCATCGAGATGGTCGAGCAGTTCCCCGCGGGGGAGCTCCGGTTCGCCGAGGTCGCGGCGGAAGTTGTTGACGGTATCGGCCAGCCAGGCGAAGGCTGCGCCGCCGCAGAGAGGCGCCGCAACCAGCAGGGTGCGGCCGCCGGGGAAGGGGCGCGCTTCGATCCGCTCCGAACATTGTTCCGGCGGATTGTCGGTCACCAGCGAAAGCTGTGCGCCGGTGCCGAGGGTGAGATGGAGTTTTTCTTCCGGATTTTCGCCGGAGCTGAGGATCGAAGCCTGGTTGTCGCCGATGGCGACGATGACCGGAGTCCCGGCTTTCAGACCGAAGCGCCCGGCGGCTTCCGGGGAGACGTTGCCGGCGGCGGAGCCGCAGGGGCGGAGTTCCGGCAAAAGGGTGCGGGGAATTCCCAGCGCTTCGGCGGCGGCGAAGTTCCACTCCCCCGCGGCGGCGTCATAGAGGCCCCAGCTTGCCGCATGGGTGGGGTCGCTGAGGATGCGGCTGCTGCCGGTGAGGCGGGCGACCAGATAGTCGGCGAGCGGAGCGGCGAAGGTGCAGTCGTCGAGTTTCCTCGCTTCCGCGAGCCGGGCGAGTGTGGCGCCGCCGAACCCCTCCCGCAGGGTGAGGCCGGAACGCTGGTGGAAACGACGCAGCCGCTCCTCGCCGCAGCGGTGATCCTGCCAGGTGATGAGCGGTGTGATTCCCTGCGGACCGCCGAGCAGAACCGAGTGCATCTGCCCGGTGACGCCGATGGCGGAGAGGTTCTGCAATTCCGCGGCGGGCAGCCGGGCGAGGAGCGCGGCGACACAGTCGAAGATTTTCTCCACATTCTGTTCCGCGCCGCCGGGTTCGGCGGAGAGGGCGGCTTCATGCGCCATGGAGGCGACGGCGGAGGTGGTGTGATCCTCCCGGAGGAGGACGGCGGCAACCTTGGTGGTGCCGAGATCGATTCCCAGAGTGGTTTTCATAGATATCATCCAAACAGAGTTGCTTGCATCTTGTTTTCGTTCAGCAGAGCGGCGAAATGCTCGAGAAGTTCCCGCGGCGGCGGTGTCGCCCCTTCACAGGGGTAGTCCACGCCGAGGGCGCGGTACTTGGGCAGGGCGATATGGTGCTGGCGGAGCAGTTGGACCCGGAGCGGTCCGTACGGCCGCCGGGCCTGCAGATCCCGGCAGACTTCGAGCAGGGCGGCCTGTTCTTCCGGAATATCGTTTACGCCGGAGATGACCGGAATCCGGAGGACGAAATCCGGCTTGTGCTCCGCCGCGAACCGGAGGTTGTCGAACACCTGTTCCAGCCGGACCGGACCGGGGTGAATTTTCGTCTGAAACATCTGCTCATTCGCCGTTTTGAGGTCCGAAAAGATCCAGTCCGCCGCCAGAACCGCCTCCCGGTAGGCGGGGGTGGAGGCGTTGCTCTCCAGCGCGGTATGGATTCCCGCTTCCCGGAGCAGGGCGAGGGCGGTGAGCAGTTCCGCGCTCTGGAGCGTCGGTTCGCCGCCGCCGAAGGTGACGCCGGAGATGAAATCCCGCGCCGCCACGGCTTTGTCCCGCACGGCTTCCGGCGAGAGGTCGCGCCCGGCGATGACGGTCCGCTCCGGATAATGGAGCGTCTGCGGTTCCGCGGAGAGACTCTCCGGCGCGCCGCACCAGTCGCAGCGGAAGTTGCATCCCTTGAGGTAGAAGACCAGCCGGGTCCCCGGACCGTCGAAGTCGTTGCTGTAACCGGAGTCGAAGATTCTCATCCCTTCGGTTCCTCCGGGGCGATCCGGTGATCGTGAGCGACCCAGGTTTCGCCCTGTTTCCGCTGGTTCCGCAATGCCTGAAAACAGGCTTTGGCCAGTTTGTCCATCGGCTGGCGGCAGCTGACAATGCCGGCGGCCTGCGCTTCCGGGGTGCCGTCGATGCTGAAGAGCGGCACTCCGCAGTGGAGATAGCGGAGCGCGGCGGGGTCGTTGACCGCGAAGATGGCGCTTCCGGGCGGGAGGGGTTCCGGAACCCCTTCGGTGAAGTCGATCTGGTGTGCGGCACACGCCTTCCGGCAGAACTCCCGCCGTTCCCGGCTGGTGTCGATGTCGAGCGCACAGGGATCGGCGAAGAAGATGTGCCGGATTTTCTCCGCCGCAGCCCGCCGGATCAGCAGGCGGACCGCCGCTTCGTTGTCCAGCCCGACGTAATCGGCGATTTTTCCCGGGTGAATCCGGTCGAAGAAGACCAGATTGACCCCGAGAATCCGCAGCCGCAGAAAGAGGTTGAAATCGAGTTCTCGGTCGATGCCCCAGACCACCAGATCGCGGACGCCGTGGAGCACCAGCCGCATGACCGCCCGATTCTGCTCGGCGCCGGTGGCGGCGGGTTCGAGCGCGGTGATCACGTCGCGCCGGGCGGCTTCGCGGCAGAAGGTGTGGAGAAAACTCCGGGCAAAGGGGTCGTCCAGCGGCACGAGCATCCCCACGGTCTGAAGCGCTCCGGCGGCGGCGGCAAAGGTGGAGTTGACGATGCCGCCGACCTTGGGTTTGCGCGAGATGATGTGACTTTCTTCGAGCCGGGCGAATGCACGGCGGATGGTGATGCGGCTCGCCTGAAAGCGCTCCATCGCCTCCTGCTCGGTCAGAAAGCGCTGCCCGGGCTGGAATTCACCGGTCAAAACCGCTTGAAACAACGCTTGATAAATCTGTTCCGTGAGCTGCATATCATCCTGTCCTGCTGTGATTACGCGACGGTTTCATCCGCATCCAGACGGGCGATGATGTCGTTCTGGATGGCGGGTGAAAGGTCGAGAAAGTTTACAAACGTCCCGTGAATCCGCATGATGTAGACGCCGTTCGGGGCATATTTTTCCGGTTCGGCGAGCACCTTGCGCAGATTCCGCTTCGAATCGATATTAAAATAGACGTAGTAGGGGGAATTTTCCACTTCGTCATGGAACCGGAAGAGCGGTTTGATGATCTTTTCGGTGAAAATCTTCATCTTCTCCGGAATGTCCCGGCCGTTGCGGAACACCTCCGGCGAGATGCCGAGGTGCGAAGCGTAGCCGCCGAGGAAATCGCCGAAGTTGATCTTCCGTTCGCTCAGAAGCTGATCGATTCTGCCGCTGTGCGCGCTTTCGCGCCGCGGGTCGATGCCGTACCCGAGCATCTCCCGCGCCGGCCGCCCGTCCGGCGTCGCTCCCACATGGTAGCCGTACAGGAGATGGGTGCTCGGCGTGGAGAAGTCCGGCAGGAAGGGGCTGCCCGCCGGATTGCGGAGCGCGTGAACCAGATCGCTGACGCGGTGCGCCAGCTGTACCGCAAGCTCATCCGGTTCGGAATCGTCGTTGCCATATTTCGGCAGCCCCTGCAGATAGGCGCGGAACGATTCGGCGCCGGAGAAGTTTTTCCGCAGCGCTTCGAGCAGTTCTTGCGCGAAGCCGGCTCGTTCCGCAAGGCCGTGACGGACTGCGACCAGCGAGTCGGTAACGACGCTGAGGCCGTGGATCAGACAGCCGCTGGCATGGTAGGTCACCCCCGGGTGATGCGCGTCGCGCATGTCGTACCCGCTCTTGAGCCCCTCCATCAGCGCTGAAGTGAAGGGGACCGCCTGCAGCGCAATCGCTTCCGTGCAGCCGTTGGCGGCCTGTTCCATCTGCTTTAAGATCCACTCCAGCTGGCGGAAGAACGCCGTTTCGAGATCGGCCAGCAGCGCTTCGTGCGAGGCGTAGCCGAGCTCCTGCGTGTTCCGGGCGAGTTTCGCGCCGGAGAGCAGGGAACAGCCGTCGTTGAGCGTCAGCTCCAGCACCTTGGCCAGATTGAGCCAGCTGTTGGTGGTGTTGGCGCTCTCTTTGCCCATGATGAGCGGCTCCTGACAGCCGGCGATCGAGTAATCCGGCATGTCGGCCGGAGCGATACCCTTGCGCTCGAGGATGCGGAACATCATGTCGTCGTTGAAGAGCGATGGCGTCGAGTGGCCGGGCGTGAAGAAGAAATTGCCCATCGCCTGATAGAGCTGTTCCGGGGTGCCCCGGTGGAGTTTCACCGACAGTGCGGGCTGGGGATTGTTGGAGATGCGGAACGCTTCTAGCACATGGTACGACATGGCTGACGTGAGGTCGTTGCCCTTTTCATCGCGACCGCCGACCATGATGTTCTGCGAAATCGCCCAGCACCGTTCCCCGACCATCAGGAAGGCGAGGAAACTGCGGACCAGCTGAACCGCCTCATCCGCCGGCGTGTCCTTGAGATAGGGCGCGAGGATCCGGTCGAGGTTGCCCACCGAGAAGGCGTAGGGGTTGGGGGCCTGTTCGAGGGTCATCACCTGCCAGAGCAGTGCCGCGCTCTGAATGGCTTCGTGCAGATTGCGTGCACCCTGTGCCGGCACGTGCGAACAGGCGGCGGCGATGCCTTTGAGCCGGAGCACTTCATCCGGATCGGCGGCGCGCTCCTGCTGGAGTTTTTCCGCCAGTTCGGCGTAGCGCCCGGCGAGGATCTCCGCCGCCTCCAGCGAGGCGCGGATTCCTTTCGCTTCCGGGGCGAAGGGGAGCGTTTCGATGCCGTGTGCGAGGATCGGGCGAAGGTCCGGAATGGTGTGGCCGGTCACCGGTTCGACGAAGAAGGCGACCTCCTGCGTGAGTTTTCCGGTGCGGGCGTAGACCTGTTCCAGCGCTTTGACGAACGGCGTTTCGCGGTAGTAACGGCGGACCTTTTCCACCCGTTCGCGCGGGAATTCCGCGTCGGGTTCGAGATCGTCGTAGATGGCGACCGGGTCGCAGTATCCTGCGAAGGTCTCCACCTGGAAGGCCGGGTTGATCAGCGCGTAGCTCGGGCTGAATGCGTCATCCTGCGTGCCGGCGATCACACTTCCAGCCGGAATGGAGAGTTTCATGCGCCGGATGCATTCGCAGAGGATGGCGGGCTGATGTTCCGGCGCGTCGGGATTCGCGAACTTCCGGCGAACCTCCATCTTCAGCTCCTGGTATTCGAACCAGCCGGTCATCCGCTTCTGCGCGAATTTGTATTTCAGCAGTTTGTCGATTCCCGATGCGTAGAGTTCCGCACGATTTTTCATGGCTCTCTCCTCTCTGGACGTTGCGGGGGATGCTTGTTTTTTTTATTTGTTATATTATATTATACTATAATACAAATAAAATTCAACCGGGATTTTGAAAAAAGAGAGGAAAAGGAAGATGACCGGAGCTGTGAAATTTCTGCCGAACCGGGTGTGGCGGGTCTATCGCGGAGGGAGCGGCATCGATCTGCTCCGGCGGGCGGAGAGGGCGGAGGACGGCCATTTCCCCGAGGACTGGATCGCTTCGACTTCCCCGGCGAACAACCCGCAGTATCCGGCGGCGGAGCAGGGGCTGAGCCGGGTGGCGGCGGCGGGTCGGGAGATGCTGTTCGGCGACTGGCTCGCGGCCAATCCGGAGGAGACGCTGGGGCGGGAACATGCGGCGAAGTATGGCGCAAATGCCGCGTTGCTGATGAAGATTCTCGACGCCGCCGAGCGGCTGCCGATTCAGGTTCACCCGAGCGTGCCGGACGCCCGGCGGTACTTTCATTCGGAGTTTGGCAAGACCGAGGCGTGGTATGTGATTTCGACCCGCGAGGTCGAGGGGGAAGCTCCCTACCTGCTCTTCGGATTCAACGAGCGGCTGGATCGGGAGCGTTTCTGTCGCGAAGCACTGGCTGGAGCGTTCCCCACGGGGCAGGGGATGCTGCACAAACTGGCGGTCCGCCCCGGCGACTGCTTCATCGTGCCCGGCGGCACGCCGCATGCGATCGGTTGCGGCGTCACACTGATCGAGGTGATGGAGCCGAGTGACCTGGTGGTTCAGCCGGAGTTCTTCTGTGGAACCCAGCGGCTCTCCGACGCGGAACGCTGGAGCGGCGCCGAGCCGCTGGATGCCCTGAAGAGTTTCGACTTCGTCTCTGAAACGGAGGCGGCGTTGCGCGCCCGCTGCACGCCGGAGCCGGAGAGGATCGATGAATCACTCTCCCGCATCATTCCCGGGCGGATTGCCTGGTATTTCGAGGTTCAGCTTCTCCGTTGTCGCGGAACATACCGCTTCTTCAACCGGGAGAATCGTCACCGGGCCGGTGTGGTGACTGCGGGGGATCTCGTGCTCACCGATTCCACTGGAACGCTGGAACTTCATCGCGGCGATGCGTTTTTCCTGCCTTACTCTCTGAAGGATTGCGAGTTCCGTGGTGTCGGCGATGTGGTGTTCGCTCTGCCGCCGGCGCTGGATGCCCACCGGAATTGATTGTGCAGGAGCTTATTCGGGCAGTTTTACCTTGCAGACGGTGAGCCGGGTCGGTTCCGGCAGCGGCGGTTGCCGGGGCTGGTCGCGGTTGGCCGGGAGCGTCTCCCAGCGGAGAAACCAGCTCACCCCCGGTTCGCCGGAACATCCGGCATCCGGGAGCCAGTTCCGAATGAGGCCGGGGAAGGTCTGCTCCATCGTCTGCAGTCCAGCTGGACAGGTGGTGCGTGGCGGGAGGGTTTCGCGCGTCTTGAGCGTCACCGGATCGAGCAGCCAGCAGCCGGATTCCCGCCCGACGAATTCAAAATCCTGCAGGAGCGTGCCGTCCGGCTGGAACCGGACCGGCGGCGCAAATACCATCTGCCGGATTGAACCGCCGCCGGAGAACTCCCACCGTTCCGCCTTCGGCCAGTTTCCATGTGGAACGAGCTGATGCGGGCCGTTTTGATTCAGACGGAGGGTGAAGATGCGGCTCGCGCCGTCGCGGTCGTACAGGTGAAAGGAGAGAATCGGCCGTTTCCCGCTGTCGAAGCCGATGCTGCCGCACATGTTGATGAGGCCGCTGCCGCGGGGCGCCGTCGGAAGGACGACGATTCCGAGGGAATCGCTGGTCATCGGCAGGGAAAGGGGCGTGCCCGCCGAATTTTCCCAGTGGCGCAGATCGCGGCTGCGGGCGTAGCAGAGATCGTGGTTGGTGGCGCAGTCGCCGTTGTCCCGCCAGACCCAGGCGAGGTGGTAGAAGCCGTCCGGACCGGCGACCGGACCGAAGAAGTAGGCGTTCATTCTGCCGTTGCCGGAGGTGAGCGGCTGATCGAGCAGGCGGGACCAGCGCCCGGTTTGCGCGTCGTAGACGTTGTAGATTTCGTTGCCGCAACCGCTTGCACCGTATCGATAGTGAAAGATCATCTCCCCCGCCGGACCCGTGAGAAAGCGCGGGTAGGTACAGCGTTCTTCGCAGTTCCCGATCAGGGAGCCAACCTGCTCGATCGAGCCAAGATCGTGCGGCCGCTTCATCTGAAAATAGAGGAGAGGCGAGGCGTGCATGTTCGCCGCGATGTGCAGACATCCGGTCGAGTCGCAGAAGAGCTGGATCGTGTTGTGCGAGTCCCAGCCGACTGCAGTGTCGAGTTTGCGGTACTCCCAGTCGGGGGAGGGGAGAGTGCGGGTGGCGATGACCAGTTGCCGTTCGGCGTTGTAGTATCCTGCATACTGCCGGGGCGGCGTGGTCAGGAGGGCAAAGTTCACTTTGTGGCCGGCCCAGGCGGTGCCGACGGGAATCTGTTCGAGGAGAACCGGGGAATCTTCTTTTCTCATTTTTCTGTCAATGACTTGCAAATAGAATGGGGAGGGCGCTTAATCCAGATGGAACAACTCTTCCAGGGGAACCGTGGACGGTCCGCAACCGTCCGGATCCGGTTCGAGCAGTTCGGCCATGGATTCCTGCCAGCGCTGGAATACCGGATCGCGGCGCAACGCGTCGAGTCGTTCCGGGGCCGCAACGATGCGCTGCGCGAAGAGCGTGCCGCTTCGGGAATCCAGCCAGATGGTGTAGTCCGCCACGCCGGCGTTTCGCAGGGCGCGGAGCATATCCGGCCAGATTGCGGCGTGGCGGCGGCGATACTCTTCGGCACAGCCGGGGCGGAGTTTCAGCAGAAATGCGTTTCGCATGGAATCAGTTCTCCTGCTGCGTTCCGCGGGTGATCCAGTAGACCATGACGCCGCCGGGGAAGCTTCCGGGATCGGCGGTGAAGGAGAGTGTGCCGTTGCGGAAAGAGGATTTGACCACGCCGCAGACCGTTCCGTCGAGCCGGAGTGCTTCCACTTTCGGTGTCGCTTCGCCGTCGAGCTTGAGCGAAACCTTCGCCGGGGCGCGGCGGACGAGGTGCGGCAGTTTGCCCCATTTGAGCAGATATTGTCTTTTTTCCCCTTTGAAGGTGGTTCCGCTGTCGAGCACGTCGGTCAGGTGGAAGAGCAGGAGTTTGCTGCTGCGGGCGACCGGAGCGTCATCGAGCGAGCTTACACTCACCGTTGTGGGGTAGGTAACCTGTCTCACCGTCAACGCTCCTGCAGTGAGATTGCCGGAGGCGAGAGTGGCGCTCAGAGTGCGCGGCGTTTGAATCGCCAGCGTGTTTTTCCGTGAGTCGAGCCGGAGCTCTCCGGTGGAACTCTCTGCGACTCCGGTCCGGAGCAGCGTCTGCCGAAGCGCCTGGATCTTTCGGTTGGGAAGGGGGGATTTCCCTTCCGCTTCGCTGGATGAAATTACTTGCACACCGGGAACTTGCCGATCTCCGACCACGGTTCCGACTCCGGCAATCAGCCCGAGGCGGCTGAAGTCAAGCGGATACTCCAGCGGCATGTTGGAGTTCCAGAAGTTCTTCGGCACGTTCCAGGCGAAACGCTCCTTCGAAGGCGACACGTCGCCGCGGCGGAAAAGCAGCATCACCAGCCGGTCGGAGAGCTGGGCCAGCGGCTCGTTGGCAAAGTCAAAAGTACTGATGGGCATATCCTGCCGGATGTTCCGGTCGTTGTGCGACCAGGCGAACTGATAGAGTGCATCCCAGTTCTGCAATGCGGCGTATCCGCCGATCACCGGCCCGCCTTCGGAGCGGAACTGGTTGGGAACGCAGAACTTGTATTCGGTGATGCTGAACGGTTTCCCGAAGAGGCGCGCGGCGAAAAGCTGTTCCGGCACCTCGTTGCCGAGGTCACTGATACTGGAACGCTGACGGTAGAGGCCGGGCAGTTTCCATGGGTTGATCGGGAAACGCGGATGATCCTGATACTTATGGTCATCGACCGTGTCGAGTTCTTCGCGGCTGAGCGCCAGTGGAATCTTGTTGTGCATGTTGAGGTCGGTGCGCAGCGCCTTGAGACCGAGCTCCTCTTTGAGGAACTTCGCCTGCTCCAGAATGCTCTCATGCTGAAGCGTGTAGAGAAATTCCTGGAAGCGGCGGTCTGTCGGCCCTGTATTTCCCGGTTTTTCTCCCGGATGGTGCCGGGCCAGCCATTGGGGATACCGTCTGCGGTATTGTTCGGCGATACCCGGTTCCGCGGAAAGTTTGGCGTAGAGATTGTTTTCATTGGTGAAGCTCACGATATAGAGCGCCGGGTCCTCCGCCCAGGTCATGCCGGTGTAGGGATTGCGGTGGCCGAGCCAGCGGCGGGCGAACTCCTTCCAGTTCTCCATCGCCGCGCGGCTGATCGGCAGCAGCGCCTTCATCTGATATCCTTTCCCGTTCGGAACCCATTCCGGAATGTTGTCGCCCGCTTTCAATCTGCGGCTGACGAAGACGTCGGTCGTGATGTAGATTCCCCGTTTGCGGCAGGCGGCGAAGAGGTATTCCAGCCGGTCGAGCATCTCCGGATCGATGGTCAGCGAATCCGGCGCCTCTTTTTTCACGAGAAGGTTGTCGTGATGGTGGAGGCGGATCGCGTTGTAGCCGTGCCGCGCCAGTCGTTCTGCGAGTTCATCACTCTCCTTGTGAGAGAGAAACTGTGCACGATTGCAGAGGTTCACGCCGACGAAACGAATCCGTTTTTCCGGTGCCTTTTCGAAAGTGAAATGGCCGTCCGGCGCGACGACGACCCGGCCGTATTTGCCTGCGGGCGCGTCGAGCATGCCGGAGAAGTCCAGCGGAGAGCCCGGCTTGATCGTTCGGGAGGTGTTCAGCCGGATCCATTCTTTCTCTTCGGTGATGACGACCGGGCGGTCGTTGCCCTGAAGCGGAATCGCACCGTCGGCGAGAGTAAGGGCAGGAATCAGCCAGTATTGATTCCGGACGCCGCGGAGCGTCATCTTGACCGGATCATCTCGGTCGAGTTTAAACTGCGAGAAGTAGAGTCCGATTCCCGCATTGCGGTTATCTCCCCGCCAGACCACGACTCCGTTGGGGAGATGATCCGGATTCCACCAGTTGCCGACATCGCGGTTTGAGATAACGGCAATCCGCTGAATGGAACCGTCAGCGAAGAGAACTTCGAATTCTCCCGCCTTTTCCGGTCGAGTCCAGCCGGTAGCGTGGAGTACGAGGAGGTGACTGCCGCAGCCGGAGACGGGCAGTGAAACTTCCCGCGGAAAATTTCTTCCGAGTCCGATTGCCGCTTTCCCGTTGTTCTTCGCCGGATCGATGATCTGGAACCGGGTGCCGCCGACCGGAAGGGTCCTGAGCGTGAAGCTGCGCAGATCGTTGTGCGGCCCCTGATCGGTCCATCCGCCTTTTCCGTCTCCGGGAAATTCGTCGGCAAAGCCGATGTTGGCCGCGCGAATCAGGTCGATCGGCGTTCCCTGCAGTGGTTGCAGACGGAGCAGAAGGGACAGCGCTGTTTTCTCTCTGAACCCGGTTGACGGCTGGAAATAGAGGCGAACGGAAAAGGTGTCCATGCCGGATGGGCGGTTGTCCCGGATTTTCAATTCACTTTTTCCTGAAACGGAGAGACGGGCGCCGCTGTCGAGCGGAATGGTGACCTGGCTGCATTTACGTTTGGTGATGACTTCGATTCGTTCTTTTTCCGGTTTTTCCGGGAGAAGGAACGGTTTACCGTCGATCGTAACGGTGCGGACTGCGCCGGAGATGCGGAACTCCAGAAACAGACCGAAAAGTTCGACCGGTTTCGAGTCTGCGGTGAGTTTCGCGCGATAACTGAATGCATCAGCAGACCGGGGCAGAAATTCGGCTCGGAAGGCGGCGTTCCGGAAACGGCCGGAGAAGAGAATCGCTTCTTCTTTCCGTTCCTGGCGGGGGGCTTGAAGCGTATCAATGGAGTACGACGGCCCGAAGTTGATCAAACGGAATACCGTCTTTTCAATTCGGAAGGAGCCGTCTTTCGAGACGTCGAGCCAAGAGGGCAGGGGGATGGCCATGACGGAGAATGCCGATAGAGCCAGAAATGTGGTGAGGAAAATGTTGCGCATGAATCGTGATTCCCTTAAAGTTGTTTACTGATTGTACCAGAGATTTTTCACTTCGTTGAACGGTGGCGGAATGACCACCCACGGCAGGGCGCCGGAAACGAACGGCGCGGAGGAGACGTTTCCGGCGGCGAAAAGAACATTGAGGCTGTTTCCGTGACGCATGGAGAGTTCTCCATACTGATCGCCGCGGGAGGTCTGGTTTTTGAGCCAGCGCCAATAACCGGTCTCGATCCAGTTTCCGGAAGTATCAGTTGCCTGAATGTCGAACAAGAGGACTTTTTCAGACGGGTGTTTAACCTGATTGAAGCGGGTGATTCCACTGTCACTCTGCGGCTCCGGGCGATAGCGCTGAAGAAGTCGGTAATACCAGCTGATTCCATAGTGCGGTTTCTGAATCCACCAGTCGCTGCCGCTGCCTGTTCCGGTGAGATTGAATTGTCCGGTCTGGGCAGGACAGAGAAACTGATGGATAGAGAGGTATTTACCCTGTATCATGCCCTCAGTATCATCCCAGTCGTTGTCTGCCAGAAGATTGGGTCCCATGAGAGAACGGGGCCACTGCATGACGGAACCTTTGCCGATATTGTAGTCGGCAGGAGGAAGTATATCCGAGTGATCCCCGGCATAAAGTGCGAAGGCAAGTCCCTGTTGTTTGAGATTGTTGGTACAGCTGATGCTTTTGGCCCGGTCCCGTGCTTTATTCAGCGCCGGCAGCAGCATCGCGGCGAGAATCGCTATGATCGCAATCACGATGAGGAGTTCGATCAGAGTGAATGAATGGAAAACTGCCGCCATGTGGTGGAACGATTTTCTCGTCATGGATGTTCTCTCCTTCCGCTGTTTTACGGGATTCCGTCTGGTCATATTATACCGTGAATGAAAGAGTTTTAGAAGGGCAAAAAACAACATAGTTTGAAAAATTTGAAAAAAAACAAAATCAGCCATTCCGGGAGATGGATCGCAGAGTTTTCCGATATTCTGCCGGAGTTGTTCCGAACTCCTCCCGAAAGAGCCGATAGAAGTGGGAGAGATCGGTAAAGCCGGAGCGTTTCGCCACTTCCGCCACCTCAAGTTGGGTTTCCTCCAGAAGATGCCGCGCCTCCCGGAACCGTCGTTTCCGGAGCGCCTGCGAGATGGTCAACCCGGTCAGGCGGCGGTAGGTGCGGCTCAGATGGGCGGGGGTAAGTTGTGTCGCCAGGGCAAGATCCCGGGGATGAAATGTCTTGGAAAAATTCCGTTCGATCTCCCGGTCGATGATTTCCGCCAGTTGGGTGTGCTGATTCCGGCGACAGAATTTTTCCTGAAACCGGCAGAGCTGAGCCAGCAGAATTTTCAGATGGGCTAAATTGATCCACGGCGAATTCGGGTCGCGGTTCTGCTGTTCCCGGAACATCCGGCGGATGAGAGGGCCGACCTCCTTCCCCGCTGGAACCGGATGCACATGATGCGCTTCCGGGAGCGGCTGGAATCCGGGCGCACAGGCCGCCAGCATTCCGGAGCGGTCAATGATGTTGTGCTGACACTCCGCCGCGATTGCCGGGGAGAAGATGAGGTCAAAAATTTCCAGTTCCGGAGTCTGGATCTCGTAACTGGTCTGGTCATCGGGGTGGACCAGAAAGAGCAGTCCCGGTTCCAGATGGAACTGAATATCGTTGCAGTAACACTCCGCTTCACCGGAGACGATCCAGGTGAGTTTGAAGAAATCCCGCGAGGAGCGGTGCCCCTCCGGATCGGCATAGTGGCCGAAAGGGTGATGAAAATGGAGCACGGCCAGCCCGTCCCTCGCATCGTCAAATGCGCAGGAGCGAAATTTCAATTGACGGATAGAGCGTTTTGTCATGTTCTTCTTCTCCTGCTGGGGAACGCTGGCGATTTTTTTCCTTTTAGTACGATGGCGGAATTATGGGTTGCTACAGGTAGCGGCCGGTGCGGCTCTCCGGCGTCCGGGCGACCGTTTCCGGGGTGCCGGCGACGACAATCCGCCCGCCTTCGCTCCCGCCGCCCGGACCCATGTCGATGAGAAAGTCGGCGTTGCGGATCACATCCAGATCGTGTTCGATCACGATGACGGTTGCGCCGTGTTCGATCAGTTTCTGGAAGACGCCGAGCAGAACCCGGACATCCAGCGGATGCAGTCCAATGGTGGGTTCGTCGAAGACGAAGAGTGAATCCTCCTGCGTCCGGCCCATTTCTCCGGCAAGTTTCAGCCGCTGCGCTTCGCCGCCCGAGAGGCCGGGCGTCTCCTCCTCCAGCGTCAGGTAGCCCAGCCCGAGATTCCGGAGCGTCTCCAGCCGCTGGCGGACCATCTTCCAACCGTCGCAGAACTCCACTGCCGTGTTGATATCCATATGCATCAACTCCGGGAGCGTCCGGAGTTCCCCGCGGCGGTTGGCGAGGTGGATCGCTCCCGCCGCCGCCGCATAGCGGGAGCCGTGACAGTCGGGGCAGGGGATCTCCACGTCGGGCAGGAATTGAACATCCAGACTGATCGTGCCGGTTCCATCGCAGCCCGGGCAGCGCAGTTTGCCGGTGTTGTAGGAGAAATCCCCCGCCTTGTAACCGAGCTTCTTCGCGTCCGGAGTCGCCGCGTAAAGTTTGCGCAGTTCGTCGTGGACATTGGCGTAAGTCGCCACCGTGGAACGCACGTTGATGCCGATCGGCGTGGCGTCGATCAGCTTCACCTGCCGGATTCCTGCCGGATTCACCGCGAGGATGTGGGCGGGGAGCTTTCGGCCGGCGATGGCGGCCTCCAGCCCTGGGATCAGGCTCTCCAGAATCAGTGTCGTCTTGCCGGAACCGGAGACGCCGGTCACCACCGTCATTCTTCCTTTCGGAATGTCGACCGAAAGCGGTTTCACCGTGTGGATGGCGCCGGTGTCGAGATGGATTTTCCCGAGCGAAAAGAGTTCGTTTTCCGGTGTGCGCGGGCGGATTTTTTCTTCCGCTTTCCCGGAGAGAAAGGGGCCGATGAGCGAGGCGGGATTGCCGGCGAGTTCGGCAACGTTCCCCTGTGCGACAACATTTCCCCCGGTCGAACCGGCGCCCGGACCCATTTCAATGATGTGATCGACACCGGAGAGGATCTGCGCGTCATGATCGACCAGCACGACCGAGTTGCCGTCGGCGATCAGGTCGTGCATGACGCCGGCCAGTCCGTCGAGGTTGGCCGGATGAAGGCCGATTGAAGGTTCGTCCAGCACATAGAGCACGCCGGTGGTGCGGTTGCGGACTGCCCGCGCCAGCTGCATGCGCTGCCGTTCTCCGGTCGAGAGGGTCGAGGCGGCCCGGTCCAGCGTCAGATAGCCGAGCCCGAGATCGAGCAGCCGCCGGGCGGCGGAGCGGAATGAATCGCAGATGCTCTCCGCCATCGGGCGCATCTCTTCCGGCAGAGACGCGGGAACGCCGTCTACCCAGACGCAGAGGTCGGCGAGGGTCATGCGGCAGACGGCATCGAGGGTGATTCCGCGCACCTCCGGCGTCCGTGCCGCGGCGGAGAGCCGGGAGCCGCCGCAGTCGGGGCAGGGGCTCTCGCACAGGAAGCGGGCGACCCGCTTCATACCGCTTTCGTCCTTGACTTTGGCGAGGGCGTTTTCGACGGTATGGATGGCGCTGTAGTAGGTGAAGTCGAGTTCTCCGGCGGAGTCGGTGTTTTTCGAATGGTAGAAGATATGTTTTTTGACCGCCGGACCGTTGTAGACGATCTCCTTTTCCTCCGGCGTCAGTTCGGAGAAGGGAACGTCGGTGCGGACCCCCATCGCCCGGCAGACATCGACCATCAGCGACCACATCAAGGTTTTCCACGGGGCGACGGCGCCCTGATCGATGGTAAGCGATTCATCCGGAACCAGCGTGGAGCGGTCCACCGTGCGGACGATTCCGGTGCCGTCGCAGGTGCGGCAGGCCCCCTGGCTGTTGAAAGCGAGCTCCTCCGCCGAAGGGGGAGTAACGAGGGCGCCGCACTCCGGGCAGCGCAGTTCCCGTTCGGCGGCGACGGCGAGCGATGGTGCGAGCCGGTGGCCGTTGGGGCAGCGGTGACAGGCCAGCCGGGAGAACATCAGCCGGATGCTGTTGAGCAGTTCGGTCCCGGTGCCGAAGGTGCTGCGGATTCCGGGGACGCCGGGGCGCTGGTGGAGCGCGAGGGCGGCCGGAACGTAGAGCACCTCATCGACATCGGCCTTCGCCGCCTGAGTCATCCGGCGGCGGGTGTAGGTTGAAAGCGCCTCCAGGTAGCGGCGGGATCCCTCCGCATAAAGAACGCCGAGCGCCAGTGAGGACTTGCCGGAGCCGGAGACTCCGGCGATGCCGACGATTTGGTTGAGCGGCACATCCACATCGATGTTCTTGAGGTTATGGACACGCGCACCGCGGACTTCGATATGATCTTTCATCGGGAAAAGGCTCTTCTTTGCAAAAATTTATCTGTCGTTATACTATAGCATGAAACAGAAAAATTTTCTCTTTTGCCGATGCGGAATTGCATAAAAAAGGATATGCCCATCTCTGCTGTTGCCGCTGCCGGCAGAGATGGGCAGCACCTTTTGTTTCAAAACAGTTTCCCGGGGATGTGCAATCACTCTTCGATGCGGAATTCAATGTTGTCAAGGAAAATTCTGTTTTCCTGTTCCGCCGGAGACAGGTTGTACTGCAATTTTGCCATCCTGTCCAGAAGTGCCGGGTAGGCGGCAGTGTCAGTCGGAACATCGAAGCGGAAGGAGTACTGCTGCCATTGCTCGTTCAATTTGAAGTTGGCGGAGGCATAGAGATGTTTGCCGCCTTTGTGAATCCGTGCTGAAAAATTTATGATTCCGCGCAGAACGGCAGGATGTTCCGCTTTTGCCCAGAAAATCATGTTGACCTTCCTGCCGGGAACGATCGGCAGATAAATGCTTTCCATGGTGAATTTTTCGCCCGCTTTCGGGTGTAGTTCCAAACTCCGGCATCCGGATAAGAACGCCGGGCTCGGGACAATGTTGATTCCCTCAAAAGGCGCAGCATTGACCCTGAAGAAATTGGCGGGGCGCGTGTTCCCCGATTCAAAGTCTCCATCCGGCAACAGATTCTGCTCCAGTTCCGCCGGCAGAACTGGTGTCAGGGCGGCGTTCCGGATGAAGACGTTGCCGCCGGAGCCCGGATTCATGCTGAAACAGATACGTTTCGCAACAGCATCCATTTGAGCTGGAACATATTGCAGATATCTTTCATATTCCGCCGCCGGATGCCATGGGATATATAGAGTGTCCTTTTTCTCCTGCGGATAGTCAATGGATACGAATGTTCGGGGAACTCCCGCTTCCGCTTTCCCCTCCCAGGACAATTTGTAAAAGGTATTTGCTGTCGGAGAAGGAATTTCTGCGACAAGGCCGGGCCAGCCTTTCCCGGAATACTTGACGGAGAATTCGCCTGTCCCGATCTTCTGCCAGGGCGGGTTTGCCTTGAGATCGAGTTCTGCTCCATTCAGGAACAGTGCACTGGATGCGAGGGTGCCTGTCAGAAAAGAGAGGATTTTCATTTGCTTATTTCTCCTTCTCCACAATGGTGAAATTGCAGCGGTCGCGATAGAGTTCCGCTTTGCCGGAAAGCGTGGTCTCCCGGAGTTTTTTCCCTTTTGAGAAATCATTGATTTTTACATCGAATCCCAGATATCTGCCGGTCTGCCGTGGAAAACTCAAATCAAAACGATAACCGGCGGGTGTCTGTTCCAGTTTGAAACGTGCGTCGTCACAGGAAAATTTCCCCATCGATGAGAGTTGTTGTTTCGCATGAGGCGCAACGAAAAGTCGGAAGGTATGATCCGTGTAGTTGTGAGGATGGCGCATCGGGGTGACTTCCGGACTCGAGTCGAAAAACAGTTCCACGGAATCCGTCAGCCAAGGCTCCGCATTTGCCGGCGTCCCCGGGCGGGTCGCATCCTGTACTTCCAGCGAAAGCCGGACCGTGGTCTTGTCAAAAGAGATCGTTCCTGTCGCATTCTCCATGCGGAATTTTCCGGAGCTTGTCAGATGACGGTTGCGGATAATGTCAATCGGGAAGGAATGGAGACGCCCGCCGCTTGCAAGCTGAATGGTCGTCTTGAGGGTGTCGTTCCCCCCCTTCCGCAGGGCAATCGGGCAGGTGGTGTGCCCGGAGGCCATCTGGAAAGGAACCGGTTTTTCTGCCGCCGGCGAACCCGACAGGCCGAGAAATCCACTCTGCGTTTTCTCAGATGTGTTGTACAATGTCACCAGCAAAGTATCTCCAATCCGACGGGCGAGCGGAGCGACCAGAACCGGCTGTCGCAATTCGGGTTTCAAGTTTTTCAGACGGTTCAAAAATTCTTCTTTTGTAAGTTTGCCGGGCTTCAGATAGAGGGGGGCGTCCTCGAGTTCTTTTTTCCCGGGTTTTTCCGAATTCCCAAAGACATCGTAGACGTCAAATTCGGAGAGATCAGCGACAACTCCTTTGATTTTTAAATAATTCCAGATCGCGGCGACGGCTTCCCCTTTTTTGTCATAGACGTAGCAGATTCCTCCATTGGAATACCGGAATTTCCCAATGGGTTTCGCTCCCTCGAAAAAGCGGGCAAGAGCGTTGTAGGTCACGAAGTTTTCAGAGGGGATCAACTCTTGAAAGTTCTTCACCGATAGCATATTCGGTGTGAGTATCCTTTTCCAGAGATATTCTCCGGGGATCGCGATGGATTGTTGCACCCCTTCGCCGAGATCGACGAGAAAACGCCATGCCACATGATGAGGCTGGCATAGCGACTCCTCATAGGAATTATGTCTGGCATTGTGGTCAATCAGGTAATAGAGTTCCGTATTCCACAGGGGCAGAACACGATGGGAAGCCATAAATTTCCTAAGATCGGCAATGTATTTGTCTGCCGGGTAAATTGCTCCGAGTTCACGGCCTCCATACGGATGAAAGCTGAGAGCCTGCACATAGTCGAGCCCGCCAAGTTTGATGCACTTTTCCATCCATGGATAAGAAGACGAGGCGTTGAAGTCGCTTGATAAACAAAACCCTGTGATCTTGGCATCGGATTGCACACTGCGAATTGCGGAGCTGGCAATTTTCAGATATTCCACATAAGTTTCCGGAGAGAGATACAGATTGGGTTCGTTGGTGATTTCATAGACGGGAACCCGGCCGTTGATGTGCTTTACGGTCTGCCGGACATAGTTTTCAAAAAGTTTCCGGGGAGGCAGAAGGATGCGATCTTGAAGGCTTTTGATGCAGTTGGGCGGGTTCTCCTTGACGTGTTCCGCAAGCGGAAGCACCCACAGGGGCAGATTCTGGTTCTGCCATCTGGAACGGATATCATTTTGGATGAAGCATTGTCCGATGACCGGAAACAATGTGATGTTGTTTTTCTCATATAAATCGAGCTGGCGATCCAGATGGGAAAAATCAAATTTCCCCTGATTCCATTCGACCGCGGGCCAGTCGACGCCGCGAACCCCTCCGTCATGGTCGCGCATAATCCGGCAACCGGTCTTGCTCAACAGCTCAATGTGTCTGCCGAAAGGCGCATTGAAGCATTGGTAGGAAGGATATTTCGTCTGCGGATATTGCTGAAAATAGAGCCCCCCGTTGAGTCCGACCACATAATCGCGGGTAATGTCGACCGGTGCCGCTCTGTATTCGCCGATGACCGAGTAAAAACCATCATGAGAAGACAAATTCTTGCCGGAGGTTTGAACTCTCACGGAACCAAAACGTTTCAGCGCTTCCGAAAAATGGAACTGCTTCGTCTCCCCCGGCGCCAGTTCAACGGTGAATTTTTTTTGGAAAAGTGTTTTTTTTCTGTACTCGTCCACGCCTTTGACGGTAATGTTTTCCTTGTAATTGCGGGGGCCCGGATTGAAAACCTTCAAGCTGAATTCTGCTTGATTGTCCACCCCTGCCGTATACAGATTCCGGTCGGGAACGGTGATCGCTTCGACCAGACCGGATTGCGGCGCATTGACTCTGGTAAGCTTCAAGTCGTCGAACCACAGCGTGTTGGAGGTTGCTTCGTCATGTTTTCCGGGACGGATCAGAATGTGATAATAACCGCCTTTTTTCGTGGTGAACGTTTTGCTGAATTTTTTCCACTCCACATCGGTGTTGACCATGATCGATTCCGCCGACCACGTCGGATCGACCTTGAAAATTCCGAGGTAAACCTTTTCGCCCGCGTTGGCGCTTCGAATTTTCCCTTCAAAGTGATAGGTCGTATCGGCTTCCAGCTTAAATTCCTTGGAGAAAATATTGTAATTTTCGCGATAGGGATTCGCCAGTTTGAGGGAGTTTTTACCGCAGTTGTCAGCTCCGGAATCCAACTGAAGCGGAATGAAGTTGAGGCGCAAATTGGTATCGGTCCGCAGGTAACGTATCAAGGCGAATCCATCCGTCCCCAGCTCGAAGGAGCCGTTGAAGGGGAGGGCGGACGCATATAATCCCGCCCCCAGAAATGCGATGGTTGAAAGTTTGTGCAATGTCATGATTTCTCTCTTTTTTTATGTTTGGAAGAGGTAAAAGAATACGGAACTTATTTCCAGTATATGCCGGGAGATACATCCGGAATAAAATGCGCCAGAAAGGTGTTGTTGTCGAAACGCAGAAAGTCGAGAGTTTCCACATGCCCATCTACAAAGAGCAGATTATCCCGCTTGAGATGACGCGCCGCCAGCCACTCCATCGCAACGCTGATATTGTGATAATTGCGGGCATTGTTGGTGTCTTTGAATACACTGCCGGTGGAAAGGTTGATATTGGAAACATCCCAGTAGGTTCCGACTGCGGCTGGGCGACGGCATCTGGATAATTTTTTGAACGGATACTTATATTCTCCTGTGCTGTTGTCCCGGTATCCACCCAGACGCAGATTCCACGTCAGATTGGTGATCGGATAGCCGGAACCTGCACTGGAGCCGTTATAACGGAACAGCTCTTCCTCGGTGCCGCCGGGACAGATGAAAATGGATTTTTCGGTACATTTGCTCAACTCAAATTCTCTTCCGACGGCATACGGCCAGAGGCGGGTGATCCAATTGAGCTCATAATGAATATTGCTGCTTCCCCAGGCACTTAACGTTGCCGGACACCACCAGTCATTCTGATCGCCCGCATATGAAATTGCCGCTGTGCCAATCTGTTTGAGATTGCTGGTACAGGAGATTTGCTGAGCCCTGCTGCGCGATTTGTTGAGTGCCGGAAGCAGCAAGGATGCGAGGATGGCAATGATTGCAATAACGATAAGAAGTTCGATAATTGTAAAACATGATATGTTTCTTGGAGATGAATGCACAACCGGTTGATAAAGAGTCTTCATTTTGTTTCGCATGACATACCTCATATGTGTTGACGATCTCTCTTTCGAACTATGTTTCAACCTCATCAATGACCGGAAGGAATGCAGAACAACAGATCTGCGGCACGAGCGGTCGGATAATCCGCAAAAACGTCATAGCGCTCTTCAAAATCGTTTACCATGGAACAGAGCTGAATGAATTCAACCTCGTCCCAGGCCGCGATTTGTCGGAATGGCCATTTCTCCGGCCGGCAAAGGTACGGCGCAAGATAGTGAAACGCTCGATTGATCCCCTCGTCCCACAGATGAAATCCCCATTGTCTGGCATAGACGTTGATCCGCATCAGCGCAAGCAGGTTGAAGCAACTGTAACTCAGTGAAAGAGTCCTGACAAACTCGAACGGTTGTTCTCCCTGAAACGTAATTTGATTCTTCATCCGGGGCAGTGTTTTTTCTTGAATCAGTTTCTGGGCAAGTCCTTCGAGATCAAGGAATGCGCACAGGACGGTGATTTGCGCATCGTGCCAGCTGCCGTGGTTGTTGGGGGAATTGACTTCCTGCCGGATGAGCGGGCTGCTCAGAATCCAGAGCAGATAGTCTTTGAGCCAGGAACGGAATTCCGTGAGATCTGCCGCGGTCCACTCCTTGTTTTCCGGAAGAGACGCGACCGCCTCGATCAGCTGGCAGAGCGGATGGAAATCGATGATTCCGCCACCGTTTTTCCCTTCTCCTCCCGGTGCAACCTGTGCGTATTTCAGATGCGGTCGCATACAGGTTGCCGGCTCGATAAACCAGGTTTTCAACAATCTTCCCGCCTGTTCGAAAAAACGGATGTCGCCGGAAAGATTTCCCGCCGCGACCATAATGGTTGTTCTGCGGCAGAATGCCATCCAGCGGACGATGTCGCATACTTCGAAATCGGGGTTGATGCATCCGTCGCGATAGATCCACGGACCATCGGGATTGTCGGGGTCAGGAAAGGAATATTTGGGGATGCTTGAGTAGTCGTGTGCATCGCCGAAGGGAGTTTTCTTCACCTTCTGGGTAACGGATAACGGCTTGAGCGACAGGAAGGATTCCGCTTCCTGAACTAACTCCCGGATCAGTGGGGCGGGGAGGGTTTTCTTCTTTTTGTTCCAATACTCCGGCGTGCAGACTGGACCGCTCATTTGCCCTGACCCTCCTTGTGGTGGCATATCTGATTGTGATGTGTGGATTCTTTCATGGCAGGACGGGTGGATTGCCGTTCGACGAGTGTCATGGGAACTGTGATGGAGGAGAATTTTTGCGATGGGTGATGGATCATGCGCAGCAGAAGTGCGCAGGCTTCTCGAACCAGGGCCCGGTTGTCGAAGGAGGCCGTGGTCAGCGGAACCGTGGAACCGTAGAAGAACTCCTGATTTTCCAGTCCGGCCACGCCGATGTCAGCCGGAACTTCAACACCTTTTTTCGACAGTTCCCGAATCACCTCTACCGCCAGAAGATCGTTGGGAATGAACAACGCATCCGGACGCTGTGCCGACGACATCAGCTCCCAGAGATGGTTTTTCGTTTGCGGATTTTTGATATTCCATAACAAAGGAGGAAGCGTCGGCAGCCCGGCGGCTTTCATCGTGTCATAATAGGCCTGGAGTCGAGGCGCGAAGCTCGCCTGGTTGAATTCATTGACGTCGATTGTCACAGCGCCGATGCGGCGATAGTCGCAACGGAGCAGATGGCGCATCACATCGCAGCTGCCCTGATAAAAATCCGGAATTACGCTCGGCATTCCTTTGTGATCGCCGAGACTGGAGATGAAGACGCAGGGAATTTTTCTGGCGATCAGCTCGTTTTGCATCGGCGTGCGCAATGTGATCAGCGCCCCGGCAAGCTGGTTCATCTGGTCGGTGGAAAGAGATTCCTCTTCATTCAAGGCGAGGTCCACGAAGCCGGCTTCCCGGACGATGCGCTGAAAACAACTGTAGCGGAGAAGATCTTGCGGGGTGAGCTGCGAACTCTCCTGACAGTCCGAGATGTAGACGATCAGTTTTTTCTCCATTTTGCTTCTGGCGTCGCCGGTCACGAAGATGCCGTTCCCCTTGGCGGTTTCCAGATAACCGGAATTCTTCAACGACTGCACGGCCCGGAAGGCGATCACGTAGCTGCAACCGAACTCGCGGCTCAGCTCCCGGAGCGACGGAAGTTTTTCGCCCGGAGCGTATTGCCCGCTTTTCAACTGTTGGAGAATCCCTTCTTCCACCTGTCGGACCAGCATGAAAACCTCACTATGCAAGGAGTATATTTGCGTATATCACTTGATGGCAATATACAGTTGTTTTTCAGGAAATCAATCCTGCAGTTGAAAAAAAGAAAGATTTTTTCTCTGTCGAAAAGGAGGTGACACAAAGAAACGTCGACAAGAAGAGAGTAGGAATACCAAGATGACAGGCGGCCGGAAGGAGTTTGCGATTGTACACTCTCGCGATGTTGTGGAAAATCCTGTCCGGAAAATTGTTTTTTCGAAGAGCGGCAGTATATTACAGAAATGTCCGGAATCAGCAGGCAGGAAAGATGGGGAGCAGGAGCGCCTCCGGTTGCGGGTATCGAAAATTCCGGACATCCCGCAGGCCGCCTGACTCGCCGCTGACACACAACATTCATCATACAGACTATGAACTCCATCCTTGACCGTTTTTTTCACTACTCCTCCATGGGCAGTTCCCTCAGAACGGAAACCATCGCCGGACTCTCCACATTTGCAGCGATGGCATACATCATCTGCATTCAGCCGGCGCTCTTTTCCGGACAGATGACGGGTACCGCGACCGGAATGCCGTTCGGTGCACTGGTCACGACGACCTGCATCGCCTCCGCCTTCGGGTCGATCCTGATGGGCCTGCTCTCGAACTATCCGATCGGACTTGCACCGGGGATGGGGACGAATTTCTTTGTCATGTTCAGCGTCATGGCCGCCTGTGCCGCTGTCACCGGCGGAAAACTCGGAGATCCGGTTGTCTGGCAGACCACGATGGGGGTTGTGCTGATTTCCGGCATTCTCTTTCTGATTATCTCGTTCACGAAACTGCGGCAGATGATGCTCCGTTCGCTGAGTCCTTCGCTGAGAATCGCCATCGTGGGGGGAATCGGTCTCTTCATCGCGCTGGTCGGTCTGAAAAACGGCGGCATCATCGCCGTGGAAAACAATCTGATGACGCTGAAGACCTCCATCGCGGACCCGCCATCGCTGATCTTCTTTGCCGGCGTGCTCACGATCACGGCCCTGCAACATTTCAAAGTGCGCGGCAGCATCCTGATCGGCATCCTTGTCTCGGCTCTGGTGGCGTTTCTGTGCGGAAAGATCTCGTTTCACGGCATCGTCGGGCTTCCGGCTGATCCGATGCCTCTGGTATTCAAGGCGGATGTCGCCACGGTCTTCCGCCACCTGCTCGAATTGCTGCCCTTGATTTTTCTCTGCTTCTTTATGGATATGTTCGATACGATGGGGACGGTTCTCGGTGTTGCGACGAGCGCAAAGTTGCTGAATAAAAACAACGAAATCGACCGGATTGAGCGGATTTTCGCCGCCGACGCGACTGCGACCGTCGCGGGGGCTCTCTGTGGACAGAGCACCGTCACCTCCTATCTGGAGAGCGCCGCGGGTGCGGAGGCCGGCGGAAAGACCGGTCTCACGGCCATCGTGATCGGCATCTGCTTTCTGCTGGCGATGTTTTTCAGCCCGGTCATCACGGCGGTTGCGGGATATCCTCCGGTCACCTCCGGCGCTCTGGTCGTCGTGGGGGCGATGATGATGCGTTCCGTCTCGGAGATCCAGTGGGACGACTGCACCGAAGGAATTCCAGCCTTTCTTATTTTCGCCGGCATTCCCTTCAGTAACAGCATCATCGGCGGGGTTTCCGTCGGGATCATCCTTTACCCGTTCCTGAAAACATGCTGCGGAAAAATCCGTGAACTTAACTGGTTCATCTGGCTTGCCGCCGCCTTTCTGATTTTGTATCTCATCCTGCTCAACGGCAAATAATCGCGCCCGGGGGAGGGGGACGTTTTTCTCCGCTTCTCCCCGGCGTGGGAACCAAAATTTTTCGACCTCCTGCCGTTTGCATTTCGTTTGTGCATTGATTTTCAGGCACTTTGACGGAAAAAATCTTCGGGCGCACTGTCAGATCTGCCAGAATTCCTGGCGATATATGCGCGGGGATACGCCGTAGTATTTCTTGAAGAGATGAGAGAAGTGATACATATCCTCAAATCCAATTTCCGCGGCAATTTCCCGTACCTGTTTTTCCGTCATGCGCAGATCCATGGCCGCCTTCTCCAGTTTCTGCTGAAGGATGAAGTGCTGGGGAGAGCTGCCGGTGAATTTCCGGAATATCCGCCGAAAATGCGACAGTGAGATATTCATTTTCGCCGCTTCCCGTTCGAAATTCCACTCTTTCTGTAAATCGAGGTTCATTCTTTTTACAAGTTCCTCCAGCTGACGGCTCTGGTGGATGAAGGGAAGTTGATGACGCTGCAACTGAAGTTGCAGGTCCAGCAGAATGTTCTCCAGAAGATTTACTGTTTCCGGGTAACGGTTTTCCTCGCGCAGCCGAATTAAGGTTAACAGATTTTCCCGGAATGCGTGCACATGCTCCGGTATGACCGGCGGCATCTCCACATCGATCAAGCCGTGACGGCAATACTCTTTCGCCCGGACTCCGGTGAAACAGAAATAGAGAAAGTCATGGCGCTCCCGATCGATAAGATCATATTCAAAAAACGCTCCGGGATGTGTGAGAAAGCAGACCGGGCCGTCGAAGTTATATTCGCGCCTGTGATTGATCCGCAGATGCACTCTCCCGCAGAGATTGAACTGAAGTCCGAAATAGAGCGGCGTGTGTGCCCGGTGATGACCGTAGGGAACTTCCCCTGCCGCCGGGAATGTCAATCCGTCGAAGAAATCCATTTCTTTCTCCCTGTTTGATGCGCGTAAAATACAAATTATTGCTCAAATAGCATATTTTATATTCTTTTTTTCTAGATATAATATATGATGAACGATATTGTTGTACAAATTTTTTTTTACAGAAAAATTGCGTTGCAATAAAAGATAAAAAACACATCAAAGAGGAATTTCTGGATGTTACCAGAAGAGAAACTGGAGGTTGTATGAAGTTCTTTGGAGCAGTATTGACATTCGCAGTTATCATAACGGTGACTGCGGTGGAGTTTCCCGCGGGAATCCATGTCAGTAACTTCGGCGAAATGAGACAGGGGGAGTGCGAATTCCAATTCAAGTTTGCGGAGGAATCCTGGCGCAGCTGGAAACTGAACGCACACTGGCAATCCATGAAACGCGAAAAATCGGCCGGAAAACTGGTGTTTTCCGGTAGCCTGGCCGGCGGAACTGTCAGCGAAACCATTCTTCAGACAGGGAAAAATCGCTATGAGATTCTCGGGCAGGCTGCCTTTCCCACCCCGGTGCGCTGGGAACTGCTTGCGGCCATTCTCACACTTCCGCCTGAACAGATTGCGATCACGGTCGACAAAAAAACGGTTGCGATCCCTTCGCTTCTCAAAGAGTTGTCCCTTTTCAAGGGCGTTGCGAAAGAGGTGATCGTCGATCTGCCCGGCGGAATGCGTTACCGTTTCCACGGCAATATGAGACTGGAAATTCAGGATAACCGCAAGTGGCAGAATACGATCGGAATCCGCTTCTTCTTTTCGCCGTACCGTGGGAACATCTCTTCGGCGAGCCTGAAATTGAACCTGGAAATCCAGCCTCCGGAATTCTGTAAAGTGGAGCTTGACAAGGCGGCAAACCGCACCTTCGAGGACAGGGACGGTTCCGGCTGGACCGGACAGGGCGCGGCCAACGATTTGAGCATGATCAAGAGCGGATTGCTTGAATATGCCCGTGTTCCCTTCTGCATCGGCGCTGACCGTAAGGCGATCGTTGCCGGCCGCGTCGCACCGAAGACGGTTCGACTCGAACTGCCACCCCACTCCCGGGGAAGTTTTCAGGCGATTAATTTGCTTCATGCCAGTGCGTGGTCTCCCGTATCCGGGAAAACACTTGGATTCCTCGATGTCGAATACTCTGACGGCACGCAGCAGTCGATCCCGGTACGCTCCCGCTTCGATTGCGGCAACTGGTGGATCAGCAATTCACTGCCGAATGCTGCAATCGCCTGTCGTTTCGACAACAATGCCGCGACGGTCGGACTTTACGCATCGAGTTTTTCGCTGGACCGGAACGATCCGACCGCGATCACGTTCCGCATCAATGAACCGACCGCATGCTGGATGGTCGCGGCAGTTACACTCAGCAACCGCCGGATTCAATTCCCCGGCAATTCCGATCAACCGCTTACGATGAAAGCGGATTCGACCTGGAGACGGATTCCGTATCGCAGCCGCATTCTCGCCGGTTCGCCGCTGGATTTTTCCCATACCGGTGTGCTCGATGCTCCAGCCGGAAAGTACGGGCGGGTCATTGCGGCACCGGATGGCACGCTCACGTTTGAACATGCGCCGCAAGAGCGTCTGCGGCTTCTCGGGGTCAATCTCTGCATGATGGCGTCTTTCCCCGATCACAAGGCGGCCGATGAACTGGTTGAGGAGTTGGCAAAGCGTGGCTACAACAGCGTGCGTATCCATCATCACGACAATTTCATGGTTGCGAAAGACTCTGAAAACTCCTGGACGCTGGATCCGGAGATGCTGGATCGTCTGGATTACCTCTTCGCCAGCTTGAAAAAACGTGGATTTTACGTCACGACGGATCTTTTTACCAGCCGTAGACCTCGGGCGGGGGACGGGTTTCCGCTGGAAAAAGGAACGCCGGATAGTGCTTTCTTCAAAGCGACGCTTCCGATAAACCGCAACGCGATGGAGAGTTGGAAAAAATTCGCCCGCAATTGGATGCAACATAAAAATCCCTACACTGGCATGCGTTGGGCAGACGATCCTGCGCTCTTTTGTCTCAACCTGGTCAACGAGGATACACTTTCCCAGCATTGGCACCGCTATGCCGGACTGCGGGAGCGTTATCATAAGCTCTTTCAGGAATGGCGAAAAGGACGTCCGGCCGCCGAGCAGAATATGCTCTGTTTTCTTGAAAAATTGCAGGAAAAAGTTCTGGATGAACAACTTGATTTTGTTCGTAATGAATTGAAAGTCAAGGCGATGCTGACGAGCTTAAACTTCGTTAATTCGAGTGCATTGACCCGATTGCGCAGTAAATTCGATCTGGTGGACAATCATCAGTATTTTGCCCATCCGCGTTTCTCCCAAAACGCCTGGCGTTTGCCGGCTGACTACGATCAGGGATCGGCAATTCGCCGTCTGGCGCAGAATCCGCGGTTGATGATGCCGACCCGCATCTTCGGCAAACCCTTTCTGGTTACGGAATACACCTTCTGCCATCCCAACATTCACGTCGCCGAAAACGGTCCTCTGATCGGCGCGTACAGTGCACTCCAGAACTGGGATGGTCTCTGGCGGTTCAGCTGGGGGCATTCTCTCGACACTCTGAACGAGAAGCCCATGATCGGCAACTTCAACATCAGCAGTGATCCTCTGATGCAGCTCAGCGACCGGATCATCTGGGCGCTTTTTCTGCGTGGCGATTTCGCTCCGGCAAAAGAGAAGATTTCCTTCTGCGTACCAGACAATCCTTATGGTAACAGCACAATGATGCCTTCCTACCCGCCGGAATTCGAGCAGCTTGGACTCCAGGCACAGATCGGATCACATCCGGAGGGGAGGGCGCTTCCGCGTGGCGTACGGCGCTATCGGCAGGGAGAAAAGGTCGCCGGAGAGCCGCGTCTTCGCCTCGATCGTGAAGCGGGGACTTTCGCTGTCATCACGCCGCTCAGCGAGAGCATTACTTTGCCGCAAGGTTCTCTGGCGGCCGGTCTGCTGCGTGTCAGCGGCGTGGATACCTTTTCAACCATTGCGTTGATCTCGCTCGACGGCAACAAGCTGGCCGAGAGTGGAAAAGTGCTGCTGATTCATCTTACCGATCTTACCAATGAGGGAATGCGGTTTGCCAGCGGCTCCAAAACGCGCCTGGTCAACAGTGGCAGGTCGCGGTTGCTGTTGCGTCGCGGTCGCGCGCGGATTGAGTTCAGAAGTGCTGCCGGATGGCGTGTTGCTGCACTTCGTAGTGACGGAAAAGAGCAGGGGGTGGTTTCAGGAAAATCCGTCGATGGAGTTTTCTCTTTTTCCATCGACAATACCCGCTTCCCGGAAGGGGTGATGGCGTACTGCTTGACCAGGGAATGATTGGTGTATCAGAAAAAAGACAGGATCCAGGAAAATACGGGGAATTTTCAATGAATCGTCATTTTTTTCAGTGAAAAATGATGTTGATCAAACTATTATGAAGACCGGTAAGATGAAAGGAAAAACCGATATGAAAATCCATGCTTTCACTCTGTCCGCTGTTGGCGGAGAAGGGACAAAGGCAGATGAGGCCGCCCGTTTCCACCGAATTTTTACCCTGATCGAACTCCTCATCGTAATCGCGATCATCGCAATTCTTGCCGCCCTGCTGCTCCCGGCTCTGGGCAAGGCGCGGGGAAAAGCGCGCAGCATCACCTGTGCGAGCAACATCAAGCAGCTTGGTTTCGCCAATTTCAGTTATTCCAGTGATTTCGATGGCTTTGATGTTCGCCATAAAGGCGACCAATGGTCCCCCGGCTGGTACCAGAATGCCCAGCTCTACACCTATTATGGAATCGATAGAGCTTCCATTGAGGACCCGGCCAGACCGTTGCTGACGAAGGATGAAAAGGGGCGTGTACTGCCGCTTTCGATGATCTGTCCGGATAAGCCGATGGTTCCGCCTTCAGAAGACGGCAAGTATCTGCTCTACGTCTACGGGAAAAACGCAGAGGGACTCTATCGTTTGAGACCGGAAGATGCTGAGAAAAAAACCGGCGGCGGTGAATGGTATTACATTTACAATTATGGACGAATCAAAAATCCTTCGAATAAATACCACCATATCGAAAGCGTCAACAGCAACAAGAGCGGCAGCTGGAATCTCGCACGGGATACGGCCTCCTCCACTACCCGGTTTCTGACGACGGATGGCGTTCATTTCATCCACAACGGGCGGGCCAATGCGGTGATGTTTGATGGACATGTCGAGGCGCATTCACAACCGGAGATGTACAGCAAGGCCGAAAAAATGCGCTGGTATCCGCGGGCAAACTGACTTGGAAACGGTTTCGTTATATGGCATCGCTGCTATCAGCGATGCCGTTTGGAGCCGGGAGGCTGTCGGTGAGCGGCTCTCGAGGGGGTTTACAGTTCTTCCAACAGAAATACCTGTGATTTGCCGGGGGCGGCCCCGGGCAGAGAGAGCATTCCGTCCGCCCTTGCGGCACATTCCGATTCAGCCCAGTCGTGGTAGAAATCGATCCGTACCAGATGGAAGCGGGCGTTTTCGGCGCCGCGCAGATGGAGTTCCAGAGTGTCCGCGCCGGATTTGAAGTCGGAGATCAGTACCGATCGTTTACCGGATTCCCCGATTCCCGCCAGAATCTGGCAGTTGTGATTGCCGGTTTCGGTCTTCACCCGTTCTCTGCAACGGGCGATCCGGGTGAACGTCTTCAGCGTGTAGAATAGTTTGAGCGGCTCGCCGTAACTCCACGCTCCCCAGGCGTTGGAGAGTTCGCCAATCGTGTAGTGATACCCCATCGTGAGCGGGGAGTCCTGCCAGGCGGTCAGCAGCGCCGTCGCGAACACCGCGGCGTTGATGCCCGGAATTCCCTCGATCATGTCGCAGTAGGCCTCTTTCGTGAACCCTTTGTACCAGTAGTGCCACTCATTCAGATGCAGTTCCGTTTCCGTAAATCCGTATTCATCCACCAGCGCCCGCACCTCCTCTGGTTCGTGGATGATTTCGTCGAGGTCCCCGGCGTAACGGTGCCAGGAGAAGAAGTCCAGCGGCACCTGACGCTCCCGGCAGTAGCCGAGAAAGATACGCGCGTTTTCATCGTTGCTGCCGGGGCGGACCCGCGCCAGCGCCGGGCCGCCGACCTTGACATGGGGGAAACGCGTTTTGATTCTCTTTGCGGCAATCTCATAGAGGCGGCAGTACTCTTCCATCGAAGAGTTCCACATGTTTTTGACGATGTCCGGCTCATTCCAGATCTCCCAGTAGCGGATGTTCCAGGAGAAGCCGTTGTTCCACCCTTCGTTGTAGTGGCGGATGATGTTGATGCAGATGTCGGTCCATTTTTCGTAATCATCCGGCGGGAAGGCGTAGTAGTTGTTGAGCGAATGCTCGATCGAGGTCCCCAGCCGGAAGAAGATCTCTGACCCGCCGGCGCGGATGGTGCGCAGGTAGTCGTCGGTCTGGATGAAGTAGTAGTTGTCCGGATTCTGCGCATCGGCTTTCCAGTTCCCGAAGATGTGCTGAATATCGACCAGCCGCATCCCCTTGTTGCCGAGCGGAGCATCGTGCACCCGGGTGATCGGAACCTCCAGCTCGGCGAACTCCCCGACGAATTTTCCATCGTTGCAGTAGCCGTTGCTCAGCATCGGCCCCAGATTGCCGCCGTTCAGGCGACGGATGCGGCCTGACGTTTGCTTGAAATCGGCATACAATTGTTCTTTTTTCATGAAAAACCTCTGTTTTATGATGGATTCTTTATGCATTTCTACTTATATTATACCTGAAAATCCGGCAAAAACATAGAACAACTTACGTCAAAAAATATAGATTTTATGCCAGAATGAAAAAAGGCCTCTACCGACTTGCAACGATTCCCAGGCTCGCCGCCGCTCTGCCGGCGATTCAAACAATCGGCTGGATGCCCGATCACCTCTATGTTCACCGGAACCATGAGATCAATGCGCTTTTTCTCTGCTTTGTTCTCCGGGAAGAGCAGGGGAGCCGCACCGAAATTATCGACGGCCGGGAGTGCACTTGCAACGGCGGTTCGCCGCATGTTTCGCTGGTTCTGCCGGGAACCGTGATGACCACAATCCGAACGGTGAAGCGGGATGAGCTCTTTTTCGTCTATCCCGGGGAGCACGGGACATTCTGGCGGAATTATTTTACAGAGCTGCAGACCGCTTTTGTTCTGACGCCGCGTTTCCGGAAACTGCTGGACGAGGTGTTTGAGAATCTGAACAACCTGCAGGAACCGGGCAGAGCGGACCAGCTCGACTTGCTGGTGCTTCGGATGCTTCTGGAGATCAAAATGCAGAAGCAGCAACTTCTGGAGAGCCGGGAGGAGCAGGCGGTCCGCCGAATTGCTTCGGTGTTGACGGCGCACTTTCAGGAGCCGCTTTCCATCCCGGACCTTCTGCGGGGCAGCGGGTTGAGCACGCGTTCCTTCTACCGGTTGTGGAACAGTTTCTACGATGAGTCGCCGATGGAGATGCTTCAGGCGCGACGGATGTTTGCGGCGGAGCAGCTGCTCGCCACGACCGATCTCCGCATTCAGGAGATTGCCGACCTCTGCGGGTTCAGCAGCCCGGTCTACTTCTATCAGCGGTTTCTCAAGCGGCACGGTTGCTCCCCCGCAGAGTACCGGAAAGAGCGGCGTAATATCGCCTTCGCCGCCGATGCTTCCGGGAGGGAACCTCTTGACAGAAAAGGGAAAAGTTGAAGCGTTCCCTCTTTATCGGGTATGCGGATTGGCGCTGTCGAAAAGCGGAGCGATGCTGCGGACTCCCGCCCGATAGCCGCGGGGGGAGATTCCGGTCAGGCGGCGGAAGAGGTTGGAGAAGTAGAAAAGGTCGTCAAATCCGCATCTTGCGGCGATTTCCCCCACGGAGAGATTGCTGGAAATCAACAGTTCCCGCGCTTTCCCGATGCGGAATTGCTGCAGATACTGCCCCGGAGAAACCCCCTTCATCTGACGGAAGAGGTGGGAATACCGGGAGGTGGAGAGATAGACCCGTTCCGCCAGTTCCGGAACCGTGATTTTCTCCGCAAAGTGTTCGTGCAGAAAGTCGAGGGACTCCTGAATTCTGCGGTCGGACCCGGCGTCGCCCGGCAGGGATTTTTCCCGCTCCGGCAGGGAGAGCAGCAGGATCTCCTCGACCACATTCAAAATCAGCCGCCGCCGCAGTTTGTAGGGGCCGACGAAGGTCATCAGTTTCTGTGCTTTTTTCATCAGGAGCGCAATCTCTCCGTACAGCTCCGACGACAGCCGGATCAGCCCCACCTCTCCCTGTTCTTTCGGACCGTAAAAGAGCAGATTGTGCAGATGCTCCGTCTCCTGAAAGACGATCCAGTCATGAATCCAGTCCTTGCCGGGTTGCGAGATGTAATCATGAACGATCACCGGCGGAAACAGGAGCAGATCCCCGGGGTTGACCTCGAAGGGGCAGGGGCAGTCCGGATTGATGACGCCGCCTCCCTCTCTGGTCAAGGTGAGGATCCAGCTGTCGACCCCTTCCGGGCGGTAGATGCGTCCGGAGGGATGGTGATAGCTGAATTTCGTGAATCCGGCAATGCAGTCCTCCGCGAAGAGTTTGCAGATCATAAACAGCAGAATCCTCTATGTTTTCGGCCGAAGCGCCCATTGTGTTTCGTGTTAGAATAGCATATAATATAAGAGAAATCAAGCGATGAAGTAATAAAAAAGGAAGCGTGACCGCAGAGATGAAAAACACAATAAGACTGGGGGTTGTCGGGCTCGGCAACGTCGCCGTGAACAACTATCTGCCGTTTCTTTCGCGGCAGGAGGATGTGGAACTTTACTGCTGTTCCCGTGATTCGGAGAAGGCGAAGGCGTGCGCGGAGCGGTTCGGAATTCACGCCTGTTCCTCTTTGGAAGAGCTGGCGCAACTGCAACTGGATGCCGTCTTTATCCTTACATTGGAACCGTTTCATTACGAGACCGCCTGCCGGCTTCTGACATTTTCGCCGAAGCGGCTCTTCATCGAAAAACCGCTCGTGGCGCGCAACGGGCAGGCGGATGTCTGCGAACAGGATTTCTTCGACGCGCTCGATCTGCTGAAGCGGGCGAAACGGGCGGGAACTGAAATCGCCATGAACTTCAACTACCGTTTCTTCGACCAGATGATCCGCCTCCGCCGGATTGTGGAGGAACGGAAGCTCGGCGTGCTCCGGCAGAGTTCGTGGCTGGTTCACTACGCCTGCTGGAGCCACTGCCTCGATCTGCTCCGCTGGTTCGGCGGCGAGATTGCCGAGGTCTCCGCCGTCGGAGGAAGCTGTTGTGGAACGGCCAACCTCAGGGGACAGGATCTCGCAGGCGCCTTCACGACGAAGAACGGCGGCTGCGGGACGATCGTCGGAACCGCCGGACCCGCGTTTGAGCTGCCGCTCTACCGGGTGGTGCTGCAGTTCGAACGGGGATCGGCGTCGTTTTCCGATCTGGATGTCGAACTTCAGCTCGAACAGGCCGGTCTGCCATACCGGGAGAGCTTTACTCTGGGGGCCAACCGGTCGCGCTGGGATCAGTATGCCGCGTCGTTCGAAAAATCGCTTTCTGCATATCTCGACAGCGTGAGAACGGCGGCTCCGGCGCCGGTCGGCGGCCTGGAGGGGGTGCGGGAGTTGCAGCTGGAGGCGGCGCTCCGCCGTTCAGCGGCGACAGGAGGCCGGGTGAATCTCGACCGGGAATTTCCGATTTCACTGTGAGGAGAGCAAAGCGATGAAGCGTTTGAAGTTCTGCGGGAACGGCGAGTTGCAGATGGAGCAGGTGCCCGATCCTGTGCCGGGGGAGGGAGAGGTGGTGATCCGCACCGCCTGTTCGGCCATCTGCGGCAGTGAGATGCACGCCTACCGGAACGAGGGGATGGCGGAGGGCAATCCGGGCCATGAGGCGGTCGGGACCGTCGTCGCGGTGGGGGCGGGGGTGAAAGAGCTGGTGCCGGGGCAGCGGGTGGGGGCGAGTCCGGTCGCCGGATGCGGTCACTGCTCCGCCTGCCGGGCCGGAAAGTACACCTGGTGCCCGGAGTGGCGGTTTTACGGCAGCATGCACGCGGAGAAATTTCTTGCCGCGGCGAACGCGTGCCGTCCGCTGCCGGATGATCTGGATTGGGAGAGCGGCGTTCTGCTCACCGGTGACGGATTCGGGGTGCCGTATCATACTGCGCAGAATGTCCGGATTGACCAGGTAAAGAGCGTGGCGATTTTTGGCGCCGGCCCGATCGGGCTGGGGAATGTGATCATGCAGAACCATTTGAAACGGAAGGTCTTCGTGGTGGATCTTTCGGCGGAACGTCTGGAGATGGCGCTCCGTCTCGGCGCGGCGGAGGGATTTCAACCGCAGCGGTGCGATGTGATCGACGAACTGAAACGGCGTACCGGGGGAAATGGAGTGGATCTCTGCATCGAAGCGGCGGGGCAGCCGGTGACGGCGAAAAACTGTTTTGCCGCAGTCCGGCGCGGGGGACAGGTGATCTTCAACGGCGAACAGGGGGAGGTTCCTTTTTCGATCAGCGAGGATTTCATCCGGCGTGACATCACGGCGACCGGATCATGGTTCTATCACTTCTGTGAATTCGATGCGATGTACAAGTTGTGGAAGGAGGGGCTTGCTGTGAATTCATTGATTTCGCACCGCTTCGCCTTCGACGACGCTCCGGAGGCCTACCGGTTCTTCGCCGCGGGGAAAACCGCCAAAGTTTTGTTGAAATATGAATGAGACGATTGAAGCGGGAGTGAAGAATGATACGGTCAAAGAGTGGTGATCTGAAAATTCGGCTTGTTGACGATCCTGTGAGACTGGAGCTGTACAGCGTCCGTTCCGAACGGCTTCTGTTGCAGATCCCGGGCAATGCTCTGCTCGTGCCGGATTTTGCCGGATTTTGCAAGATAGAAGCTATGGAGAAGGACGGGGAATTGCAGCTTCGTTTCTCGTCCCCGACAATTGATTCCGGTGTGGTTCGGATTCGGCCGGCGGCACCCGGATTCACGCTTTCCGGAGAGTTCGTGCCGACCGGGGATTGTGAACTGAATGCACTGCATATTCTGCCACGGGGAACTGGCCTCGGATTTTATCAGCTGATCAACTTTAGAAATCGTCATCACACTTCTGCGGTCTGGCCGGAACTGTTGCCCGGGATGGAATGCGAAAGTTCGACAGACTCTTCTGATCGTCAGTTTGCGCCGCATCCGGCCGCACTGTTGTTAACTGCTGACTCTGACAATCTGTTTTGTGGTGTTGCCGAGCCGGTAACGGGAGCTTTCGGCATGAAATTCCGGGCTGCTCATTATCGACTGGAACAATGGACGCTGGAGTTCGGCACTCCGGGATATGGGGTGCCGCTCATTGGCGGAAAAGTTTTTCGCCTGCCTGAAATCCGGTTGTTTTCGGTTGCGGAGGGAACGCCGTTCGACTGTTTCCGCACCTTCGGGGAAATTCTGATTCGAGAAGGGAAGATTCCGGACCCCGCATTGAAAAAGCGCTTCGACTGGCACCGGGAAAATGTTTACTGCACCTGGGGCGATCAATGTGCGCTTGCGATGAAGAATCTTCCGCCGGAGATGCCGGAAAATGCCGTCTTTGAAGGAGGTGATGCCGCTCCCGTACTTCAGACGTTGAACGAGTCGCTGGTCCGTCGTGCGGTGGAGATCATTCGACGTGAAAAGTTGCCGATTCGTACCATCCTGCTGGATGACGGCTGGCAGATTGCCCGTGGGTTGTGGGAGCCGCATCCGGAGCGATTTCCGGACATGCGGAAACTGGTGGACGACCTGCACCGCGAAGGATTCCGGGTTGTGATCTGGTGGGTCTGGTCGGAAATTACGAAAAATGCGGAACCTTTCCTCCGGCAGGAACATTTGTTTGCGGATGGCAAACGGCTTCCGGATGGGGAGTTACAGTACGATTTTTCACGCCGTTCGACGCGGGAGGAGTATTTGATTCCGCTGTTCCGGCGACTCTTTTCACCGGAGCCGGGCTGCCTGGATTTCGATGGGATCAAGACCGATTTTCAGATGGAGAAGATCCTCTGCGAGTATCCGCCGGAAGATCCAGAGTGGCGCGGCGAAGAGAATTATATGGTTCATCTTTATCCTTTCCTGATGAAGACGATGCGCTCCTTCAAGCCGGATGCTGTCCACATCGGCTGTTCCGGAAACTATTTCCTTGCCGGAGAGATCGACATCAACCGCACCTACGATGTAGCGAACGACGACGTGCAGGAGCATATAAACCGGGCGAGGATGCTGGAGGCTACGGCTCCCGGTACTCCGGTCGTGCTGGATATGCATCTTTACGTTTCCAATCGTTCCGCCTGGCTGAAGGCGGCGGCGGAACGGAACAGCCCTGTACATATCGGCCACCTGCTTTTCGCTCGCGATTCGATGTTTGCCCGGCCGCGGGGAGCTGCTGCCGAAGATTGGAGTGCATTGCGTAAGGAACTCGTCAACCCGTTGTCCCGCAGAAAGGAAGAAGAGTCATGAAAAGAAGAAAATTCTCTCTCATTGAGTTGCTTATCGTCATTGCGATCATCGCGATTCTGGCGGGTCTGCTGTTGCCGGCGTTGAATTCCGCCCGGGAACGGGCGCGGGCGGTGCAGTGTTCAAGCAATCTCAAGCAGAATATGCATAGTTTTTCTTTGTATACTCATGACTTCGGACCGTATCTGTTTAATTGTTTTCAGGAAAACTGGTCGAAGACGACTCAATGGGCAAGATTGCTGAAGGAGTGCGGTTATATGAATATGGGGACTTGGGATTGTCCAGCGCGTACACGGAGTTCATCCAACACGTTGAATAATAACTGGTGTTCTTATGGGATGCTGTACATTCTCGAGCAGGATTCTTTATTTTCCAGTGAATATAAAGTCTTGAATGGTGATTGGTGTTATAATCTTCCTTCTCCGTGGACATCGTCAGTCTATCATGTCGCAAAAATGAAAAAACCTTCACGGATGTTGGCCGTTGCAGATACATGGTGTATCAAAGAAGATGCTACGATGAAAGAAAGGTCTTATTACGCCTATCAAATGAAAGCTCTTCATAACAGTGGTGAAGGAGGTTTCGGCTTCAATCACGGCAGAATGGGAAATATAAGTTTTGTCGATGGTCATGTTCAGTCCGTTTCCAATTCATGGTTATTGGAAAATGGAATCACGGCTTATATTCATGGAGGGACTGGTATGGTACAGTGAACAGGTTTGATGTTGCATTGCAGGTCAGATATTTGAATATGGTTGAAGATTGAGGATGATATGAAAAAAATATGTCCGATAATTCTGTTATTCATCTGTATATTTTGTGTAGCTGAAAAGATTCCTCAATTGATGATTTCAGCTGCAGGATCTGTGATTGATCCCGGAGAGAAAATTCAGATTCTTGAGCGCTCATCCTGCGGAAATTTTTCATGGTCTTTGAGAGATTGGGAGGGGAAAATTGTACAAACAGGGAATGCATCTGGAGATTTTTTCTTAACCGATCCTCTGGTTCCTGGGTATTATATCATTGAGGCGGAAAATCAGTTTGGAAAAGACAGGAAAACATTCGGCATTCTGCCATCCGGCAATATTTTAGGTACGAAAGAGATGCCTTATTCCATTGATGTCGCAACCACAATCTCTACAGTTTCGCAGTATGCAAAAGGAGATCTTACGCGGTCTTTGGAATTTTTTGCCGAACTGTGTCGTCGTGCCGGGGTTCGTTTTGTTCGCGATCGCGCATGGTGGCCGAAAAATTATCATTGGGGCCATATCCCGCTTGTCGTAGAGGCCTTTTCTTCCCGGGGAATTTCGATATCAATGCCTTTTCACGATGTCCCGAAAGAGGAGCGCAATATCGGTGAACGTATGCCGAATAACCTTCTTTCCATTTATAAATTTGGTGTAGAAGCCGCGAAGAAATTTCGCAATCAAATTCAGGTGTGGGAATATTGGAACGAACAGGACGGCGGTGGAACCGCTCCGGGAAAAGACGCAGCTTGGAATTTTACTGCGACATTTAAAGCCTTTACTCTGGGAGCACATCGTGCAGATCCCGGCGTTCGGGTAACTCCCGGCAGCTTTGCAACCATTGGGAAATCCCTTCCGTATATCGAGTGCCAGATGAAAAATCTGCCGGGCGAGTATTCCGATATCTGCAATATTCATATTTACGGTTTGTGTGAGCGATATCCCATTCTCTTGAAAGAAACCAGAAAATGGATGAAACAAGGAGACATGGCGAATGCCGAAATCTGGATTACAGAGAATGGAACGAAAATAGAGGGCGATGCTCTTGGAAAGCCTCCTATTCCCCTGGAAGAGAAAAATATCAAAGCACACTCTCCAGAACAAGAGATGCTTCACGCAGAATTTGTAGTAAAAGCTCAATTGAAGATGCAGTTTCTGGGAGTTCGACGGACTTTCGCATTTGTTCTTCCTCCTTACAATGAATATGGCGGAAAAAAAGATTGGGGATTTCTGCGGAGAGATTATTCGGCCAAACCAGCCTATTTTGCATTTGCATCATTGATTCATTCGCTGGGTAATGGCAGAATGCTCGGAGCCTGGAATGCCGGTGCGGATGTGGAAGCTTATCTGTTTGAGCAGGAAAACCGCACTCAAAGCTTAGTTCTCTGGGCAAAGTCAAATGTCGATCAGCAGGGGATTGTTGCAAAAAAAATAAAAGTAAGAATACCAACGTGTAACATACTGAGAGGAAACAATATCTTTGGTACACCAATTACTGTTTATCCCCGCGAAAATATTGCAGAGATTGAGGTGACACGTTATCCTGTTTATCTTCATGGATTGAACTCATTAACCCCTGCTTTGCCCCCTGTTTATGCCGGCCGGATGCAACCGTTTTCTGTTACCAGAAAAAATAGAGATCTCTCCATCGTCTTCTCCCTTTATCCGAAAACGAATACATTATTAAATGGAGAAAACTCGGCATTGCAGATTCTTCCCCAGAAAGGACCCTGTGAAGTTCTTCTGCGAGTAGCCAATCTCTCTACGATACGGAAAAAAGGGAAAATTGAGTGTAATGGAATGCTGAAAGGTATCCCTGAAATCATTGATCTTTCTCCTCTGTCTCAACAGGATTTTCGAGTGGTGATTGCTCCTCCGGAACAAAATCTTTTCGATCTCGTGGTGCAGGGAAAATTTGAGGGAAAGGATACCAGCCCGCTTGTTGTTCCGGTTGTACGGCTTGATCGTCCGGGAATTGTGTTGCCGGTGTGGGAACTGGAGCGTTGGAAGATCAATGCTGCGGGAAAACGCATGGCCTTTGTTCCAAATCCAGCAAGTAAAACAATGACGATCAAGGCTGACTTGAATCCGAAGCGGGATAAGTGGATTTATCCGGAATTTGCCTTGAGCAAAGAATCTTTGCATAAGGCTTCCGGGATTGCATTTGAGATTAAAATGAATAAGCCGACGACAACATTCTTTTCACTCGTAATGCTTTCCGAAAAATCGCTTGAAGCCAATTATGTTTCTCTGTCTTACAGGGCACCTACGACAGAGTGGACGGAAAATTTTATACCGTTAAAACATTTGGATTGTTCTTCCCTCCGGTTTATTCGAATCGGTATAAACCCAAAGGAACCGACAACCAGTTATTCGATTCGTAATCTGCGAATTATTCCAAGTGATTAAAACAGGTGAATTTTATAGAAATTTGAATTCCGACTCGATGAAAGCTGTGCAGATTAAGTTAGCGCAGAAGCTGGCATATCTTTGACATTGATTTGGAAAACAGAAGAGAAAGGAAACATCTGATGAAAAAACTGTTAAGTCTCATACTTGCATTGGGAGTAGCCTCTCTTGCAACAGCCGTTGAAACTGCAATTACAATGAATATTGACGGAGTTAAGAGTCAAAATGAGATTTTGCCGGATAAAAACAATTCAAATGTTACCTACGGGCGATTTAATTGGCTGAAAAAACAGGATGATCAGAAATATACATTGATAATCTCTCAACGGGAATCTGTCTCTTCGGATTGGAAAAAATATACATTTTCTTTTACTCCCGAGCGAACGGGGACAGTATACATTACTGTCCGTGGTAATTGGGTCGCAAGATCTGAAGAGCGGAGATGGATCTTGATCAATAAAATTGAAAAAGATGGCCGTTTGATGGAAAATGGAGATTTTGCGAGTTCGAAAAAGACGAGCAATGGAAAAAGACAACCACTTCCTTTCTGGTTGCAAAATGAAGCATCTTATCTTTCGGCCGGCGGGGAGGACGGTTCTGCTGCAATAGTTGTTAACTTTGAAAATCCAGTTACTTTTTCCATTGAGACGGAGGGGGGAAAACATTGTACAATCCAAATAGAAGCGAAAGTCGGTTATCATCCGAAATCTGTTCTATCACATTCGGGAGAGATGCAAAACGAAAAAGAACAGGAAGGGGAAAATTAAAAAAAACACGTTTCGGTCAAATATATTGGCAATTTTCTGTAACGCTGTTGGGGAAGTAACGACACATGGTCTTTCCCCGGCGCTTTTCGGCTGTGTCAGGGCCCATTTGCCGCCTGCAATCGAGCAGAAACAAATGGGCGCAAAATGTCGGGCGCTACCGACAGGACACAGCCGGCAAAGCGCCGATCCCCTGCAGAATTCCTGCAATGCCGACGGCAGAGACGTCAGCAATGATCCTGCCCGCTTCGTCAAATGTATAGAAGTTCATGACGGTCGTGGAAAACTTCCTGTTGTTCGGTGTCAGGCCTGCGAAGGAGTCCGGTCCGGAGAAGGTTCCTGTGCATCTCCATTGCACTGCAATCGTCTTTTCATCGGCGACCATATCCTCAAGCGTCCAGTGTACATCAGGAAAGCTGCGCCGCATGAAATCCACGACACTCAGATAGCCTTTCGCCCCGTAAAGCGGCACGGGGGAAAACGGCGCCGTGAATACGGCGGACGGCGAGATCAGTTCCTCGCCAAGTGCAAGGTCATTTGTGTTGATGCAGGTTTCAAATCGCCGCATTGCCGCGCGATTTCGCTCAATTCTTTCAGTATCAGGCATTGTCGTCTTCTCCTGTATTTTACTCCTTCTGCCACCCTGTCTTCGCGATCGGGAGGATGGCAGATTTCCCAAAAATCAGGCAACATTTATGGGAACTCTGGTGTAACGTCGTTGAGTTACTATATCTCATCGTCTGTCAATTGCAAGTGGTGAAATCGACTTCGTCCGGGGCCGATATTGCCGTGTCGGTTGAATCTGTCTGGCGCTGTCGAAGTTTGCAGAATGCTGTTCCCCCCTCCGGGATTGGAAAAGAACGGATGCTTCTCCCCGTGAATGTATGCGCCCAGCCAGCCCCATCTGGATTTGAGGCAGACAGCGTGGTATGTTCTTCCACAAACCGTAATAATGGGAGAACGGCATGGGACGCGAAGGACGAGATTATTGGGAGGCGCAACTGTCAGAATATTGGGACAGCGGTCTGACGATTCAAGAATACAGCGAGCTGAAGGAGCTGCCTTACGAAAGTACCCGTCGCTGGATCCGAGTGTTGCAAAAGGCACGCCAGGATGATGTGAGCGACCCGGAATCGCTGGAGCTGGTAGAGATCAAGCCTTTGCAGACCAATGCGAGTGATAGCTCAGGGATTCGGCTGCTGATTGATGGTATAGAAATTACAGTGGCAAAAGGTTTCGATGGCACTACACTGTCCGAAGTGTTGAATCTACTCAAGGCACGGTCATGTTCGGCTTCGGCGGCTCGGTAAGGATCTACTACTGTCCCACTCCGATAAACCTGCGAAAATCGTTCGATGGCCTTGCCGGAGCGGTGGAAGAGTATATCAAGCAGGATCCGGAATCAGGTCATGTGTTCGCCTTCTTCAGCCGGAATAAAAAGCTGGTGAAGTTGCTGCAATGGGAGGACGGCGGTTTTGTGATCTGGATGAAACGACTTGAACAGGGAGGTTTTCATATACCTCAATCAGTTAACGGCAGAATCGAATTGAGCGCTCGTGAACTTTCGGCAATTCTGTCAGGTATCAAACCGCAGCGTTATTACAAAAGATACTCGAAAAAGTCTTGACAAAGCTTGA
>OIWQ01000183.1_pt1 | contig 79657 bp, 60 predicted proteins | sample 1587571 | NCBI WGS metagenome assembly OIWQ01 (sample SAMEA3888910, study PRJEB22519) | human gut metagenome | biome: human gut; feature: human-associated habitat; material: faeces | place: Denmark | collected 2010
GTTGGCTGCGTGGGTATGGCAGGGATGCCATACCCTCCTACAAGTGCACCCCCTGAGGGGAACGGAGATGGTGAGGGCATGTAGTATTCGTCGAAGTCCCAGTAGAACTTCGCCTTGCCCTCCTTCATCAGTCGGCTGAACAGCAGGCGCTCCACCTTCTGCAGCAGGTTGAAGCCTACGAACAGATACTTGTCGTACTTCAGGTGGAGCGTCTGCTCGCTTGCCACTTTTCTGTATATGGCGCCTTCGTAGCCTATGCCCTGCTCGGTGAGGCGGCGGTTGTAGTCGTGGTAGATGTCGCCGAAGTGCGACCACAGACTGAGGAAGCGCTTCTTCAGTTCGGAGTCGATGTCGTCGCTGAAGTTGGCGAAGAAGCGCGCAAGCATCTCCTTCTGCTCGTCGTCGAGATAAGAAATGTCGTCGAGCTCGTGAATGTCCTTAAGGTTGCAGAATATGCTGTCGGCGTCTGCCATGTTCTTGTCGATGTCGTCGAAGTCGGCAAGCAGCAGCTGTCCCCAGCCGTAGAAATGGTCGAGTGTCTCGTCGATGCCCGTACACTTGGTGAACGACTTGTGTATGTCGCAGATGAGCTTTATGGGGTCGGCGGTCTTGAGGTCGGTATGCTGGCGGAAGAGGTCGCTGATGGTGATGTAGGCAGGGCTCCACACGGGCTGACCCGCAAGGCGGGCAAGGTGCTCGTTGAGGAAGAGAGCGGCGCGCTTGTTCGGGAACACGACGGCGATGCGCGAGAGGTCGGTGCCGTATTTGCTGATTATATCTTCTGCGACGTATTCTAAGAATGTCTTGTTCATGTTGTTTTCCTTTTTTGTTAAACTTCAACGATGTTGTCCGAATAGACGTACCAGAGGTAGCCCTTCACGTCGGTGCAGCCCATGTCGTGCATGAGCGATATGTAGCGCTGCACCTGGTCGGTGTGCTCGGGCTGCGGTTTGCCGAACTTGAAGTCGACGATCTGCACCTCATCGCCGCGCTTCATCACGCGGTCGGGGCGGTGCTCCGTCAGCTTGTCGGTGTGTGGGTCGTAGCTGAGGATGGAACACTCGTTGAAGAGCGTCCAGCCGCCCCCGAACCACTCCTTCACCTTTGGGTTAGAGAAGCGCTTGTGGAGCATGTTTTTCAGTTTGTTCGGCGTGATGACGCTCTCGTCGAACAGGCCTTCCATCTCCATGTCGTGCAGACAGCGGTCTACGTCGTCGGCGGTCTCGATGTTAGAGAACAGATAGTGGAGCAGCAGACCCGTCTTGATGTACGACTGCTGCTCAGCCTGCTCGTCGTCAGCCTCGTCGCTGATGAAGTCGCGACTCTTGTTGCTCTGCTTGAACTCTACGGTAGAGGCGTAGGTCTTCATCGGCAGCAGGATGTTCTCCACGTGCGGCGTGAAGATGTTCGGCTCCTCAGCCTTCCTCTTCTCCTTGGTGGTGTCTATCTCGCCATATGTCAGGGTGATATGGTGAGATGGTGAGGTGGTGAGATTGGTTGGTGCAGTTGAGACAAGTGCACCCCCTGAGAGGTGGTCGGATGGTGAGGTGGTGAGATTGGTTGGTGCACTTGAGACAAGTGCACCCCCTGAGAGGTGTTGAGATGGTGAGGTGGTGAGATCGCCTTCGAGCGAGCAGTCGGGCAGCTGCATGTTGCTTATCGCTTGCTCTATCACGTACGAACGCAGCGATGCGTTGCCGCGGCGTGCGAAAACGATTAGGCTGCGCTCAGCGCGGGTGAACGCTACGTAGAGCAGGTTGAGATTGTCTACGCAGTTCTGCAGATGCTCCACGATGTAGTCGCGCTCGTATATAGTGCCCATCATCTGCTTTGCGCTGAAGTCTACCGGCACAAGCGGCAGCTCGTTGAACGGAGCCTCCGTAGGCTCGCACCATATAGTGTTGGTCTTCTCCATGCGCCAGTCGCAGAACGGAATGATGACGTGCTTGAACTCCAAGCCCTTACTCTTGTGTATGGTGATAAGACGAATGCCGTCGATGGAGCGTGCCTGGATGGTGTTCGACGCGAAGTTCTCGTTCCACTCCTCAACGAAGTCGTCGAGTGTGGCCGTGTTTGAGGTGAGGAAACTGGTGAGGCAGTCGAAGAAAGCGTATACATAGGCGTCTTCGCCCACGATGCGCTCAAGACTGAATATCTTGTAAAGACGTTCGGCAAGTTCGTAGATAGGCATCACGAGCAGTTCGTCGCTGTGGTCGCGGTAGCTGGCAGGCAACGCTTCCTCTACGCCCTCTTCGGTAGAAACCATGCGGTTGGCAGCTTCGAGGTCTACGCCCTTCACCTTCGTGAGGTAAGCCTTTGCGATGTACGCCCTTGTCAGCTTGTCGTCCTGGTGCGTCAGCGAGTGCATCGCCGCCACGAGGATGTTCAGCGCCGTAGAGTTGTCGAGACGGAAAGCCTCGTCAGACACAATCTTCAGTTCGGGGCGCACACAGGCGAAGTGCTCCGCAATCTGCTGTATGGTGTTGTTGGAGCGCACGATGATGGCTATGTCAGAAGGGTCGGCGCCGAGTTCTATCAGATGGTCTACTGTCTCTACGGTCTTGTTGAGCGTGATGTCGATGTAGTCGTCCTGCGGAAGCAGCTCGATGTGTACGTATCCGGTGTCCTCGCGCTTGTCGGGTACCTGCTGGCACACGTCGGCATACGCACTCTTCAGCTGTTCGGCAAGCTGCATGTCGTCCTCGCCGCAGCACTCCCTAAGGTCGTTGAACTCTATCTCGGCGGCACGCTCGAAGAAAGCGTTGTTGAAGTTGATGACACGGCGCGACGAACGGTAGTTGTGCGTCAGCGTGCGTATGTCGAGCATGTCGCTCATTTGCGGAAACTCGCCCTTGATGTTGTTCAGCATACGCCAGTCGCCCGAACGCCAGCGGTAGATGCTCTGCTTCACGTCGCCCACGATCAGGTTGCCGTGTTCCTCGCTGTGGCTCATGCACTCCTCGAGCAGCACCTTGAAGTTCTGCCATTGTACGGTGCTCGTGTCCTGGAACTCGTCGATCATCACGTTCTCCAGATGCGAGCCTATCTTCTCGAAGATGAACGGCGAGTCGGTGTCCTTGATGAGCGAGTGGAGTAGGGTGTGGGTGTCGCTGAGCAAGAAGCGGTTCGCCTCGACGTTCATCTCGCGCACCTTCCGCTCAATGCTGTTGAGCAGGCGCAGCTGGTTGAGATGTTTCAGCGTGAGCACCGCCGATGCGTACATCTTCCAGTTGCTCCGGCGTGTAGATTCTGCCTTTTCGAGCAACGGCACGATGGTCTCCTCGGCGAAGTGGCGCAGCGATGGCGGCGCACTCTTCTTCGTCCAGCAGTCGGCAGAGGCTTCGTCGAGCGCCTTCTGCACTCTGCTGGTGATGATGCTCTCGTCGTATTGTCCGTTCTGCAGTTTGAGGAAGTAGCCGGCAGGACCCGACTTGCCGTAGCTAAGGTCGGTGATGTCAACACCCTCCGTTTCGAGAGCCTCAAAGAACTCCGCCGCAACGCTTTTCAGTTCCGCTTCGGCTTCGTCGCGTATGGTTCTGATGCGCTTGGTGTACTGCTCGAAGAAGCCCTTCTCGTGCAGCAATGTGTTAAGCTCCTTGCTCTTTGTCTTGTAGAACTCGCGGAAGATGTTCTCGCCGAACGACTTTATGTAGCCGATGACGTTCCAGTTCTTGTCGTCGTCGATGTTCTCCTTTATATAACCGAGAATCCACTTCAGCAGTTCGTCCTTTTCGCCCAGTTCGTCAATCATCTCGTCGACGGCGATGCTCTCAATCTGTCGGTCGTTAAGCTCGATGCGCAGGTTGGCCGTGAGGTCGAGTTCGCGTGCAAGGTTGCGCAGCACGCTCTGGAAGAACGAGTCGATGGTCTCGATGCGGAAGTAGCTGTAGTTGTGTACGATATTAAAAAGAGCGATCTTGGCGCGATCGGACATAAACTGTTCGGTCACACCAAGTTCGCTCTTTATCTTTTCTATATAATCCTTCGACTTCGGGAGCTGCTTCCATATACCATAAAGCTGACTGAGGATACGTGTCTTCATCTCCTCAGTGGCTTTGTTCGTAAACGTAACAGCGAGTGTCGAACGGAAACTCATCGGGTTCTTGATGAGCAACTTTATGTATTCTACGGATAGCGTGAACGTCTTTCCGCTACCCGCACTTGCTTTGTATACGGTAAGTGCTTTCTCTTCAGTCGGTGTCATAATGGATTGTTAGTCAATACGTGTGATAGTCATGGCGATGTCCTCAGTAGGACGGTCGGCACGGTCGGTGTCGGCGTTCTGTATAGCGTCTACAACGTCCAGTCCTTCCTCTACCTCTCCGAACACGGTGTACTCGCCATCGAGGAACGGAGTGCCGCCAACTGTTGTGTAAGCCTCCATCTGCTCTGCGCTGAAGCCCACTGGATTCTGCTTGCATATCTCCTTCGCCTCTTTCATAAGGCGCTCCTGCATCTCCTGTAGTCCGGCACGGTCGCGGTTCTTGCGCATCTCCATAATCTCCTTCTTGTAGTAGGTCACAAGGTCGTTGAATGTGATGGTCTCCTGGTTCTGCTTCATCTGCTTCTCCATCTGCTTGAGCTGTCCCTGGTTGTACTTCTCGCCGAGCACGATGTAGAACTGGCTGCCGCTCGACTCCTTGTTGGGGTTCACCTCGTCGCCTAAGCGTGCTGCAGCAAGAGCGCCGCGCTTGTGAAAGTGAGCCGGTGTGAACTCAGCCTCAATAGTGTAGTCGGGTCCGCCTGCACCAAGCTGCTTTCCCTTCGGCGCATTCTTGCTGTCGGGGTCGCCGCCCTGCACCATGAAGTCCTTGATGACGCGATGGAACAGCGTTCCGTTGTAAAAGCCTTCTTCAACGAGCTTCAGCATATTGTCACGATGTTTCGGGGTGTCGTCGTAGAGGCGCACGATGATGTCGCCCTTCGGTGTCTCGATCTTTATCTTTGCCATTGTTATTATATATGAGATTAGTATTTATATGCAAAATTAATTATAAATTCTGTGAATGACGAATAAACAATTGTGTAAAGCTATTGTTTGTCAGATTTTATTTTTACCTTTGTCTTCATATTAAATGTTTTTACAACATAGTAATTATGGAAGAAAAGTTCAAATTTACAGACGAAGAAAGGACAACGCTCCTTGAAATAGCCGAGCAGTTGAAGTCGCTGATGGGTGACGAATACCGTGAGGAAGACGCTGTCAAGGTACGTGCCCAAATCGAATCAGAACTCCAAGAGAATAAGATAAATAGAGATGTTTTCGGGCTAAATCCTATACTTATGAGTTTTCGCACGGCTCTACTCGAGCTTGAGGAAATAGGAATGAAGCGCGACTGCGTGCTGTCGATATTGCTATACAATAGTGTGGCGAACGAGAGTCTCACAATCGAGCAGATAGAGAAGGAATACGGTGCGAGCATTGCACATATCATCCGCGGCCTTGTACGCATTCATGAGCTATACCGCAAGTCGCCGGTGATAGAGAGCGAGAACTTTCGCAACCTTCTGCTCTCGTTCGCCGAGGACATGCGCGTGGTACTGATTATGATATCGGAGCGCGTGGTGCTTATGCGCCATATCCGCGATACGGAGAACAACGAGGCGCAGCAAAAGGTGGCTGAAGAAGCGAGCTATCTGTATGCTCCGCTGGCACACAAACTGGGCCTCTACAAGCTGAAGAGCGAGTTGGAGGACCTCAGCCTGAAGTATCTTGAGCACGACGCCTACTATATGATAAAGGAGAAGCTGAACGAGACGAAGCGCTCTCGCGACGCATATATAGAGAAGTTTATAAAGCCTATCGCCGAGAAGCTCGACGCCATGGGCATAAAGAGTCATATAAAAGGCAGAACGAAGAGCATACACTCGATATGGCAGAAGATGAAGAAGCAGCAATGCGGATTCGAGGGCATCTACGACCTCTTCGCTATACGCATCATCATCGACTCGCCGCTGAGCGAAGAGAAGATGCAATGCTGGCAGACCTACTCGCTCATCACCGACATGTACCAGCCCAACCCGAAGCGTCTGCGCGACTGGCTCTCGGTGCCGAAGTCGAACGGCTACGAGAGTCTGCACATCACCGTGCTCGGTCCGGAGCAGAAGTGGGTGGAGGTGCAGATACGTACCGAGCGCATGGACGAGATAGCCGAGAAAGGTCTGGCAGCGCACTGGCGCTATAAGGGCATCAAGGGCGATTCGGGCATAGACGATTGGCTCAACAACATACGAGCAGCACTCGAAGCAGGCGACAGCTTGCAGCTTATGGACCAGTTCAAGATGGATCTGTACGAAGATGAGGTGTTCGTATTCACGCCGAAAGGCGATCTGCTGAAATTTCCGAAAGGATCGACCGTGCTCGACTTCGCCTACCACATACACTCAGGCGTCGGCAACAAGTGTGTCGGCGGAAAGATAAACGGCAGAAACGTTTCGTTCAGAGAGGTGCTTCACTCGGGCGACACAATAGAGATTCTGACGCAGAACAACCAGACGCCGAAGCAGGAGTGGCTGAACATCGTGCAAAGCTCGAGGGCGAAGTCGAAGATACGCCTTGCGCTGAAGGAGCTGAAGGTGAAGGACGGAGTGTTTGCGAAAGAGATGCTCGAGCGCAAGTTCAAGAACCGAAAGATAGAGCTTGAGGAGAGCGTGCTTTACCATCTCATCTCGAAGATGGGCTTCAAGGAGACTTCCGACTTCTACAGACAACTCGTAGACGAGAAGATAGACATCAACGATGTTGTGGACGGATACATAGCCGAGAAAGAACACGGCGCAAACCAGAAGATGGGCGCTGCGATACGTTCGGCAGAAGAGTTTGTACTTGACAAAGACAATAATGCAAACAACTTCCGTACAAAGTCGTCAGACGACGAGCTGGTTATCGACCGCAACCTTAAAGGCGTAGACTACTCGTTGGCACAATGCTGCCATCCTATCTATGGCGACCAGATATTCGGCTTCGTGACCGTGAACGGCGGCATCAAGATACATTGCCAAGACTGTCCGAACGCTCCCGAACTGCGCAAGCGTTTCGGCTATCGAATAGTGAAAGCAAGATGGAGCGGCAAGGGAACATCGCAGTATAACATAACGTTGCGCGTTGTAGGAAACGACGACCTCGGCATCGTGAACAACATCACAAGCATCATCTCTAAGGAGCAAAAGATAGTGATGAAGTCAATAAACATCGACAGTCACGACGGACTGTTCAGCGGCAATCTGAACGTGCTTATCGACGACACGTCGAAGCTCGACGCATTGTTGAAGAAGCTGCGCACCGTGAAGGGAGTAAAGTCTGTGACGCGTTTGTAAAGATAAAATTGTACTTTTTTATATACAAAATAAAGCCTTGGTAAATGTACATACATTGTTGTGTACGAATGCTTTACTAAGGCTTTATTAAATTTTTAGATGATGCTTATTCGGCGATTGCAGCGTCAAGTTCCTTTATGCCTTTCGTGGTGCAAATACCGCGCAGATAAAGGAAAATGGTGTTGTGCATGATTGTAGTTATGCTATATTCTTTATACATTTGGGTTTCCATAGCGTAGTTGGCAGACGCAGAACTTGTTTTAAGAATAATGTCGAAGTTGATGTCCGAACGGAAGAACCCCTCTCTTACACCACGTCTGAAGAATAGCAAGGCGTTGTTGTGGCGTTCAGCATTTAACTGTTCGAGATATGCTACAACCTGCTTGTACTTGCGTAGTTCAACTAAGAATAAAGGAGATACGTCCGCAATAGCAAGTAGTTTCTTCTTGTAAAACTCGATAATGATATCCATCACACTATGATTTTTGTTCTGGCTATACTGCACCATGTGGTCGTTGAACTCCTCCTCATGAATACGCACCGCCTCAAGCAGAAGCTCCTCTTTGTTAGAGTAAATCTCATACAACGTGCGTTTGGATATAGCAAGAGCATTTGCTATGTCATCCATTTTTACAGACTTCACACCTTTGTGTAAAAATTCTGTCATAGCAGCCTTTAGTATTCTGTTGCGCAATTCCAACTTATAGCATGTTTGAGAACTTTCCTTGTGCATAAATCTTGGTTTATAATATGATGAATATCGCAATAATTTTTCACAAAAGTATAAAAAAACTTTCAAAGTGTTGCGAGTTTTTATGTTATTTTAAATAAAACGGACGAAACAATCTTTTAAGCAATGCTTTTAATCCAAGCTTTTTCAGTAACTTTGCGGTGAAATTCTATATCTAATAATTATTTAATACAATGGTTAAAATCACAAAAGAAAGTGCATTGGAGTATCATGAAAGTGGACGTCCTGGCAAAATTGAGGTGAAGCCGACCAAGCCTTACCACACCCAGACCGACCTTAGTTTGGCGTATTCTCCTGGTGTAGCTTTCCCGTGTCTCGAGATTCAGCAGAATCCGGACGATGTGTATAAGTACACAGACAAAGGCAATCTTGTCGCCGTTATTTCAAACGGCACCGCCGTGTTAGGTCTTGGCGACATTGGAGCAATGAGCGGTAAACCAGTTATGGAAGGCAAAGGCCTGCTCTTTAAAATATATGGCGGCATCGACGTATTCGACATCGAGGTTGCTGAAAAGGATCCGGAGAAGTTCTGCGAGGCAGTAGAGAAGATTGCACCGACCTTTGGTGGTATCAACCTTGAGGATATTAAGGCACCAGAGTGCTTCTATATTGAAGAGCGTCTGAAGAAGACCCTCGACATCCCCGTGATGCACGACGACCAGCACGGCACAGCCATCATCTCGGCAGCCGGTTTGAAGAATGCGCTTGAGGTAGCTGGCAAGAACATTGCCGATGTAAAGATTGTTGTAAATGGAGCAGGTGCAGCTGCCATAAGCTGCACTAAGTTGTACGTAGCGCTTGGCGCAAAAGTGGAGAATATCGTGATGCTCGATTCGAAGGGTGTTATCACCGCCGACCGTCCGAACCTCACTCCGCAGAAGGCTCTGTTCGCTACAAAGCGTACGGATGTACACACCCTTGAGGAAGCCGTGAAGGGCGCCGACGTGTTCGTCGGACTCTCTAAGGGCAACGTGCTCTCGCAGGATATGATTCGCTCTATGGCAGACCAGCCTATCGTGTTCGCCCTTGCCAACCCCGTGCCTGAGATTAGCTACGAGGACGCAATGGCAAGTCGCCCCGACGTGCTCATGTCTACTGGCAGAAGCGACTATCCCAACCAAATAAACAACGTAATCGGTTTCCCGTACATCTTCCGTGGAGCACTCGACGTTCACGCCAAGGCTATCAACGAGGAGATGAAGATGGCTGCCGTTCATGCCATTGCCGACCTCGCGAAGCAGCCCGTGCCAGATATCGTGAATGAGGTATATCACGTTAACGATCTCACGTTCGGTCCGAAATACTTCATACCGAAACCCGTCGACCCTCGTCTTATCACAGAGGTGAGTGCGGCTGTTGCCAAGGCTGCAATGGAGAGTGGAGTAGCACGCAAAGCCATCACCGACTGGGACGCCTACAAGAAGAATCTTATGGAGCTGCTGGGTCAGGAGACAAAGCTCACACGCAACCTCCACGACACAGCCCGTCTGCATCCGCAGCGCGTAGTGTTCGCCGAGGGCGGTCACCCGTCTATGATGAAGGCTGCCGTTCAGGCACGCCTTGAGGGCATCTGCCATCCAGTACTTCTCGGCAACCCCGACCGTCTGCAACGACTTGCCCAGCGTCTGAAACTAAGTCTTGAGGGCATTGACATCGTAGACATGCGTGCCGATCAGGAGCAGGGACGCCGTGCCACATACGCCAAGCATCTCGCGAAGAAACGTGCACGTCAGGGTTACACCTTCGAGGAGGCATACGACAAGATGTATGAGCGCAACTACTTCGGTATGATGATGGTAGAGACGGGCGATGCCGATGCATTCATCACAGGTCTTTACACTAAGTATTCTAACACTATCAAGGTAGCGAAGGAGGTGATTGGTATTCGTAAGGAGTATAGCACATTTGCAACAATGCATATCCTTAATACAAAAAAAGGCGTATTCTTTGTGTCTGACACACTTATCAACCGCCATCCCGACGAGCATATTCTTGCCGACGTGGCACGCCTCACGGCCCACACCGTGCGCTTCTTCAACGAGGAGCCGAAGATAGCCATGATCAGCTACTCCAACTTCGGTACAGACGAGATTGGTAGTCCGGTGAAGGTGCATGCAGCTGTCGACGAGTTGCAGCGCTGCTTCCCCGATATGTGCATCGACGGCGAGATGCAGGTCAACTTTGCCCTGAACAAGCAGCTGCGCGACGACAAGTATCCGTTCACACGCCTTAAGGGCAAGGACGTCAACACGCTCGTCTTCCCGAATATGAGCAGTGCACAGAGCAGCTACAAAATGTTGCAGGCACTTGACCCGGATGCCGAGATCATAGGCCCGATTCAGATGGGCTTGAATAAGCCAATCCACTTTACCGACTTTGAGAGTTCGGTACGTGACATAGTGAACATTACGGCTGTGGCTGTGATTGATGCTTATGTTACAAAGAAGATAAGTGGACATAATTAATTACAATTGAGAACAGACCGTTCGGAGTTTCATGTTATGAAATGCACGATTGTGGCAACTCCGAATGGTCTGTTCTCATTTTTTCATTTGACAGGCTTTTGTAAAAATCCTATATATTGTCTTTTAGTTCTTTAGATATTGTGATTAAGTGGCACTTCTACAATGTTTAAGTACCACATCTGCTATGCTTAAGTGCCACTTGCAGATAGTAAAACATCAACTTTACTTAGGTAGAAGTTAGAAGTATAGGCTAAAAAAGTCGTATTCTATTTTGTATTCTCTTCTATTTCCACTAAATTTGTAGTATAAAACAAACAAGATGAATACATATACACGAATAATATCTGATGCGCTTGGTTTGCCACAGCGCGGAGTGGAGAACACACTACAGTTGCTCGACGAGAATTGCACCATACCGTTCATCAGTCGCTACCGCAAGGAGATGACCGGCAACATGGACGAGGTGCAGGTGTCAGACATTGCGCTGATGCGCGAGAAACTCACAGACATTGCGAAGCGCAAGGAGACAATACTTTCTACCATCGAGGCTCAGAGCAAACTTACAGACGGGTTGCGCAAGCGTATTGAAGATTGTTGGACGCTGTCCGAACTTGAAGATATATATCTGCCATACAAACCGAAGCGCCGTACAAAGGCAGACATTGCCCGTCAGAACGGACTCGAACCGCTTGCCAACGCCATTCTGCTGCAACTCGATAAGAACATCAACCGTACAGCTGAGCGTTTCGTGAAAGGCGAAGTGAAATCGATGGAAGAGGCTCTTGAGGGTGCGAAGTTCATTATAGCCGAAGCTGTCAACGAAAACGAGAATGTGCGCAAATCGGTAAGAAGTGTGTACAGACGCGAAGCCTTCATCACCTCGAAGGTGGTGAAGGCTAAAGCGGATACGGAGGAGGCGCAGAAATACCGCGACTATTTTGAGTTCTCAGAGTCGCTCCGCCGTTGTTCGTCGCATCGATTGTTGGCAATGCGTCGTGGTGAGCGTGAGGGATTTTTGAAGGTGAGCATCTCTGCTAATGACGAGGTATGCAAGGATAAGATAAAGGCGCAATACGTCCGTGGCTACGGCGAGTGCAGTAAACTCGTTGCCGAGGCTGCCGACGATGCTTTCAAGCGACTACTCAAGCCTTCCATCGAGACAGAGTTCTCCGTGTCGAGCAAACAGACTGCCGATCAAGAGGCTATCAGCGTATTCGCTGAAAACTTGCGCCAACTTCTTCTTGCTGCTCCGCTCGGACAGAAGCGTGTCATGGGTGTAGACCCTGGTTTCCGCACCGGTTGCAAGGTGGTTTGTCTCGACGCACAGGGCACACTGCTCCATTTCGAGGCTATCTATCCGCATCCGCCCAAGAGCGATACCCGTGGCGCAGCACGCCAGGTGTTGGGCATGGTGGAGAAATATGGTATAGAGGCGATTGCTGTGGGTAACGGTACGGCAAGCAGAGAGACGTCGGCTTTCCTAAAGGAGATAGGTCTTGACCCAAAGATACATGTCTTCGTGGTGAGCGAGGACGGAGCATCGGTCTATTCTGCCTCTGAAGCCGCACGTGAGGAGTTCCCCGACGAGGATGTCACGGTGCGTGGTGCCGTCTCCATCGGTCGCCGACTCATGGACCCGCTCGCTGAACTCGTGAAGATCGACCCTAAGAGCATAGGTGTCGGACAGTATCAGCACGACGTAGACCAGTCGGAGCTGAAGAAATCTCTTGATATGGTTGTAGAGTCGTGTGTGAATACCGTCGGTGTCAATCTCAACACCGCCAGTCGCCATCTGCTAACATACGTCAGCGGTCTGAACACCACGACAGCTAAGAACATTGTAGAGTACAGAGAGAAGAACGGAGCGTTCAAGTCACGTGCGGAACTGAAGAAGGTGCCGCGTCTTGGTCCGGCTACGTTCGTGCAGTGTGCCGGCTTCCTTCGCATTCCGAATGCGAAGAATCCGCTTGACAACAGTGCCGTTCACCCCGAAAGCTACGACATCGTGAAGCGCATGGCAGAGGACAAAGGCTGTACCGTAGCACAACTGATTGAGGACAAGAACCTGCAGAAGACCATAAAGCTCGATGCCTATGTCACACCGACCGTCGGTATGCTTACGCTCACCGATATCATGGCTGAGTTACAACGACCAGGTCGCGACCCACGTGCTGCGGTTGAGGTGTTCGAGTTCGACCCACGTGTGCACGAGATAGGCGATTTGCAGGTGGGTATGCTTCTGCCTGGCATCGTGACGAACATCACGAACTTCGGGGCTTTCGTAGATGTAGGTGTGCATCAGAACGGACTGGTACATATCTCGCAGCTTGCTGACCGATATGTGAAGGACCCGAACGATGTTGTGAAGCTGCATCAGCATGTGGTAGTGCGTGTGACGGAAGTGGACTGCAAGCGCCAGCGTATATCGCTGTCGATGAAGGAGTAGGAAGGTTGGAGGCTTTAGCCTCCTTCCTTACATGTATATTCTAACAATGGTATATTCTAAAAAAAGTATAAGATGAAATCGATATTGTTAATTGCTGCGTGTATCGTTGCTATGGGATTTGCTGTTGCAAGCTGTCGTTTCGCTCCTTCGCCGAAGTTGGGTGATACGGTTGCGTCTTCGGTGTTTGAACCTGCCGACACTGGTTTGATAAACAAGAAGACGCGAGCAAAGGTGGCAGATACGACAATCGTTGCAGATAGCGTTGGATTGTACTACATCGGTAGCGGTTCGACCAAACAATTCCTGCAACTCGTGTCCTACCCATCGCGCCGAGACACCACCGTGTATGGCAAAACTCTACATATAAAAGTAAAAGGATCCGCCGAGATAAACAACGTAGTAAGAGTGAAATATTACTTGCTCAACGGAAAGGATTCGCTTGTGAAAGAAGTGGAGCAGGTGAAATTCTCCTAATCACCCAGCTCTTATGGCTTATGTTCGTCATGCTTCTCTTACAAAATGAGGAACGGTCGTGTCACCTAACTGTGGAGCGAATTCAAAACACTCATAACTGAATCCGCTAAGTTCCTTTGGAGTGACGAGACGATTGTTCAGAATAAAGCGTGCCATCGCTCCACGACATGATTTTGCCCATACCGCCTGCGTCTTCAAACTGCCGTCTTTTTGTCGTATGTAGAAGTGAGGCTGAACAACCGTCACTTCCTTGCATACCCTTTTCCAATCGAAAAGATGCTCGTATTCCTCGGTAGAGAGATGCAGGAGAATGCCATCATCAGCTTGCACGCTCGCGATAAGCACATCTGTCAGTTTGTCTCTCCAAAAATGGTTGATGGGTTTATCGTTTGTGGTTTCGAGGGAGACGTAATGTTCCATACGATAGGGTACGACGGCATCCATGGGACGGAGTAATCCGTAGAGAAAGCATGTAATCCAGAGATGTTTCTGAGCGTATTCTAAAGCCTCTTCGCTCAAGGTGGCAGCACGCAGATGCTTATATGCCTGACCATTGTAGGCAAGCAGGGCTGGCATCTTTTCGGCAACCACGAAGTTCTGGTAGCGTATCCAGTTTTCCGTGGCAATCTTCTTACTGCAATTAAGTTGACGAGCCAAATCCTCTATATCCATTTTTGCCATTTCTGCAGCTAGCATGTCGGCTGTGGTCTGGAAGAGTGGTGTTGAGAGTGGCTTTCTGTCTGTCTTGCCAAACATAATTTTGGCATTTGCTAATAGTATCTGCATGTTATTATTTAAATCATTTGTTTCTAAAATTAAATTATTAATGTCTTGTTATCTGAAATGTCTCTTGCAAAGGTACGATTTTTTTTGTAATTGTATCAATTCTGTTTATAGACATGATTCTACGGTCTTTGTTTCAGGTACAAAACATGTTAATGCGTTAAACTTTTGGGGTGATCCTTGTTACTAGCATATAAATTGGCATATATACAGGAAAAAGGGCAAAAGTAGAAAATAAGAATCTACTTTTGCCCTTTATATTTTACTCGTATCTCAATATCTAATAGAAATCTTACAATCTACGGTTTATTATACGAGATACTGTGAGCTGATGCTCTCGTTGCTGATAACGCGGCGGATGGTCTCTGCGAACATGTCCGCAACAGAAAGCTGCTTAACCTTAGCACAACGGTTTGAGTAAGGGATTGAGTCGGTGAAAACAATCTCCTCCAATGCAGAGTTCTGAACACGCTCAGAAGCAGGACCAGACATTACACAGTGAGAAGCACAAGCACGAACGCTCAGCGCACCAGCCTCCTTCATTACGTCGGCTGCCTTTGTGATTGTACCTGCTGTGTCTACCATGTCGTCTACGATAATCACGTGCTTGCCCTTAACGTCACCGATAATCTGGATGGTGTCAACAACGTTTGCACGAGCGCGGGTCTTGTTGCAGAGCACGAGCGGACAACCGAGGTACTTAGCGTAAGTGTTAGCACGCTTAGAACCGCCAACGTCAGGCGAAGCGATAACAAATTCGTCAGCATTCAGGTTCAGGCTCTGCAGATAAGGCAGAATAACACCAGAAGCGTAAAGGTGGTCTACCGGTACATCAAAGAAGCCCTGGATCTGGTCAGCATGCAAGTCCATTGTGATAAGACGATCGATACCTGCAGCGCTCAGAAGGTCGGCAACAAGTTTCGCACCGATGCTAACACGTGGCTTGTCCTTACGGTCCTGACGAGCCCAGCCGAAATAAGGAATAACGGCGATGATGTGGCGTGCAGAAGCGCGCTTCGCTGCGTCAATCATAAGGAGCAATTCCATAAGATTGTCTGAATTCGGGAATGTGCTCTGAACGAGGAATACGTCGCGACCGCGGATAGACTCCTCGTACGATACTGCGAACTCGCCGTCAGAGAATCTGGTTACTACCAAATTGCCTAAAGGACAACCCAAACTTGCGCAGATCTTCTCTGCAAGGTATCTCGTGCTTGTACCTGAGAATACCAAAAAAGAGTTTTGTTCACTCATCTTTAATTGTTGTTATTTGTTAGGTTTTAATATATAAGCTTTCTTAATTTCTCAAAGTAATTTATGAGTTCTTTGTAATCCATTTGATTGTGGATGTTGAACTTGTTCCAGAGGTCGCCACGGATAACCACTCCGCCGAAACCAAGGTCGCGTGCTATTTGTATGTTATCAACATTCATTCCACCCAATGCGTAAACTCGCTTGTCAATCAATCCTTTGTCGGCAGCATCCTCCAATTCGTTCCTAGTGAACGTAGAAGGTTCTAATGGCTCTGACTGGCTATTAAAAACGTTACCAAGAAAAATGTATACTGATTGTTTTTTGAGTTCTTTAAGCTGTGTGAGGTCGCGACATGTGCGTCCGACTTTACCTTTATAGCCTTCAGGCACTGGCTCCGCAGCATTATCAAGATGTATTCCTGCAAGACGATATTCATCCTTGAGGTAGTAATGTCCGTGTACGAATATCTTCTCGTAGGCTTTATCTGGCAGCAACGACAATAGTCGCTCTGAATAAATAGGCGAAGTCTCTGGCTTATAAAGGTGCAAATTGTCTAACCCAACATCGAAGAGGGCTGCAAGTATTTTGTCTTCTTCCACAAAGAAAGTGGATTTAGTCATTATTGCTAACTTCATAGTCCGTATTCTTAATTTAGTGCAAATGTATGAATTTTCTATCAAACAGGCAATTTTATAGCCAACTATTTGTAACCGAAATGTAATTTGACCGTGTTATTCCACGAGTTTTCCGCCTTTCTGCAAGGCGTGCCATACGGAATAGCGTGCTTCTGGGTTCGTTTGCTCTATTTCTTCAAATATGCGTCTCATCTGTGTACGGTTGGTGTTACGCTCGTGCGGACATGCCTTTTTCTGCTTTACGTATTGGCTGAGTTGAGCATACTGTGCTATATCTCTTTCGTGTTCCAAACACAATGGACGAATGATAGTCACAGGCATCTTGTCCATTTGCTTCACGGCTGGCATCGTAGAGAACGAGCCTTGGAAGAAGGTGTTGAGCATCGCAGTGTGAATAATATCGTCTTGATGATGTCCGAATGCAATCTTGTTGAAGCCGTTTTCTTGTGCGAAGCGGAACAAAGCCTTACGTCTGTGCCACGAACAAAGGAAGCAAACAGGTTTGTCAGAAGGAGTGGTATCGTCGAATGCAGTCTGCACGATGTGCAGCTTCACGCCGTGCTCTTTGGCAAAAGACTCCAAATAAGATGTGTCTGATTCGTAGCTCACGTTCGCCATGCGCACATGTACGGCTTCTACTTCTATCCGTGGCTTGTAAATGCGCTGTCGCTGTGCAAGCATCTCAAGCAGACAGAGCGAATCTTTACCGCCTGAGAGACCGATAAGTATGCGGTCACCGTCAGAGAGCATAGAGAAGTCTGTTAGAGCTTTCTGAAAACGCTTGTATAGCGTATGGTATAGAATTTGTTCGGGAGTCTTCGGCATGGCTTCTTATTTGAAAACAAGATAAACTGCCGCTACGAGGAACACGAAGGCAAGCAGATGGTTCCATCTGAGCGATTCGCCCTGGAACATTACGTTGGCTATCACGGCAAAGACAATGAGGCTGACGCATTCCTGTACAACCTTCAGCTGCACAAGTGAGAACGGTCCGCCGTTGCCTTGAAAGCCGATACGATTGGCTGGTACCTGGCAGCAATATTCAAAGAAGGCTATCATCCACGAGAATACGATGACGCCTATAAGCGGCCAATGGCTCGACGTGCCAGTCTGCTGTAGCTTGAGATGTCCGTACCAAGCTAAAGTCATGAAGATGTTACTTAATATTAGAAGTATTATTGTGTAGAATCCTGACATTGTGTTTTCTTTCAATTGTTATTATCGTAAGTTGTCATTCTTGTCAGAAATAAAGGAGCCGGTTGCTTGTTTCCGACTCCTTTATTTCGTTCGTTATTTTTCGTTATCTGTTTGTTATCCGTTCATTGTCTTATCCTCTGAGCTTCTCGTCCATAGACGCAGCTGCTCTTCTGCCGTCGCCCATAGCAAGGATAACGGTAGCTCCGCCACGAACGATGTCGCCACCTGCGAAAATTTCCGGACGCGAACTCTGCATCTGGTCGTTAACGGCGATAGTGTTTTTTCTGCCAAGCTCAAGACCTTCGATCGACTTTGGAACAAGTGGGTTTGGAGATACGCCAACTGCAACGATTACCTGGTCGACATCGAGAGTAACGGTCTTGTCCTCAACCGGCACCGGTGAGCGGCGTCCGCTTGCGTCAGGCTCTCCAAGTTCCATAACCTGAAGCACGGCAGCCTTCACTGCGCCCTTTTCGTCGGCGATATATTCTATCGGGTTGTGCAATGTGAGGAAATTGATACCTTCCTCCTTTGCATGCTTCACCTCCTCAAGACGTGCAGGCATCTCTGCCTCAGAACGACGATATACAAGAGTAACGTCGCCACCCAAGCGCTTAGCAGTACGGCAAGAGTCCATAGCGGTGTTGCCTCCGCCTACAACGAGCACATGCTTACCTATATTAAGAGGTGTGTCGGCGAGTGGATTGGCAGCATCCATGAGGTTTACGCGAGTGAGATACTCGTTAGATGACATGATGTTGAGCGAATTCTCGCCCTTGATGTTCATGAAGTTAGGCAGACCTGAGCCCGAGCCCACGAAGATACCCTTGAAACCTTCAGATTCGAGCTGGTCGACAGTTATCGTCTTTCCAACGATGCAGTCGGTCTGGAACTCAACGCCCATCTTCTTCAGGTTCTCTATCTCAACATCTACGATGTGATTAGGCAGACGGAACTCGGGGATGCCATATTTCAATACGCCGCCAATCTCGTGCAATGCCTCGAACACATGCACTTCATAACCCTTCTTAGCCATGTCGCCAGCAAAGCTGAGTCCTGAAGGACCGCTACCAACTACAGCCACCTTTATACCGTTTTTTGGAGCAAGGTCGGGCAGAGCGATGTTGCCGCTCTCACGCTCGAAGTCGGCAGCGAAGCGCTCCAGGTAGCCGATAGCTACAGCCGGTTCGTTCATCTTAAGATGGATACACTTGCTCTCGCATTGCTTCTCCTGCGGACATACACGACCGCAGACAGCAGGCAGAGCAGATGTGCTCTTAAGAACCTTGGCAGCAGCGAGGAACTGTCCGCGTTCGATGTTCTTGATGAATGAAGGAATATTGATGTTAACTGGGCAGCCTTCTACACAAGCTGGCTTTCCGCAGTCGAGACAACGATGAGCCTCGCGTACAGCCATCTGCTTTGTCAATCCTTTGTTTACTTCCTCGGTACGTGTGGTTGCACGATACACGGGGTCAAGCTCAGGCATTGCTACACGCTCAATAGCCTTGCGTTCTGCAGGCTTCATTGCAGCTCGAAGCTCCTTACGCCATTCAGAATCGCGATTGGTGAGTTCTTCGATGGTTTCGGTTGTAGGCTCTACATCCATGCAAGTCTCGCAAGTGTGAAGTTCCTCTTGCTTTGCAAAGCCACGCAAATGCTCTTCGTAATGCTCCATCTCTTCGCGTTCTGCATCGCGGAAAGTGCCCATACGCTTGAACATCTCGTCCCAATCGACAAGCGAACCATCGAACTCCGGTCCGTCGATACATACGAACTTGGTCTTGCCGCCAATAGAGAGTCGGCAAGCACCACACATGCCCGTGCCGTCAACCATGATAGTATTGAGCGATACCTCAACCGGTACGTTATACTTCTGTGCCATGAGGCAGCAAAACTTCATCATGATAGGAGGACCAATTGCGAACACCTTGTCCACATGCTCCTCTTGAGTGATGAACTTCTCGATACCTACGGTCACAACACCCTTTTCGCCATACGAACCATCGTCGGTCATTATGATGAGTTCGTCAGAACTCTGGCGAACTTCGTCTTCGAGAATAACAAGTTCTTTAGAACGACCTGCGATAACCGAAAGCACACGGTTGCCAGCAGCCTTCAACGCACGGATGATAGGAAGCATTGGAGCTACGCCAACGCCACCACCAGCACATACTACAGTTCCGAAGTTTTCGATATGGGTAGGGTTGCCGAGTGGTCCTACAACGTCGGTGATGTAGTCGCCCTCGTTAAGATCGCACAGCTTGGTTGATGACAATCCAACTTTCTGCACCACAATAGTGATAGTGCCACGCTCAATGCTTGCATCAGCAATAGTAAGCGGCACACGCTCGCCATTCTCGCCAACTCTGACGATAATGAAGTTACCAGCCTTACGGCTCTTGGCAATCAATGGCGCTTCGATTTCAAAAAGGAATACCTTTTCAGAAAGTTGCTTTTTAAGGACAATTTTGTTCATAGGTAGTAACGGATTAGATTTGTTGATGTTTGCTTTGTAGATGAATTAAAACAAAAATTTGAGAGCTACGACTGCCTGTTGTTATACGTGTAAATATCATACGCTTTCGCAACGTGCAAATCTTAACTCTCAAATCTCCGTTGTAATTAATTAAAAGTTCTTATCGTCGAGCATCTCGAAACCGCAGTATGGTACGAGTACCTTCGGTACGCGGATGCCTTCAGGTGTCTGGTTGTTCTCGATGATTGCAGCCACAATGCGTGGAAGAGCAAGTGCTGAACCATTGAGAGTGTGGCAAAGCTCGGTCTTCTTTGTCTCCGAATTGCGATAGCGACAATGCAGACGATTTGCCTGATAGCTCTCGAAGTTAGATACGGAAGAAACCTCAAGCCAACGCTTCTGTGCGGCGCTCCATACCTCGAAGTCGTAGCAGATGGCAGATGTGAAGCTCATGTCACCACCGCAAAGACGCAGGATGTGGTAGGGGAGTTCGAGCTTCTTAAGCAGGCCCTCTACATGGTCGAGCATCTCGTTGAGCGACTGGTATGAATGCTCAGGCTTGTCAATGCGTACAATCTCTACCTTGTCGAATTGATGCAGACGGTTCAGACCGCGAACGTCCTTGCCGTAAGATCCAGCCTCACGACGGAAGCAAGCAGAGTAAGCGCAACGCTTGATAGGCAGATCTTTCTCGTCGAGTATCTCGTCGCGGAAGATGTTTGTTACTGGCACCTCGGCTGTAGGGATAAGGTAGAGGTTGTCGAGCTGGCACTGGTACATCTGAGCCTCCTTATCAGGAAGCTGACCGGTACCGTAACCAGAAGCCTCGTTCACAACGTAAGGAGGCTGTACCTCAAGGTAGCCACTCTTGCGAGCTTCATCAAGGAAGAACGCCTCAAGAGCACGCTGCAAGCGAGCCATCTTGCCTACATAGATAGGGAAGCCGGCACCTGTAATCTTAACGCCCAAATCAAAGTCGATAAGATTGAACTTTTTGCAAAGATCCCAGTGGCACATAGCGTCCTCCGGGAGATTCGGCATTTCACCACCTTCCTTAACGACAATATTGTCGCTTGCGTCCTTGCCTTCCGGAACATCATCGTTCGGAATGTTAGGAATAGTGCAAAGCTTAGCCACGAGGTCTTTCTCTGCCTGTGCCTTTGTTTCTTCAAGCTGTTTGTTCACTTCTTTAAGAGAAGCTACTTTTTTCTTTATTTCTTCAGCCTCTTCTTTGCTGCCCTGTTTCATAAGAGTACCGATTTGGGCTGCCATCTTCTTTGCTTCTGCAAGGTTCGAGTCAAGTTCCTGCTGTGTCTCGCGACGACGCTTGTCGATTGCGAGCACTTCGTTAATGGCTTCCTCAGCACCCTTGAAGTGCTTCTTGTTCAAACCGCGGATAACACGTTCTGTTTCCTCACTGATGAGTTTAAGTGTAAGCATATCTGAAATATTAATTATAAAATTCTTCGTTATCTTATTCGAGATACAAAATTACATAAAAAATATTTCTTACGGCATAAAAACTAATAAAAAACTAAGAATTTATTAGTGTACGGAAGGGTAGTAATGTATAAAAAGCATTAATCCCAATCCTCAAGTGTATGAGGATTGGGATTAATATGTTTGTTTGGAATAGTTTTTTTATTAAATTTAAGCCTCTGCTTCAGGTATTACAGACACAGTGCTCTTGTCCTTGCGACCCTTGCGGAAGTTAACGACGCCGTCAACCAATGCATAGAGTGTGTCATCCTTACCAATACCTACGTTCAGGCCCGGGTTGTGCTTTGTACCGCGCTGGCGAACGATGATGTTGCCTGCGATGCACTTCTGACCACCCCAGATTTTAACGCCTAATCTTTGAGAAGCTGATTCACGTCCGTTCTTAGAACTACCTACACCTTTCTTATGTGCCATTTCTTGTTCCTCCTAAATTTAAGCGATTACTTCTTTGATTGCAACTTCTGTGAACTGTGCGCGGTGACCATTCTTCTTGCGATAGTCCTTGCGGCGCTTCATCTTGAATACGATGACCTTGTCACCCTTTACAAGAGGATTTACAACTTCACATACAACTTTAGCACCTTCTACGGCAGGTGCACCTACCTGTACTGAACCTTCTTTGTCAACAAGCAGTACCTTGTTGAATTCAACAGTCTGGCCTTCCTGAGCGTCCTTGATGTGGTGAACGAAGAGCTTCTTGCCCTGCTCTGCCTTAAACTGCTGACCGTTAATCTCTACGATTGCGTACATTTAATTAATTAATATAAACGGGTTTTTCCGTTAGGCGAACAACACTGTGTTGTTACTTCTTTGAGCCTATTCGGATTAAATCGGCTGCAAAGGTACTAATTATTTGTGTAGCAAGGAAATACAGGCGGATGTTTTTTGTAAAGTTTAACAATATATAAGGCTTTAGCTAATTGTGCACCACTTATCCCACATAAAATTTGGCGGCAAGAAAAGAATTGTTTACTTTTGCGTACTATAAAGCAGCATTGTGCATCAATATTCCAAGAAGCAACAAGACAAAGTCACATAAAATATCAACATTATCTTAATTATTAACATAAAATAGATAATAGACTATGAAAAGAACATTCAAGTACATTCTGTGTGCCACTGCAGCACTGCTTGCGGCTACCACCCCGGCAAGCGCCGACACCCACCAGGGAAGCGACAACAAAGCCCCACGACTATGGGGATGCCTCAACAGTTCAAACACATGGAACAGCGACGGGTCCGACTATGGACTATACCGCATCAACATACAGCCGGCAATAAGCATAGAAAAGATTTTCACCAACCCCGAATGCATAGCCAACGGCGGAGCGAGAATACATGACGGCAAATACGGAGTGACCGTCTGCGACTATTCGGGAGTAGGCTACGGAGTGATATATACCGACTATCTGGAATTCAACTACACATCTGGCAACCATGTATACTCGCGCAGAGAACTGGACAACACGTTCGCTGCAATAGAAACGGCACAGTATGCCGAGACGGGCGATGTGTACGGCGTATACTACAACAGCGACCTGACAGGGCTGGAGTTCGGAAAGATGAACTTCGATGAACTGAAGCGCAGCACCATCGGCACTACCACACACTACTATCTCGCCCTCGGAATATCGAGCGAGAAAGACCTCTACGGCGTTGCCGACGACGGAAACCTCTACAGGATAGGCATCTACGACGGAACGGAGACACTCGTGGGAGCGACAGGAGTGAAAGACCTCGTGACCAGCGACGGAAAGCATTACGCACAGAGCGGAGAAATCGACCAGAAGACAAACACATTCTACTGGAATGCCGTGAACACCAACGGCGGCTCAGCCATCTACACAGTCGACCTGCAGACTGGAAGGCCACGAAGATAGGCGATATGCCCAACGGCGAATCGTTCGTGGGTCTATGCATACCGCCGATTGAAGACCAGGGCGACGGTCCGGCACGCATCGGCGACCTCGATGCCGTGTTCCCCAACGGCGGCGAAAAAGGCACCGTGACCTTCACTGCACCTACGCTCACCATGAACGGCGACAAAATTGGAGAGCAGATGACATACACCGTGACGCTGAACTACGGCAACAAGACAACCGGCACCGTGATGCCGGGCGAGAAGGTGAGCGTTGGCGTGACGGGTGTAGAGGGCGGCACTAACGTGATTGCCGCAAAGGTGGCAAGCTCAAAGGGTGCATGCCCCGAGGATGAGATACTAAGATACGTAGGCTTCGACACACCGCTGCCGGTGGGCAACGTAAGCTTCACATACAGCAACGCAACGGGCAACGCCACCGTGACATGGGATGCACCGACGGGCGGAGTGAAAGAGGGATTCCTGGGCAAACTGGTATACAACGTGACGCGCTATCCGGGCGCCGTGAAGGTGGCAACGGGCATCAGCGAGCGCACATTCAGCGAACCGCTGCCGACAACCGACAACACAGCATACTATTACGGCGTGGTTGCCGTAAACGGAATCCGCGAGAGCGACATGGCACAGTCGAGAACACAGACCATAGGCCCGGGCTACGACACACCATACAGCGCCGACCTCTCCGACCAGCAGGTGTTCAACACCTTCACCGTAATCGACGCCAACAAGGACGGCAAGACATGGTCGTACGGCAAGGTGGACAACTACGGCACATCCGACAAGAACACGGCAGTGAGCATGTACAGCATCGACAACGATGCCGACGACTGGATCATCACTCCGCCGATAAAGCTCCAGAAGGGCAAGGTGTACGACGTGAAGTTCACGGCGCAGTCGGCATACACGAAGTTCGACCAGAAGATGGAAGTGAAATACGGCAACGATGCCCTGATTGAGGCAATGACCACCACGCTCCTGGAACCGACCATCCTCCCAGGCGCCCCAACCCTGTACACGGCACGCATCACGCCTGCAGCCGACGGCAAGTTCTATATCGGTTTCCACGACGTGAGCGAAAAGAACATGTTCCGCACAGCCCTGCACAGCGTGGCAGTGGAGGAGGCTTCCCCCACCGGCATAACCACCGTCGGCGCTGCCCCTGCCGACAGCAGAATATACACCATCGACGGCAGACTGGTAACGAAGAACGCTTCTGCCCTCAACAAGGGTATATATATCATGAACGGAAAGAAACTCGTGAAATAACAATCCACTTCCGCCCAAAGCGGACATACTAAAAGCCACACCCGTCGGCATTGGCGGATGTGGCTTTTGTTTTATAGTACCGTACTCCTTCTACAGTTTCTTAAAGACATTCTTAAGCTGTTCGCCCAATCCTATGGTGTAGCCCTGCGACGAGAACACTACGCGGTTGAAGGTGTCGGCGAGGATGAATATCGGCAGCTGGGTATTGTTGCTGAGTTTCATTTCGCGCGCTATCTGTTGGCGTATGGCTCCGTCCTTGTCGACGGCAAACTGTACGGTGGATGGCAGCGAGCCGAACTCGTCCTTTTGGAACTTCTTGGCATCAGCCTCGCTCTCGAACAGCAACACAACAGGTCTGCCCCAAGCCTCGAAGGCGGCACGCTCTTTCTCGATGTCGTGCAAGGCATGGTTGGTGGGTTCCTGGCCTACACCGAGCACGGCGAGGATGTAGTAGCCACGGCCAGTCTGCGACAACAGGCTAACGTCCTTGCCGTCCTTGCTTACTATCGATTCGGAGTTGAACTGTCCGATGACGCTCACCTCGTTGGCGTCGTAGCGTATGTCGAGCGGCAGGGTAGTGGTGCCACCCTCGGTGATGTTGAACAGGCGATTGGTGGCAAGCACGCCGCCATTGGCAAGACGTGTGCCGGTGGTAAGCATATATGTGCCTACGTCGAATGTGGCTCCGTCCTTGAAGGTGTTGCTCCAGCACGTGCCGTTGCCCATATCGGCTTGACCCTCCTCGAAGTTCATCAGTTGGGTGGTGCCGTTTACGATGCGGCTTATGGTGAAGTGGTTGTAATACTTCGGGTCGTCGATTATAGGGTTGGCGTTGTACGTCAGTACGAGTGTGCCAGTTGGAGCCGTTGCTTGCTCTTTTGCCTCAAACCTCACGTCGTGCCACTTGCCCTCCTTCTTATACTGCACCTTGCCCGTAACGGCATCCTTGCGTGCCTCGATGCCAAGGCTGCGAGCCACGTCTACGAAGAAGATGTCGCGCGAACGCTCGTCGGTGAGCTTCGACTGCATCACGCCAACCGGCGTCTGCGCTATCTGCAATGCCTTCTTGTCGGGGTTTAGGCGTATGTTCTTGTTTATCCAAGCCACGAGGGTGGTGGGGTTCTTGCGGAAGTCATTGGCTGTTTTAGTAGGAAAAGCCTTTGCCAGATAGTTCTTGAAGGGCAGCGTTATCATCTCGCTCTCCACACGGGGCGACAGCTGATCGGTGGCAGCTGTGAAGTTGTCCTCAAGTATCTCGGAGGGTATGTCGCGCAGGTCCTTGTCGCTCAGGGTGGCAAGGATGCCGAGCGCGCGCTGCTCGTTGTCCTTGTGGCGGGCAAGGAAGTCGATAATGGTTTGCTTGTTGCCACGAGCCTTGACGAGATACTCGGCAGCACGAGGGTTTATTTGTTCGGCCTGTTGCCTTGTAAGGAATGTGACGGTGTAAGCCTTGCGCACAGAATCCTCGTAGGCAAAGCGGCGGTTGTTCTCCTTGCGCATCTCGTCGCTTACGTAAGGCATCTTGGCGCTCTCTACAGGAGGGGTGACGTTGATGGTCTCTTCGGCAAACACCAGTTGCTTGCTGTCGGTTTGGCGGTTGCGGTTTAGGCAGATGGTTATAGCCTTGTCCTTGCCGAAGGACGCCTTCTGGTAGCCGTACTTGCCGTCCTTTGAAGCCCATACAAGCAGGTCGCCGATGCCTGCCGACAGCGACACGTGGCCCTGCTGGTCGGTATACTTGGTAACGGCGGTGTAGAATTCGGCATAATTGTATATCTTGAAGTCGACACGTGCGCCAGGCACTGGGTTGCCGTTGGTATCGCTTACGCAGAAGTCCACTTGTGCTGTAGGGGCATAGTTGGCTGTGAGGTTAATCTCGGTAAAGTTGCTTGTGCGCAGCATAACCTCCTCCGGTCCCTGGTAGTTGCCAAAGGCACGCGTGTGCATAAGCATGGCACGTGAGGCTGGAGCGTTGAACCAACCGAGGTTGAGTACTGGCTCGGGCTCGCATGCTCCGAGGAACCACCACTTGCCGTCAGCCCATGCCTCCACCCAAGCGTGGTTGTCGTCGGTATGCGCCCAGCGTGGCGTGTACACCTGTCTGGCGGGTATGCCCATGGCACGCAGGGCGGCAACGGCAAAGGTACTCTCCTCGCCGCAGCGTCCGGTGGCGGTGCGCAGCGTCTGTAGAGGCGACGAGGTGCGCGCGTCGGAGGGCTGATAGGTTACCTTTTCGTGGCACCAGTGGTTTATCTCAAGTATGGCGTCGTGCATGGACAGGTGCTTTACACGGTTCTTAAGTTCGTTGTAGAACACGCTGCGCGATGTGTCGAGCGCCTCGTTGTTTACACGTATAGGTACCACAAAGTGGCGAAAGAGCAGCTCGGGCACGTCCTTGCCCCAAGGCATCTCCTTGCGTGCCTGGAACGATAGGCGCACGTTGTCGGCAAAGAAAGAGGTGGGGTAGTCGGTTACGTCGGCAAGGGGCATATAGGCATAAAGAAACTCGAGGGCTTGGGTTTCGTCGGCAGAGAGGTTGAGGTTGGTGGTGTTGTAGAACGTCTTGCCCACGGTCTTGATGCGCTTGTCCAGCTGCTGCTGCATGGTGGTGCGGTAGGCAGCGTTGGAGATGAAGGGTGTCTGGGCGCTTGCCGCAAGGCTGATGGCAAGGAGAGAGGCTGAAATGAAAAGGCGCTTCATAGGGTTGGGATTAGTAGATAATTTTAAGGAGGATACAGCACAGAGCCGTACCCTCCTATGATGTTGGGGATGATAAGATATTACAAGTCGATCTTCTGTACGCGACGCTCGTGACGTCCGCCCTCAAACTGGGTCTTGAAGAACTCGTCAAGAGCCTTCTCGGCTGTCTTGTTGTCGATGAATCGGCCCGGAAGCACAATTACGTTGGCGTCGTTGTGCTGGCGTGTAAGCTGAGCAATCTCTGGGTTCCATACCAAGGCTGCGCGCACACCCTTGTGCTTGTTAAGGGTGATGGCCATGCCCTCACCGCTACCGCAGATGCCGATGCCTGGGTATACATCACCATTGGCGATGCCATTGCCGAGAGCGTGGGCAAAGTCGGGATAGTCGCAACTCATATCGCTGTAAGTACCATAGTCCTTATAAGGAATCTGATTCTTCTCAAGATATTCGATAACAAACTTCTTCAATGCGTAACCAGCGTGGTCGCATGCAATGCCTACTGTCTTGATTTCCATAGCTGTTTGGTTTTTAATGGGTTAAGGTTTCGCACACCGCCTATTATAATAAGGTGGTGTGCGAGACTATATTCAGTTATTTAGATAAAAAGTTTTTAACCTGATTGTATACGTTCTCGGCATTGAAGCCAAGCTTCTCGTCGAGCACCTTGTAAGGAGCCGAGAAGCCAAACGACTCGAGGCCGTAAACCATGCCGTTGGCACCTACAAGTCCCTGGAGGTTTACGGGCAGACCGGCTGTAAGGCCAAAGATCTTGGAACCTGCCGGGAGGATGCTCTCCTGATATTCCTTGCTCTGGTTGCGGAACAGACCCTCAGACGGAACGCTTACAACGCGAACCTTGATGCCGTCCTTGCGGAGCAGCTCGGTACCGGCTACAAGGGTAGAAACCTCAGAGCCAGAAGCGAGAAGAATGACGTCGAAGTCGGCGTCAGAACCCTCTACAACGTATGCGCCCTTGCGTGCCTCCTCGTAGTTGTTGCCCTCGGGCAGCGATACGATGTTCTGTCGAGAGAAGATAAGGGCGGTTGGGGTAGACATGTTCTCCATAGCCATTTTCCAGCAAACTGTAGCCTCGTCGACATCAGCCGGGCGGAACACGCGAACCGAATCCTCGCCCTTGTGGTTCTTTAGCTTCTCCATAAGGCGAATCTGTGCTTCCTGCTCAACAGGCTCGTGGGTAGGTCCGTCCTCGCCAACGCGGAATGCGTCGTGTGTCCATATAAACTTAATAGGTACGCGCATGAGGGCAGCCATACGGATGGCAGGCTTCATATAGTCGGAGAATACGAAGAAGGTACCGCAAGCCGGGATAACACCACCGTGCAGATACATACCGATGCAGATGCAAGCCATAGACAGCTCGGCAACACCAGCCTGGAAGAAAGCGCCCGAGAAGTCGTCTGCCTGGAGGTTGTGTGTGTGCTTGAGGAAGCCGTCGGTCTTGTCGCTGTTGCATAGGTCGGCTGATGATACCACCATATTCTCTACCTGCTCAGACAATACGCCGAGGCAAGCAGCCGATGCGGCACGTGTTGCGCCGTCGCGCTTCTGTACAAGAGTGCTCCAGTCTATCTTAGGAGCGTTGCCCGAGAACCAATCGTCCATCTTGGCAGCCAGCTCAGGGTTCTGCTTGCGCCAAGCCTCTTCTTCGGCATGACGGGCCTTTACTATCTCGCGAAGCTCGGCATTGCGCTTGGCGTACAGCTCCTTAACGTCGTCGAAGACAACAAACGGATTCTCCACATCGCCGCCGAGGTTCTTTACAGTGTTGGTGTAAGCGTCGCCACCGAGAGGAGCGCCGTGTGTCTTGACGTTGCGCTCGTAGCTTGAGCCGTCGTCCTTAAGGGCACCCTTTGCCATTGTTGTGTGGCCGATGATGAGTGTAGGACGCTCTGTCTCCTTCTGTGCGAGGACAAGAGCGGCACGTATAGCGTCGGGGTCGTTGCCAGGAATCTCCATAACGTTCCAGCCCCACGACTGGTACTTCTTGGCTGTGTCTTCCTTCATCACAACGTCGCACTCGGTAGAGAGCTGAATCTCGTTGGCGTCGTAGAACATGATGAGGTTGTTGAGCTTAAGCACTCCGGCAATGCGTCCGGCGCCCTGCGAAATCTCCTCCTGCACACCGCCGTCAGAGATGTAAGCGTATATCTTGTGCTGCATCATTGTGTTGCCAAGACGTGCCTCAAGGAACTTCTCGGCGATGGCAGCACCTACAGCGAATGTGTGGCCCTGACCGAGAGGGCCTGAAGTATTCTCTATGCCACGCTCAATGTCGCGCTCGGGGTGGCCCGGGCAAACCGAATCCCACTGACGGAAGGTCTTGAGCTCGTCGATGCTGAACTTTCCCTGCATAGCGAGAGCCGAGTAGAGCATTGGCGACATGTGTCCTGGGTCGAGAAAGAAGCGGTCGCGTCCTGCCCATGTGGGCTGGTCGGGATCGTATACCAAAAACTCGGAGAAGAGGACGTTGATGAAGTCGGCACCGCCCATTGCACCTCCCGGGTGTCCTGATTTGGCTTTTTCTACCATAGACACAGCAAGCAGACGGATGTTGTCTGCAGCGTGGTTCATAAGTTGCTTACTATTCATTTTATTGTAGGTTTAATTTTGTTGCTTTATGCGTATTTTTGCATTATCCGCTCGTTGGCGGCCTTTCCTAATTGCAAAGATAAACATATTAATTGTAATTATCAATTTATTATATGATTATTTTTCTTGATATCGGTATAAAAGCGCTTGGCGTTAATGCAAGCGGAGAATGAGATTGCTATAAAAACAAAAAACATAGATTGTTTCACAACAACCTATGCTTTCTTAACCTTAATAATCTAATACCATGAAAAACACATTGCAAAGATAGTTTGATTTTATTTATTAGCAAGTGCTTTCATTGTTATTTATTGCGTATATAGCATAATTTAACTGATTTCTCGGTATTTTTACGTTTGTTTGCAAATACTTGGAATCAATCTTTCCATTTATGCCATGTTATCAACTTTTTGCTTATTCTATATCAATAGGCTGCCTATCTGGTAGACAAGAGCCGATACCACCCATGCCAACGCTGTGGTGTAGCAGGCTGCAAAGGCTGCCCACTTCCACGAACCGGTTTCTCCTTTTATGGCTGCTATCGTTGCGATGCAGGGGAAGTAGAGCAGAACGAACAGAAGGAAACAGTAGGAGGCGAGCGGTGTTATGCCGTCTGCAACCATTTGTTTCTGCAAGTGCGAGTAGGATTCCTCTGTGCCTTCCTCGGCAGCATCGTCGCTATGATATAGTATGCCCATGGTGGAGGCGACAATCTCCTTGGCTCCTACGCCGGAGATAAGGCCCACGTCGAGCTTCCAGTCGAATCCCTGAGGACGGAACACTGGCTCGATGGCATGGCCTATGCGACCTATATAGCTCTGCTCCTGCTGCTGCTCACGCGACAGACTCTCGTCGTGAGGGAAGTAGCCGAGTGCCCAGACGATGATACTTGCCACGAGGATGATGCCACCCATCTTCTTGAGATACTCCTTGCCCTTCTGCCATGTGTGTCGGCCAATGGCCTTTGCGGTAGGGAAGCGGTAGGGAGGAAGCTCCATAACGAACGGAGTGTCCTCGCCCTTGAATAGGGTTTTGCTGAAAAGGCGGCTCATTATCACCGCCATGACAATGCCCACAAGGTATAGCGACATCATGATAGCCGAGCGATACTGCTGCGCGAACATCGTGCCTATAATCATAATGTATATAGGGAAACGTGCCGAGCAACTCATAAGCGGCAGGATGAGCATCGTTATAAGGCGCGAGCGGCGGCTCTCTATGGTGCGTGTTGCCATGACGGCAGGCACGTTGCAGCCGAAGCCCATGATTAGGGGAATGAACGACTTGCCGTGCAGTCCCATCTTGTGCATAAGCTTGTCCATGATGAAGGCGGCTCGAGCCATGTAGCCAGAGTCCTCCATGAAGGAGATGAAGAAGTAGAGTATGAGGATTTGCGGCAGGAACACTATTACCGAGCCAACACCTCCAATGACTCCGTCTATAAGCATATCCTTGAGCGGTCCGGCTGTCATGTTCTCGGAGAGCGTCGAGCCTATCCACTCTACACCTGCCTCAATCCAGTTCATAGGATATTGGCCGAGCGAGAATGTGGCTTCGAACATCACCCATATCATAAGGATAAATATCGGGAAACCAACGTATTTGTTGGTTATGACGTTGTCTATGAGGTGCGTAACCTGGTATGTGTCCTTCTTGTTGCCGGTTTGGTAGCCTGCCTCCTGTAGGGCGCCGTGTATAAAACCGTACTTGGCGTCCATGATGGCTGTCTCCGAATCCTCGTGCGTGTAGGTCTGCACGTCGGCGGTAGCCTTGTCGCGTATGGCGAGTATCTGGTCGGGGTGGGCGGTAGAGCTCTTTATCAGCTGCTCGGTGTCAGAGTCGCGCTCAAGCAACTTGATGGCGAGGTAGCGTGTTGAGAACTTGTGTCGCAGGTCGGTTTCCTTCTTCAGTTCGGCCTGTATGGCAGTGATGCCCTCCTCAACGTAGGTGCCGTGGTTGATGTGTATGTGGCGGAACACGTTGTGCTTGGGCTTTACACCGGATGCAAAGTCTTCGTCGTGGTCGGTCTGGCTGTTCTCTGTCTTGCTGTATTGCTCGTGCCACTGCCTGATGCCCTCGGCTACCTCGGGGTCGAGATTGCCGTTGGCGTCGAGAAAGTCGAGTCCCTCATACATATTGATGATGATGTGGAACAGCAACTCTACACCACGTCCGGTGGTGAAGGTGGTAGGAATCATAGGCACGCCGAACAGCTCGCCAAGCTTGGCATAGTCGACGTTGTCGCCTCGCTTCTCCGTCTCGTCGAACATATTGAGGGCGCACACCATGCGCAGGTGCATGTCGATAAGCTGTGTGGTGAGGTAGAGGTTGCGCTCGAGGTTGCTTGCGTCTATCACGTTGATAATGACGTCGGGGGTGTGCTCGATAATCTGCTTGCGCACATAGAGCTCTTCAGGCGAGTAGGCAGAGAGCGAATATGTGCCGGGGAGGTCGACGATGTTGAACTCGTAGCCCTCGAATTCGGCGTGTCCCACTTTGGCGTCTACCGTCACGCCCGAGTAGTTGCCTACACGTTCGTGTGCTCCCGACGCAAAGTTGAAGAGCGAAGTCTTGCCGCAGTTGGGGTTGCCAACAAGCGCCACGTTGATGGTTCGGCGCTTCTTCATGGCTGCGTCGCGCAGCTGTCCCTCGGTTAGAGGGGCGGATGTAGAATCGGCTTGTGTGTCGACAGGATTATTGTCGGTAGCCTTGCTGCATGCTTCTGCAGCGGCGCGTTGGGCTTGGTCGAGCTTGTTCTGCTTCTCGATTCTTTCTGCCTCCTCAACGCTAATGACCTCAATCATATCGGCTTCAGAGTGTCGGAGCGACACCTCGTAGCCCATAAGCTTGTATTTTACAGGGTCGTGCAGTGGCGCGTTCTGTAGTACGTCTACAATCTTGCCCTTGATGAAACCCATCTCGACGATACGCTTACGGAATCCTCCGTGTCCCATCACCTTGACGATGACACCGCGTTCGCCAGTCTTTAAATCTGATAACTTCATATAATCTATATATGTTTTTCTGTATTCAGCTTGTTATGTTGCTTTTATTGTCTTAAACGACAAAGTTACACAGAATTATTGAGAAATGGTATTGTTGTTCGGATTTATTGTGTCAAAATACCTAAAAATGGGTATTCGCTTTGCCTCGGGTGCTTGGTAGGGATGCGGCAAGTATGTATTTAAGGCTCAATCGCTTTGCCATTCGGAAAATAATGCTTATATTTGCAGACACAAATAACGTTATATGGGAATTTTTGGATTTTTTAATAAGAACAAGAAAGAAGTTCTTGACAATGGACTCGAGAAGACCAAGCACAGTGTTTTCGACAAGATTCAGCGTGCCGTTATGGGCAAGTCGACTGTTGACGACGAGGTGCTTGACAACCTTGAAGAGGCCCTTATCACATCAGACATAGGCGTGGAGACAACGCTTAAGATAATTAAGCGCATCGAGGAACGTGTGGCTCGCGACAAGTATGTGTCGACATCAGAGCTTAACGGAATCATGCGCGATGAGATTGCCGCGCTGCTGACAGAGAACAATACTGCCGACAACGACGACTGGGATCTGCCTACCGACCATCGTCCGTACGTCATCCTGGTTGTTGGTGTGAACGGTGTAGGCAAGACCACAACTATCGGCAAGCTTGCCTATCAGTTTAAGAAGTCGGGCAAGAAGGTGTATCTCGGTGCCGCCGACACATTCCGTGCCGCAGCCGTAGAGCAGATTAGCATTTGGGGCGAGCGTGTGGGTGTGCCTGTTATAAAGCAGCAGATGGGTTCGGACCCGGCTTCGGTGGCTTTCGACACGCTGTCTTCGGCTAAGGCAAATGGTGCCGATGTGGTTATTATCGACACTGCCGGACGTCTGCACAACAAGGTGGGACTGATGAACGAGCTTAAGAAGATAAAGGACGTTATGAAGAAGGTGCTGCCTGAAGCACCAGACGAGGTGTTGCTCGTACTCGATGGCAGTACAGGACAGAACGCCTTTGAGCAGGCTAAGCAGTTTGCGCAGGTTACGCAGATTACATCGCTTGCCATTACAAAGCTCGACGGAACAGCAAAGGGAGGCGTTGTTATCGGCATCTCGGATCAGCTTAAGGTACCGGTGAAGTACATCGGACTGGGCGAGTCGATGGAGTCGTTGCAGCTCTTTAACAGACGCCAGTTTGTTGACTCGCTTTTTAGTGCTAACAAGTAGGCATATCACAAAACAACGATGAAGAAAGGACAAGTAGATATTATAACAATGGGTTGCTCTAAGAACCTCGTCGACAGCGAGGCTCTGTTGACAAAGTTTGAGCAAGCCGGCTATCATTGCACACACGACGCTAAGCGCATAGAAGGCGAGATTGTCGTGGTGAATACATGTGGATTTATTGAGGACGCCAAGCAGGAGAGCATAGACACTATCCTGGAACTGGTACAGGCTAAGGAGGAGGGACGCATCAGCAAGCTCTTCGTTATGGGCTGTCTGTCGCAACGATACCAGGAGGAATTGGAGAAGGAGATACCGCAGGTGGACAAGTATTATGGCAAGTTCAACTTTATGCAGCTTCTTTCCGACCTCGGCAAGCCGGAGGTGCCTACCTGCTCGGGCGAGCGTCATATCACAACACCTAACCACTATGCTTATGTCAAGATAAGCGAGGGATGCGACCGCCGTTGTGCCTATTGCGCCATTCCGCTTATCACAGGCAAGCACGTGAGCCGCCCAAAGGAGGAAATACTTGACGAGGTGCGCGCTCTTGTGGAGCGTGGGGTTAAGGAGTTTCAGATTATTGCACAGGAGCTTACCTACTATGGTGTGGATATAGACGGCAAGCGACACATCGCCGACCTTATATCGGATATCGCCGATATAAAGGGTGTGAAGTGGGTTCGCCTGCATTATGCTTATCCCAACCAGTTCCCTATGGACTTGCTCGACGTTATACGCGAGCGTCCTAATGTGTGCAAGTATCTCGATATCGCCTTGCAGCACATCTCGGACAATATGCTTACACGCATGCACCGACACGTGTCGAAGCAGGAGACAATGGACCTTATAGAGAAGATACGCAAGGCGGTGCCTGGCATACATCTACGTACAACCCTTATGGTGGGATTCCCCGGAGAGACCGAGGAAGACTTCAAGGAGCTTGTCGACTTTGTTAAGTGGGCTAAGTTTGAGCGTATGGGTGCCTTTGCCTATAGCGAGGAAGAGGGCACATACAGCGCCGACCACTATGAGGACGATGTTCCGGCGGACGTTAAGCAGCGCCGTCTTGACAAGCTTATGGCTGTACAGCAGCGTATCTCTGCCGAGGTGGAGGCAAGCAAGGTGGGCAGCGTTATGAAGACTATCATCGACCGTAAGGAAGGCGAATACTATATCGGACGCACTGAGTTCTGCTCGCCAGAGGTAGACCCAGAGGTTCTTATCAAGGATACACGACGTCTGCGCAAGGGTTGCTTCTATGATGTACACATCACAGATAGCGACGACTTCGACCTTTATGGCGAGGTGGCAGACTGAAACCACACCTAATGAAATGAACAACAAGGAATACATAGCCGAATTGTCCCGTCGCACGGGATTCTCACAAGACAACACACAGCGTATGGTGCGCTGTGTGATAGAGTCGATGGCACAACAGTTTGATGACGGGGAGAACGTGACGGTTCCCGACTTTGGAACTTTCGAACTGAAGAACAGGATGGAGCGCATTGTCGTAAATCCGTCGACTGGTCAGCGGATGATGGTTCCTCCAAAGATTGTGCTTAGCTTTAAGCCGGTGGCTTCGGTCAAGAACAAAATGAAGAAAGGAGAACAGAATGGCTAAAGTCTCTGATTTTGCCTTGGAACTGGTGAGCCGCTATGGCTTGAAAGAAGAAGAGGCAACCGAATTTATAACCGCAATGTTCGACATTATATGCGAACAACTTGACGCGCCTGACAAGCAGGTCAAGGTTAAGGGGCTCGGCACTTTCAAGGTTACAAGTGTCGGGGCTCGGGCAAGTGTGGACGTAAATACGGGCGAACGCATCATTATAGAAGGGCGCAACAAGATATCGTTTACGCCTGAGGTGTTGCTGCGCGATAGGGTGAACAGGCCCTTTGTGCAGTTCGAGACCGTTGTGCTTAATGATGGGGTGGACTTTTCGGAGATTGACCGCGAGTTTGATGGAGACAAAAAGGAAGCTGAGGCAAAGCCTATGCCTGAGCCAGAACCGGTAGCAGAAGCTGGGACAAATCAGGAAACTGAGCTGGTGCCTGACTCTGAAACAGAACAAAATTCCGTAACAAACCAGGCTTCAGAGCCAGATACAGAATCTGAATCTCTGGTAGAAGTAGAGCAGGTGGAGCCAGATGCGGAATCTGAAGTTCAGCCAGAAGTAGAGCAGGTGGAGCCAGATGCGGAATCTGAATCTCTGGTAGAAGTAGAACAGGTGGAGCCTGTACTGGAAGCAGAAACTAAATTGATAGAGGAAGAACAAGCCGAAGATACAGCCCAACAAGAACATCAAAGGGTATCAACTGCCGATTCGGAAGACCCCGATGAGAATGCAATACCAGGCTCTTGTGAACCTCAAGAAGCAGCCGATGTGGTGCTAAAGGAACGTTGCAAGCAACGCAATCCACGTATGATGTATTGGTTCTCGATAGCGTCGTTTGTGCTGTTGCTCTTTATTGGAGCTGGCATGTATTTCCTTTATGATCAAGTCAAGGCAAAGAACGCAGCCATAGAACAGCTGCAAGCCAAGCTCGCTGTGTACTCTACCGCGCTTATGTCGCAGACTGCCGATAAGCAACAAAAGGCTGCTAAGTCAAAGGTGGTTGAGCCTACTGATACCACGAGTGCCGCAACAACAACTCTTGCAGAAGCTAAAGTAAATGCGGAAGCAAATGCGGATGTAGCCGATAAGGCAGTAATGGCAGCCAAAGGAGAAACAGCCAAGCCTCTCAAACCGTCTTCCGAACAACCCGTAGTAGACAAAAAGAAGACCAACGTGCCTAAGCCTGCAGCCGATTACAACTTTGATGCGCGTGTACGCACAGGCGCATACATTATAGTAGGAGTGGAAACTACGGTGACGGTGCGTAGCGGTCAGACTCTCGCTTCTATCAGTAAAGCCTACCTCGGACCAGGTATGGAGTGTTATGTCGAGGTGTTCAACAACCGCAATGAAGTGAAGCCGGGCGACAAACTAAGAATTCCGAAACTAAAGATAAAGCCAAGACATTAGAGTTGTCTTGGCTTTCTAAATTTGGTACATCATAAAACTATCTGTTTGTTAGTTGTCATAATGACATAGTTATATATTCTTCTCTATATAATAATGTGTAGCATGTTTATGCTTATACAAATGTAAAGAAAATGGAGTGTATTTATGCCGTTTATTTGCAAAGTTAATTAATTCGTGGATTTTATTTGGACTATTCGAAAATAAATCGTAACTTCGCTATCGAAAGAATAATTATTAACTTAATAACAAAAGACAAGCATATGAAGAAATACAACTTTAATGCCGGTCCGTCGATACTTCCCCGTGAAGTGATTGAGAACACAGCAAAGCAGATTTTAGATTTCAATGGTTCTGGACTTTCTTTGGCTGAGATTAGCCATAGAGCAAAAGACTTTCAGCCTGTAGTAGACGAGGCTGTTGCCTTGATTAAGGAATTGTTGAATGTGCCTGAAGGTTATTCTGTATTGTTCCTTGGTGGTGGTGCATCATTGGAATTCTGCATGATTCCTTACAACTTCCTTATCAATAAGGCTGGTTATCTCAATACAGGTACGTGGGCAAAGAAGGCCATGAAGGAAGCCAAACTGTTTGGCTCTGTTGTAGAGGTGGCTTCGTCAGCGGACGATAATTATACTTTCTATCCAAAGGATTATGAGTGCCCTGCAGATCTTGACTATCTGCACATCACTACCAACAATACTATTTACGGAACAGAGATTCGTAAGGATCCGGATGTACCAGTTCGCTTGATTGGCGATATGTCGTCGGATATCTTCAGCCGCCCGGTAGACGTTGCAAAGTACGACTGCATCTATGCTGGTGCACAGAAGAACCTCGCTATGGCAGGTGTAACACTTGTCATTGTTAAGGACGATGTTCTTGGCAAGGCTCCTCGCCAGATTCCTACTATGCTCGACTATCGCACACATGTAGACAAAGGCTCTATGTTCAACACGCCGCCAGTTGTGCCTATCTATTGTGCTCTTGAGACATTGCGTTGGATTAAGAAGAATGGTGGATTGGAGGAGATGGACCGCCGCGCCAAGGAGCGTGCCGAGATTCTCTATAACGAAATCGACCGCAACAAGTTGTTCCGTGGTACTGTAGAGCCAGGCTCTCGCTCATTGATGAACATCTGCTTCGTTATGAACGACGAGTATAAGGATCTTGAGAAGCCGTTCCTCGACTACGCTGTTTCGCAGGGTATGGTTGGCATCAAGGGTCACCGCTCGGTTGGTGGCTTCCGTGCAAGCTGCTACAATGCACAGACTATTGAGGGCGTTAAGGCTCTTGTTAAGTGCATGCAGGACTTTGAGGCACAGCACTAAAATATAGATTCTGTCTATAGTTCTATATACATAGGTGTATAACAAATAAAAATATCTTACTATGAAAATATTGGTGGCAACCGAGAAACCATTTGCTGCAGCTGCGGTTAATGGTATAAAGGCAGAAATAGAAGGAGCTGGCAACGAGCTTGTTCTCCTTGAGAAATATACAGAAAAGCAGCAGTTGCTCGATGCTGTAGCCGATGCCGACGCTATGATTATACGTTCGGACAAGGTTACTCCTGAAGTGCTTGACGCTGCTAAGCAGTTGAAGATTGTGGTACGTGCCGGTGCCGGTTACGACAATGTAGACTGTGCTTATGCCAAGGAGAAGGGTGTTGTTGTGGAGAACACTCCCGGTCAGAACTCTAATGCAGTGGCTGAGCTTGTGTTTGGTTTGCTTGTTTATGGAGTGCGCAACTTCTACAACGGCAAGTCGGGCTCTGAGTTGATGGGCAAGAAGCTTGGTATACTTGCTTTCGGAAACGTAGGCCGCAATGTAGCTCGCATCGCTAAAGGCTTTGGCATGGAGGTTTATGCTTACGACGCTTTCTGCCCTAAGGAGGCTATCGAGGCTGCAGGTGTTACTGCTGTCGACTCACAGGACGCTCTCTTCGAGAACTGCGATGTTGTTTCATTGCACATCCCGGCTACTCCTGAGACCAAGCAGAGCATCAATGCCGCTCTTGTAGGCAAGATGAAGAAGAACGCTATCCTTATCAACACAGCACGCAAGGAGGTTATCAATGAACCCGAATTGCTGAAGTTGATGGAAGAGCGCACTGATATTAAGTACATCACCGACATTATGCCTGACGCTGATGCCGACTTCCGCAAGTTTGAGGGTCGCTACTTCTCAACTCCTAAGAAGATGGGCGCACAGACCGCTGAGGCCAACATCAATGCCGGTATTGCTGCTGCCAAGCAGATTAATGCGTTCTTTAAGGACGGATGCACTAAATTCCAGGTGAACAAGTAATAAACTATAAAGCCCCACTCCCAACCCCTCCAACAAAGAGAAGGGTAGGAGTGGAATTTCAACTAAAATTCCTTAAATCTAAAACAAACAAAAAATTATGGCAACAATCAAACCATTTAAAGGCATACGCCCACCCAAAGACCTCGTTGAACAGATAGCATCACGCCCTTACGACGTGCTCGACAGCGAAGAGGCAAGAGCTGAGGCTGGCGACAACGAGAAGAGCCTATACCATATCATCAAGCCTGAAATAGATTTTGAGCCAGGTACAAGCGAGTACGATCCTCGTGTGTACGAGAAGGCTGCTGCCAACTTTAAGATGTTCCAAGAGAAGGGTTGGCTGCGTCAGGACCAGAAGGAGAACTATTATATATATGCTCAGACAATGAATGGCAAGACGCAATATGGTCTTGTTGTGGGTGCTTTTGTGGACGATTATCTCAATGGTGTGATTAAGAAGCACGAGCTTACACGCCGCGACAAGGAGGAAGACCGTATGAAGCATGTACGTGTGAACGACGCCAATATAGAGCCGGTATTCTTTGCTTATCCCGACAACTCGGTGCTCAACGAGATTATTATGCGCCACGCTGCCGAAAAGCCAGAGTATGATTTTGTTGCTCCTGACGACGGTTTCGGTCATAAGCTTTGGGTTATCGACAATGATGACGACATTGCTGCCATAACAAAAGAGTTTGAAAAGATGCCTGCTCTCTACATTGCCGACGGACATCACCGTAGTGCAGCTGCGGCTCTCGTAGGTGCAGAGAAGGCTAAGAACAACCCCAACCATAAGGGCGACGAAGAGTACAACTACTTTATGGCTGTGTGCTTCCAGGCTTCGCAGCTTACAGTGCTCGACTATAACCGCGTAGTAAAGGATCTCAACGGACTCACTTCTGAGCAGTTCCTTGACGCCATTGCCAAGAACTTTACTATAGAGGATAAGGGCGAGGCTATCTACAAGCCACAGCATCTGCACGAGTTCTCGTTGTATCTTGATGGCCATTGGTTCGCTCTCAATGCCAAGGAGGGTACCTACGACAACAGCGATCCAATCGGAGTGCTTGACGTAGACATCTCAAGTCGTCTTATCCTTGACGAGATTCTTGGTATAAAAGACCTGCGTTCGGACAAGCGTATCGACTTTGTTGGTGGATTGCGCGGACTTGAAGAGCTTAAGCGCCGTGTAGACAGTGGCGAGATGCGTATGGCTCTTGCTCTGTATCCAGTGTCAATGAAGCAGATTATAGACATCGCCGACAGCGGAAAGATTATGCCGCCAAAGGCCACTTGGTTTGAACCAAAGCTGCGTTCAGGACTGATAATTCATAAACTTTCATAAGATTAATGGAGCTGAAAGACGAGTATTTAACTATAACAGATAAAACGTCGGAAGGATTTTATAGCGAGAAACGAAGCAAGTTTCTCGCTTTTGCCTTTCATGTTACTACCGAAGAAGAGGTAAAGCAGATTGTTTCGGATTTTCGTAAGAAATATTATGATGCACGCCACGTATGCTGGGCGTATACCATTGGTCCCGACTATGCTTTGTTTCGCGCCAACGACGACGGCGAACCGAGTAGCACAGCTGGCAAGCCTATCTTGGGACAGATAACCAAGAACAACCTTACTGACATCTTAATCATTGTCGTTAGATACTACGGCGGTGTGAATCTTGGTACGAGCGGACTTATTGTGGCTTACCGAACGGCAGCGGCAGAGGCCATTGCCAACGCCGAGATTGTAAAGCTGTATCAGGAGGAAGAGATAGTGTACAACTTTCCTTATATCATGATGAATGATGTAATGAAGATTATAAAGGAGATGTCGCCCAGCATTGTTGGGCAGACATACGACAATACTTGTGAGATACGACTTTCTATAAGGAAGTCGGAAGCAACACGATTAAAGGAGAAACTTGAAAAGTTGTCGTTCAAAGAGGATTAACAATATATAAATATAATAATGGAAAAAACAGAAACAGAAAGTAGTGCAAGTAAGTCATTGTATCAACATCCGAGTATTTCAATTATTGCATTGGATGCTCCAGTGCCCTTATTGGGGTTGTCAGAAGTATCAGATGAGCGTTTAAACGCAGTGTTTGATAACAATTATGAAGAAGAGGATGCGTCGGAAGCTTTTTAATGAATGGTCACAAGTGTTATCTATAAAAACTACAAACAAGATGATGAAGTTTTTTAAAACAAGCCTGCGTGCTTTGCTGTGTGGTGTTGTCTTGGCGTTGTTTCCTATGGTATGTAATGCCGCAGACGGAGACAAGTTCAAGTTGGTAAAGAGTGTTAGTGAGCTTAATGATGGGGATAAGATTATTGTAGTTAAGACAAATGTTAGTCTTACTGAGGTTGAGGCAAATGGAACTTATAATGTGGCTCTAAGTACCGATTATAAAAAGAATACAAACATAAAAGCATGTAAGATTGATGTTAGTGGTGATGTTGCTACAATTACTGACCAAACAGAAGTGTTAGAAGTGGAGAGAGCTGATCAAATATTCTATCTTAAAGCTATAACCAAAGGTCAGTATCTATATACTAATAGAACAGATCCACGCTATAACTATGTTACATATACTACAAGATCAAAAGCAAAAACCCACATTGAGATAACAGATGCGTATGATGCTATTATTAGGTATGATAGACAAAATAAAACTGCAGGAGAATCAATGCTTGCCTATTCTGCATATTCCGCAGGTTTTGGATATTTCCAATGTTATGACTTAGGAGCATATCGAAATAATAAAGATTATTCCATCAAAATCTTCAAGCAAATCATCGACCAAGTATCCTTGTCCGAATCAACCGACAACGCCGCCGTTATATCTTCCAATAACGGCAAGACAGTAGATGTTTCTCTCTCTCGTACTCTTGTTGCCGACAAGTGGAACACGTTCTGTGTGCCGTTTGATATCGACCTGACATACGGAAAGTTGAATGGGGTAGAGGTGCGCGTAATGGAATTTATGAGTGTTGACAGCAACATAATGTGTTTTGGAGCTACCACCAACATAAAGGCAGGAGAGGCTTATCTAATAAAGCCCCTTAACGAGAGCATCACCAATCCGATATTGCCTAACGTCACAATATCGAGTGAGGAACCCAAGACATTGGACACCGGCAACTATTCTTTCGTTGGTGTATACAGTCCAAAGTCGTTTGACGAACAGGCTTCCAAAGTCTCCCTCTTTATCAATGGCAGTGCCAAGTTGAGTCGTCCTAAGGTCAACAGCACAATGAAGGGAATGAGAGCCTACTTTGCTTGTGCATCCGAACAGGCAGCAAGTGCACAGCTACAGCTTGGTGGCGAGCTTACAGGTGTAGCAAGCATAGTGTCAGATGTGGACGAGGACGGAAACATATACAATCTTAATGGCGTCTGCATTGGCAAGGATATAAAAGGCTTGTCCAAGGGATTGTATATCAAAAACGGCAAGAAGTTCGTAGTAAAGTAAGCTTAGCGAAATTTCAAAATATGTATCTTCTATAAACAAGGGGTGTATAAAAAAGGGAGGAAACCGCATTGGCTTCCTCCCTTTTGGTATCATAGTGGGCTAATTGTTGTTAGCCGTCCACTTCTTACTCAAGACCCTTTCCGTGGCAGTTCTTAAACTTCTTGCCGCTTCCGCATGGGCAAGGATCGTTGCGTCCAGGCATCTTGTCCTTTACAAGCGGAGTGTGGTTCTCCTCTATCTCGCGAGTGTCCTGGTTTGCTGCAGCCTGCTGAGCCTCGTCGTCGAGGTCAACTTTCTGCTCAGTGTAGTTCTGACGCTGTGTTGGCTGCTCTGGAGCTGCCTCATGAACCTCCTCCTGGCGCTGCATTTCTGGAATCTGACCACGTGTCAAGATGCTTGTAATGCGGTTGTTCATATCGTTCACCATCGAGTCGAACAGCTTGGCACTCTCAAGCTTAAAGATAAGCAATGGGTCCTTCTGCTCGTATGATGCGTTCTGCACACTGTGGCGAAGTTCGTCGAGCTGACGCAGATTCTCCTTCCAGCAGTCGTCAATGATATGAAGCATGATGACGCGCTCAAACTGCTTAACAACGTCCTTTCCTTCGGTGCGGTAAGCCTCCTTAAGGTTGCAAGGAATGTTGTATACACGCTTGCCGTCTGTGATAGGCACCATAATGCGCTCGTAGATAGCACCCTGGTTTTCCTCCACCTCTTTTATTATAGGCCATGCAACGCTCTCGATGCGGTCGGTCTTGCGCTTGAATGTAGCCATAGCGCTCTGGAAAGCGCGCTCCTCGAGGTCCTCAGGCTTGATGTTGTTGAAGTCTTCCTCTGTAAACGGACATTCCATAGCCAGAACCTTCAAGAACTGCTCGCGGCAGCCTTCGTAGTCGTTAGTCTCGATGATGTTTACAACGCGGTCCCAGATAACGTTGGTGATATCCATACCGATGCGCTCGCCCATAAGAGCGTGGCGGCGCTTCTCGTAGATAACGGTACGCTGCTTGTTCATCACGTCGTCGTATTCGAGGAGGTGCTTACGTATACCGAAGTTGTTCTCCTCAACCTTCTTCTGTGCGCGTTCGATGCTCTTCGAGATCATTGGGTTCTCGATACGGTCGCCCTCCTGGAATCCGAGACGGTCCATAAGGCTTGCGATGCGCTCCGAAGCGAACAGACGCATAAGCTTATCCTCAAGCGAAACATAGAACACAGAGCTACCCGGGTCGCCCTGACGTCCGGCACGTCCACGCAACTGGCGGTCTACGCGGCGGCTCTCATGACGCTCTGTACCGATGATGGCAAGACCGCCTGCAGCCTTAACCTCAGGTGTAAGCTTGATATCGGTACCACGACCAGCCATGTTGGTGGCTATAGTAACAGCACCGAGCAAGCGTTCCTCCTTGTGCTTGTTGCCGTCCTCGTCAACGATTTCGACCATACCCATTGTGCTGCGGCCAGCCTCGGCTACGATGTCGGCCTCCTTCTTGTGCAGCTTAGCGTTAAGCACCTGATGAGGAATCTTGCGCATATTGAGCATCTTAGAGATAAGCTCAGAGATTTCTACAGATGTAGTACCCACCAAAACTGGGCGTCCGCTGTTGCGCATCTCAACTATCTCGTCGATAACGGCAGCATACTTCTCGCGTGCAGTTTTGTATACACGGTCGTCGAGGTCCTTACGAAGGATAGGACGGTTGGTAGGAATCTCCACAACGTCGAGCTTGTAGATATCCCAAAACTCGCCTGCCTCTGTCGAAGCTGTACCGGTCATACCCGAAAGCTTGTGGTACATACGGAAGTAGTTCTGCAAGGTAATGGTTGCGAAAGTCTGTGTCGCAGCCTCTACCTTTACGTGCTCCTTGGCTTCAACAGCCTGGTGCAAGCCGTCGCTCCAACGGCGTCCTTCCATAATACGTCCGGTCTGCTCGTCCACAATCTTAACCTCGCCGTCCATAACGACATACTCGTCGTCCTTGTTGAACATGGTGTAAGCCTTAAGCAACTGCTGCAGAGTGTGTACACGCTCCGACTGCACTGCATAGTGGTTTAGCAAGTCGTCCTTCTTGTCAAGACGCTGCTGCTCGTCAATATCCTTTTCGTTTTCAAGAGCCGATAGCTCTGATGTGATGTCTGGCAATACGAAGAGTTCCTTGTCATTAACCTGGTTTGCAAGCCATTCGGTACCCTTGTCGGTAAGGTCGCAGCTGTTAAGCTTCTCGTCAACAACGAAGTACAGCGGTTCGACAGCCTCCGGCATACGGCGGTTGTTGTTCTCCATATAGTACTCCTCTGTCTTGAGCATACCAGCCTTGATGCCTTCCTCAGAGAGGTATTTGATAAGCGGCTTGTTCTTAGGCAGAGCCTTGTGCGAGCGGTACAGAGCGAGGAAGCCTTCATCAAGCTTCTTCTGGTCGTTGGCCTTCTGACCCTCAGAGATAAGCTGCTTAGCCTCTGCAAGATATTGTGTGGCAAGCTTACGCTGCACGTCAACAAGACGTTCTACCAGCGGCTGATACTCCTCAAACATCTGGTCGTCGCCCTTGGCAACCGGACCTGATATGATAAGCGGTGTACGTGCGTCGTCGATAAGTACCGAGTCTACCTCATCGACGATGGCATAGTTGTGCTTGCGCTGTACAAGGTCGGCTGGCGAGAGTGCCATATTGTCGCGCAGATAGTCGAAACCAAACTCGTTGTTGGTACCGAAGGTAATGTCTGCCATATAAGCCTTGCGGCGCTCAGGAGAGTTGGGGCGGTGCTTGTCGATACAGTCAACCGACAAACCGTTGAACATATAGAGCGGGCCCATCCACTCAGAGTCGCGCTTGGCAAGGTAGTCGTTCACAGTTACCACGTGTACGCCATTGCCAGTGAGTGCGTTGAGGAATACAGGCAGGGTAGAAACGAGTGTCTTACCCTCACCGGTAGCCATCTCGGCAATCTTGCCCTGGTGCAGAACGATACCGCCAAACAACTGTACGTCGTAGTGAATCATCTCCCACTTAAGGTCGTTGCCGCCTGCTGTCCAGTGGTTGTGGTATATAGCCTTGTCGCCGTCGATGGTGATAAAGTCGTTCTTAGGGTTGGCTGCAAGCTCGCGGTCAAACTCGGTTGCGGTAACAACAGTCTCCTCGTTCTCGGCAAAGCGGCGAGCTGTGTCCTTAACGATAGAGAAGGCAACAGGCATAACCTCGTCGAGAGCCTTCTCGTAGATGTCGAGCACCTCTTTCTCGAGCTTGTCGATAGCGTTGAAGATGCTTTCGCGCTCGTCGATAGGAGTCTCCTCAATCTTAGCCTTCAGCTCGGCAATCTTCTCCTTCTGCTGCTTGGCCGAGTCTTGTACATACTGTTGCAGCTGCTTTGTGCGTGCACGCAATTCGTCGTTGCTCAGCTTCTGAATCTCAGGATAAGCCTCCTTAACCTTGTTTACGAGGGGTTGAATGAGCTTCATGTCCTTTGATGACTTGTTGCCAAACAATGACTGTAGAAATTTGTTGAAATTCATTGTATATTTGTTTTTATTATATGCTTGTTGTTAATATTGGGTGTAAAATTACTAAAAAAAATCCAAACAGCACCATGTTGGCGCCTGTAAACGGCATAATATATGTGTTTGCCGTTGTTACAGGTGGCCTAAACGCTATTGCAGGGGTGCTGAAGAACAAGCATTTGGTGCACGTATACGTATGGCTTTGGCAATAGTAGGTGCAATGCGGTCTACTGTTGCCGGGGTTGTTATACGTTCGGCTTTTACTCCCGCTCCATACAGGATGATGGGGAAGGGGATGAAAGCCGCACGTGAAAAGTAATTTTCGTGACTGTCTTCGTTTATTATTTGCCAACCAGGAGCGGTTTCTATGATAAGGTCGCCGCTAACGGCAGGGTTGTACGGGCTTGTTGTTACGTTGCGCACGCCAGCCGTCATGCCGAGCAGTTCCTTTGAGCGTGTTATTACATCCGTAAAGCTTATGTGTCGCTGCTCAATTAGTTTGCGGTCAAGATAAATCTGGTTGTGGAAACAGGTCTCCACATATTTAGCCTGTCCGTATATCGCCCCGAGGTACATGTTAAGCAGATTGGCGGTGCGGTTGATGTAGAATGTGCCTGATGGTATGCGGAAACGCTGATAGTCCACCTGCTGCTCGTCGGTGTATCCTGTGCTTGTAAGCACAAACATCACCTTGTCGCTGCCCACGTTCTCCTCAATGCGCTTGATGAGCGAGGCAAGTGTGCGGTCGAGCTTAACGTATATAATCTCCATTTCCGACTGCCATACGGTGGCGTCGGTACCCTTAGCCGACAACGTAACCGACAGCATATCCGTAATGTTGTCGCGTCCCATGCCCATTTGCTTGACGCACGCCACCGACATATCGGCAACGGCATCGTTGTCGCCTGTAGTGCCTCTTGCGCTGGTATTGTTGTATGTTCTTGCAAGAGCCTGTGCTCCCTTAGAGTAGTAGCTGGATGTGGTCCAGAGGTTGCTCTTGTCGTTCACCCAAAAGGCTCCGTCGGCGGCATGGCCTGCCGACAGCACGGCAGCATCCTTCTCTTGTGCCACCGAGTAGACGATGGCGGCTCCCTTGGTAGATATCTTAAGCTCGTCGCCCACAGTTGTGGTTGCAATCTTCTGCGGCGACACGCCATGTGTGTTGTCGTCGGTGCAGAAAACGGGGCGCAGCGTGTTGCGGTCTACCCATTGAGTGGCTACAATATTGTTGTAGTGTGGGGTAGTGCCGGTAGCTATCGAGGCAATGGCAGACGCCCTGTCTACAGGAGAGAAGGGGTAGCTTGCAGCCTCGTATACGCATCCTTTTTGCAGAAGACGCTTGAAACCTTCCTCGCCGTACAGAGGTGCAAAGTGCTCGATGTAGTCGGTGCGCAGCTGGTCTACAGCTATGTTCACGACAAGTCGTGGGGCAGGCTGTAGGCTTTGCGCCGACATCTCGGTCATATTGCCGAGCAGTGTCAGCAGGATAATGGTCGATAAGTATCTGTTCATTTTATATTATTGTATCTCGTGAAGTCGTAAATTTAAGTATTCTACTTGTGATATCTTAATAGCAAAGATAATGCCACAAAAACCAACCCCTCTGCATAGTCAAGGAAAAATCCAGCTATAAGGAATATCAATATACATGCAGCCCATGTCTTTATCCACCAGTTGCGTTTGCCTTTTCGTATTGCCTTGGTTGTAGGAATCGCCATAAATAGCGACAGAGGGTTGAGCAAGAGTATCTGCAAGTTGAGGCTCACGGTAGGGTGCTGCGAGAAGACCATAGCCAATAGTATCAGTCCGCACAAGCCAGTGGATAGCATCAAGGCAAGGTCGAGCCACCAATAGTTGGCTTTGCGCAAGGTTTCTATTACTGTAAGCGCCACCACCGCCAATGCTATTGCCAGCATACATACAAATGGCGACAGCGGAAACGAGTCGCTGCCGACGTCGCTTGTGCGTGGCAGAACCCATGTGTCGGATGTCACCAAGGGTCGGCTTGCTTTGTTGCCGTCTTGTATCTTGGCCTTGGCAAAGTCGTCGGCAAGATGTTCGGGCAGAAACTGCTGCTCTGCACGCGATGTGTGCAGGTCGGCCTTAACACCCAACAGGAGGTCGTTGCCGAATCGTGCCCAGCGGTGTGTCTCGTTATACTGGTGTATCAGCTGTCTGAACGAGCGGCTGCTGTCAATCTTGTTGTGGTACGTCACCTTGCCGTTGATGTGGCTAAGGATGATGTCGCGCGCCTTCGTTGTGCAGTTGTTGTAGAAGTAGTTGTACCTGTACACACGGTTCTGCGGCTCGTAGTTGGTGTATATGGCATCGGCAATGGCTCGCTTCTCCTTGTTGGTAAGGTTCAGCACCTGCTGTCGTATGCCACAACCCGAAGCCGCATAGTTGGCGACAAAGTCGCTAAAGTATTCTATACCCATCTCGTAGTCGGTCATTCCGAAGACGAAGCGCAGCACAAAGAAGGGCTTGTCGAAGGAGAAGACGCCGTAGTTGATGGCAAGGTCGGTGTCGCGCGCCTTGTCGTTAAAGCGTATAGCCGTATGGCCATAAAGACTGTACACGTATGGTCTTGGGCCACACGTGAGCAGGCTAATCTCCACCGAATCCATTTCTTTGTCGGCCGATTGGGGCTGGCAAAGAGCCGGCAAATTATTTGTTAATAACAAAAAAAATACCAGCAGAGTATGTATTAATTGTCTTTTAAATCGTTTCACGATGCAAAAATAACTTTAATTTCTCAGTTTGCGTGCCTTTATTTCGTTTTTTTTCAATAATTTTGCAACCTGTTGTTCCGATAAGAGTAAATATGGAGCATAATGCCACCTATTTATATATAATGTATAAGATAGGCCGGCATAGAAAGACATACATCAAAAAAACAAGATTTAGAGAAAATGAAGAAGATACTCATTACCGCTTCCATGATTGCCGCATCGCTATCTGTTATGGCTCAAAGTGGAACAAACTCTCCTTACAGTCAGTATGGCTTGGGCACTCTTGACGAACAGGCAGGAGGTTTTAATCGTGGAATGAATGGTTTGGGATTGGGTTTCCATGAGCACAACCAGATTAATAGTCTTAACCCAGCGTCGTATGCCTCTATCGACTCGCTGTCGTTTATATTCGACGCGGGAATCTCCGGACAGATAACCAACTATAAAGAGGGCGGCGTAAAGGTTAATGCCAAGAACGGCAACTTCGACTATGTTGTAGCCGGATTCAGGCTTGCCAAGCGTCTTGGTGTGAGCTTCGGTATCCTGCCTTACAGCAATGTGGGCTACGAATACTCCAACACTAAGAAGATAGGCAGCTCTGTTGGCTCAAGTTCTTCTACTTCATATTCTAACACCTATTCTGGTACAGGCGGCTTGCACCAGGTATACTTGGGTTTTGGCTGGATGCCGGTGAAAGGCTTGGCGGTGGGTGTCAACGGCTCTTACTTGTGGGGCGACTACACCCGTTCTATCGTCAACTCGTACACCGACGCCTACGTCAACACGCTTGCGAGATACTATACAGCAAATGTAAGCAGCTACAAGCTCGACTTTGGTGTGCAGTACACCCACAAGCTTAGCAAGAAGGACGAGCTTACACTCGGCCTGACATACAGCCTTGGACACAAGCTCGGTTCGGCTCCACAATGCCAGGAGATATCCAAAAACTCGCAGACAGGCGTAGCCGACACCACCCTGCACAAGGGCACAGCCAACCTTGCCATACCTACAGTATATGGTGTGGGTCTTATGTGGAACCGCTCGGGAATGCTTAAGGTAGGTCTCGACTACACCTTGCAGAAGTGGGCGTCTGTAGACAATCCGCAGTATCAGGGCATGTCAGACCACGGCTTTGCCTACAAGGACCGCCACAAGATAACATTGGGTGGCGAGATTTGTCCGCAGGAGAACAGCCGCAAGTTCCTCAGTCGGGTGCATTACCGCCTCGGCGCGTCGTATGCCACCGACTATATCAAGATAAACGGACAGAACGGACCTAAGGAGTACAGCGTTAGCGCAGGCTTCGGCATACCTATCGTCAACGGCTACAACAACCGCTCGCTTCTCAACATCTCCGCCCAGTGGGTGCGTCAGGATTGCAAGACCTTCGTTACCGAAAATTCGTTCCGCATCAATATCGGCTTGACCTTCAACGAGCGTTGGTTTGCCAAGTGGAAGATGGAGTAAAAACTAAAGTATATAATGGCTTTGAAATACAGCAAGTACATATTGTTATGGATTGTAGGCATTGTGCTTATGGCCTCGTGTGAGGAGCAGAAGGAGCACACAGCCCCGGCTGTGCGCGACCGCGACTCGGCGTCCATGATGATAAGCTACGGAGTGAACACATTGATATCCGACTCGGGTGTGATAAAGTATCGCATCGTGACGGAGCGATGGGAGGTGAACACCGTGCGCAACCCGTCGCGCTGGATATTCGAGAAAGGCCTGTTCTTCGAACAGTTTGACGAGAAATTTCACGTGCAGTCGTACATACAATGTGATACCGCTTATTACTACGACCAGAAGCGGTTGTGGGAGCTTAAAAGCCGTGTAAGCATACTTACAAAGGACGGATTGCGCTTCACAAGCCAGCAGCTGTTCTGGGACGAGGCCAACCACGAGCTTTACTCGTATGTGCCTTCAAAGCTCGTAACACCCGACCGCACGCTCGAGGGAACCTACTTCCGCAGCGACGAGCGTATGACCCACTACACGGTGTCCAACAGTAGCGGCTCGTTTGAGAAGAGCGACATTGCCGGAAGCGGCGATACCATATCAAGCGCGCCCGATACCGTCAAGGCGGCGGTGCGTCCGCAGGTTCGGCCAACGAGAAAAATTCAACGATGAAAGAAATAAGACAATAGCACAGGGCGGAACGTTTAAATTCTGCCGTGTGCTTTGTTTGGTTATTAATCAATCAAATATAAAGTGGAAACAGAGATACCTCTATTAATCTGCATTGCCGTAACGATGGCGCTGTCGGCGTTCTTCTCGGGCATGGAAATAGCTTTCGTGTCGAGCAACCGTATGCTTGCCGAGATGGACCGCGAGGACAATGGGCTTTCGGGCAAAATTATATCCGTGTTCTACAGCCATCCCAATGGCTTTGTAAGCACAATGCTTGTGGGCAACAATATCGTGCTTGTTGTATACGGCATATTGTTTGCCCAGCTGTTCGACAACACATTGTTCAGCTCCTTGGACGAGGGAGCCAGGGTTACAGCCGACACCTTGTTGTCTACGCTTGTGATACTGTTCACGGGCGAGTTCTTGCCCAAGATATTGTTCAAGAACAATGCCAACCGACTGCTGTCGGTATTTGCCGTCCCGGCGTATATCTTCTATATATTGTTGTGGCCCATAAGCCGTTTCTCCACATTTGTGTCGAAGTGCATGCTGAGCATTGTGGGCATAAAGATGAGCAACGAGAACGACGACGAGGGATTCTCGAAGGTAGACCTCGACTATCTTGTGCAGTCAAGCATAGACAACGCGCAGAGCGAGGACGACATCAACGACGAGGTAAAGATATTCCAGAATGCGCTCGACTTCTCCGACTGCAAGGTGCGCGATTGTATGGTGCCGCGCACAGAGATAAACGCCGTCGACTATAACGACTGCAGCATAGAAGAGCTTATGCAGATGTTTGTGGAGAGCGGCAACTCCAAGATTATAGTGTACGAGGACGATATCGACCATATCATAGGCTATATACACAGCTCCGAGATGTTCCGCAATAGGGACAAGTGGCGCGAGCACGTGTGCAAGATGCCGTTCGTACCGGAGACTATGGCGGCACAGAAGCTCATGCACATCTTCCTTCAGCAGAAGAAGAGCCTCGGCGTGGTGGTCGACGAGTTTGGCGGCACAAGCGGCATCGTGTCGTTGGAGGACATCGTCGAGGAAATCTTCGGCGACATACAAGACGAGCACGATAACGACAAGTACATAGCCAAGCAGGTGGGCGACCACGAGTATCTGCTGTCGGCACGACTTGAGATAGACAAGGTGAACGACCTCTTTGCCGTTGGTCTGCCCGAAAGCGACGAGTATATGACGGTAGGCGGATACATCCTGCACGAGTATCAGAACTTCCCCAAGCTCAACGAGGTTATCACCATAGGTCATTTCGAGTTCCGTATAATCAAGAGCACAATGACAAAAATAGAGTTGGTAAGGCTAAAAGTTAATCAGTAACGGCAGATTTTCGATTAAACTTGCCATAGTTTACTAATAAATTAGTATTTTTGTACGCATTTTGTGTAATGTGGCACAATCTATAGCTTTGATAAATAGAAATAACAAATAAAAACAATTAAAAAATAATGGCAGCATTAGGAAAAATCAGAAGCAAAGGCGTTCTGCTGATATGCATTATCAGTTTGGGTCTTTTTGCGTTCATCGCCGAAGAGGCGTTCCGTTCATGCGAGTCGTCAAGCAATGATGCACGACAGCAGGTCGGAGAAGTATTGGGTGAGAAAATCAACGTTACAGAGTTCCAGAAACTCGTTGATGAGTACACAGAGGTTATTAAGATGCAGCAGGGTCAGGAGAACCTCAACGAAGACCAGCTCAACCAGGTTAAGGATATGGTTTGGAACACATACGTTCAGACCAAGCTCATCGCTCACGAGACCGAGAAGCTCGGCCTTACCGTAACCGACGCTGAGTTGCAGAATGTACTGGCCGAGGGAACCAACCCTATGCTTATGCAGACTCCGTTCTACAACCAGCAGACAGGTCGTTTCGACGTAAACGCTCTTAAGAAGTTCCTCGCCGAGTATAAGGCTCAGGGTCAGGCCAATCCGCAGCTTGCAAAGCAGTACGACACTGTCTACAAGTATTGGACATTCATCGAGAAGACTCTCCGTCAGCAGCTTCTTGCACAGAAGTATCAGGGCTTGTTCGCCCACTGCTTCTTGAGCAACAAGGTTGAGGCAGAGATGGCTTTCAAGGCTCAGAACGAGGAGAACCAGATACAGCTTGCAGCCCTTTCTTACTCAAGCATCGACGACAACAAGGTTAAGATTACCGACGCCGACCTTAAGGCTAAGTATGATGAGGTTAAGGGTCGCTTCAAGCAGTATGTAGAGAGCCGCGACATCAAGTACGTAGACGTGCAGGTTAAGGCTTCGGCTGCCGACCGCGCCGAGCTTCAGAAGAGCTTTGCCGGTTACAGCCAGGAACTCGTTTCGGCTGCCGATCCAGCCGACGTGGTGCGCAAGAGCACATCTCTTATCAGCTATCTTGGCGTGCCAGTGTCAAAGGACGCTTATCCTTACGACATCGCACAGCGTCTCGACTCAATGGCTGTAGGTGCTACAAGCAAGGTGTTCGAGAACAACTCGGACAACACACTCAACGTTATCAAGCTCGTGTCTAAGCAGATGCTCCCCGACTCGGTACAGTATCGTCAGATTCAGGTTGTAGGTGCTTCGGTAGAGGAGAGCGCCAAGCGTGCCGACTCTATCTACACAGCTCTCAAGGCTGGTGCCGACTTTGAGGTTATTGCCAAGAAGTATGGCCAGACAGGCGAGAAGACATGGCTCACAACACGTCAGTATCAGAGCGCTCCTTCGCTTGACAACAACACTAAGAACTACATCATGTCGCTCAACACAATGGCTGTAAACGAGCTTAAGAACATATCTCTCTCGCAGGGCAACCTCATCGTGCAGGTAGTAGACCGCAAGGCTATGATCAACAAGTATGTTGCAGCTGTTGTTAAGAAGGACATCACCTTCAGCAAGGACACCTATTCGGCAGCTTTCAACAAGATCAACTCGTTCATCAGCGCCAACCTTACGGCCGAGGACATCGTTAAGAACGCGGCTAAGGCAGGCTACACTGTTCAGGAGCGCAAGGACGTAACAACAGCCGAGCACTACCTTGCCGGCATCCACAGCACACGCGAGGCTATGCGTTGGTTGTTCGAGGCTAAGAAGGGTGCTGTATCGCCTCTCTACGAGTGTGGCGACAACGACCACCTTCTGCTTGTAATCCTCGACAACATCAACAACGTAGGCTATCGCTCGCTTGACGACGCTCAGGTTAAGGAGTATGTCAAGGGCGAGGTGTTGAAGGACAAGAAGGCAGAGATGCTTATGGCTAAGCTCGAGGGCGTTAAGTCGGTTGCAGCTGCAAAGGCTAAGGGTGCCAACGTGTCTACAGTAAACCAGGTAACATTCGCCGCTCCTGTATTTATCCCTGCTACAGGTGCAAGCGAGCCTGCATTGAGTGGTGCTGTTGCAGCTACCGCCAAGGGCAAGTTCTGCAAGGTTCCTGTTAAGGGCAACGCAGGTGTATACGTGTTCGAGGTTACAAACAAGACCCAGCGTCCTGGCAAGTTCAACGCCGCTGCAGAGATGCAGAAGCTCCGTCAGAAAGAGATGCAGATGGCTGGCAACTTCATGAACGAGCTTTATATCAAGGCTAAGGTTGTTGACAACCGCTACCTCTTCTTCTAAGATTTAGTAGATAAAACAATATAAAAAGAGTCTGAAAGCAGTTTTGTTTTCAGACTCTTTTTTTATTGTTTATGCGTTGGTGTTTTGAGACAAGAGAACGAGGATATATTCAAGGCAAGAGAACGGGTATATATTTAAGACATAAGAACATAAGAACATAAGGGTAGGTTAAGGCTTAGTTGGTCGGTCATCAAGGCTTAATTGGTCGGTCATTAAGCCTTAATTGGTCAGTCATTAAGCCTTAATTGGTCGGTCATTAAGCCTTAATTGGTCGGTCATTAAGCCTTAATTAGTCAGCCATCAAGCCTTCCTTGCTGTCTATATATAAATGTTTTTATTTTTCAACCCCTCATTCTATCACTTTTTCGGGCTTTCGTCCTCGTAACTTATTGTGCATAAATGTTTAGCAAGAGTGTTAGGTCGCGGCTTAAGGGTGATACCTATCACATATCTAACACAGATGTATCACAAGCCCCACCCTCATGCTGTTTCTGTCTTTAAAAGGTTGGGGGATGGGCTGGAGGTGAGGCTTTAGTGTTAGATATGTGATAGGTGAACCCCCTAACGTATGACCTAACACTCTTGCTAAACGCTAACACCCAATAAGTTATGAGGATAAAAGCCTGGAAAAGTGAAAGAATGAGTGGTTGAAAAAAATAAAAACTAATATAGGTTACACCTCTATCTTATATACATTGGTTTCTCTCTTCTCGAACCCCACTGAGCTGTATAGCCTGTTGGCGGCAACCCGCATAGGACGGGATGTAAGCATAAGCGAGCACGGACTGTACTTCTTGCAGTATTCAACCACGTGGTTTACCAGTTTTTTGCCAATATGCCGTCCTCTAAAGTTGTTGTCCACCACCACGTCCTCCACCCAAGCCTTGGTGCCGGTAGGTATAACGTAAGCAGCCAGAGTGGCCATACCAACCATTTGGTTGCCAATGAAGGCAAGGAACAGGTGAGTGCGGTCGGTCTCGATGATAGTTCGCAGCAATGTTTCGTTCATCTCTTTAGGCGAGGAAGTTAGTTGGCTAAGCAGGTTGTTGATGCCGCAGATATATTCGGGGCGAACCTCGTTAGCCTCTATAAAAATTAAATCTTCCATATTTTTTATTAGTTGATTAATTGCAAAGGTAGCAAATTTAGTATACCTTTGCAAGTATAATAAGCCAAATAAGGAAGAAATGATAATAGAGATGTATAAGGCAAGTATGGACGACGGGGGCGCAAAACTGTTTGGCAATCTGTCGTTTGTATCAGCTCCAGGAGATATTGTCGCCGTTACCGGTGGCACCATGTGCGGCAAGACCTCGCTCTTGCTTGCAATGCTTGGCATGCGCCGACTGACGGAAGGGTGGGTAAGCGTGGACGGCGAACCCGTACTGCCGTCGACATCTGCCTATTACCGCCATTGCATATCGTGGGTGCCACAGTCGTTTGGCTTTGACGGCACCACGGTAAGGGAGGTGGCAAAATCGATGCTGCGGCTCAAGCTGAATAAGGGCGAGGGCTATTCGGAGAAGGACGTGCTGGCAGATTTTGACAGTCTTGACTTGTCGCACGGGCTGATGGAGCAGCGCTTCGGCGACCTCGACCGTGCGGTTGCGCAGCGTGTGCTCTTGGCACTTTCGGCTGTATATTGCCGCCCGATACTCTTGCTCGACCGCCCCACGTCGCTCCAGGACGAGGAGCATAGCCGTATGGTGGCGGCTTATCTAAGGCAGCCCAAATTTGCCGAAACCTCAATCGTTGTAACCACCGACAACCCGCTGCTGTTGCAGATGGCAAGCAAGGTGGTGTCGCTTAACGAGTAACTAATACAAAACATATTGCATATTATATGATAACAATGTTAGGAATAGGCCTGATGGCCATATTGATTATACTGCCCTTGCTCGCGGCAAGCGTGTTTCGTGTGGATGCGCTGAAGACCGTGTTTGCCGCCCTTGTCAAGATGTTGGTTAGGGTAGGGGTGCTGGGCGCAGCGGTCTACTATCTTGTCGAGGCTGGCAGCGTGTGGCTTGACGTGGTTTTTGCGCTTGTCTTTATCGTGTACACCATTATTACCGTCATCGTACAAGCCAAGCTTTCGGTGCGCACATATCTGCTGCCTGTATGTGCAGGAATGTTTGTAGCCCTGTTGGTTACGGGCGGCTTGCTCTACTTTATCAACCACTTGGCAGACAGGGGGATAAGCGGTCACTTTCTGCTGCCGGTGATAGCCTTGCTTTCAGGCAGCATGGTGGAGCCTATGGCACATTCGCTTTCGGTGTATTACATGGGTCTGCGACACCACAATCATCTCTACTATTATCTCTTGGGCAATGGCGCGACACGCTCGGAGGCACTCAATTATCTTATGAAGCGAGCCATAGAGAAGTCGCTTGTGCCAGGCATGCGCCAGATGTCGGGCTTGGTTGTGGGATGCTCGCCGGTGCTGATGTGGACCATGATAATGTGCGGTGTGCCCGTGCCTGACGCAGCCTTCTTCCAGGTGCTCATTGTCCTTGCCGTGTTTGCAGCCACCGTGCTCTCGGTGGTAGTGGCAGTGTGGACGGCACGCCGATACGTTGTGGACGGCTATGCACGCATAAAATCAGAGGCAGTGAAGCTTGACAGTGTAACCGAACAAAATACAGAAAACAATGAACAGAATATTTAAGCTATTGGTATTGTGCTGCCTTTGCGGCATATTTGGCTCGTGCGACGTTGCTGTAAAGCGCATGGAGGCAAAGGTGACGGAAAGCAAGCAGCAGCTGGCGCCAAAGACACGCGAGGGGCTTGAGTTGCCCGCTCCGCTGACATCACGCCCCGAACAGATACTTGTGCGCAAGGGCTACACAGCGTCTTACAACAAGGAGTGGCGCGTGCCAAACTGGGTGGCGTGGCATCTTACGGCTGCACATCTTAAGGGCGACGTAAAGCGCAGCGGGTTGGTATTCAACGAAGACGAGGAGGTGCCAACACCGCGTGCTGTCAATACCGACTATGTGCGCTCTGGATACGACCGCGGCCACATGTGTCCGGCAGGCGACAACAAGTGGAACGCACAGGCAATGGACGATTCGTTCCTGTTTACAAACATTTGTCCGCAGGCTCCGCAGCTGAATCGTGGCGACTGGAACGAGATGGAACAGGCATGCCGCAAGTGGGCAAAGCAGTGTGGCGACATCTACATTGTGTGCGGCCCCATCTTCTACAAAAAACGGGCCAAGACCATCGGCAAGAGCAAGGTGGCTGTGCCAGACGCCTTCTTCAAGGTGGTGCTGACGATGAAGGGCAAGCCCAAGGCCATCGGATTTATATACAAGAACGGCGACGGCAACCGACCGAAGGGCGATTATGCCAACTCTGTGGACGAGGTGGAGCGCATTACGGGCATCGACTTCTTCACCTCATTGCCTGACAAGGTGGAGAAGCAGGTGGAGGCACAGTGCAACCCCGACGACTGGAATATATAAAGATGGGATAGAGATGGCGTGTCAAGCAATTTGTTAAATAAAACTAATAATATATAGGCTTGACCGCTATCTATAAATAGAAATAGTATCTTTGTATAATACTAAAAACGAAAACAATTATTAACGTTAACACATATTGGATTATTATGGAAAATAACAATGAACTTATTGCACAGTGTGAGGCAAGAGCTAAGCAGTGGCTCACACCGGCATTTGATGAGGAAACACGTAGCGAAGTGCAAGCAATGCTTGACGCAGAGGATAAGTCGGCACTTATCGACGCTTTCTATCAGAATTTGGAATTTGGTACAGGTGGTCTGCGCGGTATCATGGGCGCAGGTACAAACCGTATGAATAAATATATCGTTGGTATGGCCACACAGGGCTTTGCCAACTACATCCTTAAGGCATTCCCAGGCGAGGAGAACCTCTCGGTAGTAGTAGGTCACGACTGCCGCAACAACTCACGTCTCTTTGCCGAGACAGTTGCCGCAATCTTCTCTGCCAACGGCATCAAGGCATACCTCTTCGAGGGTCTGCGTCCAACACCAGAAATTTCGTTCGCTATCCGTCAGCTTGGCGCCAAGGCTGGTGTCAACGTTACTGCCTCGCACAACCCTAAGGAGTATAACGGCTACAAGGCCTACTGGAGCGACGGCGCACAGGTGCTTGCTCCGCACGACACAGGCATCATCGAGGAAGTAAACAAGGTAACTATCGACCAGGTTAAGTTTGAGGCCAACTGGGACAAGATACAGATTATCGGTGGCGAGATGGACTACGACTATATGACAGCTGTTCGCTCGGCTATGGTAGACCAGGACGTTATCCTCCGTCAGAAGGACCTCAACATCGTCTATTCTGCCATGCACGGTACAGGCCGTGTAATCGTACCTCTCTGCTTGCGCTCATGGGGCTTCCAGAACATCAATGTTGTTCCTGAGCAGATGGTGGTAGACGGCAACTTCCCAACCGTAGTGTCTCCAAACCCAGAGAATGCAGAGGCCATGACTCTCGGCATGAAGCTTGGTACCAAGCTCAACGCCGACCTCGTTGTAGCTACCGATCCCGACGCCGACCGCTTGGCTATCGTATGCCGCGACGACAAGGGCGAGTGGATGATTATCAATGGCAACCAGACATGTATGATGTTCTGCTACTACATCATCGAGAACAAGAAGAAGCTGGGCTTGCTCAAGCCTACCGACTTCCTTGTTAAGACTATCGTTACCACAGAGGTTATCGCCGAGATTGCCAAGAAGAACAACGTAGAGCTTCGCGACTGCTATACAGGCTTCAAGTGGATTGCTCGTGAGATTGCTATCTCTGAGGGCAAGCAGCAGTATATCGGCGGCGGCGAGGAGAGCTTCGGCTTCTTGCCGTACGACAAGGTGCGCGACAAGGACGCTCCCGCTTCTATCTGCCTTATCTGCGAGATTGCTGCTTGGGCTAAGGATCAGGGCAAGACACTCTACGATCTCTTGATGCAGATCTACGCAGAGTATGGCTTCAGCAAGGAGTTTACAGTGAACGTGGTTCGTCCGGGCAAGACAGGTGCCGACGAAATAAAGCAGATGATGTCCAACTTCCGTGCTAACCCGCCTAAGGAACTCGGCGGCAGCAAGATTTGTGTATGGAAGGACTTCCAGGCTCTCACACTTACTAAGGAGGATGGCAGCGTAGAGAAGCTCGATATGCCGGCTACAAGCAACGTGCTTCAGTGGTTCTGCACAGACGGAACCAAGGTCAGCGTTCGTCCTTCAGGTACCGAGCCTAAGATCAAGTTCTACATCGAGGTTAAGGATCCGTCGTTCAAGTGTGCTGGTTGCTACGAGCGTTGCAACAAGGCAGCTGAGGAGAAGATCGAGGCTATCAAGAAGAGTCTTGGACTCAACTAAAAATAGTGTGTCAATAGTATAAGCAACATTATATGATAAGAAAGTCCGCTTAAAAGTTTGGTATGACATTCATTCTTTTAAGTGGATTTTCTTTGTTATTTATGTATAAAGGGTGCCGTTAGGCTTAATTGGCGCTCTTAAACAATGGTATAAAGAATGGAATCAATAGGATATTACATCTTGTGTATTGTCGCCGCTATTATCTGTTTCTTGATTATTAAGAAGATAACCGGTTGTATGGTGAAAGTGCTGGTTGCGTTTATTGCAGCCGCCATTATCGCTGCCATATACTTTATGTATTTCAAATAGGATGGTAAAACTGATTGTTGACAGTGGTAGCACAAAGACCGACTGGTGCTTTGCGATGCCCTCGGGTGCGCTTGTCAGCGTAAAGACAGGCGGTATCAATCCGGCTGTGCAGGATGCGGAGATTATAGAGGCTACAATTAAGAACCATTTGTTGCCCTCGCTCCCAGCGCAAGACATCGACCCTAACGAGGTGGGCGAGATATACTATTATGGCGCTGGATGCACCCCCGACCGGCAGCCCGTAATGCGCAAGCTGCTGACGGAGGCCTTCGGGTGTGCCCAAACGGTAGAGGTATGCAGCGACCTGTTGGCTGCGGCGCGTGCCTTGTGTCTGCGCAAGAAGGGCATAGCCTGCATACTTGGGACAGGAGCCAACTCGTGTCTGTATGATGGCGAAGGCATTGTGGCGCAAACTCCGGCTCTTGGCTATATCTTGGGCGATGAGGGCAGCGGAGCCGTGCTTGGCAGAAACTTCCTCAACGGCATATTGAAAGGATGGCTTCCAGAGGAATTGCGCAACCTGTTTATGGCAGAATGGCAGCTTGACGTGGCAGATATAATAAACAAGGTGTATCGCGAGCAATACCCCAACCGATTCCTTGCATCAATATCAACGTTTATAGCAAGCAATATGGAGAGATACCCGCAGCTTGCCGATATGGTGGTGCAGAACTTCGAGAAGTTTATAGACGTGAACATTCAACCCTACCTTAAGCTTGAAACCGAAGCCGAAGAAAATGGAGAGAAAGCCCAATCTGCAAGAGAGATAAATGCAGTAGGCAGCATTGCTTATTATTTCAGAAACCAGTTGGAACGAGCCGCCAACAACCGATCGTTAAGCGTCGGACGAATTGTCAAAAGTCCAATGCAAGGGCTTGTAGAGTATCATCTCGGTGTATAATAACTGGCATTATGTCAGCTTTAAGGCACTTTGTTTGCGTGAACAGCAAAAAATGCCATATAGAGATAGCAATTTTTCACTAAAAAATTTGGCTTTTTACGAAATAGAGATTATCTTTGCAGATACATTGAAAACGCAATATTCAACAGCAGAAATAAATTAACAAATAATATAAATAGACCTATTAGCTATGAATGAAAAAAGAGTTTATACCTTCGGTAATGGACAAGCTGAAGGTAATGCCTCAATGCGTGAGGTACTCGGTGGCAAGGGAGCTAACCTTGCCGAAATGAACCACATTGGTGTTCCTGTACCTCCAGGATTCACTATAACAACAGACACTTGTAATGAATATTATAAAGTAGGCCAGGAGAAGATCGTTGAGCTTCTTACTGATGAGGTTAATGCAGCCGTTGCTCACACTGAGGCACTGATGAACTGCAAGTTCGGCGACCCGAAGAATCCACTTTTGGTTTCTGTACGTTCGGGTGCTCGCGCTTCTATGCCGGGTATGATGGACACCATCCTCAACCTCGGTTTGAACGACGAGGTAGCCGCAGGTATGGTAGAGAAGACTGGCAACCCACACTTTGTATACGATAGCTACCGCCGCTTCGTTCAGATGTACGGCGACGTTGTTCTTGGCATGAAGCCAGAGAACAAGGAAGATATTGACCCATTTGAGGCTATTATCGAGAAGGTAAAGGAAGAGCAGGGTGTTGTTCTTGACAAGGACCTCTCTGTAGAGTCGCTCAAGAAGCTCGTTGAACTCTTCAAGAAGGCTATCAAGGAGCAGACCGGCAGCGACTTCCCAACCGATCCGAAGGAGCAGCTTTGGGGTGCTATCTGCGCTGTGTTCCGCAGCTGGATGAACGAGCGCGCTATCCTGTACCGTAAGATGGAGGGTATTCCTGACGAGTGGGGTACAGCCGTTTCGGTTATGGCTATGGTATTCGGCAACATGGGCGAGACATCTGCAACAGGTGTTTGCTTCAGCCGCGACGCTGGTAACGGCGAGAACCTCTTCAACGGCGAGTACCTGATTAACGCTCAGGGCGAGGACGTTGTTGCTGGTATCCGTACACCACAGCAGATTACAAAGATTGGTTCGCAGCGTTGGGCTGAGCGTGCCGGCATCTCTGAGGAAGAGCGTGCTGCCAACTATCCTTCTATGGAAGAGGCTATGCCTGAGCTGTACAAGGAGCTTGACGCTCTCCAGGACAAGCTCGAGAAGCACTACCGCGATATGCAGGATATGGAGTTCACCGTTCAGGAAGGCAAGCTTTGGTTCCTCCAGACACGTAACGGTAAGCGTACAGGTACTGCTATGGTTAAGATTGCTATGGACCTCCTGCACGAGGGTATGATTGACGAGAAGACAGCTATCCTTCGCTGTGAGCCACAGAAGCTTGACGAGCTTTTGCACCCGGTATTCGACAAGCTCGCTCTCTCTAAGGCTAAGGTTATCACACAGGGTCTTCCTGCATCTCCTGGTGCCGCTTGTGGTCAGATTGTGTTCCACGCTGACGATGCAGAGACATGGCACGAGGACGGCAAGAAGGTAATCATGGTTCGTATCGAGACATCTCCTGAGGACCTCGCTGGTATGTCGGCTGCTGAGGGTATCCTTACAGCTCGTGGCGGTATGACATCTCACGCTGCCGTTGTGGCTCGTGGTATGGGCAAGTGCTGCGTATCAGGTGCTGGCTCTATCAACGTCGACTATAAGACAAAGACTGTAGAGATTGAGGGCGTTGTCTATAAGGAGGGCGACTTCATCTCATTGAACGGTACAACAGGTCAGGTATACGCTGGACAGATTGAGACAAAGGCTGCTGAGCTTTCGGGCGACTTCAAGGAGCTTATGGACCTCTGCGACAAGTATACCAAGATGGAGATTCGCACCAATGCAGATACTCCACACGATGCTGAGGTGGCTCGCCAGTTTGGTGCCAAGGGTATCGGTTTGACACGTACAGAGCACATGTTCTTCGACGATCAGAAGATTGTTGCTATGCGCGAGATGATTTTGGCTGACTCGGTAGAGGGTCGCGAGAAGGCTCTTGCCAAGCTCCTCCCATATCAGAAGGCCGACTTCTACGGCATCCTCAAGGCTATGGATGGCTGCCACGTGAACATCCGTTTGCTTGACCCACCTCTCCACGAGTTCGTACCACACGATAAGGCTGGTCAGGAGACTATGGCTAAGGAGATGGGCGTAAGCGTTGAGGAAATAAAGAAGCGCGTGAACTCTTTGGCTGAGAACAACCCAATGCTCGGTCATCGTGGTTGCCGTCTTGGTATCACATTCCCTGAAATCACTGCTATGCAGACTCGCGCTATCCTCGGTGCTGCTTGCCAGCTTAAGAAGGAAGGCTTCAACCCATGTCCTGAGATTATGGTTCCGCTTATCGGTACCGTTCAGGAGCTCAAGCAGCAGAAGTCTATCATCCTTGCTACTGCCAAGGAGGTGTTTGTTGAGTACGGCGTAGAGGTTGAGTTTGAGATTGGTACAATGATCGAGATTCCACGTGCTGCTCTTACTGCCGGTAAGATTGCTGAGGAGGCTCAGTACTTCTCATTCGGTACAAACGACTTGACACAGATGACCTTCGGCTACTCTCGTGACGACATCGCATCATTCCTCCCAGCATACATGGAGAAGAAAATCTTGAAGGTTGACCCATTCCAGGTTCTCGACCAGGAGGGTGTTGGCCAGCTTATCAAGATGGCTGTAGAGAATGGTCGCGCTACACGTCCTAACCTCCGCACTGGTATCTGTGGCGAGCACGGTGGCGAGCCTTCATCAGTTAAGTTCTGCGCTAAGGTTGGTATGAACTATGCTTCATGCTCTCCGTTCCGCGTGCCTATCGCAAGACTTGCTGCCGCGCAGGCTGCTGTAGAGGAATAAACCTTGAATGCTGAAAATTAGTGAAATACGAGGCAAGCACTTGAAAATCAGGTGCTTGCCTTTATTCTTTTCAACACGTTCTGCACGTAATGAAAGCACTTCATGATGCCTTCGGTTTACAAGTAGTTTACAATTTTCTAGAGGCTGGTATATACCTGACGGTGGTTTATCTCTAAAAGTATAGCAAGATTTCTCCTTGAAAGTTACCTGTTACAAGTTAAATGTCTTTCCTTGCAGAAAGGTTTAAAAGTAGACAAGGCTTGATTTTCTTCAGGATAGTTGTTGGGATTTGAAAAGAAATGAGTATTTTTGCATTTATAAATATAAACAGAATATAATATAAAGCTGTATTATTCATCTAACTTATATTGTAGTGTAAATTAAAATAACGAATTATGATTGATTATTACGAGTATTCTATACCGGAATTGGTAAAACTTCTTGGTGCAAGATTCAAGGATTACCGTCTGCGTAGCAATATGACGCAGAAAGAGGTATCTGAACAATCGGGTATTACAATCACTACCATTCATAAGTTTGAGAATGGTACATCGGGCAATGTGTCGCTCGGCACCTTCCTTTTGCTGCTGAAGGCAATCGGTCAGATAGATGCACTTGACGAATTGATGCCGGATTTACCGCCATCTGCATACCTCTTGAAGGAAGAAAAGAAAGTTCAACGAATTAGACATAAGAAGTTATGATAGCAAGTTCTTTGAAAATAATGCTTTGGGACAAGGAAATCGGTCGCTTGTCCTGGGATGCAAGGAAAGGCGTTTCGTTTTTCGAGTATAATCCAGCTTTCCTTGGTGGAGGACTTGATCCGTTCCCACTTGTGGCTTCTGTCAAGTCACCTGCCAGCCGACGTCCCATCATGGGTGACAGGGAAACAAAGCTTTACCGCAAACTTCCTCCTTTTCTTGCAGACTCTTTGCCTGACGCTTGGGGTAACCAGGTGTTTGAGTGTTGGCGCATACAGAATGGTATTCGCAATCAGGAAATTACTCCGCTTGAAATTCTGTCGTTTATAGGTAAGCGAGGTATGGGAGCTTTGGAGTTTATACCCGAATCATCTGGCATCAGAAAGTCGGAAAAGCTGAATATGAAAGCATTGACAGATTTGGCACAGAGAATATTCGTTGAGCGTGAGAATGTAAGACTTATGCCAGACGAATCGCTGACCATGCAGTCGTTGATAGCTGTCGGAACATCAGCTGGCGGTCGCCAACCTAAGGCAATCATAGCGATAAATCCGAAAACAGGAGAAATCAGAAGCGGACAGATAGCTAGGCATAAGGGCTTTGATTATTGCATACTGAAGTTTGGCGATGCAGAACGTTCGTCTGCAGAATTGGAAATGGCTTACTATAAAATGGCCATGGCTGCAGGTATAAACATGATGCCTTGCAAGATTATAGAGGTGGAAGGTCAGAAGCATTTCATTACACATCGTTTTGATCGTGATGAAGAACGCAAATTGCACATGCAGACATTGGCAGCTCTATATCCTGATGCCGACAGCTATGAAAAGTTGCTTATGGTTTGTCGCAAGATGCGCTTACCGGAAAGCACCCAGGAGGAAGTCTTTCGCAGAATGGTATTCAATATTCTTGCCAACAATACGGATGATCACAACAAGAACTTCTCGTTCCTGATGGATGAAAGCGGTCAATGGCAACTTTCTCCGGCATACGATATGACTTATATCTTCAATGTCGGTGGTTTCCTTCCTGAGAAGATACATTGTCTGATGATGCAGGGTAAACTTCAAGGTCATACTCTTGAAGACGCTTTGGCTCTTGGCAAAGATAACGGTATCAGAAAGGCAGAAACTATCATAAATGAGGTTGCTTCTGCCATTGGCCAATTCAGGCACTTTGCAGAAGAATGCGAAGTTAGTCAGCGTTGGATAGGTGCTGTAGAAACCACCCTTAACAATCATCTGGCAGAGTGGGGATTGTTAGAACAAAGAAAGAATGTTTCGTTCAGAATTGGTGATACTATTTTTGAGAATGTGCGTGTAGAAAAGGCGTACAAAGGTAACTATCACCTTTTATGTGAAGTGGAAGGAAAAGAACGCAAATTCGTGATTACCAACAAGAAAGAAGAATATGCATTGATTGATAAGGTAGGTATTGATAATTTAACTGATAAACAGTTGTGTTCGTTGGTCGAAACCTTCTTTGTAAGGTAACAGACTTCGGATTTTTTTAGTAATAATTGCCATTTTTGTGTCGAAATATTCATATTGGATATCCGCATACAAAAATGGCAATTATTGTTTGATTCCACTAAAACTTTTATTTTTTTTGAATTTTTTCTTGCTACGAAAAAAGACTTCACTCTCCCTTTATACCTTTGCATCGTCAAAACAAGGAAGTATGGGTGAGCGGCTTAAACCAGCACACTGCTAACGTGCCGAACCGAAAGGTTCCGAAGGTTCGAATCCTTCTGCTTCCGCACTTTGGCTCGTTAGCTCAGTTGGATCAGAGCACGACGCTACGAACGTCGGGGTCGGGAGTTCGAGTCTCTCACGAGTCACAACATTGGAGGTTTGGCAGAGTTGGTCTATTGCACCGGTCTTGAAAACCGGCAGGCGGCAACGTCTCAAAGGTTCGAATCCTTTAGCCTCCGCAAACTTGCCCTATCGCATAACGGTAGTGCGGCAGATTCTGGATCTGCAAGTGGTGGTTCGAATCCATCTGGAGTTTATATGGAGTTTGTAGCTCAGTTGGTAGAGTGCCAGGTTGTGGCTCTGGTGGTCATGGGTTCGATCCCCATCAAACTCCCAAATGCTTCAATAGCACAGTGGTAGTGCAGCTCCCTTGTAATGAGCAGGTCGTAGGTCCGAATCCTACTTGAAGCTCCACATAAGAAAGGCTTCTCTTCAGGCAATTTTGCTTGAAAAGAAACCTTTTAGCTTTCTTGTAAGACGATGGCTCGTTGATGTTCATTCATAATTTTCCTTCTTTATCCTTACACAAAGTTCAGAATAGATTTGAGTCTGTCCTGTACCTTGTTGAGCACCTGGATGGTGTCTTCATTGTTCTTATCCTTCTTGTTTTCAAGAAGAATGATAGCCTTCTTTATCAGCTTGCAGTCCTCTATGGATAAAGGCATTTCAGTGATAGAGTAGTCTGGATCAGCGTATCTGTAGTATATTCTATCATAAACCTCGATAGGAGCATTGTAGCCCAGTTTGTCAGATCTCATAATCTGTATGTCCATCTGAACAGTTCTGGCGCATACTCCTTTGGTGATTCCCTCCATGTCGTAGAGTGCATCGCTACATGCCTCCACGAGATCATCGAGAGTCCATCTTCTGTATCTGTTTCTTAAACAGTTGTCTATAGTTTTGTACCTTATTAAGGCATTCTTATTTGCTGGCATAGTTCTTTCATTTTAAACGTAAAAAATGGTTGGATTTCATCCAGCTTTTCCTCGCCATGTCAGAGCAGATGCAAGCATTTGGCTAAAAAGAAAAAGTTGGATTCTCCCGGCAAGGAAACTCCAACTCTTTCGTATTATCTTTGTTCTCTTTGGGGCACGCTGCTACGATGCCCGATAGAAATAACTATGCGAATAATGATGTGGGAATCCTATACCGGCTGTATCTGATGTACTTGATGTATGTACATAACTATTCCGTTCAAAGCGTCGATAGCTCTGAACGAATGATTGTGATGTTATGTGCATATAAAGTCTCATTCCGTATAGGATTTTTCCAGTTTCTTTTATTTCTTTGTCTAATTTGCGTGTAAAGGTACAAAAATGAAACGAAATCTTTTTGCGTAGTCGTTATAAAATGGTATGGACATGCGATTTTTATATAAAATGTAGTGGTCTTGTTCATTAGATAAGTCTTTATAATGCCCCGCCACACACCATAGTCCCATAGGCATTAACAGTTTGTCATAAAGTTATTCTTAAGCAGGTCGATTGTATCGACTTACGAAAAAATAACACTCTGCCAAAGGTACGACAAGAACATTCCGTCATGCCTTACATCATAGGTATCTTCTTCTGTTTTCTTTTCATCCCTTATATAAATTGTCTGAAAATCTTTGGCTATCTCAGATTATTTTAATACTTTTGCATCGTTTTAATGGTGTATTAAAATAAAGCAGAATGGTTAAAATGAAAGAGATTGCCATATTAGGAAGACCTATACAGCTGCAAGAACGAAGCAAGGCGCAGATGAAAGGTGTTACCATCGGAGAAATGTTGTCGTACAAGTTCTACGATGGAGAGTTTCATGGTATGCCATTGCTATTTGCAGAACCTAAAGATAAAGTAGCTACCCCACGTAGCTTGTCTGTTACTGCAAACAACCTTACTTCGTTATTCCAGCTTCCAACCGTTTTTTTGTTGCCAACTTGTCCTGCCTATGAACGGCAGAGACTGATCGACAAAGACGTGTATTTCGTTGTATCTGACAAATACGTCCATTTGCCAATGCTTCTGGCTAATGAGCGCATTCGTAAAACCAAACAAGCTAAGGTTTTAACGCCTGTCGCACAATACCTGCTGCTCTATCATCTACAGATAGAGAGTATCGAAGGATTGGCGGCACGTGATATTGAGGACAAAATCCCGTATTCATATGTAAGCATTACACTTGGTATTACTTGCCTTGAAGACTTGGAGCTTTGCCAAAAAGTATCTGGAGGCTCTAAGCGAAAGGTCATCCACTTTGACAAGAAAGGAATGGAATTGTGGAAGCAAGCCCAGTCTTTCCTCGTTAATCCTGTTGAAGAGCGCATTTATTGTGACGATTTGCTTTCAGACGATAATTTCCCCGTATGTGGCATCAATGCCCTTGCACATTACACGTGGCTGAATCCCGATCCGGAAAGAATAATCATGGTACCTGTCAAACAACTACGGGAATTCAAATCATCGGGAGTCTTAGTGCGCCCCAACGAATTTGATGGCAACATTATCATTGAAGCATGGAAATACCCACCTGTCACCGCTATTGGTACACAAGCCGAATGGGTTGACAGATTATCTTTGGCCATTTCTCTGCGTGAGGACGAAGACCCACGAGTGGAAGGCGAAGTTGAACGTTTAATTAATGAAATAGAATGGAAGGATTAGAGAAATTTCGTGAGGCTTTTGAAGCCTATTCAGATAACTATGTTATCATCGGTGGAACTGCTTGTGACATCACCATGACTGGAACGACGGTACGTCCGCGTGCCACCCACGATATGTCTTTCATGGAGAACATGAGTCTTTCGATCCTTGTAAAAATATCGAAGTATAACGACTGGCAAATCTTTATGTAATGACTTTTCGGTAAAGAGAAAAGTTGAACAGCTGAAGCATGGGTAAACTAAACAACCAAGTTTAAGGTTTAGTTTACCCATGTATATATACATGCCTCTTTAATCTTACAAAATCAAACTTGTTTCGGAGCAGTTCAAGTTTACTACCTTATATATAAGACAAATTAAACTTAAACCTAAACCTGCTAATGTGCGTAAGGCAATTCTTTTTTCTTTTTACTGAATATACTTGATGGAGTGTAATCTCTAGGTAGCAGAATGATCTAATATGCTATATTGGATTAGAAATAAAACCTAAAGCCTACTTTTATCTCAGAGAAAATCGTTAATTTTGCAAGCAAAACAAGCAGAATGTGTTTTTACTACATATCTCGCTTACCTGTTTTGAATGTGCTCTTTTACATTGTCGTTAACATTTAAGGATTATAAGGAACTTTCTTAGACATGATGTATACGTTTACATTATTAATAAGAAAACGAGGTAAGTCTTTGATAAACAAAGACTTATCTCGTTTCCTTTTGTTTAAGGAACTAATCTAAACGAAAAGTTCATTTATCTTTCTTTCGCTACAAAGAGGTTTAAGAAATGTTGTCAGTAGGTTTAGACGCTCGCCAATACCTCTTGCTTGAATGGGGCAAACAGAGACGCATCGCATACAGCCTATACAAAGCTCCTGATTGTTGTTTTGAAGATTTGTAAGAGATATAGCTCCCGTAGGACATGCGTCGGCACAAGTTCCACATTCTGTACAGTTGTCGTTGGCGATAGGGTAGGGACCTGAAGTACCTTGCTTGTATGGATGGTTGCCAGGCAATATTAGGGGTTTGAAGGGTTGTTCATTCTTCACCTTATTAATAATCTCTATGCCAAACGAGGCCAACTCTTTTGCGTCCTTCTCGTCGGGCCTGCCTGCGCCATACACCCTGCAAACGCTATGCTCGGCAATGGCTGCAACAGCAGCAATCACCTGAAATCCCATTTCGGTTGCAACGTCCTGCATTTCTACCAAGGCATCTTCGTAAGCTCTGTTGCCGTATACAGCAACCACCACACACTTGGCTCCGTTAGCCTTGATGCACTTAAGTCTTTCTACAGCTAATGCTGGCACACGACCGGCATATACGGGCATGGAGACAACCACAAGGTCGTCCGCTTTGATGTCGGGATATTTAAGCTTTTGCTGCTTTGTACAAAGTTCCGTAAAACTGCTCTCTGCTCCGAAACCTTTGCATAGATACTCGCTAACACGGTGTGTGCCGCCAGTAGGACTGAATGTTATTTGATGTATATTCATAATGTGTGTATATTTTTCTGCCAACCATTTAGGCTCATTATTGCATAATATTCTCTTGAGCAAGCACACACTTTGTGTTGTCATGACACCCAAAACAATTTATCATGAGATTCTTCCTCCCATGTATGGTTATTCGCCTTTTCCATATTTTTCAGTTATTTTATCTTCAATGTCTGCAGATAATCCTTCTGCTCAGGCGAGATTCTGTAGCTTTCGATAGCCTTCTGTATGGTCTTGTTGTGCGTCCAGGGAGCAAGGCGGTGTTGTTCGATGTAGGGAATCGTCTGGTCCCATTGCTTGGCAAGGGCGGTGGCGAAGAACCAGGCTACCATCATTTTCACGTAATACTCATTGCTCCTTACTGATGCAGGAATTTCAAGATATTCTGCCTTGAAGTCTTTATCCAGATAATGCGACATAAGTATTTCTATTCCGAAGCGGCAAGTATAAACGTGTAATGATTTACTCCAAGTCTTGATCTTTGCCAATAGCTCCTTCTTGTGTTTGACAAATACCTTCGGAGACATGATGTCGCAAACAGCCCAGTTGTCCACGAATGGCAGGAATCTGTCAGTAAGACAAATGCATTCCTCGTAGTCCTTCACTTCGGAAATGAGGAGTCCGTGAAGCATATTCTCATCGTAGTACTGGTGAGGAAGCTGATGAAGGAATACCCCACATTCTGCCTCCTTTGTAAATTCTTTTGCGAACTTGCGAAGCACGGGCACACGAACCCCAATGAAACTATCCACAGGCACTCCCGGTGTCAGCTTGGCTTGGAAAACAGCATACTGCTTATCCTGCATGGCGAACAGTCTTTCTTGAAGTGATGTCATATGTTTCAGTTTTGTCTTTTTTCATTACCAATCTAAATGCTATCCGAAAGGACTCTTTGAATAGAAGATAGCCAATACACTCTTTAAGAAAAACATTTTTCTAATTTCTTTTATTGATGATGTTATCATATTTTCCACTTTTAATAAAGTTATAAGCAATCTTTTTAGCTTCTTCTAAACATTTTAATTTTTTACGACCTTTTATCGAACCAACACTCATGGTGCAGTAACCATCATTAGATTGGTAAATTGAAATGCTTATTTCACCAATATTATTTGTGTATATAATATATTGGTTACTTTGTTCTTTTATCCAATTTACATCAAGCATAAAATGAACATAATCGTCTTGTTCGATTGTTTTGATTAAAGATGTATAATCACATAGATTTGTATATGCAATATTCTTTGCTTCTTCAAAGTCTGCACATTTTTTTATTGGTGTAAAGTAGTATGTAGAGTGCTTGTCCATACTATACACTAAATATCTATTATGCTTTACAGATAACATTTTTTCTTTATTATTGAAACGAAATGTAATAAACCCATAGTCAAAGTATTTGTCATCGAATTTTCCCTTCCATCTGGACAAGTTGTTGATAATCTCATATAAAATATCATTCTTTTTGTTCAAACGAATAGAACGAAATTTTATAGGGTCATGGAGTAATTCAAATAAAAAAAGTTGTGCATCAGCAATGTTTTTTCTTGTGCCAAAATGATGTGCGTCAACATATATATCAAATTCTTCCACAAGTTCAGAATCATCCATATATACATTAACTCTATGATATATCTTTCTTATGTAAAAATGATGGTTTGAATAAAGTCCTGTTATTAAATCATTATTTTCTTCCGTTAGTAAATCATAATTTGTTGTATTCTTAAATTGTTCCCATTCCTTTTGGCGTAAATCTGAAACCATATCATTAACCATACCGTTAACATATAGTTCAAATGCAAAGCATTTTGCTTCATTTATTGACTGAAAGCTTTCATCAAGGATATAACCGTCAATTTTTATAGTGAAAGAATCCCCATTAGTATGGATTTCGAACCTATTTTTATTAAAGTTTCGAAATAGCATCCCGTCTTCTCCTTTTTCCCATTTGTTTAATGATGATCTTTTTCTTTTTTCTCTCTTCTCTAATTCTGAAGCTTCTTGGCTCTCTGTTAACGAATTTGCACAAGTTGCACCAACATACAAATATCCTACACTTGGATGGTATACTGTATGCTGATATCTTAATTGATTATCGCAATTGTCACATCTTCCGACTAAATTCCCAAAATCTTCCATACCAATATACTCCCACCCAAACTTTGGCATCTCCAAGAGATTATGTTCCTCAGCATGGCATCTGCGACAATATGTTGTAACATCTTCAGGATTGTACTCCCATGGACGAAGACCTCGATAATATACTTTATGATGTATATTAAGATTCGAAGGCTCTTCCTTATAACATGTGTTGCATTTTGTACATGTATAGTTATCTAATTCCAGTATTCTGGATCTAAATGTTTTCCATTCTTCTTTCTTTAGTAAATTTTTATATTTCGTTTTCATTTTTATATTTATGCTTTACCCCATTCTATTTCATCAATCCAACCATAGTCTTTTGCTTTTCTCCATGCAGTAAAAGCACCTATAGAAAATTCTGTTCGATTCTTATATTTTTTGCCTTCTTCCATCACATGTTCTTTGACATCCCAATAGCCATCGGGCTTCTTTTTCTCTTTTATCCACGGCATTTCCTTGAATATTGTTTTGTCTTCACATGCATGTTGGTATGCTGTCGGGCTATTTATTGCAAATTCTGTTCTTGATGTGTATTTCTTTGATTCTTCAATGATTGCTTCTCTTGTCCATTTTGATATTATGCCTAAAGGAAGAGGTTTTAACCATATCATCTCAGAAATCCAACCATTAACCATCGCTTTAATAAAAGCACCTTTGGCATTATTCTCAAATTCTTTTTTGTTAGAATATTTATGGCTTTCTTCAAGCACCCTTTCTTTAGTCCAATAGTTATGTGGCTTTTTCTTATCTTTTAGCCAAGTCATTTCTTTTAGCCATCCTTTTTCACTTGCAACCTGATGTGCTCCACCTGAGAATTTTCTGAAGTCACATTTATATTCATATTTATGGCTCTCTTCAATGACTGCCTCGTAAGTCCATCTTATATCTCTTTCTGGTGTTTTCAACCAAGTCATTTCTGGTAGCCACTTGTTATCATTGGCATGACTATATGCACCGCCCGCTTTCTTTCGAAATTCGCTTCTACTATGGTATTTTTTAGATTCTTCAAATACTTTTTCTTTTGAAGTCCATTTAGCGATACCACCAATTGAGCCAACATTTTTTCCAGTTGGAGCAATGTTCAGAAGATTATAATCATCATTTGCATATTGTTTCTTGTAATAATCTTCATAATATTGACTTTCTAATACTGTCAGACCATCCTTCAAAATAATAGGTTCTGGGATGTTTTTGCCAAAATATTTTCTTACCGCACTATTAGGTTCGTATTTATGTCTCTTTTTCCTACTGTTTTTATCTATTGTAAGCCCTATATATGCAACTTTATTATTTTCATCAATATAGGCGTACACAGTTGAGTTATGCTCTTCTTTTCTTTCGTCATAACTACGCGGTTTCATCCAGTCAAATTTATTAAGAATTTTGTATTCACTAGCCCAACTATATGCTGCTGGTTCTTTTTCTTGAAAATTTGTTTTGTTGGAGTAATTGCGAGCTACTTCAAATACCTTTTCTTTAGTCCAGAATTTCCTTCCTGGATTATCCTGTATTAAGCCTAATTCTGGTAACCAACCATTTTTCTTTGCTTGGTTATATGCGTATTCATTTATGCGCCTAAAATCAGCATATGTTGTACATTTATGTTCTTGTATAAATGAAACAATTACATCTTTTGTGTATTTGTGATTTGCACGTGGTCTACGTTTCTTATGACGGTCTGTTTTCAACCATATCATCTCTTTTATCAGCTTCTTTTCATTAGCCTTTTTGTATGCTGTAGGTGCATTTATCTTAAACTCTATTGGAGTTTTGTATTTCTTCGACTCTTCAATGATTCTATCATCAGTCCAGTAACCATATGGGTGTGTTTTATTTGCCATGTCTTTAAGGTTTTGTTGATTAGATCATACTAGTATAACCTGCATGCTTGCAAGCATTTTATTAGATTCCTAATGCTATATTATTCTATATTTATTGTTTAGTATATTTTAAGGATCCATAAATTTCTGACTTTTCGATAAGAAACTTTCCGTTTTTATTATAGTCAAGTCTTTGCGTACCTAAGAACTCCATTTCCCCAGTAAAAGTAACAGTAACTGAATTACCTATTTTGTACCAATCAATAGTGCAACTATTTCCTGATTTAGGAAGAAATAGTCCACTATAATCGTCATTGAGAACATATGTGTCGCCACTTTTTTTGCAATAATATAAACCCACAATAGAATCTTTTGTTTTTACTCTTGTTGGCTTTTCTGCTTTTTCTTCACTTTCTATGGTAGAAGTCTCCATTGTGTCAATTGCAACAGACTCAGAGTCCATGTCCATTATTTTTTGATTTTTCTCAGATTTGTTTCCATTTCCAGTACATGAATATAGCATAATGGCGAGGACAATAAAAGGTGTTAATTTCATATTTAATCTTTTGTTGATATTATTTGTTTTATTAAATAGTAGTCTTTACTATCGATTGAGAAGTTTTGTCTTTTGAATATTAAATTCTTCCTCAGACAAATAGCCAGACTCTTTAAGCTTAACTAATTTTGTTAGTTCGTCTGCAATGCCATTATTAAACTGTAAACGTGTATTAATGGAAGTTGTCTGCATAGCGATGTCCTTGTCAACAATATCAATAATGATAGAGAAAATGTCCTTTATTCCAGATACTTCTTTCATTAATCCTTCATAAAGCATCTGATCTGCGGATTTTTTTGTTTCTAAGATTGCCCCATCTTTACCTGCTTCATATATATTAAGTATAATTGTTGAATTAGATGTACTTTTTAGTAGAATCTTTATCGTCATAAGTCTAATCTCTTTATTCTGGGTTGCTTTAGCTGTATTTCCCCCAACTATAGCACCAACGCCTCCGAAAAGTAGTCCACCGACAACGGCTCCTCCAAGAGACTTATTGAACACATTACTGCCATTTTCTTCATATGAGATACTTACGATATCAGAATAGCGAAGAACATGAATGTTTGCAGGAGTCACAATTGCTATAAACTCATTAATGTCATCAGTAATAAACGCATAATCGTTATATGGCTTTATCGTTGGAGATGTTGGCTTCACATCAATTCCAATTTCTTTTAGTTCGTCGTTGATGCAACACTCTTTTAAAACAATATTTCCGTTATTGTTCTTCACGCTCAAAATTTTGTTGTGTGAAGAATCTAATGCAACCAAAAGTTCGTCTGTCTGTACCGATTTATATATCACAAACCCTTCGATTTCTTTTTGGCTGGTACCATATGCAGTAGTAGCACAGATTGTCGCCTTTTTATTTGCGGTGTCGAAATATATTTTAAGATCTCCATTTCCGAAACTGCTATCATAGACAATAGATTTAGAGAACTTTTCTTGTTGTTCTTTTTTTGCACTTTCATCGGCAGCTTTATTTGCAGCTTTTATTGCCATTACTATCCCTACCAATACACCAATGGCAGGTATAAAAGCAATGGAGGGGTCTGATTGGTATGTAAAAATAGCCATACCTGCAAATACAATGGAGAGGAAAATAGAGCTTCCCACACCCCAATTGTCTTGTCTCTTCATAATGATAAGATTTTATAGTGTTTACTTTATAGTTTTTACGAAGAATATTAGCGGAATAGTATAACAAATGAGATCATATACATCAAATGTACCTATACACAAACCTAAAAGTTGCATAAATTCAAGAATTATAGCTGTGATTGGAAGTGGTAATGTCAACATCAATCTTGACTTTCTTGTATAGCCTTTTGTTGTAAGATACATCATCATTAAATATGACGCAATCCATAAACCTGCAGGTAGACTATATATAATAAAATCAGGAAAACAATTAGGATTAACATACATTCTCAAAGATACTACATTTGGCATAAACCCCAATTCGTCTATAATCTTAAACATCAGTAGATTTTGTGGACGAAATAATAAATATATAGTACAACCTATAAGCAGAAGAATTGTGGCAATAATCCATTCTGTATATACTTGATATTTATTGTACTTTAATATTCCAAACATAATCGTATTGCTTTAATATTATAAAAAATAAGTGAGACCTCATCATATCCTGCTCACCTGTGAGGCCTTCGACTGCCCAATAACGAACCAAGATAGATAAAGCCTCACCTTGAACGTATATCGGGTTACGATAATACGAATCCAAGGGAGCACCTTCTCTACTTGTCCTCGTCATTGGTTTGTGAAGTTGTCGAAGTTTCACAGGGTCGGACAAAGTATGGAATGCACTTCCAAATTTACATTATGTCTGCAAACGCTTTGATTGCGAATGCGCCGCAAAGTTACAAAAAATCCGTGATAATAAATACTTTATGGACTGTCAGTTGCGAAATAACTGAAATTTAATCCACTTATGCCACGATAAAGGCAAAATAACAGCGTTCCTTGCATTATTAATTTAGTAATATTGCAAGAAACGCTGTTGTTTTTATTAGAGAGGTTAAGAGGGTGTTGTCAACCTTGCAGGGATGATATTATGTTTCTATCTCACCGCCACCTCCTACACCACTACCCGGTTTAGTCGTTGTGGTGGTGCTCTCTGGCAGTTTGATGTTGCCTTTATCGTCCATGTACTTGTAGATAACTTGGTTGATGTTGGAGAAAGCAAAGGCACGCTTTAGCTTCTGTACACGTTGATAGTCGGCGCTACCCTTCAGTCCGTTCTTCTCGCTTGGGCGGTTGGTGTTAAGCCATACGGTGCAGGCAGCCTGCTTGGTGGTTTCTCCGCTATGATGATCGAGGAAGAGACTATGGGCGGTGTCGAGATTGGTGATTGCCTGCATGTCCTCAGCATCAAGCTCGAAGTCGAAGAGATTCAGATTCTCCTGCATTCGTTCCTTATGAACAGTCTTCGGGATGATGATTACGTCGCTCTGCAGCAGCCAGCGCAAGGCTACTTGTGCGGCAGTCTTGCCGTACTTCTCGCCAATCTGGGTGAGGGTAGGGTTGGTGAATAGACCATTCTGACCTTCTGCCAACGGAGCCCACGCCATGAGCTTGGTGCCAAACTCATCCATGAACTTTCGGGTCTCATGCTGCTGGTTGAACACATGCGTCTCCATCTGGTTCACCATCGGCGCAATCTCCATGTTTGAAGCCAGGTCTATAAGATGATCAGGGAAGAAGTTGCTCACTCCGATGGCACAAACCTTTCCTGCCTTGTAAGCTTTTTCCAAGTCACGGTAGGCACCATAGCGGTCGCAGTAAGGCTGGTGGAGGAGCATCAGGTCGATGTAGTCGGTCTGCAGCTTGCGCAGACTCTCATCGATGCTTTTCATGGTCTGTCCCTCGCCATAGTTGGAATGCCAGACCTTGGAAACGAGGAAAATCTCATCACGATTCACACCGCTTTTCTTCCATGCGTTGCCCACGGCTTCCTCGTTGAGATAAGCCTGTGCAGTATCTATCATCCGATAGCCCACGCTGAGAGCATCCACCACACAACGCTCACACTCATCAGGTTCCACCTGATAAACACCATATCCCAGTTGCGGCATTTCCACGCCATTGCTTAACTTTATCTTCTTCATAATCATTATGTTTATGTTCGTTTATTCCATTCTCCCATATTTCATTTCCACGCCCTCCTTATCATACTGCTTGCGTTTGCCGGTTGGTGGCTCAGTAAGCGTGATGCGAACAACAGCCGTGCGTGAAAGGGAACGGGCGATGCTCTGGTCGAAAGCATCCATGTGTTGAGGAAGGAAACGTTCACTGATTAGTCGGAGACCATGAATCTTCTCTGCATCCTCGGTCACGATTTCTGCCTTGCCGAATGCAATGGCTGATTTGAATTGCAGGGTGAAACTGCCGTCCTTCGGACCAACCGTAGGCGCACAACGGGTTACGGCTGAAAGGCAAACCTCAGGATGAGCCTTGATTGCCTCCAACTTCTTGCCTTCCAAGGCACCATGAAAATACCAGTTCACATCATCATCAGATGCGAGCGACAGCGGTAAACCATAAGGTTTGCCGTCTTCGTCAATAAAACTGACAGTTATATACGGAGCCTTGTGCATTACTTCCAATGCCCACTCACTATCCATTTCTCTTGATTTCTTTCTCATTTTTTAATCCTTTGTACTTAAATACTTTAACCATATCCTTGTCGCCACCCACAAGCTGGCTGCATCTGTTCAGCATTCCGGTGTCAGAGAAACCGCATTTCTCCATGACCTTTCCTGATGCTGAATTTCCGGTGAAATGATCTGTCTAGATGTTTTCTAAATGTTTCTTTCATTCAAATCTGATCATTTTTGCAAGTTCCATAAAATAGTCATTCGACCAAATATCCAACTCTTTGGGATTCCTGACAAAAGGCAATACGTCTGCCTTTATTTGATTCATGTCTGCCGTGGCAAGTCTTTCATTCAGTTTTTGAAGGAACGTCTCCTTGTCAAGCTCTTCGTGATTGAACTGTAAGGCTCTTTCGCACAAGTGAGTAAAGTCAAGAGGAACATTGTGGCGAACATACCATTCGAAGTCATACCAATCACGTCCCTTAACTCTGTTCTTCCAGGCACGATACACCAGTGCATGCATCTTTCCTGCAAAGAGGGCTGGCAAAGTGAAACATCGTGTCATGAAAGATTGGGGGAGCAGAAGCAACTTCTGTTCTGTTTGGAATTTCAAAGGAGGTTGAGTATCTACTTCAATCTTGATCTTAACAGATTTCTCAGTTTGGAATGTAATGTCATATACATCTGTGTTGTCTT
>OIWQ01000191.1_pt1 | contig 78176 bp, 93 predicted proteins | sample 1587571 | NCBI WGS metagenome assembly OIWQ01 (sample SAMEA3888910, study PRJEB22519) | human gut metagenome | biome: human gut; feature: human-associated habitat; material: faeces | place: Denmark | collected 2010
TCGATTTTTCCCAGCCATACCCCCGGCATCATCTGTCCTTTCTCTATCCGCGAGATGGTCGACTGCTGTGTCCCCACCTTTTCGGCAAGCTCTAGCTGGGACATCCCTTTAGCTTTGCGGCGCTCGACCATCCAGCTGCCAAAATCCCCTTTATCATCTTTTCCTTTTTCTTTTTTGATTCTAGTTGTTTCGTGGTAATAGCCCAGCCACCATGCATTCTGCTGCTCTAATGGCAGGATTTTTTCGGGCTGCCCCGGCTCAATGTCCAACTCTCTGATTTCGTCCACTAGTTCAGCGATCCTCCTATCAGCTTCCTCGGTCATTTTCCGCTCTGCGATTAAATATTGGTTGATTAGCGCAAAACCCGACATCGGATATTGCACTGCTCTCTGGATTTTACTGGCAGTAGGGTCATATTTCGGCCCCGCAAGCGTGTTTTGCAGCCCATAACAGCGGCCATAGATATAAGCGATGTTGTCTTTCATGATTTTTCCTCCAGTCCATTATTTTGTTTGCCTCTCTGACTTTCCTTTCTTGATTATATTATAGCATATCAGATTGCATATTTCAACATATTCTTGCATATTATTATTCTAATTTTCATCAATTAAACTTTTTTAAAATACCCTATTGCATTTTGGCAACCACCCTGATATAATGTAGGCGGAGATTAGTTGCATTGCCTTTAAGATGTCATCCCTCAAAGGGATGTGGATAGAAATAGTTAGTTGTATTTTATGTCGTCCGCTTCTGCGGACGTGGATAGAAAAATTTAAGTTAGCAAATTCGTGTCGTCTGCTTCGGTAGACGTGGATAGAAAAATTTGGTTTGTTATTTTTGTCGCTCGCTTCGGCGAGTGTGGGTAGAAAAATTTATTTAAGCGAAATTGTGGGTAAATGCAACAACGCTATATTAGCATTATCCGCAAAAATAAAAAGTGGGAGACGGTTTTCCGCCTCCTTTTTGCTTTGCCCTTTATCGTCAACAAGTTGCTGCCAATCATTTCCCCCGCTGAATTTTAGGCCGAAAAAAAGCCCCTCCCCAGACGCTCTACACGTCCAGGGAGGGGCTTTTCTGTTTACCGACTATTTTCTGAAATAGTCCTTGATGCTCTCGCAGACTGCCTCAGCTACCTCGTGGGTGTTTGGTGCCTGCAGTCTCAGGATCGGGGTCTGGTTGTCGTTATCATAATACCAGGAGTATCTCTTCGCACGCTCCCAGTCCAGCTGCTTGGAGCCGTTGGTGCGGATGTCATAGCCGGCAGCCGAGAAATGCTCTTTGTATACAAATCGGGTGTTTGCCTCATCAAAGCTGCGCTTGATGTGGTGGCCCAGACGGTCGCCCACAAAGCCCTCGGCCTTGTACGGGATAACAGAGCACTCGCTGTCCTCCTCGACCACCAGGATGTAAGCCGGTCTCGCATCCGCGAAGCCGGCATAGTCGAAGGAGCTTACCTCCTCCGCTGCATTAAAGTTTGCCTCGCGCAGCTCCTTGACAATCTCCTTTGCCAGCTGGCAGCCGGTCTCGTTTACTACAATAACCTCTTTGTGTCCCCAAAATGCGTTCAGTGCCATAAAAATTTCCTCCTTAAATATGTAAAATTGATTTATTGCAAAGCGGCCTATTCCGCTTCACTGACAGTTTCTTTTTCTGGGAGCTGCTTCTGATCCAGCCCCAGCGCCTTCCAGGCATTCTCAATGGCGATCTGTACTGTATCGGCATCAATCTTGATGCCGTGCGCCGCACACTGCTGCTCGATGTACTCCTTGGCCCAGGCAAATTTCTCGGCTCCTTTGCCCTGCGCGTTGAAGATGATCTCCGCCGCCTGCACGCCGGCCACCGCATAGTTGCAGATGCTCTCCCACTGGCTGTTGGTGAGCTTCGACTTGATCAGCGGCACCACGACGCTGGTCACGATCACTGACAGCAGACCGATCACGGCCACTACGATTTCTGTAATATCAATCATTCCTGATTCCTCCCTTTAGATAGTTGTCACAAACCCGGCAAAGCCCTTTTTCTTCAGGTCATCGCAGGTTCGCTGCGCTTCCTCGCTGCTCGCAAATTTGCCCACACACACCTTGATGGTTGCCTCGTTCTGCAGGAAAACGAAATAGCCTTTGTCATCCAACTTTGCATACAGTTTGGCCGCGTTGTCCGCGTCTGCAAAGGCTCCGCACTGGACCGTATAGGGCAGCTTCTGAGAGCTGTCCGGAATCTCCGTTTCTCCCTTCGCCGCCGCGATCAGCGCGTCGTAAGGGAACGCCTCCCCCGGACAGTGCGGCCTGGTAACGGGGTTAATCTCACAATGGCCAATCATGTGCTCGCGGTCAATTGGTATCTCGATGCCATAGATGCGATCAATCTCCTCCACAATGTGGCAGGTCAGCCACGCCGCCGCCTGCAGCTGCTTGTCCGTCAGCGTCCCATGCGTCTCGCTCCATTTTCCCTCGCACTCGATGGACACGCAATAGAGGTTAGGATTGACCCCACTGTGCGCCTTGACATAAGGGTGGGTCGGGTTGTTGACCACGCCCTGCGTCCATGCTGCCTTGTCCAGCGGCACCAGCTGGGTGATCTCGCCGCCCTTCCCCAGCACAAAGTGGCTGGAAACCTGGCTGTCCCGGTTCATCTCCCAGGCTACCGTGCCATTATATGTACCGTCCGCGATATGCCAGACGATCAGGCAGGGCTTGTACCCGTTCCGGCTCGACTGGTTCGGGCTGCTCTTTTGTGTTATGTTCATTTGCTTTTCTATTCCTTTCTCCTAGTCCAACAGAGCATCGACGCCCTGTTTTGTTAAAAAATCCTTTTGTTTGTGCTTGACGCTGGTGGCATATTCCAGCGCCGCATGCATATCCCCGTTGCAGTGCGCGTCCGGGATGCGCTGCACCGCCCGCGCCGTCGCCTCGCCGAGCGAGATGGAGGCGTTGGTGCTCTGCACCAGCAGCACAATCAGGTCCTTTTGGGACTTGTCCTGCTCATCGCGCAGGCTGTCCCGCTTAGCAAGCCGCTTTTCCAGCCGCTTCATGATCAGCCCCATGATGGCGCTGGGTATCCCCATCGCCGCCACAAAACCTGCCAGCAGCTGCCAGATGTTTAATTCGATCAAGTTCCTCACCTCCCTTCACATATACCCCATTTCAAACAAAAAGTTGCACGCAAACGTGCAACTTTTTATTCGGCTTCTTCATTTTCTTCTGTTTCCTCCACTTTTTTCCACCATCGCTCATCGGTGCCCGGCTCGGTGGTGTTGGCGTCAATCTGGGAGATATACCGCTCCCCGTTGTGGGTCACCTTGGCCCCCTTTGGGTAAGCATCCTCCGCGTTGGTCGGCTGCCGCCACTCCGGCCACTCCACCGCCGGATCGTCAATCCGCACCCACAAGGATGGCGCTGCTCCCGGCGCCCAGTCCGCCTGGGAGGTGTGGGGAGTCAGACAGCGATATAGATATCCGTCATCGCCTCGCACAATGCTGGCAGGGTTGTCCTCGGTGGCCTTGTCCTTGCCCACATACTCTCTGCCATTCGGGTCCCACGGATCATACAACATGGTATTCTGGATCGCTATCTCATCTGGCACATATTTTCGCGCTGCTACCATCGCTGCGCGGGCCTGCCGCGCCACTTCCAGGATGTTGCTCATTATTCCATCTCTCCTTTCAGAATCGCTTCTACCTGCTGCAGGGTTTCCGCCGGCACAATGCCGCCCTCACCCCGCCGCTCTGCCTTCAGCGCCTCGGCCTCCTCACTGGTCAGGATCCCCAGCTCCACGCCGGTGTCCAGATGGGCGTCTGTCGCATAGCAGTTGCGGTAACGTTCGATCAGTTGTGTTTTGGTCATTTTAATCATCCTTTCTATTCTGGGAGCAGGATCCCTGTCTGCTCCTGGTTTGTCTCTACCTGCCCCAGCAAAGCCCCTGTGATGTCCCGGGCATTTTGCAGGATCATCTGCAGTCCTTCTGCCGTCATCCCTCTTGGGACATACATCCGGCCAGTTTGAGGATCAACCTCTCCCGCTACCGGCTCTGTCCATTGACCGGTGTCAGCATCATGCCGCCATCCCTGCCAGCAACGCTCCTCGTATTCCGGCGGAATTTGTACAAAAAGCGGCAGGATATCCTTATGGTAAAGCTGCTCAATCGGATATGTCATCCCATCCCGCACACAGTCTTCGATGCTCTCGACAACACCATTACGCACAAAAGCATACTTCATTTTGATCATCCTTTCTGTTGTTGGTTGTTTGGTCTATGATTTATTTTCTGGAGTAATGGGCAGGTGGCCAACGTTGTCCCGGAAACCCTCCCATCCTATACCTTCACCGGCCAGCAATTGCTGCTGGATGATGGTGACGGCCACTGGCGTATCAAGTTTTTATCCTCCGGTGTTTTGGAGTGGCTTTCTCCAGATACCGTTATTGACCTTTTCCTGGTTGGTGCTGGTGGTGCTGGCGGCCATATTCGAGGCGGTGGTGGAGGTTACACCCAGACCTACAAGCAAATTACCATCAAGCGAGGCCAGAGAATACAAATCACCGTGGGCGCCGGCGGGAATGGGATGTTCGTTGGCGGAGGAAGCACGACATTTGATTCTTATAGTGTTTCTGGCGGTGGAGCTGGTGGAAAGAACAGCTCTACATATCCCGCAAACGGAGGCTCTGGTGGAGGAGGATCAAATTATTACGGTAGCCGTAATGCAGGTAATGGAGGATCTGATGGCGGTAACGGCGGAAACGGATATGAGAGCGGTGGAAGCGTTAGTGGAGGTAGTGGGCAAGGACGTACTACCAGAGAATTCGAGGATTCAGGAGCAGATTTGTATTCTGGCGGTGGCGGTGGATGCAACCTAGAAGGATATAGCGGAGGCTCTGGAGGAAGTGGCTCTCCGAAACTATCCGGAGATGGTAGGTGGGTTAGCAGCAACTCTTCTTCCGATTTTTCAAGAGGAAAAGGTGGAGGCGGCTATGGTGGTGGCGGTGGTGCCGGATGGGCTTCCGCAAATGGCGATTGGGGTGGAGGCGCTGGTGCCCAGGGAATCGCCATCATCCGCGATGCGCGCGCATAAGGGGGTGTGATTATGAGACATGCTTTGCTTGATGGCAATAGAATTGTTAATATCGTCGAAATTGACCCCCGTAATGTAAGCGATTTTCCAAACGCGGTCACAATCCCAGACGGGGTGGGGGCCGGTATCGGGGACACCTACGAGGATGGCCGGTTTTGGCGAATCAATCCGGATACCCAAGCTAAAGAGGAGCTTATAGCCATAGACCCAATCTCGGATTTGGGCCGTGTTGCTTATGATTCCGCCGCTGACTGTACATCTGCACTGCTGGAGATTTCCCGGCTGGCGCAGACGCAGACGGATTTTTTACTGCAAAAGTAATGAGGTTTGTTCCTGCGAAATACGGCTCATTTGCAGCATAAGAGCGGTGATGTCTTGGGCATTCTGCGTGGAAAGCGGAATGTTGGTGTTGCCTCGCAGCACTACGACATAAGCGGATGTACCTGTCCCAGCCTGTTCCGTTACGGTCCCTTTACCGCTTGTCGTACTGTATCCATTATAGCTTGTCGAAACCGATGGAGCATCTGATGCATATCCACTCTCGCCGCGATCAACCTCATCCCCATCATTGCCCCTATTGCCTTGGATATTGGCCAAATTTCCTCCACTGGCAGAACCAGCACTTCCGCCGCTTCCAGCACTAGGGCGAGGATAGGTTCCACTATAGATCAATTGTCCGGCACTGCCTTTACCTCCCACCGTAGCTGTAGCGTTCTCTTCCTTGCATCCGATCGTCACATTTCCAGATATGCTGATTGAGACAGTCTCGTTTTGGGATAACTTAAAAACACTAACGACAATTCCGCCTGAACCACCAGAGCCTCCAGAGCAGGTGACTCCCTGACCGGAGTTTCCATCATTTCCATCTCCAGATTTAGCTAAGCCTATGAATTCGAAGTATCCATCTTCTGGTGCATACCAGGTCTGACTGGAGTATATTTTTTCAAATTCTAGGTAAGTACTGGGTGGATCTGGAAATACTTGTGGAACGATATGTTTTACCTGCCCGGAAGTCCAGGCAGGCGGTTTCCACCGATTCAAAATGACAACAAGACGGCTTGAGTTGCTGCATCTTGTTGCCACTTTTCTGGGCACATGGTAGGGCCTCTGGACTTCTGGGCAGGTAATACAAATCGTCCCAAAAGTGTTCCCAGATCCTCCTGCAAGCTACAATGAAATTGAGCGAATCAAATCTTCTAAAACCTGGGCAGTGCCAGAAGATGGATATTTCCAAATAGATGCAATTTCTAAAAGCGGAGATGGAGGAAAAGCAAAACGATATACGAGTGATCGTATATATTATGGGAATGGTCCATCTGGTGGTTCTGGTGCAGTTACCAGAAAATCCTTGATTAAGTTAAACAAAGGGGATTCTGTTAAAATTTCCATCAGCTCATCTTCTACCAGAGTGGAAATTCCCTCAGCCGGAATTGAATTGGAGGTGTCTGCGGGAACTAACGGAAAAGATAGACCTTCGGATGGTCAGGGAGCTCATGGTGGAAACGCTGGTTATGTAAGAAAAAAGGGAGACAAATCTTACGATGGAGAAGATGGAATATACGCAGGAAGTCAAGCTGGAACCCTAGGAGATGGAAATATTTCTGGATCAAGTAGTGTTTCTACAACCAATCCATGGTACTCCATTTATTCTGGAAAAGGAGGAGGTTTTGCAAGCTTCGAGGAAGTTCCCCCTGGAAAGGGAAGCGCAGCAATGGTTGTGATATTTCGGGGAAATACTAATCTTTCACTGTCTAAAATCAATGCACAGGAAATTACTGATTTGATGCTCGAAATGAACCAACTTTCTCAGAACCAGACCCAAATAATGCTTGATTCTGTTAGACTAAGTTAAGATTTCCTCTGAACACTTTTACGAAAGCGGATACTCCGTTTCCTCTGACACTTACAGTCCTCCAAACAATGCGATTTGGCCCTACTGTGCCAGATCCGGGATCATAAGTGTCAGTCCAGCCAACTTGTTCTCCGTTGCCTCCTCGCTGCGGGTACAATCCACCAGCACTTCCTCCATATCCACCTCCAGAGGATAGCTCTGCTTCCATTGAGCCACTTGCTTTGGTTCCTGCGTTTCCTTCGCGGCCCTGTACATTTGACACCGTTCCTCCAGATGCAGTGCCGCCACTTCCTCCTCTCGCCGAGGATGAGGTGGATGATGCACTTAATCCGCTTGCGCCAGAAGTAGCACTTAAATAACTCCCAAAAGAGGCATTACCACCAACAGTGACGGGGATAGATTGTCCTTTGGTAAACGAGAAGATTGATCGCGCACAAGCTCCGGAACCTCCCCCACCACCTGATGTACAGGCACAACTGGACTGATAGGTGTTATACCAAGCAGAACCACCCGAGCCAGAAGCTGAAACAACATCGACCAAGAACCATCCATCCTCTGGCGCAACCCACGTTTTGCTGCTCGTTATTGTCTCAATCAAACTGTAGTCCGCCTCTGATGCCGGCTTGTCTGGGAAGACTTCTGGAATCAAATTTACTACCTGCCCGGAAGTCCAGAAATAAGAGCCGGCTGCATTTTTGAGAAAAACAGTGATAAATAAATTGGCACCATTGGCCTGATCTACCTTAGTAAAAGACACCGTTTTTTGCGCCGAAACAGGGTCAATATCGCCGCTGGCAATCACCTCTCCATCGGTCTCGCTGGCCGGTGTGCTGTCCTCCTTTTGGATGACCACATACCCCGCCACAAAGCGGTTGACCACCTCGCGGCCCTCCAGCTGCACCGTCGGCAGATCAAAGCTACCGGTGGTTGTTCCCTTTTCGTCGCTGGCCTGCAGGTTGGAGATGCCGCCCGGCTCCCGGGCAGTCAATGTCACCGAGGCCACCGCGCCCTCCTGGCTGTCGTTCATCTGGCCCACCTGGTTGACCGTAAACGCCCGGTAATAGTACGCCTGCGAGGAGTAGGGCGGCGTGTCGTAGTAGATCTCGTTGCTGCCCTCATAGATCTGTGTGCCGTCGATGCTGGTCGCTGGCATCTCTCCCTGCTTGCGGCGGATCACAACCTTGTAGGCGTTGACATCCGCCGGCATCTGGTACTGCAGCATGACCCGATAGCCATACTCCGGAGAGGAGGTGTCGGTGGCCGTCAGGTTGCTCACCTGCCCCGGCACAATCGGCTGCAGGGTCAGGGAGGTGCTCGGCGAGCTGTCGCTTACTGTCCCCTCCGTATTGACCGCAAAAACCGTCCAGTAATACTGGATGCCGTAGTTGGTGCTCTGCGTGTCCCTGCAGGTGGTATCGGTGCCCTCATAGATCACCTTGCCATCCTCCAGACTGGTCGGCGCACTGCCCTCCTTGCGGACCACGGCAAAATGGTCGCGGTATACGTCGGTCTGCGCCTCCCAGGTCAGGGTCGCGCCAAAGGCTCCCGCGTCGGTGCTGTCTTGCACCTGCAAGTTGGTGGGCGCTAGCGGCTTTTGGGTCGGGATGGTAATCTCCGCCGTGGTGGCCGACATCTGGTAGTTTCCAGCCGAGTTGCGCGGGAAGTAGGCGTAGATGTATTTGACGCCGGCCTTGAGGCTGTTGGTGTCGTCAAATTCGGTCCCGGTGCCGTCCATGATCAGCACACCATCCGACGGACCGATCGGCGCCACTCCTTCCCCGCGAACAACACGGGTGGCCGCCCAGTCCATGGTCGGGTTGACGTGGGTTCCGTGTACCTTCAGCCCGGCGCTGGTGCTCTGGTTTTTCAGCTGGATGCTGGCCTTGCTGATCGGTTCCGGCAGCGGTGTGCCGATCTCGCCCGGATTGCCCAGCAGGTTGGAGTAGTAGGTCTTTTCCTCGCCGGATTTCGAGCGGTACAAAGAGATCTGCAGATACATGTTGATATCCGGCGCCTCCCGCAGCGCGTGCAGGATGATCTGGCCGCCGGACTGCTCCGCTACCAGTCCAATATCCCTGTCTACCATCTGCGCCAGCAGGTTGGGATCTCCCTTGAGCGCAAGGTCCATGTTTGGCAATACCGTGTCCTCCGGAAATTGTGCTGTCACATCCTGGGTGTAGGTCACGTCTCCTTCTTCTCGCTCCCAGTCCTCACTGTCCGCCAGGACTGTCATGACCAGCAACGGGTTGTCCCAGTTGTCCCGGTCATCGTCAGAGACGTGGAGCTCCATGTCCTCAAAGTGCCCGTCATGGGCCTTTTTGTTTTTGTTATGCTCCTCGATGTCACCGATGGTGGCGATGATTACCGTTCCATCCACCTTGATGTTGATGCCGTCCCGATTGCTCACCGCCACTCGCATGCCGACGCGCATATCGTTGTTGATACCGTCTGCGATGCTGATTTTGGGGTATCCCGGCGCGTTTGCAACCGCAAACAGCTCCCCGTCATCGTCCAGCAGGCCGATTTCCCTCACGTTCCAGCCGCCCACATCGGTCGGGATGGTGGATGTCGCCTTGATGACGTTCTTGTTTTGTTCATCCAGCACCGTTTCCGCTGGCCCGCGCCACACCTCATGTACCAGCGCGGTGCGGGTTGGGTCCGGCATCGGGATGCTGCCATTTCCGTCACCCACCAGCACATAGCTGATGGTGATCTTCTCTCCGGACTGCAGATAAGCTGCCAGCTTCTCGGTTCCGCGGTTCGTCAGTATTGCAAAATATTCGGATGATGCTTCTGGCATTATTCTTCCTCCTTAGTTTTCTCCTATGATGAGATAGGCACCCTGCATCGCCATCGCATGGTAGTGTGCTTTGCCGTCCTGTACCATCTCTTTGACGCGGTATGGGTCAATCATCAGCGTCATGCCGATCTCCGACATGGCTGCGGTGTGGATTTCTCCCGGCTCGATCACGTCTACTGTCAGGCCGTCCAGCCAGGACCGCACATTTTTGTAGTCCATGATGGTGTCAAGCAGCCTGCCCATTGGGTTTTCCACGACTTCTTCCTGGCCGGCATCCACCGCCACCCGGAAATGATACGGCTGACCTCCATACTCCCAATTTTCTTGCACCGTCGTGCCGCCGTGGATGATGCCCACCGCGTCCTCCAGTGCCGCCCGGGTGCCCAGGCGGGAATAGTTGAGCAGCGCCGAGCGGATCAGTAACCGCTTTTTCTGCAGCGGCAGGTCCGCCTTGTATCCCTTGATGTCCAGCGACAGGCAAAGGTGGTCAGCCATCTCCACATCAAGCTCCATCACAAAAGCAAACACCATGCTTGCGCGAAGCGCCATCTGGATTAGTTTCCGGTACTGCAGATCCCACGCTGCCCCCAGGGCTCTGGTCTTGGCGTCCTGAATGTTTGGCGGCAGGAGGCTGCAGAGCTTGATATTTTGTAGATCAATCATCTTCCAGCCCTCCGTATACAACCTTGCAATCGCTGTGCTTAAAAATTTCGGTTTGGGTGATGACCTGTTTGACAGGCGCCCTCACCTCCAGGCGCTTGGCTCCCGCCCCGATCACCAGGGCCACCAGCTTGTCCGGATTGAGGTCCCGCCCGATGGTGCTCTCCTGCCAGGTTATGTATTCCTGGACTGCGGCCTCCACCGCGGCTTTGATTTCCAGCTCCCGGTTGGCGTCTGATTGGTTGATGTAATAGGTCAAGTCGACCTTAAAATCCTCCACCTCCGGCGCGTGGATGGTCAGCTCATCGGTCAATGGCCGCTTGTCCTCCAGATACTCCTCCAGGCGCTCCAGATAGGTTTCCTCCGGCAGCTCGCCGCCCTGCAGCGTCAAGCAGATATCCACTTTGCCAGGGCTTGGCGAGGTCACGCCGACGCCCTCAATTGCCTGTGAAAACTCCCGGACCCAAAACTGATAGGCCTCTGCCGGACCGGCCACACTGTAGCCCTGCGGGGCATAAAAAATGCGGGTGCGCAGGCTCAAATCGTCCTCCACATCCGCGCCGCCCTGTGTCCGGTCCACGTTGCTCACCTTGGCAACGTAGGCCACCGGGTCCACAATGATATTGATTTTTCCGGCGGCAAACCCATTGCCGACCGCCCCCGCCTGCTGGCAGGTGATCCCCACCCGCCCGGTCAGGGATGGAGATCGGATGATCAAGTCCTCATCGGTCTCAAAAAACAACTTGTCGCCCGGCGACACCCTTGTCCCTTTGGGGATCAGGATATCGTCCTCTCGGACCGCTGACAGTGTAAACTCCGCCTCCCCCAGCGCGGGGGAAGCCTGCCGGCGGGTCAGTCCCCAGAAGGAGGCCAGCACCTCCAGAAAATCTCCCCGGCTATATTTCGGGAGATTTTGTTTTGCCCGATCATTAAAGAGCTGTGCCAGCACCGACAGCTCATAAGCCATCGTGTTGAGGATGATCTTCTCGCGGCTCGCTACCGGCAGCTTCTCGGTCTGGCCGGTTTCCTCCGAAAGCACCTGCTCATAGGTGTCGACCAGCTCCTCCAAAATTTCCTCGGTCGTTTCCGGCATAAAGTCAATGTCCGGCACCGCATCGTATGGATTATTGCTCGGCATTTTTGACAATCACCTCCATCTCCACTGTCCCATCCTGCGCCTGCTCATAGTCTGCTTGCACCCGGATGAGCTGCAGCGCGGGAATGTATTTTTGCAGCTTGACCGCGATCTCGGCGGCAGCCATGTTGACCGCTACGCTGACCGGCTCATCCAAAAAACTCAGATCCACTCCAAAATCTCGGTCCAGTGCCACCGTCCCCACCGGGGTCGCCAGCAGCAGCTCCAGCTGTTGCCGCAGGTCAGGGGTCAAATTATCTCCTGTGATCCTCATACATACTCCTTTAAACTCACATCGATGCTCGCCTGCACGACCTCCCCGCGGTTGTTGACCACGTTGTAGGTCTCGCTGACACTCTCAATGAGATACTCGCCAAAATTTTGTCCGCCGATGATCAGGTTGTCGACCTCCCCGTCGCTGCAAAACTGCCGCAATCTCTGGGCCATCTGTAGGGGGCTAACGCCCCGCCAGGCGGAAAGCGTCATCGAAAAGCTCATGCTGTCCAGGTCCGGTCCCAGAAACTCCTGCTTTGGTTTCGCGCCGATCACCTCATGGGTGTTCCAGCGGGATGCCGTCTCCTTCGTCATCTCGCTGAAGGTCTGCACCCGGCTCTCCGACACAGAAAAGGAGATCCCTGCAAAGCTACCGATCAAGCTGCTCCCTCCTCTCCTAGATGTTCGCCGCCGACACAATGCCGGATACGCTTAGATTGCCGGTGATGCTCGTTTCGCCGGTGATGGAGGTCTGTCCGGTCATCGCGATGGTCGTCCCCGCGACCTGCACCGTTTGCGCCGTGACCTCGACCTGCTCCGCGTTGATGATCAGCTGCTTGGTCTGGATTTCCAGCTTCTCCACGGCTTTGAGGATGATCTCCTTGTCGGTCTGGATGGTCAGCTGCTTTTTGGCGCGGTCATAGATAAGGGTCACATCCCCGAGCATCTCCTTGTAAAAAATGTCCTTCCCCTGCAGCTTGGGCAGGGTGTCTCTGTTAAAATATTTACCATAGCAGATGCCGCTGACATAGGCGTTGCCATAGCGCGCCGGCTCAAACTCCACCCGCACCAGGTCCCCCACCTCCGGCATCTCATACTCGTTGTTGGGAAAGGTGATCCAGCTGGAAACGATGTTGTCCTTGGCCGGCATCTCCACCTTGATCTGTCCTTTGGCGTAGTCCACCTCGGATACCTTGACAATCTCCACGCTATCCCTCCACTCTGTGCATCTCTAGGTCGGTCGTGTACCCGCTGCTCACCGTGTGGGTCGAGCTGTCGATCAGGTACTTACCGCCAAATTTGCCAAAATCCTCGCTGTCGAGCTCCACGCAGATACCGGACACCAGCGCTGGGTCCCCCGGCACCGAACAGGAAAAGGTGGTCTCCCCTCGGTTGAGCTCCAGATATTTGGCCTCGCTCACCTGCTGGGCCATCGCCAGAGAGTCTACCTGGTCATCCAGCTTGTAGACCTTCGGCGCCTTGTCCCCGGATCCGGTGTAGGTGTAGGTCATCGTTTCCCCGTCGGTGTTGATGTACTGCACCGACACCCCAGAATAGGAGGTATCCAGCAGCGTGGTCTTTGCCTCCCAGGACAGCAGATCGCTTTCCCGCAGCGTCCGGACGGTTCCGGCCTGCTCCAGCGTCTTCATCTCATACAGCACCAGCTTTTGGTTGTATAGCTTCATCGTGATCCCGTGCTTTTCGGCCAGCTGCTGTAAAAAATTCTGGTCGGTCTGTCCCTCCTGGGTTTGGAATTGGATGGTGGGGTTGCTTTGGGCATCATATTCCAGCGCGATCCCGGCGCGCCCCGCGATGGTGGAGGCAATATCTTTGAGGGTCGCCTGCTCCCAGGTCTGGTTGTGCTCAACCTCCGAAAAATCCTGATCGGACGGCTTCGCCACGCCCTTGATGCTCACCGTCAGCGGCCTGCCGGACATGCCCACATCGTCCAGCAGAAAGACACCGCAGTCCAGCGTCCCGCCATCGGCGATGATCTGCGCCGAGAAGGTGTCCATCTTGCTGGGGAACCACCCCTTCAGCCACTTTTTATCTCGGTTTTGAATTTGGAAATCAACATTGTCCGCATTTTCCTCCGCGCTGTCGGTGTAGGTCAAAGACAGGGTGTCCCCCGTCAGATCCGAGGTGATGTCCACCCCATTGAGCGATACTTGGACCTTTGTCCGTCTGCCTTGCAATCCCTCACCTCCTTGCTATTTCCTCCAGGGCGGCACAGCGGTGCTGGCCGCCTCCTGCGCAGAAATTTGGGGCAGGAGTACAATCTCTCCTGCCCCAAATACCGCTACCTGCAAAAGATCAGGATTGGCCCGCATCAGCTGGTCCATCGCGGTCTCTGTGCCATAGGCCCGCTTTGCGATGCTGTCCCACATATCTCCCTGCACAGTTTGATAAGTGTTCATCTGATCTCCCCTCTACTTCTTCGGTTTGATTCGGGTCCGCCGGTCATACTCTTCCCGTTCTTTGGCCCACTTGTCAAACCGTTTCTTGTCATTTTCTAAGACTTCCTCATGTTCTCGCTTGTCGCCGCCATAGAAGTTGATTTGCGGACTGTAATGGTAAGTCCCGCCGCCTCCGCCGGCCGCAACCGCGGATCGCTTAATCAGACTGCTCATCGTGGCCACCAGGCTGTTGTTCTGCAGTAGACTCTGCAGCTTGGACAGCGGCAAAATCGCCTCGTGCTCCTTGCCCTCGCCCACCATGGCCAGCGTCGGCTTGGTCGCCACGCCGCCCTCGGCCAGCAGCGGGATAGTCGGGAGGTTAAATCCGATCGTCTTGCCGCCGATCCCCGGCACCCAGTCTGGCGCGGTAAAGGACAACTTATTAAATCCGCCGATGATGGTGTTGATTCCGTTGATAAAGATATTGACAAATCCTTTAAAACCGCTCACAATACCATCCCAAACTCCCGAGAAAAAAGAGCTGATGCTGTTTCCCATCGTTTGAAAAGCGGTCATGATTTTGCCGCCCAGCTGCTGGAAAAATCCTATCACCTCGGAAAATTTCTGGCGAATCAGCGCCGCTACACCATTGAGCCAGTCGACCGCCGGCTGAATCTTATCGATGATCCACTGCCCCAGCTTGTCAAAGGCAGCCTTGATTTTATCCGCATTTTTGACGAGCAGGGCAATTACTGCAATGACGGCACCGATAATCAGTGCCCATTTTGTAAATGGTGAGGCAACCAGTTTGGCGATCCCGCCGAAGCTCTTAAAAGCACTGGCCAAACCATTTACTTTGCCGACCAGACCGCTGACCCCCTGGAGGCCCTTAAACACATCGATCAGCTGTTTTACTTTGCCAACAGCCCCAGATATGCTATTGAGCGTCTTAAAGGCAAGGAACGAAGCAGCCACACCCTTGACGATTGGTCCGATTACCGACCAATTATCAACGACAAAGTTAGCAAAGCTCAACGCTGCGTTTGCAAGGTTCGCAACCGCTTTGGCCGCTGCAGGGATGACCGTCTCTGCCAGGCTCTTGATTTGCGGCCCGGCGCGGGTAAATCCGTCGGTCAGTTTGCGGCCCAGGCTCATTGCCTTCTCGCCGATCTCATCAAAAATCGGTTTGATCGGCTCCAGCTTGACAGAGATGCTCTGTACGGTATCCATGACACCGTCTTTGATCTTTTTGGCGACGTCAATCACTTTCTGTCCGTACTGGATGCCCTTCTGGATCACGCCGCCGATCTTCTTGCCGATTCTCTCAAAGGTCCCGGAATCTGCCATTTCCTGCATCTTGTCCGCTACCCAGGTGAGGCCCTCTTTGGCTGCGTCAAAGGCGCCGCCCTCGATGATCTCACCGGTCCCGCTGATGCCGGCCATGCTGGCAAGTCCCGTCTGCCAGATGCCGCTGATGGTGGACATCAGTCCCTTGTAGCTCTTGGCCTGGATCTCCATGCCGCCGGAAAATCGCTCCTCCATCAAGGCAAAGAGGGCATCGTTAAATTTTTCCTGGTCGACGATCTGCCCCTTGTTATTGACGATGGTCTGATTTCTGTAGAGCTCCGCGCCCTTGGCCTCAATCATCGCCTTGGTAATGCCAAACTCCTTCAGGCGCTCCAGCTCTCCGGTCTGCGCATCCGCTACCGCCTCAACCGCCTGCATCAGGTCCTTGTTCATCACGCCGGCCATGTCGCCGATCTGGGTCATGGTTTTTTGTGCGTCGATGCCGTAGGACTGCAGGCGCACCGTCGCCTCGACCACCTGATCGGTATCAAACGGGGTCTTGTTCGCAAAATCGACCGCCCAGGCCATGGTCTGGGCGGCCTTCTTCTGGTCTTTCATCACCACGTTGAGGGTGCTTCGGTAGCTCTCCAGACTGGATGCACTCTCCAGTGCGGAGAGGGACACGTCCTTGAGTGCCTGGGCGCTGACATAGGTCGCCGCCACTCCCGCCACCGTCTTGGTGAGGTTTTTGACGCTCTGCGAAACCGCTGAAAATGTCTTGTCAAAGCTCCCCTGCTTCTTTGCACCGAACAGGAAGTCTACGATAAATCGGTTACTTTTTGCCAATTTGCTCGAGCACCTCCTCCGTGTCCACCATCAGCTCCAAAAAGTCAAACAGCCTCATGTCCCGCCACAGGCGGAAAAAATCAGCGTGCAGCACGATAGAAAGGCTGATGGCAGATTTTCGCAGCAATGACGCGCTTATATTGCTTAATCCTCCGCAAGAAAAAAACTGCCGATCTTATAGCGCAGCCGCGCAGCGTCCTTCGCGCCCATCTTTTTGAACAGGTCAAACGGCTGCCCGGTCACTTTGGCCGCGGCCAAGAAGGCAAAGGTCAGGCTCTTTTCCGGCACCATGTCCGCACCGTCGATCCTCTCCGCCTCCTTGAGCAGGGTCGCGTATTCTTCGCCTGTCAGATCCTCCAGACCGGACAGGTCAAGCTGCTCAAATTTGTGTCCTTCAAAAGTCACTGGTCGTTTCAGCTCAAAAATTTCCATGTCCTCTTTCCCCCTTAGATCAGGTCTCGGATTGCTTTCATGTAGTCGACTCCTTCGACCACATAGATGTGGTTAAACTTGTCCAGCTCCAGCACAACGGTGCTGCCTCGGGTGATTTTGATATAGCTGAGCTCCATTGTTGCGGTGGTTTCTGTCGATTCGCCCTGTTTAAAGGTGCCGATCGAGTAAGTCTTGCAAACTCCGCGCCACACTACCTTCAAGCCCTCCTGGGAGTTTGTTCCGGTCGCCGGGTCATGCCTTGTTTGGGCTGCCCGGGCGGTCAGGGTATGTGCCTGTGGGATAGCCAGGCGGCTGGATTCCTCGGAGACGGTTCGGAATTTAATTTCAACCTCCAGCGACCCAAAATATCCCGGTGTCGGGTCCTCGATGGTTCCAGCGATCCCCGCGCCGGAAATCTCGCTTGTGATCGCCTCCAGGTCCGGCAGGGTCAGCTCACCGGATGTGCCGATGAGGATTTCCCCATCATTGTAGATGTTATAATCGGTCAGTTTTGTTGGAATGGATTTTGAACTCACATCATCACCCCCTTACTCTAAAGCGGATTGCAGCGCGCTGGTGTCGTACTCCACCGTGGCCAAGATCTGCTCTGCCGGCGGGTACGGAGAGAACAGCATCTTAATCCTCACAATCCCGTTGATGAGGTCGGTGACGGGGTTGTCCTCGCTGTCAAATACGAGCTTTGCCTCCGCTACCTGATACCGCTGCTTCCAGGCATTGCCCTTGATATTCTCACTGTCCACGATACTCTCGATCAGTCTCTTATTGATCGGGTCGTCCACTTTGGAAAAATAGGATAAAATAAACTGGTTGGCCCACCAGTTGTACATCCGGCGGCAGGGGATAAAGCAGTCCTTGATATCGGTGTTGCCCGGATAGCAGGCGGTGCGGTTGCCCCACGCTTTCCAGCCGTTCATGTTGATGGCGGTATTGATTCCCTGGGAGTTGAGCAGGTTGGCCTGCTCCATGTCCAGGATCACCTCGCTGCCGTCCGCAAGGCACAGGCCACTGATTTTGAGAGACTTATTGGACAGCGAGACATAGGGTACACCGTCGTTGTTGTAGTCGGTGTCCGCGATCAGGGCGGCTGCCGCCGCGGAAAAATGATACATCTCCTCCCCCACCCTGACCATCGGCCAAAAAAGAGAGCTGTTCTCATGCACAAAATTGTTTTTATTTTTCTCGGTCTGCGCCTGATCATAGGCGGTGACCGTCTCGGTATCCAGATCCACCAGGCAATGATACCGAAACACCCCATTGAGGGTATCGGTTTTGGAGGTCATCGCATTGTAGATCGCCGTCTTGCCGCTGTATCCCGGCACAATCAGAGTGCCAGGCACCAGCCCAAAGCGCGGGTAAACCTCTCGGATTTTGGCGACACCGGCTAGAATATCCTCATCCTCCACCGCGGTAGGGTCCAGGACATCATAGGTTGCTGTCAGGGAGGCGGTGTCCGACGCAATTTTGCCGCCCTCTATGCGCTCGATCACCGCTTTGCCGTCCGTGTCAAAAGACAGGTTGTAGTCGGTGCCCACCTGCAGCGCCTGCTCGGTCTGGGTCAGCTGCAGCGAGGACGGGATCACACCCTCCTCCGGCAGCTCGGCTTTGCCCTCCAGCATCGAGACGCTGACGCTAGTCTTTTGCTCCTTGTGCTTGCTTGGGTCGAGGACGTTAATCATGATCAGCGGAGACACATTGTAGTTTGCAAACGAGAGCTTGATGCTCTCGCAGATGGTATAGGTCAGGTGATCCGCGCTCATGCCCATCTTTTGGATTGCCTCATCATAGCTGTAGGCAATCTGGGGCGCCAGCGGGTCGGCAAGGCTGCCCATGTTGACCGGTGCCAGACCGACCACCACCTGCACAGCCGAGTCAACCTGCACCGGCGCCACAATCTGCGTCTGCTTTTCGTTCACTTTTATCCCATGGAAAAATGGCATATACTTATCACTCCTCTTAGGTTAAATCGCTATAGTCAGGGCCGGGACCGGGGATGAGTACGTCAAACCAAACCGCGCCGAAAAAATGCGGATAGGTATCCACCTCCTGCTCTGCCAAGGTAAAATTGATTGGTCTCTGTATCTCGTATCCGTCCAAAATGGAGTGCTCCGCAAAATAGAGACGCAGGATCTCAATGAGGTGACAAATTTCTTCGTATCCTTTCAGTTCCGGATTTTTGTCGATGGTCCCCAGGACCATCACCGCCGTCACCTTGCTTTGATCCTGCGCATCCTCTCCATCTCCGACACTGACAACGCAGTGTGGGAAATACTGATCCGCATCCCCCTCATATTTGAGCGGCGGCAAGTTCCGTATATAGACCTGCAGGCCGTGGAAACCAGCTGCTTCCACGGCCTGCTCAATTCTGGATTGCAGTTGCTGCTGCAGATTGTAGATCGTCATTTAAGCCCCATCACCCTCCTGATCTCTTTTTGCACCTGCGTCTGCAGGTATGTTTGTCCCTTGCTCTGGATTTCAAAGGCAACCTCCCGGCTTTTGATCATGTTTGGGATGCTCATGGCGTACAGCTCGGCCAGCTTTTCTTTTCCGCTGCTGGTCTTCCTACCTTCCATACGCTCAAAGACGCCAATATGGCCGCTCTTCATCCGGGCGACAAAGGCCTTTGACCGCTCCTGGTTACCTGTCAGCGGTTTTTCTTTGACCCGCTTTTTGATCCTGGCCGCGTAGGCTTCCGGCTTGTCGGCAGGGTTGACGATCACTGATTTTGGCTGCACCTTAAATCCATATAGCCTTGGCTTTTTATCGTCTGATGAGGAGACGATGCCGGTCAGGTCCCTTTTGGTCGCCTTTTTGGTGCTCAAGGTCTTTTTGACCTCTGTTTGGCTAATGACATAGACCTTTTTTGCCTCATTTCCGACATCCTTGCTGACCTGCTTGATAGTGTTGTTGATCGCCCGCTGGATCACCAGAGGAGCCTTTTCTTTCATGGTCAGCATCTGTTCCTGCACTTGCTCGATGTCAGGCACAGAGATATTGAGTTGCAGTCCTGGCTCTTTGCTCATCGGTTTGCCTCCAACGTGATCCTCCAGATCCACCGGCCAGTGACGCTCTTGACAAGATAGGTTTTCCCGTCAAAGGTCAGGTGCGCCCCTTCCGCCGGCTTGCCTGGCAGGTCCTTTGCTCTCACCAGGATCAGGCGGGTGGCTGTGTTGTACCCGCCTGCATACTTGGGATTGGCTTTCATTTCTTCCAGCTTGACATCGTCAATGATGACTGGAACTTGCCGGCCATCCACTTCGTGGAGGTCGGCAAGCTCATCCAAGTTAAATATCACATGGTCGGTATCGCTACCTACCATGTGTTTGAAGGCACTCATCACGCACCAACTGCCTTCAGCTCGTACCCTGTTCCCTCCTCGTTAACTGTTGGGACCTTTCCTGCATCCCCGGCACCGCTTGGAGTCGGTACTCCCAAGCCCGGATCTCCCTTTTCGCCTTTCGGACCTGGGGTCCCAGCAGCTGCCAGACAATCCTGCAGCCTTACCAGTACGGTTGCCCCGCTGCTCTCTTTTTTCTGGACGCAAATTCCTGCCGGGATCTCCGACGCGCTCTGCGCTGCCTTCATGGTTTTGCTTGTCGCATCCCAGTAAGCGAGTGCGCCAAACTCAATGGCTGCCGAGGTGTCCGCCGGGAACTCCCATACGCCGGTCAGGGCCAGTGTTCCCACTGCCCCGACCTCGATCTGGCAATCCGCTACGGCAATGCGGTTGGTGCCCAGCGCCACCACGTCACCGGATTTGATGACCGCCTCGGTCTCGTTTTTATAGTCGATTCTGTCGCCTTTCTGAATATAAACTGCCATTATAATACCTCCCTTACTTGCCCGGATTGTAGCTCATGCCGCGCCAGTCGATGATATTGATGCCAAAATCATGGTACATCCGGTACTCGATGCCCAGAGTATCCCAGGACACTCTGCTCTCCAATGTCGGGGTGCGCTTGCCGTTGAGGTAGGTGACCTCGATGGTGTCCACGTCGTTTGGATCGGCGATCGCGTAGTAGCCCTTGGGATTTGCGATGTCCAGCTGCGCGTCGGTGATCAATTGGAAGGCTCCCTGCATTGGGTTTTTCACGCCGCTGTTTGCTCCGTTTGGGTCAGCGGTAGACTCCAAAATCTGGCGGATTGTCATGCCCAACTCGACCGGAGCCAGCACAAAGCGTGGCTTAACGTTGAGCACGTCCTCGTTGTTGATGTTCTTCTGTTTTGACATTGCGACAATCATTTCGTTAAAAGCAGCAATCGATGGTTCCTTACCGGTGAAAAGGTTGTTGTGGCTGTTATCAAACAGAGCCTTACCGTCAAAGATTTTCGCATTTTTTGTGAGAGCCTCGTAGCACTTTTTGTTAATAAATCGCTGATCGGAACGCACCTGTGCGGTGATCAGGCGGGACACGGTACCCAGATCGTCGTTCATGATGGTCTGGCGCGAGAAGCCGAAGCGTTTTCCGTAGGTCTTCAGGTTGGTGTCAACGCCCTCATCCATTCCGCTCACGCTCTTAAACTCGCCGTTCTCCGGGATCTCCTGCATTTCGCCAGTAGCTGCCAGACGGTAACGTTTTATCGTTTTAAAGTCTGGATTAGAGCCGACACTGGTCCAGTACTGGTAGGTGGTCGGCGCAGTCGCATAGGCTTTTGCAATGGTCGCATGCAGGGTGGAGTTGATGATGGATACAAAACTGTTGGTGTCGGCAAACTGGCCACGGGACTGCAGCGCCATCTCTCTCCACAGCTCATCCGGAGACAAACGGTGCGCGTCCTTGACGCCGCATCGCATCGCGCAGTCAGCCATCAACTGGTGCAGGCTCATGCCTCTGAAGCTCTCCGCGCCTGGCGCTGGTTTTTCGACTGTTTCGCCCATGCGCAGGAGCAGGCCATCTCTGGCCGCGTCGCGGTACCTGTCCTCTTCATCCGCTACCACTACCACATGGGAGGTCAGCGGTTTCCGATCTCGTTTCAGGCCCTCCAAAATGGCGGCGCGTACCTGGTCGACGCTGCTGCCGTCCTGGATATATCCCTCCGGATCCACGTCAAAGCTGCGGCAAAGCGAATAGATCTCGGTGCATCTCTGGCGCTCTGCCTCTGCCCCACCTGCAGTTGGGGTCTCCGGTGCTGCAGTTGGTGTGTTTTCTGGAGTGGTCGGCTGTGCAGTACCTCTGTCTCCGTTGCCTTTTTCTGGCGCTGGTACTGGGTTGTTTGGATTCTCTTTGTTGTCTACTACACTCATTCCATCTTCCTCGCTTTCTGTTCCTTGGTTTCTGCCGGCTCCCACGTCGCCGTCGGCCGGCACTGGCTCAAAGGATATCTCTAGGGGTTCCCACCGGACCGCCACATAGCAAGGTCCGGTAAAGCGTCCATTGCTGGATGTCTTTCCGGCCCTTACTTCCTCGTATGCGTTGACGGTGTACCCCACCGAGATTCCTTTTAGGCTTCCTGACCTCACTTTTTGATAAATGAGGTCGCTTTTTTCGTCGCTGTCAAAGGACACTACCGCCTTGCAGCGCTTGGTTTCCTGGTCGACACTCAGGCTCACGATCCTGGCAATCGGTAGGCTACCATAACTCGGATCTCTGCCGTGGTGGAAAAGTACAGACCCTACATTTTGCAGGCGTGTCAGGTCCACGCAGCCTTCATCGTGGCACAAAATTTCCGGCCCAAACCACCGGTCGACCGGATTCTCGGATGAAAAGGACAGTTCGACCGTCCTGTCTTCCTGGGAAACTTCCCGCATCTGCATAGGCAGCGTGCGAAAATTACTCTTCGGGTTCTTCTGTTGTGGCTGTGCTCTGCTTCTCATTTTCTGCTATTTCCTCCAATCCCAGCTCTCTGATGAGCTGTTTTTCTCTGGCCCGCTGCTCTAGGATGGCGCGCCAGTCCTTGCCCTGTTCTGCCGCCACCTCCTGCAGGGTGATCTGGTTGGTCTCCAGCGCGATTTTGTTGGCGTTGACCTCCTTAACCGGGTCGATCCAGCTCATCCCCTTGGCAATCCACTTGCACTCGGTGTATTTTTCTGGGCTGCTGAAATAATCCGGTATTTTGAGGGTCCCTGCCATCACGCAGCTATCCATCCACCACTGATACACCCGGCGGCAGAGGTGCTCGGTCAGGTAGTGCTGCCACTCCTTGTAACTCTCCCTGTCCTCGATCAGGTTTTGGCGAGCGGAAGAGTAGTTGACCTGGCTCATGTCTCTCGAGGTCGCCTCATAGCTCAATCCCAACGCCGACGAAAACGCCCGCAGCAGGATGGTTGCCATGTCTTTGGTGTTGGACGCCTGACCTGATGGGTTTACCACCTGGATTTCGTCCCCCGCATCCAGCTCCATGATCATTCCTGGTGCCAGCTTTTTCCGCTTGGCGCCGGTCGCCTTGTCCGTTTTCTGGTTGCGACCAAATCCTCCCGCGGGGTTGACTTTTTTAATAAAAACTGACAGGCAGGCTAAGATGCGCTCCTTGACCGATACAGCATTTAAAAACTGGTTCAGGTCCCGGAGGCGGGAAAGGATATTGGCAAATCCGGAAATTTCCCGCACCTGTGAGGTACGCTTGATCTTGTTGAGATAGATGACCCGATCCGCCGGAATCCGGACGGTCCGGCCTGTCTCCCCATAGACGTCATAGACCGTAAAATGATAGGCAATTGGCTTGTTGTAGGAATTGACTTCCACGCCGCCCACCACCTGATTGCCCTCGTGGAACAGCACTCCGCTGTTGAGCTCATCCACCTCTTTGATCTGCAGCTGCAGCGGGAAACGTTTATCTCCCGTGTATGCCGCTACGATCAGCAGACCTCCATCGACCAGCATCCGGCGCACCGCCATTTTGAGGATCTCGCAAAAGCACAGTCGGCCTGTGACATCGCAGTTTTCCGGGTGACACCACCGCTCCCAGAGCGTTTCGATCTGCCGTTCCAGCTCCGGATTATCCACCTTGCAGTCCAGCCGGATGCCTGATCCGACCACATTGCGCTCCATGGCAAGGATGCTCGACTCTGCATAGTCGGCATTCCTTTCCAGGTCCCGCGCGCGGCGGCGGATCATGTCTCGGGACATGGCGTTGATATCCTCCGCCCGGCCGTCTACCGGCGTCCAGTTGTCCCCTTCCCGTCCCCCGCCCGCATCATATCCGTTTCGATTGCCCCCAAAGCGCATTTTGAGGTTTTGCCATACTCCCAAGTGCCTCTACCCCCTATCTGCAAAATCCACAATATACAGGTCTCCCCCGTTTGCCTGCCGCAGCTGGCTCTCCAGCGCTTTTTGCCGGCTATACAGGGTGGCAAGGCTTGCTTTGGTCACACTCTGCCCATCAATGTTGTAGCTCTGCGCGCCGTTTTCGATCGCTTCGATCGCCTTGCAGAGATTCTCATAGCGTTTTTCCAGATCCATCACAGCCAATCATCCCCCCAATCATCGTCTTCGTTGTCCCCAAACCAGTTTTCGTCCTCTTCCTCCCGCTGATAGGTCGATTCTTCCGCTACCACTTCCGGAGGATCCTCCAGCAGCGCGAAGGCGCCCAGCAGATCCGCCGCGCAAGCTGCATAGACCTCGCAGTCCAGGTAGTGGTTTGGGGCGCCACTGGTCTTTGGACGCCACACCCAGCTCCCCACTCCGTTTTTGCGCTCAAATACCTTGTGCTCGTTGGTGATCTGCTCACAATACTCCTGATCCACCCCGTCAAATACCTGCCAGCTGCCGTCGACGGCGTTGATCTTGGCATAGATCATCGTCTTGTAATAGCTGCCGTCGCAGATAATTAGATTTAGTCCGCGAGCGGCGCTGCCCTCCCGCTGGATTGCCGAGACACGATAACGCGCCGGGATTGGCGTAGACGATCCCTTGACTGGCACAGTAAGCGGGTTGTGGACATAGCAAAAATCATATACCTGATCAGTCTGGTCGCCGGAGTCGATCAGCGCCAGATCGATGTACCAGTCCCGACCTTTTGTATCGTAGTAGGTCTGGTTGATAACGTCCCACAACGTGTTAAAATCGACGCCGGGGATGCAGTCGTGGTCGATGTTGTAGATTTTCTTGCCCTGTCCCCAGGCGTCCACCGTATAGTACAGGCAATTTTGCTGCACGTCGACCCCGCAGGTAATGATCTGCGCCCAATCCGGCACCATCCCGCGGGTATAGACGCCGCGGTTATCCAGCACCTTCTGCGCGCCGGCGGTACTGCCAACGTCTTCCCACGGCTCTCCCAACCACGAGTTTATAAAGTTTTGCATCTTTTCCTGGTCCCCCTGCGCATCCAGCCACTTATAGGCCACATCCGCAAAGGACAGCCACGGAGAGTAGATCGCGTTGAGGGCAAATCCCGTCTTTTTCGGGCTTGCCCTCGTGCCTTCCGTCTCTCCTTCGTTCATCCACTGTCCCAGCTGCAGCATCCGGTGCTTGTCCGCGTCGGATATCTTGCCCTGGCAATAGGGGCACTCATAGTAAGCTGCTGCCGACCGCTCTGTTTTGCTGCCCTCCTTGGGGAATTTTAGCTGGTGGAAGCGCAGCCGCTGCATCCGTCCGCAGTGCGGGCATGGAACATAGAAAAAGAGCTGCCGGGTGCAGCTCTCCCACTCTCTCCAGATCGCCCCCGTCTTTAGGGTCGGGGTGGATGTGATGAAAATTTTCTTGTTGTAGGAAAAAGTATTGGTCCTTTCCCTTGCCAGCGAGATCGGGTCCGCCTCTTTGCCGCCGCCTGATCTGGGCGGGTACTTGTCCACCTCATCGAGCAGCACAAAGCGGATCGGCTTGGAGGACAGAGAAGCCGCGGAATTGGCACCGGTCAGCGGGATATACATATTGTCAAACTGCAGGGCCAGCAGCTTGCTGTCATCCTCGCGGAATTTTTCGGCAAGCGGTTTTGTCGCCCGCAGCATCGGCTGGATGCGGTTTTTTGAAATGTCCTCGGCCAGCGTGTCTGATGGATAGACCACCAGCGTGGAGGACGGATCCTGGTCCACAATGTACCCGAGGATATTGAGGATCGACTCTGTTCCCCCGACCTGTGTCGGCTTGATAAAGACAATCTCCTCGATCCGGTCATCCGAAAAAGCATCCATGATGCCCCTGAGATAGGGCGTTTTGGAGGTCTTCCAGCGGCCCGGCTGGTTGGATGTTCCCGCCGGGATGATCCTGTATTTATCTGCCCATTGGCTCACCGTCATCTTTTCCGGCGGCTTCAGCGTTTTCAAACTCCCCAGCATCCAATCCGGATAATTTACCCTGGCTCCATTCCGCGAGCGCATCATATATCACCTCACTTACCTCGTGCTCAATTTCTTTTGCAAGATCCATCTCTACCGACGCAGACGCCAGAATACCGATCTTGCGTGGCAATAGCAATACCGCCTGCTTAAAGGCAACAAAAAAGGCGGCCAGCTCATCCGCTACCGCCTGTTTTTCGATGTAATCTCCGCGCTTGACTCCGTTTTCAAATTCTCGGTTTTCCGTTTGTGCCTTTTTGAGATTTCCCTCCCAATAGAGCTTGCGCTCCTTTAGGCTCATTTTTTCTAGGTCTGCGCTCTCCCGGCTGCCCTGAATCCGCCAAGCGATTACCTCCTTGACCGGCCACCATCCGCGCTCTGCTTTTGGGCATCCGTCCTTTGCCCAGGCGGCCAAAGTCTTTGTACTGACACCAAAAATTTCTGCTAGAAAAGAGGTGGGGACACACGTTTTTCCATCGATCATTTTTGTCTTGATGTTGTTACCCACATTCCCACCTCAAACGTAACAAAATTTTAAACCATTTTTCCACTTCCAAACATTTTTCCTACATCTGATTGTCTGTTTTCGTTCTAATTTAATCTTAATTTTACATTGTTACCCAGTTTTTTTCTACTCGCACCGAGGAAAATTCCGCGCTCTTTCGCCACCCGCGTACCCCTACCATTGTAGAAGTACCTAAACGCATCCGGACAGCTCGCGCTCAATCCTCTTGTTGGCTGTCTCGCAATACTCTGCATCCAGCTCAAAGCCGATAAAATCCCGCCCGCTGCGGATGCAGGCCACCGCCGTTGTCCCGCTGCCCATACAGTTATCCAGGACCAGCGCGCCCTCGTTGGTGTAGGTGCGGATGAGATACTCAAACAGTGCCACCGGCTTTTGGGTCGGGTGCAGGCCGCGCTCACAGGGGATCTCCAGCAGGTTGCGCGGATAGTTGATGTACTCGGTCACATAGTCCGAGCTCAGGCCATGGCTGTATACCTGACCCCGCCTGCGGCTATCCCCCTTATGGTGGACTGGCTTGTCCAGCCGGATGAGCCCCTGGGGGTTATAGATCGGTGGTCTTTTGTAGAATACCACTATATCCTCAATACACCGCATTGGCTGCTTTCTCACAAGCGCAAAACCGGTCGGCTGATTCTTCTTCCAGTACCAGCAGTACCGGAAGAGCTTGCGGTTGCTCTGGATGAGCGCCGTGGTAAACGGCTGGATAGCTGTCAGCACAATGGCGCCGTTGTCCTTGATGATCCGCTCATACTGCGCCCAAAGCTCGCCAAAGGGCAGCACGCTGTCCCAGCGGCAGTCGGTCACGCCATACGGCAGATCACACAGGATCATGTCAATTGACTTGTCCTCGATTGCCTGCATTCCGGCCAGGCAATCGGTGTTGTAGATTCGGTTTTTTTCTAACATTTATCGTTTCACCTTTCTCGGGGCAGGTGGAAAACGGCATGAAAAAAGCCGGATTTCTAAACGAGAAAGCCGGCTGAAAATTTGAAAAAATCGCTTAAATATGCGATTTTTCTTCCAAAAACTATTGACAATAGCGTAACGCTATGATATAATATAATCAAAGGAAAGGAGGTGAAACGGATGGGTAAGAAGAAAAAGAAAAAAGCCCGAAAGCGCTTTGTTAAAAAGCTGAAAAAATTCCTTCAAATCGTCTCCCTGATTGCCGGAATCGTTTCAGTCATCTACACAGTGCTTAAGGGCTAGCCGAAAGGGGAGCGGGTTCACCGCTCGCTCCCCTCTCCAATTAAATTATAACCCATCCGCAAACAATGTACAAGAAGTATTTCAAAAATGTCCCGCTGTATTTGCTGACAATGGCCAATGTGATTTTGGGAATTCAAAAAGGCTTTTCCTGGGTCACCTGGCTTGCCATCATCCTGGCGGCAATCGTCATTTTGTGGGACGTCTGGGAGGCTATTCATCATGGAGACTAAAGACATCAAACTCTCTCCCAAAAAAGGGGGCCATGGACATATCACCAGCTATTCTGTCAACCTCGGCAGTGCAGAAGTTCGTTCCTGCGGTTTTCTGGATGCCGAGGGGGTCCCCTTACCAATCGAAAAAATAATTGATCCGGAAAACCACCAGATCATCATCCGACTCAAAGCAAAATAGCCAACACAAAAGCCGCTTGGTCTCTTGACCAGGCGGCTTTTGTGCAAAATAAAGGAGTTCAATCTGAAATCATGAAAGGGAGGTGATCTGCGTTGGTGTTTCCTCGGTCCCATCTTCTGCATGATACAGTATATCACACTTGACAGATGACATTCTATGACATCTTGATTTTTTCGATTGCTGTTTTGTGGATCCGATGCACCTGGCGGCAGGAGTATGGTATTTTATCCGCTACCTCCTCAAAAGTCATCCCCTCTATGTATTTTAGCTGCAGCACGCTGCGGAAGCGTTCGTCTTCCAACGTGTTGATCGCTCTTTCGATCTCTTGTCTGCGACTTTGGAGCAGCTGCATTTCCCGCGCGATCTCTTCCTGCAGCTCGCAGATTTTGTCGACGCACTTCTGCAGCTGATCACCTCCGCCCGCTGCTTTGGGTTCCGAGGAAAAACTGGTTGTGATTTTGGTCGCCCGGTTGTTCCAGACCTGCAGCTCATCGGTTAGGCTCCCAATTTTTGCGTCGATAATCTGGTAGCTTTTCAGCCACTCGACTTTTTCCTGGTAGGTCATTGGCATCGCCTCCTTTTAGCGTGATCATCTTCTCCCGCACCAGCTTGTCTACCACCCGCCCGATCTCCCGATATCCTGCCATCTGTGCAAGCCGCTGCAGGTTGTAGGCCGTCTGGGATGTGACCAGGAGCGACAGGCGGCGGAGATTTTTATTCGACATTTGACTCCGCCCCCTTCCACTCCCAGTGATTACCGCGGGTGCATTTTACGCACGTCTCATCATCGTACCCAAACGGCTTATCGTGGATACAATGCGCACACTCCCCGATATCCTTCAGGTCCGCTACTGCGGCGTCGCGCTGGCGCTCGGCTTCTTTCGCGCGGATCAGCAGCTGCCTGATTGCGGCCGCAGCCTTGGTACAGGTATCGGGCAGTGTCGCGGGGAGTTTCCAAAGGTCGGTCGCGGCCTGTCCTGCGCATCTGTCCAGCTCATCCGCAAGTTTCTGCAGTTCTTCCGCGGTAGCGGGCGCCGATCCCGCTCCCTCATAGCACTGGCTGCAGAGTACAACCCCCGCTACTACCTCTTTACCACATTTTGCACATCTTGCCATCTTACTTTTCCCCCTTGCTGTATTGGATATAGCACCCGCATTTCTGCGGGTTGTTTTGGCAGGCGTCCCGACAGCGGGATCTATTCCCGCACTCGGCACAGCAATAGTCCCCCTTGCGCCGCTTGCAGTCTCCCAGCTGGCAGCCGCCTACTTTGATTTTGGTGGGCATGGTGATTCCTCCTGTCTATGCTTTTTTCAAAAATTTGTTTTCTGTCCAATTTTATGTTATAATCGACTTATCGATTTTCCTGAGGGGAGGTCAGACTCTTGTCCGTCGAAAAGGAACAAATCCTAGACTTGTATCGAGAGCATCAATCCATCAACAAGACTGCTCAGATACTTGGCATTTCGCAAGCCACAGTCAGGCGCGTGCTTGTGGAAGGTAATCTATACCAAAATAGGACATCGCGCTATGTTTTAAGGCTTTATCGAGCTGGCTTTTCCATTTCCGAAATCCAGGATATTATGCAGGTTTCTCGGAACGCTGTAATAAGCTATCTCCCATATACCAGGGGATATAGATTAACGGCGCATAAAAGTGCCAACGCGATCAGAATTGCCCGGACAAGGGCCAGAAAACAAAATCAATCAAAACAATCTTAGCTGCTCCTCAATGGGGCAGCTTTTTCATTCTTTGGGTTGAAAGTAGCTACAAAAATCATCAGGCAGCATTTCTACTGTTACTCCCGGGCCGCACTCATCTGCCACCTGTGAGTGTACCTGACAGTGGCCCAAAACGGCATAAAATTTACAATCTCTGCACTTTCCGACCGGCGGGACTGGCCGAGAGTTGTGCCGTTTCAGTGCTTCTTTTTTATTCTTTCCGCTAATCGCATACGTGCAGCCAGTACACTCGATAAAGCATCTGCCTAAACAATCAGGTAACGTCACGATCTGGTGTGCATGCGCAGGGATAACGTCGACGCTCACTAGGTCCCCACAGCATGGACACGGCAGCGCAATACCGTTATTAGTACACTCTTGCTGCGCCCGCTTGTCCCCCAGCAGCGCGCGGCGGATCAGTTCTTTATCGGTCATTGTGCATCCTCCTCCAAATCCATTTTTGCCCCGCAATTAGGGCAATACTTGTAGAAGCTCTTAAATCCATCCCACAAAGCTCCGTTTGATTCACTGCCAAATGTAATCTCAAATTGAGAATGGCAATTACTGCATTCTGCAGTTTCAAAATTTTTGTAAATATCAATCCATTTCGCGTGTCCCACCGGCGAAGCGTCTCCCTTCCTGTTTGCGCCATATTTTCCCACTTTTAGCTGTTGGAGCAACCAATCTATTTGCCGATCGTCGAGACTGCTAAACTCATCCCCATCGATGCCCACCACCAGGATCGGCCCGACAAAGCTGACTCCGCAAAAAGTCAGGTTATATGGCAATCCCTCCAGCCGCCCCTCCTCGTTGCAGATAATGCAGCAGTCGGTCGCCAGTGTCACGGTCTCAATATATCCTCCCACCACCTGCTGCAATGCAGGCAGTGTGTTTTCGATTTCAGCTACTTCCTCTTCTTTTCCCGGCTGTTTGATGATGACCTTCATCCCGCTACCCCCTTATATTCTCTGAAATTCTTCTTTGTACTTGATGAGCTGCCTGTTTAAAAAATCTTCCAGGTCCATCCGTAGCGGGTCTGGGATATTCTCCTCGGTGTTCGGGGTTTTAAGCGATACCCACACGCCCTCTTGGAGATCCCCTATGATGCACTCGCAAATTGCGATTGCCTTCCTCAAGTCAATTATTTTCTGCAGCTTTCCTTCTGTCATGATTTTTCCACTCCTTATCTGATAATCGGATATTCTTTTCCAGTGTCGCATCGCAGGCGCTCTCCCTGCCAGAGACACAGATACTCTTGGATGGTCTTGATCGCCGCCTCCGCCTCATAACAGACCACTGCGCAGCGGCCCATCTTCTTGAGGGTCCTGAGCCAGCGTTTCTGCTCCAGGGAGACGGTGTTCTTGCCATGCTTGAGCTCGATGTGCAATCCGGTGTATGCTCCCCTTGCCACCGGCAGTTCCAGATCCGGCACTCCCGGCTTGACTCCCTGGGCTTTGAGGTTGGCTGCCTCCCTGGCGTTCCGGCTCCCGCCATTTGGCACATGGTAGATGTACTCCAGTTCTGGCCAGCGCCCCTCCATCAGGATGCACCACTGGATCACCGCTTTCTGCTCATCGGCTTCTGTCCTGCTGTAATTCACTTTCATCACTCCCTATTCTTTTCCTGGTCACCGCTATGGCAAACTCATCAATTTCGCTTGTCCACAGGCAGCTCCCCTTTCCGTTGATTTCTTCCCAGATCAATGGGAAGCCTCCGATCCCGTCAAACAAACTCCCCATTGTTGCCGGAGTCTTATATTGCCTACAAAGTCGGCTTAATACCCATCTCCACGGTGGCAAAGCAATTGAGTTTCCGAGTGCCCTGTATCGTGCCGTATCGGAGGTGTGCTTCTTCCTGCCCTTGGAGTCTATGTAATCTCCTATGTCCGTCCAGCCGTCAGGAAAACCTTGCAGTCGTTCACATTCCAGCGGGGTCAGACGTCTGACAAACATTTCTTTGAGGATATTGCTTGGCATATTGCTTTCCAGCGTTGGCGCCACATCCTCCCTATACTGGATACTGCCGGTAATCGACTTATGGCCATTAAATCCCGCTACAGTTCCTTTGGTCAAAATTGCCTGCTGATTTTGTCCGGACACTTCCCGGGCAGACAGAGCTGGCATAATTCCCTGATCGCTGTACACTCTCCTCGCTTGCCTATCCCATCCTGTCAAACAGGATATACAAAGATTTTCTGATCCTCTGCCGCAGTCTCCCCCTGAACTTTTAAGCGTACCAACTCCTTGTCTGTATTCTGCATATCGATTATTTTCAAATATGACCGGCGCATTTCTTCCACTCGCATTAGAATTCGTGTTCAGCGTATTTGCAGCCTCCCCTACCCTAACTTCTCCGTCCCCATTCTGGTGGACTGACATCACAATCGGTTGCTCATGGTCGCAGTTTAAAGTCGGTGAAATGTTGCGTAGTACTTCTGCATTTGCCTGCCCGTGAGCCATGCACATGACAGCGTGGCGATCTACTGTATTCAGAGTATACGATGTATCCTTTTTCCAGCCCTTCCCATTGCATCTCGCACTGTTTGACCGGTCAACACAATTTCCCTGTATGCAGATAGCCGTATAGTCCGTCACCCTGTTTTTATGGTCTCCGGTAAGGGTAGGCGCTATCATTCCACCTCCATTTCCTCGTGCGTCATATACTGCCTGATCAGGGCATTTTTCAGCATTTCCGGTAGCTCCTTTTTTCTCTTTTCTGCTCTTCTCAAAATCCCCTGGCACGCCTTTGCGCTCAAATAATATTTCGGGTGCGGATTCTCCTCCAAAATCTGCCACAAGTGCGATTCTACGGCGACGCTGGGGGACTCCCCAAAACTGTGCATCGAATATTCTCCAAGCAACACTCCACCCATTTCCCATGATGCATCCGCTATTCTTCCACTTTCCTTTCGGAGGTCCAGGAATAACGGCATCTGGTTCAGCGACCCTTGCGGTTTCTTCGAGGATAATCCTAAAATCTCCTCCTTTGTTGCTGGACAGGGCTCCTGGGACGTTTTCCCACACCATGAATCTAGGGTAAGTTGTTCCATATGCTTCGTGCATCTCCTTTATGATACGAATCTTTTCCATAAATAATCCAGACCTCTCACCTGCAAGACCTGCCCGCTTCCCAGCAATTGACAAATCCTGGCAAGGAGAGCCACCTATTATTACGTTAACAGGTGCTATTGTGTCACCTGTTATCTGGGTAATATTACCCAGATGCTTCATTTCCCCCATCTCCTTTCTTTTTTACTCCTTTGCGCTAAAACTTTACACATTTACAAGGCTTATCAGAGCCGGTTGCCCCAGCTCCTAAATCCTCAGCTTGTCCCTTGTCCGCCGGCGGGGCGGATCGGGAATCCTTACATATTTAAAGTAGAGATACCCGTACTTGGTTGCTCGGCTCTCCACCAGCATGTAGCCCTTGGGGGCCTTGGGCGGCTTGCGCTCGCTGTACTCCCGCTTGATCTCCTTGGGCTTCTCCCGCTCCGGCTGCCGCAGGTTTTTGGTGGGGCGCCATCGGTGCCCGCCCTGCTCCGGCGTCCAATGGTCGAAAAGGTAATTGGCAAGTCCGGTGTAGTCCTGTCCGTGATCCACGCCGTCATAATAGCAGTGCTCCCGCAGATGCTCGATGCGTACCACGCTGCCCAGATACCACTGCTTGCGGATGTACTCCTCCGGCACCCCCTCGGACACCATGTGCATGTGGATGCGCTGCGTCGCCTTGCCCCGTCCGAGGTAGGCCATGATCCGCACATCCGGGTAGGCATATTGCAAGCGACGGATGAAGTTGTCCCGCAATCGCTTTGCCTCCTCAAAGGTATGTACCTCGTATTCGTCAGAAAGGGTGAGGGTGCTGTAGAGGGATGTCGGGCCAAAGTTGGCGTTAAAGAGGCGGGTATGTTTGCGGCGGGAAATCTCCAGCTTGTGCTGCTCCCGCTCCTCCGGGGTTGCAAATCTCGGGCGCCGCGGGCGGGCTGTCCGCACGTCCCGGAGCTTGTCCGGTATGTCGAAAACCTCCTGCTCACAGACCACTCCCGAGTATGTCCTGACTTTGACCCTGCGCATCCTATCCCTCCTCTCAAACCTCTCAAAAAGGTGCGAAAAAAAGCGGCTGCTCGCCGCTCTATGTAAAAAGCTCCTCCGGCGTGTGCCTGCCCAGGAGGAGCAGCTTGTCCAGCCCCCGCTCAAACTCCGCCCGCTGCTGATCACTGACGGGGAAGCTGCGGTGCAGCTGGTGCTTTTCCAAGTAGCGCGCATAATACTCCGCCACCATCTGGTTAGTCAGCTTATACCGATAACCGTACTGGTTGGGCACACCCGCATAGATCAAATCCTGCTCGGGGTAAGCATAATAGGCTGCCGCTCCCTGCCATCCGCACCACTGCACCTGATAACCTGTCCCATTCCAGTGGGAGATCACACCCAGCGTCCCCGCCGGCGGGTAAAGGCGCGGGAAGAGCGATGTCTTTTCCTTGCTTTTCTGCATAACCCAGTTGCCTTTTTCCAGCTGCATCTCAGTTCCTCCTTTTCTGTTTGCCCTGGCGCTGCCGGTCAATCGCCTGGATTATCTTTTCCCGACGATTTTCGCAAATTGCTGCATACTCGGCCCAGTAGGTCTTTTTGGATATCTCGTCCAGCTCATCATAGATCATCTTGGCTGGACAATCCTCGCAGTCAGCGCTCCCCTGCTTGCCGCACTCCCTGCACTTGACCCGGTCGGCCAGCTGGTAGGCGGGCTTGTGCCTAGGAGGCCCGCCGATTGTGATGCGCATCTTTTTCTGCCTCCGCCATCTGGTGCAGCTTCTTGGCAAAGCGCCGGCGGTGCAGCCAGAGCGCTACCTCGTACAGTACCGGCAACAGGATCAGCCCGCCGAACAGGGCCAGTCCGATAATGATAATCTCAAGCATCCTCGTTTCCCTCCACTTCTCCCGTTTCCGGATCGATGCGCAGCTGCGCTGCATCCTCTTCCTGCTGCTGGTGCTTGTCCGCCCAGCGTCCACACTCCCAGCGCAGGTCCTGCAGGTTATCCAGGAATGAATCCTTGATAATCTCCGCATTGCTGGCTGTGATGAGCGCCAGGAGCTCAAAGCCCGTCTTGACCGCGACGACCTCCTGGTCGCTCCCGGTCCTGCGGATGTAATACTGCAGCCCCTGCTTGATGCCGGCAAGCGGCGCCAGATACTGGGTGTCAATCACCGCGATCCCGTCCGCGTCCTTGAGCAGCCGATAGGTGCTGTCGTAGCAGTTGAGGTCGAAGGGATAAATCTCGGCCTGTTCCTCGCCCTGCAGCACATCTGCCATCAGACCCAGGAGGCTTTCCTCCTGGACCATCCAGTCTGCCTGCTTGTCCTCTGGGATATCAAAGATGGTGAGGACATTTCCCTTGCTCACTTCCAGGGTTCCCGGCACCATCCAGCAGGCACACCCCTGCCCGATATATTGGCATCCGCTGCCGGAATAGATGTACACCATCTTCCTGTTCTTGCACAGGGAGGCAATGCTTTTCAGCTTCATCGTCCGCTCCTTTCGTATGATTCCAGTGATTCCAGCGCGCCGCTGCTGCCTGTGATGCGGCTCTTGCACTTATTGCACACCGCGATGGTGGTGCGGTGACCGTTGTACTCGCTGCGGATGGCCTTGATTTTCCCGCCGCAGGGGCAATCGATCATCACGATCTGGCCCTCTGGCTGCTGTTTCAGGCCCGCTACTACCGCCGCAATAAATTTTGCTTCTTCCTGCAGCTCCTCTTTTGGGATGTCTTCCAGACGCTCAGCCATTTCGCTCCTCCCCTTCCACCGAACGAAATGATTTTTTCTTAGTTCTTGCAAGGGCGGCTATACGCGCGCAAAACGCTATCAATGCAATTTCTATCTTATCTGGTTCGATAATCTCTAAAAGCATTCCTGCCGATGCGCTTGCCATGGACTCGATCACTTCATCCCAGTCGGCTGTCACTCTTTCTACTTTGACTTCATCTTCCTTCTCTTTGATGATAATCTCAATTTTCCCTTTTACGTCCACAAAAACGCCTCCTTTAGATTTTTGGATTTTCCAGACACGCCAGTACCTTACGGGTGTAGGCCGTCTCGTGGACACCCTGCGCCCACTGTGCCTTGGCGCCGCCTGCCCCGAGGTTGTAGGCCATCAGGCTGTCGGTCAGGCTGTACCGCTCCAGGTAGCCGCCGAGGATATAAGCCCCAGCCTCGATATTTTGCGCGGGGTCGGAGAGGTCGGTGGTGCCGATCTGCTCCTGCAGCCATGGCAGGTTGATGCTGTGGATCTGCATCAGGCCGTAGCACTCACCATTCTGGGCGTCCAGCTGGTAGCCACTCTCGACATCCATCACTGCAAAGAGGATATCCGGCAGGACGCCGTACTCCTCACAGGCGGCCTGCGCCACATCCTGCAGCTCGTGGTCGAGCGGGATGTCCCGGTACTTGTCCGCTTCCGGTGCTTTGACCTCCACCCGCAGCTGGCAGACAACCGGCTGCACCGGTTCCGCGGGTTCCTCCTCTGCCAGCGTCAGGACCGGCTCCTCTGGCGGCGCGTCGCGGATCACGTCCCGCGGCTCGCAGCTGGCCAGCAGCAGACACAGGCAACTGGCAAACAAAATTGCTCTCATCCTTATTTTTGCACATCCTTTATTTTTAACTTCCGGCTGTTGGGCCGGTTAAAAGTCCACGCCCTCGCGCGGCGGGAAGATCAGCGGGTAGTATGTATCGCACCCATGCGCGGCCAAGATGGAGTTAAATACCTCCTCGAGGTTTCGCCGGTTCTGCCGAATGGTTTCGGGGTCCCGTTTGGCCGAGTTAAACATTGCGACCGCTACCCCGTCCGGAAATTTTTTGATTCCCAAAAATTCCCGCCCGTCCGGCATGATCTGCCCAGGCACACAGTCCTTGTACATAATTTCCACTTCGGTAATCATGTCGCTTGGGTCTTTCTTTTTCGATTTTGCCATGATTTGATCACTCCTTCCTGGTGCAATGTATGCGATACAGGCTCCGAGATATGAGGTGCTTATTCGCTTTCCTCTTTTGGCCGCCTAAGTGGATTTTGATATCTTCCTTTTCTTTTTCCTTCTCCCGTGCTATAATCAGCTCGAAGGGAGGTGAATATTATGAGTTTCGGAAAATGGGATCCGTCTGTCCATGATAACTTTGAACAGTTAAAGCGTCGTGTCAGCGCCGCCAAAATCGCCGAAGATGACATTGAGCTTGATCCTGCAAATCAAACTGCTCGAATCTATGGATCAGACCCCGAGCCTTATCTTGTAACCCTCGAAGAGTGTTCCTGTTATGACTTCCAGTCCCGCGACCTTCCATGCAAGCACATGTACCGCTTGGCTTTAGAACTTGGTTGCCTGGATGACCTTCCCGCTCTCAACCCTACTGCGGAAAAAGAGTTTGAAGATTCCATCATGAACAAGATCAATCATTACTATCGGGCACTCCAAGACGGTGCTATTTCTGCAGACCGCTTCGTCAAAATTGTAAACGCTCTTTTGACTGGATGCTCCAAAAAATTCCCAGGTTCTAAAAGGAAAGCTACGCAGGAATTTAAGGAACAGATTCCAGCTGAAATCGAGCAGTTCGAGCAAGATTTCAAAAACGGCGCTATTTCTGCAGACAAGTTCATAAAAATAGCTGGTGCTCTATCCGACGTTATCAAGTAGTCCTCTGCATCTCCAGTATCTTTTTGATACTGGAGATTATTTTTTCTTGATTATGGTGCCTTTCTCCAGCATCAATGTACACATATCGTGTACTTATTCTGTAAAAAAAATTGCTTCGACTGTTGTGTTGTAGTAGCGTGCCAAGGTTACTTTTATTTCATCTCTTGGCACACGTTTACCAGATTCGTACATGGCAAGCGCAGAAACACTTATTCCCGCAGCATTTGCCACCTCTTTCATCGTTTTGTCGCCTCTCAAGTCAGCCAAACGGCGTCCTATCTTCATTGGGTCCGTCATGTTTTTCACCTCCGTTTTTTGTTCACGTTTTGTGTACATCATCATCTTAGCATGCTTCAAAGGATTTGTCAACACGTTTTGTGAACTTTTTTTTGAAAATCTATTGTTTTGTTTCACGTTTCGTGATATAATGTACTCAAAGGAAGTGATGAAATGGCATTAAAGGACGTCCTTAAATCATTGCGAAAACAAAAGGGCCTAACGCAAGATCAACTTGCTGCTGAAATGGGCCTATCCAAAAGCACCATCAGTATGTACGAAAACGGTAATCGCAAACCCGATTACGAAGTTCTTGAGGCTTTTGCGGATATTTTTAACGTTGATATGAATACCTTATTGGATAGCACCTCCTCATCGCAAAAACTCACCCCAAGAGATGAGCGCGACATTGCCAAAACGCTGGCCAATTTGAAAGAAACCCTCGAAAACGAAGAAGGCTTGATGTTCTATGGCGACCCGATGTCCGACGAAGCCAAGGAGTCCATCCTTGCTGCCATGGAGCTGGGACTGCAGGCCGCCAAACTGAAAAACAAGGAAAAATATACGCCGAAAAAATATAAGAAGGATTGATTGCATGATAGAAGCCAAACGAATGGCTCAAAAGTTGATCTCTCGGTTCCAGAGCAACGACCCATTCCGGATCGCTGACAGTCTGGATTATATTGTTATATTTGTTCCGCTGCGCGGGATCCGGGGATTCCATCAGTACGTCCAGCGCAACCATATTATCTATATCGACAACTCTCTGGATGAGGTGCAGCAGCGCTGGGTCTGCGCCCACGAGCTCGGCCATATTTTCCTGCACCCCCACCTCAACAAGATGTTTTTGGCCAATCACACCTACTCTGTCCAATCCCGCTACGAGGTGGAAGCGGATCGCTTTGCCGCCTGCCTCTGCTACCCCGACCTGCGTGAGGAGTTTGACGGCTGCTCCTCGGCCCAGATCGCGGAATCGCTGCAGCTGCCGCCGTCGCTCGTTGAATATGCTATGAAATAAAAAATGCCGCCCTGGGCTCCTACCCCCAAGGCGGCGTGCAAAACCCCCATACTGCCACATACAAGAGCTTGCATGGATATTATACCACAATATCCGTGCGTCGAAAAGAGGCGCAAAATGAATAATTCGATTTTATCCGCTATGTATCTCCGCAAATCGCGCGCTGATGATCCGGGTGAGGACGTCATGGACACGCTGCACCGCCATGAGAGCATGCTGCGCGCCGTCGCCAAGCGCGGCAAGTACCTGGTCCACGAGGATTGCATCTATCGGGAGGTCGTCTCCGGCGAAAATATTTTTTCCCGCCCGCAGATGATCCGCCTGTTGGAAGATGTCACCAAAGGCAAATATCAGTCGGTCCTGGTGGTCGATATCGACCGTCTGGGCCGCGGCGATATGCGGGACCAGGGCCTGATCCTGGAAACCTTTAAGGCCGCAGACACCCTCATCGTCACCCCAGAAAAGGTCTACGATCTCAACAATGAGATGGATGAGGAGCTGACCGAATTTAAAGGCTTTATGGCTCGCCGCGAATACAAGATGATCACCAAGCGGCTCAAACGTGGCCGCGAACAGACCGTCAGGGCCGGCGGCTTCGTGGCCGATCCTCCTTATGGCTGGAAGCGGGCCAAGATCAACAACCTCCCATCCCTGGAGCCGCACGAAACCGAGGGCCCCATCATGCAGATGATCGTCGAGATGTACGGTAACCAGGAGCCGATCAGCACCATCCAGGAGCGCCTGGCCGCCATGGGCGTGTACAACCGCAAGGGGCAACCGTTTTGCCGCTCGAGTATCCGCCACATTGCCACCAATCCCGTCAACGCCGGCCTGATCCGATGGAACCGCTACAAAAACATCCGCAAAGGGCAAAACGGCTCTCCGACCGGCTACGAAATCGAAAACCCACCGGAGGACGTCATCCTGGTCAAAGGTGTCCATCAACCACAGGTATCGGTGGAGGCCTATCAAAAATGTGTCAACGTCTGCAAGAGCCGAGCCGCTCCGTCGGTCAAAAAGGGATTGCACGGCGTTGTCCGCAACCCTTTGTCCGGCATTGTCATCTGCAGCAACTGCGGCAGCCGGATGCAGATGCAGCACAGCTCCACCAAAGACACCAGGACCCTACTCTGCACGCACCCCGGCTGTATGCCCGGCGTCGATATTGTCCGCGCCGAAGCTGCGATGCTGGATATCCTGCGCGACAAGCTGGAGGAGATCCGCACCGGCCAGGGCAAAAAGCAGCAGGACAAAGCGCTCGCCGCCCTGCAGAAATCAGTCCGCGCCGCCGAGAAAAATATCCAAACCCTCAAAAAGCAGCAGGATAAACTGTACACCCTGCTCGAGCAGGAGGTCTACTCCCTCGAGGTATTTAAGGAGCGAAATCAGGTCATATCCCAGAAGCTCACCGACGCCCAGGAGCAGCTGAAGATAATGCAAGACCAGGTCGACGATCTCAGCAGCCGGAAGGAAGAACGTCTCGCCCAAAATATCGAGGACGTCCTCGCTAACTACGAATACTCCTCCATAAAGGAGAAAAACCGCCTGCTCAAAACGGTAGTGGAAAAGGCCATCTATTTCCGCAAGACCCGCACTTCCCCCTTTGCCCTAGATGTGACTTTCATCAATATGTAAATAAAAAGGACCGCAATCACGCGGTCCTTTTTTGTCCTCTATGGTGCTCTATCTTATTCGCTGCAGGAGTCATAGATTCGTTCCGCATCAATGCAGACGGCTTCCTTGAAGCAGCTGCAGCTGCAATCGCTTGGTCGGACTACCTTTGATTCTGCCATAATATCCCTCCGTTTGATTCTGCGGCAGCTGTGCCGACAGCGGGCCGCCTGATGATATGTCGGCGCAGGCTGTTGTTTCGGCACCTGTGCTGCACTGACATTCAATATCAGTTTATGAAACGGGACGGATTTTGTGAACCAAAAGCACGACATGGGCAAAATTTCCTCTTTTTTATCCCTCTGTCTTTTGACAGCAGACTAAATCTTCGTCAGCTTTGCAAACTTGTACATGATTTTTTTGGTGCCGGCGGTGTCGAACTGCACCTCCAGCAGGCAGTCGCCGCCCATCGGGGTCATCTTGACGATATTTCCCTCCCCGAAGGTCTTGTGGCTGACCCGGTCGCCTGCCTGGAGGGTGCAGCTGGCTCCGGCAGGAGCCACCGAGCTGTAAGAACCGGTCTTTTTTGCCAGCCCGCCCACGCCGATGTGGTTGTCGGCATGGGTCTTTTTGACGGTGGAAGCTCGTTTGAGCTCCGCCTGGCTGGCTTTGCGGATGGTCTTGTCCTCCACCTCGCAGCAGTTTGCAGGAATCTCGGTGACAAAGCGGGACACGCGGTTGCGCACCGTCTGACCAAAGATCATCCTCTGCGCTGCATTGGTGATGTACAGCTGCTTTTTGGCGCGGGTGATGCAGACATAAGCCAGGCGGCGCTCCTCCTCGATCTGCTCCGGGTCATAGATTGCCTGGATGCCCGGGAAGATGCCCTCCTCGGCTCCGCAGAAAAAGACGTTGTTGAATTCCAGACCCTTTGCCGAGTGCATGGTCATCATAATCACCCGGTCTGCTTCCTCGTCGTAGTTGTCCAAATCGGTGTAGAGGGTGACCTCTTCCAAAAATCCTGCCAGCGTCGGCAGAACGATCTGCGGCTGCTCGTCCGGGGAATCCGGGTCGATGGACGGCTGCGGCAGCTTTTCGGTTTCCTCCACATATTTGATGATGTTGGTTTTCAGCTCGTTTACGTTTTCGATGCGGGTGATTCCCTCTTCCCCCATCGTCTGCAAGTACAGCATATACCCGGTCTGCTCCAGCAGCTCGTCGAACAGCTCCTCCAGATTGCCCGACTGCGCCACCTGACCCAGCTGCTCGATCATCTGTGCAAACTCCATCAGCTGACGGCTCTTTTTGGCAAGCGGCTGGTAGTCCTGCGCGTTGGCAAGCACCTCAAACAGCGGCACACCCAGCATATCGGCAATTTCCTGCGCCTTGTCCACCGTCGCATCTCCGATGCCTCTTTTGGGCTCGTTGATGATACGCTTTAAGCGGATGGCATCGGCGTGGTTGTTGATGACGCTCAGATAGGCGATGATGTCCTTGATCTCCTTGCGGTCGTAAAAGCGCTGACCACCGATGATGCGGTAGGCTACCCCGGAGCGGATGAGCGCATTTTCGATGCTGTTGGATTGTGCGTTCATGCGGTACAGGATGGCATGGTCGGCAAACTTCTGCCCTTTGGCAACATTGTCCAAAATGGTGTCTGCAATAAATCTGGCTTCATCCTGCTCGGACAGAGCGCGGTAGACCTTGACCTGACCTCCCTGCGGATTTTGAGTCCACAGGGTCTTTCCTTTTCGCTGGGTATTGTTTTCAATCACCGCATTTGCCGCATTTAGGATGGTCTGGGTACAGCGGTAGTTCTGCTCCAGCCGGATGACCATGGTATCTCGGTACTGGTTTTCAAAGTTGAGGATGTTTTCGATGGTGGCTCCTCGGAATTTATAGATACTCTGGTCATCATCGCCGACCACACAGATGTTGTGGTGACCGCCTGCCAGCAGGCTGACCAGCAAAAACTGCGAATTGTTGGTGTCCTGGTACTCGTCCACCATGATGTAGCGGAAGCGGTTGCGGTACTTTTCCAGCACATCCGGGAACTGTTGGAAGATGCGCACAGTGAAGATGATGATGTCGTCAAAATCCAGCGCGTTGGCTGCCTTCAGGCGCTTCTGGTAGTAGTCGTACACCTTGGCAACCACCTCCTGACGGTAGTCGCCTCCCGCTTCCCGCAACAGGTCCTGCGGGGTCATCATCTTGTCCTTTGCCGCACTGATGGAGGCAAGGATGCCCTTGGGCGCCATCACCTTTTCCTGGATGCTCAGCTCCTTGAGCGCCTCCTTGATGATGCGGACCGAATCGTCGGTATCATAAACAGTAAAGCTGCTCTCGTAGCCCAAGGCTCCAATCTCCCGACGCAGGATGCGCATACACGCCGAGTGGAAGGTGGATGCCTGGATGTCCAGCGCCTGCTCGCCCAGCATTGCCTCCAGACGCTCCTTTAGTTCGCCTGCCGCCTTGTTGGTAAAGGTGATTGCCAGGATGTTCCACGGCTTGATGGGACAGTCTGCCACGATGCGGTGCAAACGCTCGTTGGTGATGTCGCCGTCATCCAGCTTGCCGTCCAGCCAGTCCTCCAGAAAGCACAGCTCCTCTTCCCCCACCCACGACGGACAGTAGTCGCTGTGGTAGGCATTTCCAAATTCCACCATGTTTGCAATGCGGTTGACCACCACAGTGGTTTTTCCGCTGCCGGCTCCTGCCAGAATCAGCACCGGTCCCTCGGTACGAAAGACTGCTTCCCGCTGCTTTTCGTTCATTTTACAAAAACGCTTTTCCAACACCGCGCGGCGCAGCTCAAAAAAGCGCTGTTCAAAAGTCTGTGACATGATTTTTACCAAGCCTTTCTTCTATCGCAATCAAATGATTGACCATCTATCCTGCCTTCCAAAGCAAAGGCATTTTGAAAGGTCATTATAGCATATTTGCCCTCAAAAATCCATTGCCAAACTGCCCAACCGGCAAACGGCACACAACAAAAAACGGACGGGGAACTTCCCATCCGTTTTACTGTTTGTCTTTTGTATCTTTTGCGGTCGATTATGCAGCAAATTTATCCACGATCGAAATTACAATCGTCAGGACAAACAGCACTGCGGTCAGGACTTTTGTTCCTTTGACCAGCATCGCATCTCTGGTTCTGCCGTAGTTGCGTCCAACTGCCTCCGACTGTCCGCCGGTAAGGGCAGACATTCCTCTCTTGCTTTCCTGCATGGAAACCAGAGCGATGACGCCAACCGAAGTCAGAATCAGAACGATTGCGAAGATGATATTCAGTACGCCCATTGTGAACCTCCTAAAAATTAGCAGATAAAAGCGGGCATCTATCTCCCGCATCATAACCTAACTTGATTATCATAGCATAGTTGTCCCTTTTTTTCAAGGGCAGTCCCGACAAAGAGGGGAATTTTTTTTATTTCTTTTTCCCTCTTGTGTATAATCCGGCGAATCTTACAGATACTATGATTGTTTCACCCCGCGTTTGCAGAATTTGGGGTCAAACAAAAAATCCGGCTTGCCTGTCTCTGCCTGTTTGCAAAAGAAACGGAAGGTCGGTAAAAAAGACTCCGACCTTCCGTTTGTTACAGGGCAGAAGGAAACCGGCACACCGGCTTCAGAAAACTGCTTTGACCTCTGGGAAGAACGGGGTCTTTTTTGTGCGGAAAAACAAAAGACAGACAGCCTTCCGTGCTAGAAAAAAGAATCTAAACACAAATTGTGTTTAGATTCAGTCTGAAGGGAAGGTTGGTCCGTTTCGATTGGCTAAAACGCGAGCCGCTCATTTCGATAAAAAAAGAGCCTGGAACGCGAATTGCGTCCAGACTCAGTCTGGTGGTGCCGCTGACCGGACTTGAACCGGTACGGATTTTACTCCGAGGGATTTTAAGTCCCTTGTGTCTGCCGATTCCACCACAGCGGCAGGTGGATGGATTTACCTAGGTATGATACAATATTTTCCCAAATAAGTCAAGCCCTCTGCGGGCAAAAGGGCAAAAAGAAAAGTCCTCCGTTTTTTAAAAGAAAAACAGAGGACTTTTTTACTGGAATGATCAGGCAAATAAGCCGGGTTCTGTTGTGATGACAATCTATCTAGACCGGCGATTGCTCGACGGTTCAAGCCACATAGACCGCTGGCAAAACTGCCGTAAACGGGGACGGCGGGCAACCGTCCAACCCTTTGCAGTCACGGTGTTGCTTCGGATAGGGTTTACATGGCAGTGCAGTCTCCTGCACCCCGGTGAGCTCTTACCTCGCCTTTCCACCCTTACCGGAAAAATTCCGGCGGTATCTCTCTGTTGCACTGTCCCTAAAGTCGCCTTCGGCTGCCGTTAGCAGCTATCCTGCCCTGTGAAGCCCGGACTTTCCTCATGCGAAGGTCCCCCCTCGCCCGCTGTCATCCTGCCTGGTCACCCAAAGATTATACTCTATTTTTGTTTGTGCGTCAATCCGTCTGCCCGCTTTTTTCCTCTTCTTCGATGACCGTAAAAACTTCCTCGATGCACACCCCGAACACCGCAGCGATTTTCCATGCCAGCACCAGCGACGGATTGTACCTGCCTTTTTCCAGGTTGCCAATGGTTTCCCTGCGCACCCCGACCCGCCTTGCCAGTTCCTCCTGCTTCATCTGATGTCGTGCACGAAGCTCCCGAATCCTGTTTTTAATCATCCCCCAGCCCTCTGCTTTCCCGAAATCCGTAATAAGCGGAGGATAATTCATAGACCATCACCGCTATGCCAAAGCCCAGCACACAACCCTTTGCCAAAGTAGCCTCCACCGGCAGTCCGGCTGCCATTCCCAGCAGCACCGCAGCTGCCATCGACAGAACGCCAAACAGAAATCCCCTTGCTGCACAACGCGCCATCGACTCCTCCAGCATCTCATCCGACGGAAGAAAGAAATACTGAAAATCCACCGCAAAAGCAAAAAAGAGAAGGAAAACGCGCTCCTGTGTAAAGACACCAATCCATCCCAACAGCGACAAAAATCCCAGCAACCCATACCAATTCTGTTTTTTCATCCGATATTCCTCCTTATATTGTGGTGTATTTCGCTCTTTATGATATAAATATACCACTTACCTTTCGGCTTGTCAATCCACCTGCCGCACCTGCGAGCATTGAAATTCCTGCCGTTTCGGTTTATAATAATGCTTGTACTTTGGATGGAAACATCTATAAAGCACCATTCTACCGGAGATTCTTTTCAGTCTTTTTTAGAAAGGAAGCCACAATATGAAGATTACCAATCCATATCTGCAAAAGGTTTACCAGCAGGTTTGTCAGCGCGATGCCAACGAACCTGAATTTTTAAATGCCGTCACCGAGGTGCTGGGCACTTTGGAGCCGGTCATTCTGCGCCACCCGGAATATGAAGCTGCCGGTCTGCTCGAGCGGATGGTCGAGCCGGAGCGCGCCATCCAGTTCCGGGTTGCCTGGCAGGACGACCAGGGCAAAACCCAGGTCAACCGCGCCTGGAGAGTGCAGTTTAACTCTGCCATCGGTCCTTACAAGGGCGGTCTGCGGCTGCATCCCAGCGTCAACCTGTCGATTATCAAGTTCCTCGCATTTGAGCAGACCTTCAAAAACAGCCTGACCGGTCTGCCGATGGGCGGCGGCAAGGGCGGATGTGACTTTGACCCCAAGGGACGTTCGGACGCCGAGATCATGCGCTTCTGCCAGAGCCTGATGACCGAGCTTGCCCGATACATCGGTCCAGACACCGACATCCCTGCCGGTGACATCGGCGTCGGCGCACGGGAGATTGGCTATCTGTTCGGTCAGTACAAGCGGATGCGGAATCAGTTCACCGGTGTGCTCACCGGAAAAGGACTCAGCTACGGCGGCTCGCTGGTCCGCACCCAGGCGACCGGCTACGGTCTGCTGTACTTTGTTCGCGAGATGCTCTCCCAGCTGGCAGGTGACAGTCTGATTGGCAAAACGGTGGTCATCTCCGGCTCCGGCAACGTTGCCATCTATGCTGCCGAAAAAGCACAGGAGCTGGGCGCAAAGGTCATCGCCATGTCCGATTCCAATGGGTATCTGCACGACCCGAACGGCATCCAACTGGAGGTAATCAAGCAGATTAAAGAGGTCCGGCGCGGACGCATCAGCGAGTATGCCGACCAGGTTGCCGGCAGCGAATACCACCCGGCAAACGAAGAGGAAGGCAGCCGTGGCATCTGGAGCATCCCCTGCCAAATCGCCCTGCCTTGTGCGACCCAGAACGAGCTGCTGTTGGAGGATGCACAGAAGCTGATTGTCAACGGCGTGCAGCTGGTAGCAGAGGGAGCCAATATGCCCTGCTCGCTGGATGCGGTGTCGGCATTCCAACAGGCTGGCGTCCTGTACGCGCCCGGAAAGGCATCCAACGCAGGCGGCGTAGCGACCAGCGGACTGGAGATGTGCCAGAACGCCATGAAATACTCCTGGAGCACACAGGAGGTGGACGAAAAGCTGCATGACATCATGGTTAACATCTTTAACGACTGCTGCCGTGCCGCCAAAGAATACGGCATGGAAGGCAATCTGCTCGCCGGCGCAAACATCGCAGGCTTTTTAAAGGTTGCCGATGCGATGATGGCACAGGGTGTGCTGTAATTTTCTCCACAAAAAAACAGGACCGACCCTTTTATAAAAGGGTCGGTCCTGTTTTTTGTAATGGATGAAAAGCGATTACAAACCAATCTATCCCGGAAGGTTATCTTTAAGGAATTCTCCGCGGGATGGCAGAGCCTTTGCCAGATAGCGGTGCTCTCCCTCCAGAGTGTCCGGCTGATAAATCTCGGCTGCACTGACAACCGAACCTTTGGTCAGCTTCATCACCTGAAGTCCCTGCTGGTCCTTGGTCGCTTTGGCAGGCAGCAGGGCGGTCGGCAGCAGCAACAGACGTCCGTTGGAGGCAGTCAGCAAAATCTGTCCATCCTCATGCAGACACAGCGCTGCGGTCAGTTTTTCCCTTGTGCTGTATGCCTTGAGCAGCTTCTTTCGGTTGGTCTTGGTTTCATAAGCGTTCAGGTTGACCTTTGCCACCTTGCCGTTTTCAAAGCAGAAGAGCATATATCCCTGATAATCGGCGGTCACTGCCATCGCGATGGCACTTTCGCCCTCGTCCATGCCCAGCTTTGCCGGAACGAAATCGCCCAGCACGCTCGCCTTGGTGTCCTCAAAGTCGCAGGCTTTTGCCTTATATACCTGACCACGGTCGGTGAAGAAAAGCAGATTGTCGGCATTGCCGCCCTCAACATGCTGCACCACCTGGTCGCCTTCCTTGAGATACTGCTCGCTGGACATTCGGTAGGACTGCGGCGTAATCTTTTTAAAGTACCCCTCGCGTGTAAAAAAGAGGTTGACCGGATAGTTTTCCACCGTTTCCTCTTCGGTGAAGGTTTTGATCTCCTCGTGCATCAGCAGCAAACTGCGGCGCGGCTGTGCATAGTTTTTGATGACATTTTTCAGCTCGCTGATGATGATGCGGTCGATACGCTTTGAATCGTCCAGCACCTTCTGCATTTCGGCAATCTCCTGCGCCAGCTGGTCGACCTCCTCGGTGCGCTTGAGGATGTACTCCTTGTTGATGTGGCGCAGCTTGATCTCCGCCACATACTCCGCCTGCACCTGGTCGATACCAAATGCAATCATCAGGTTGGGGACAACATCCTCCTCCGATTCGGTCTGCCGGATGATTTCGATTGCTTTGTCGATGTCCAGCAGAATCTTCTGCAAGCCCTCCAGCAGATGCTGTTTTTCCTGCTTTTTAGTCAGATCGAAGTAGACTCTGCGCTTGATGCACAGCTGACGGAAGGCAATCCATTCCTGTAGCAACGCACGGATGCCCAGCACGCGCGGTGTGCCGCCAATCAGGACGTTAAAATTGCAGGAAAAGCTGTCCTCGAGCGGTGTGAAGCGGTAGAGCTTCTGCATCAGCAGATCCGGGTCGACACCGCGCTTTAGGTCGATTGCCAGCTTTAAGCCCGACAGGTCGGTTTCATCCCGCATATCCGAAATTTCCCGCAGCTTGTTGGATTTGATCAAATCCACCACCTTGTCGATGATGGCTTCGGTGGTAGTAGTTGGCGGAATCTGTGTAATCTCGATGCAGTTACAGCTCTTATCATAATTCCAGCGGGCTCGAACCTTGAAGGAGCCGCGACCGGTGCGGTAAATTTTATCCATCTCCGCCGGATTATAGATAATCTGCCCGCCGCCCGGGAAGTCCGGTGCCGTCAGTGTCAGCGAAAGGTCGTGGTTGGGATTTTTAATCAGCTCGATGGTGGTATTGCACACCTCCTCGAGGTTGAACGGGCAGATAGAGCTTGCCATTCCCACCGCGATGCCGGTGTTGGCATTGACCAGAATAGTCGGGAAGGTCACCGGCAGCAGGGTCGGTTCCTTGAGCTTGTTATCGTAGTTGTCCACAAAATCGACGGTGTCCTTGTCGATGTCCCGAAACAGCTCCTGACAGATAGGGTCAAGCTTGACCTCGGTGTAACGGGAGGCAGCAAACGCCATATCGCGAGAGTATGCTTTACCGAAGTTTCCCTTGGAATCGACATACGGGTGCAGCAGCGCTTCGTTTCCGCGCGCCAGTCGCACCATCGTTTCATAGATTGCCATATCACCATGTGGATTCAGCTTCATGGTGGAGCCGACCACGTTGGCAGATTTGGTCCGTGCGCCGGTCAGCAGTCCCATCTTATACATGGTGTACAGCAGCTTGCGATGGGAGGGCTTGAAGCCGTCTATTTCGGGGATCGCCCTGGATACGATGACACTCATCGCGTAGGGCATATAGTTTTTTTCCAGCGTATCGGTGATCTTCTGATCGACCACCTCGCCCGCGTGCTCGATGTACGCCTTTGGGTCGTTTTTATGCACCGAGGACGCTGTGTTCTTTTTTCTTGCCATGATTATATCCTTTGCGGACGAAGTCCGCCCTTTGTGTGATTCGGTTTGTGCAAATCTTTTCCCGGGAAATTATTTCCATCCAGGAACACCCGCTCTATTTCCCAGGAAATTTTTCTAAAATCATTTCCCTGTTTTGCAGGAAGTATTTCCTCAGAAAATATTTTTCCCGGGAAATATTGTATAGCAGCAAGCGGGGAATTTCATGCGATTTCCCGGGAAATATCAGGAAACATCCAGGTCATCCAGATAACGGTGACCGTTTTCGGCAATATAGCTCTTTCTTCCGTCCAGATTGTCGCCCAGCAGCAGTGCAAACATCTGCTCGGTGGCAGCGGCATCCTCCGGGGAAACCTTGATCAGCCGTCGTGTCTTTGGATTCATGGTGGTCAGCCACATCATATCCGGCTCGTTTTCACCCAATCCTTTGGAGCGCTGGACGTCGACCTTTTTATTGCCCAGCTTCTGCAAAATTTCCGCTTTTTCCGCATCCGAATAGGCAAAGTAGGTTTCATCCTTGCAGCGAATCTCAAACAGAGGGGATTCTGCAATGTAAACATAGCCTTTTTCAATCAAGGTCGGTGTCAGGCGGTAGAGCATGGTCAAAATCAGGGTGCGAATCTGGAAGCCGTCAACATCGGCATCGGTGCAGATGACCACCTTGTTCCAGCGCAAGCCGTCCAGGTGGAAGGTGGAAAGCTCCTTGTTCGCTTTGGAATCGACCTCCACGCCGCAGCCAAGCACCTTGATGATGTCGGTGATGATGTCGTTTTTAAAGATTTTATCAAAATCCGCCTTCAGGCAGTTTAGAATTTTTCCGCGCACCGGAATGATGGCTTGAAACTGAGCGTCACGTCCCAGTTTGCAGGCGCCCAACGCCGAGTCACCCTCCACGATGTAGATTTCCCGCTCGTTTACATCCTTCGAGCGGCAATCCACAAACTTTTCCACCCGATTGGCAAGGTCGATGGAGCCTGCCAGCTTCTTTTTCAGATTCAGTCGGGTCTTTTCTGCATTCTCGCGGCTGCGCTTGTTGATTAGCACCTGTTCGGCAATCTTGATTGCCTCGTCGGGATTTTCGATGAAGTAGACCTCCATCTGCCGTTTGAGGAAATCATTCATCGCCTCATAGATAAATTTATTGGTAATTGCTTTTTTTGTCTGGTTTTCATAGGAAGTCTGGGTGGAGAAGGAAGAAGAAACCAGTACCAGACAGTCCTCCACATCCTGAAAGGTAATCTTGCTTTCATTCTTGAGGTACTTGCCGTTTTGCTTGAGATAGCCGTCTATCTTTGAAACAAACGCCTGTTTGACCGCCTTCTCTGGCGAACCGCCGTACTCCAGATGGGAGGAGTTGTGGTAGTATTCCAGGAACTTGACCCGATTGGAGAAGCAGAACGCCACCGACAGCTTGACCTTATACTCATCCTTGTCCGCACGGTCGCGTCCGCGCTGCTCGGTTTCCCAATACTGGATGTTGGTCAAGGAGGCATCTCCGACGATTTCTCCTACATAGTCGGTCAAACCGTTTTCATAGCAGAAGGTTTCCTCTGCAAAGCTGCCGTCCTCCTGTTCCATCCGCAGCAGGAAGGTCAACCCTTGATTGACCACCGCCTGCTTTTTAAGTACATCCCGAAAATAATCGGCTGGGATGTCGATGTCGGTAAAGACCTCCAGGTCCGGCTTCCAACGCTGGCGGCTTCCGGTCTGTTTTTTGTTGGTCGGCTGCTTTTTCAGCCCACCGATGTTCTCTCCCTTTTCAAAATGGAGATTGTAGCAATATCCGTCCCGATAAATTTCCGCATCAAAATACTCAGAGGAATACTGTGTCGCACAGGAACCCAGTCCGTTGAGTCCCAGTGAAAACTCATAGCTTTCCCCGTTGTTGGTGTTGTACTTTCCGCCTGCGTACAATTCGCAGAAAACCAATTCCCAGTTGTACCGCTCTTCCTTTGGGTTGTAGTCAACCGGAATTCCTCGTCCAAAATCCTGCACCTCGACCGAGTGGTCTCGATAACAGGTCAGGATAATTTTGTTTCCAAACCCTTCTCTGGCTTCATCGATTGAGTTGGAAAGGATTTCAAAAACAGAATGTTCGCATCCCTCCAGCCCATCCGAGCCAAAGATGACGCCCGGGCGCTTTCTGACACGGTCTGCGCCTTTGAGAGCGGAGATACTCTCGTTGCCATATCCCTGATTCTTCTTTGCTGCCATAGTAGCCTCCCCGTATTGATTCTGACTAGTGAAGCTGTGCGAAAAACGCACCAGCCACATTCTTATCTATCATAACATATTTTACATCCGTTTGACAAGCTGACCGCTCCCTTGTGCTCCATCCGCAAAAAAAGAGAAGGGAAACCTTGCCCCCTTCCCTTGTGTGCTATCTTATTGTAAAGCGGAAATCCAAGCAAGCGCGCCAGCGTTATACCACCCAGATGTTTTCACTTTCGTTGCGTTTCGGGCGTCCCATCAGGTCACGCATCGCCTGGTCTGCCGGCTTGTTGCAGTAAAGCACCTGATAGGTCTGCTCGGTAATCGGCATATCTACCCCCAGCTGGTGCGCAAGCTCTCGGGCAACCGCTGTACAGGAATAACCCTCGACCACCATGCCGACCTCCTCGAGCGCCTGCTGCGCCGGTACGCCCTGCCCAATCTTGATACCGAAGCGACGGTTGCGCGAGTGCATGCTGGTACAGGTAACAATCAGGTCCCCAATGCCCGACAAGCCTGCGAAGGTTTCCTGATGTCCGCCCATTGCAACACCCAAGCGGGCAATCTCGGTGATGCCGCGGGTCATCAGCGCAGCCTTTGCATTATCGCCCAGACCCAGACCGTCGGCGATACCGGCTGCAACGGCGATGATATTTTTGAGCGCTCCCCCCAGCTCCACGCCGATCAGGTCATCGTTGACATACACGCGGAAGGATGGGTTCATCAGCCAATCCTGCACCTTGCGCGCTGCCTCCTTGTCCTTGGAGGAAGCCACCACTGTGGTCGCCTCTGCGCGGCTGACCTCCTCGGCATGGGACGGTCCCGACAAAACCACATTGGCACACTGTGGGATTTCCTGCGAGAGCACTGTCGAAAAATCGTGGAAGCTGCCCTGCTCCAAACCTTTTGCCACACACACCACAATCTGATTTGATTGCAGGAGCGGACAGAGCTGGCGGGCGGTCTGGCGCACTGCAAAGGACGGCACTGCCAGAATCAACAGGTCCTGTTGACCCGCCTGTTGCAAGGATGCAGTGAAGGCAATCTGCTGCGGCAGCTTGACACCGGGCAGCAGTTTTTTCTGCTCCCGCTCCTCCCGCAGCCGGTTTGCTTCCTCCTCACGGTGGGACCAGACAACCACCTCATGCCCACAGCGATGGCACAGCAGCGCCAGCGCCGTTCCAAAGCTTCCTGCACCCAAAACCATCACCTTTGCCATTTTGCCAACTCCTTCCTGTTTGATAGCAAATTTCTGTGCAAAACCCTCTTTTACTTACGCGGCTCCGAAGGCTCCTGCGACGGCTTCTTGTCGCCGATTCTGCGCTCGGTGCCGTTGAGCAGCCGCTTGATGTTCTCCCTGTGTTTATAAATGACAATCACCGAAAACAGCGCTGCAAACAAAAAATCGAACAGCACCGGACGTCGCAGACACAGATCCACAATCAGGGTAATAAACGGATAGAGCATCGCGCCGGTGATCGACACCAGCGAAACGATTCGGGTGATGAACAGCACCGGCAAAAAGATAATCAGTAAAATCAGCAGCACCAGCGGGTTGACCACCAGGATGATTCCCAGCGAGGTCAGCACCCCTTTGCCGCCCTTGAATCCAAAAAAGACCGGGTACAGATGACCCAGCAGGGCAAAAAATCCGGCAAGGTAGCCCGCATCAAAAGCAGTAACGCCCATCAGCGAAAAAATCCATCTGCCGACCAGCACCGCCAAAACACCCTTAAAAAAATCACCCAGCAGGGTAAAGAATGCCGGCAGCTTGCCATAGGTCCGCAGGATATTGGTCATCCCTGCATTTTTGCTTCCGTATTTTCGAACATCATCATGTGCATAGATTCTGGAAACGATGACGGCAAAGCTGATGCTTCCCAACAGATAAGCCACCAAGCCTGCCAGCACGCACGCTGCAAGATTGAGCATGATTTGAGATTCCATTCTTCTCATCCTCCTCCAGTACATTGTATCAACTGTTTCACTATATTGCAAGCCCTTTTCCCTTTGTTTTGAGACTTTCCGATTCATCAGAGAAAAAAAAGAGCCCCAAATGAGGCTCTTTATGGGGAAAAAGAATCCATTTTGTCGAAAAATCTTTTTCCTTATTTGTGTGCTTTGTCACCTTTTTCGCGGACCAGCATCCGAATCGGGGTCCCTTCAAAGCCGAAGTTTTCTCGAATCTGATTTTCCAAATAGCGCTGATAGGAAAAATGGAACAGCTCTGCGCGGTTGACAAAGCAGGCAAAGGTCGGTGGTCGAGTGGTCACCTGGGTCATGTAGTAAATCTTCAGGCGCTTGCCCTTGTCAGACGGCGGCTGCACGCGGGCGGTCGCGTAGTTGAGCATATCGTTGAGCATACCGGTGGAGATGCGGCGTGCATTCTGCTCGTCCACCTTTTTAATCAGCTCGTACAAGTTGTTGACCCGCTGACCGGTCTTGGCAGAGATGAACAGCATCGGCGCATACGGCATAAAGCTGAAGTCGATGTCCAGCTGCTTTTTCATCTCCTGCATGGTCTTATCGGTCTTTTCCTCCAGCGCATCCCACTTGTTGATGGCGATGATGCACGCCTTGCCCTGCTCATGGGCATAGCCTGCAATCTTGGAATCCTGCTCGCTGAAGCCCTTGGTCGCGTCGATGACGATGACACAGACGTTCGAGCGGTCGACCGCCATATAGGCACGCAGAACACTGTACTTTTCAATCGACTCCTCCACCTTGCTCTTGCGGCGGATACCTGCCGTGTCGATGAACACAAAGCGTCCATGCTCATTTTCTACCACAGTATCGGTCGCATCACGGGTGGTGCCTGCGATGTCCGAAACAATAACCGCTTCCCTGCCTGCAATGCGGTTGACCAGCGAGGATTTGCCCGCATTCGGTCTGCCGACGATGGCAACGGTGATGCTGTTTTCATCGTATTCTTCCTCGGCGCTAAAGTCCAGATGCTCATAGACCGCATCCAGCAGGTCGCCGGTGCCATGTCCGTGCAGGGAGGACACCGCAATCGGCTCTCCCAGACCGAGGTTGTAAAATTCGTAAAATTCAGATGGTGGTTCGCCCACTCCGTCGCATTTGTTGACGCACAGTACAATCGGCTTGCCGCTCTTTTGCAGCATTGCAGCGACCTCCTGATCGGTGGCGGTGATGCCGGATTTCATATCCACCACCAGAATAATGACCTCTGCACTTTCAATCGCCATCTGTGCCTGACGGCGCATCTGCGAAATGATAATATCATCCGAATAAGGCTCGATACCGCCGGTATCGACCAGCATAATCTCATGGTTGCGCCATTCGCAGGCTGAATAGATTCGGTCGCGGGTCACTCCCGGGGTATCCTCCACGATGGAGAGCCGCTGCCCGATCAGTTTATTGAACAGGGTGGATTTTCCCACATTCGGGCGACCCACCACTGCAACGATTGGTCTGACTGCCATATCCTGACCTCACTTTCTAGTAGAATCGTTCTTTTTTCGTTCTCTTTTTTACCGGCTGCCCAGCATCCTTGCCAGCAGCTCAAAAGCATCGTTTTCCACCGGAAGCGCCGGCACGCCCAAAGTCTCCTGCACCTGTTCGAGGGTCAGGTCATCCAGGAAGCGGTCCTGCTCATGCCGCAGCATATTGGCAGGGATCAGCAGCTCGCTGCCCAAATCCAGCCCTTCCAGCTGCGCCAGCAGGTCCTGACCGGTGATCAGCCCTGCCACTGTGATGGTGGGTCCCCAAAAATCGTTGCGGATTTTTTTGACCTGCACCTGCACCTGTGGAAATGCCTGCTGCACCCGCTCAGCAAAGTCCTGCATCATCGGGTAAGCCAGCTGACCGGTGGCAATGGTGCAGCGGTGCGCGGCAGGGGATTGCTCGAGCTGCGCCTCCTTGAGCGCCTGGGCAAAATCGTGCTGCATCAGTGTCATCATGCCCACACCGTTTTCCAACTGGGCAAAGTCCTCATAAAATTCATACGGCGGAAAATCCTTTCCGGCAAGGATGTAAAACTCATCCGAGGCGTAAGCGGTGCGGGTGCCATACTCCTTGCAGAAATATTCTCCCCAGCGCTCCATCGTTTTAACAACCTCCACCGCCTCCTGTGGAAAAAAGCCACGCAGCGGCGTCAGCTTTTCCCGATAGCGGGTCAAGCCGACCGGAACCACCGCGATACTCTGCACGTTCGGTCCCAGTTTTGCCAGCTCGGAAAGGCTGTATTCCAGCTGCTCCCCATCGTTATAGCCGGGACACAGCACGATCTGGGTGTTGATTTTGATTCCGCCCTCGGTGAGCATCCGCACAAATTTGAGCGATTCCCCTGCAAACGGATTCTTCATCATCTGCACCCGCAGCGCAGGGTTCATCGTCTGGATGGAGATATTGATGGGACTGATATGCATTTTGATAATCCGCTGGATGTCACCCTCCTTGAGGTTGGTGAGGGTGGTGTAATTGCCAAACAGAAAGGACATTCGGGTATCGTCATCCTTAAAGTAAAGGCTCTTGCGCATCCCCGGCGGTGTCTGGTCGACAAAGCAGAAGATGCAGGCGTTTTTGCAGCCCATCTGACGGTCCATCAGATAGGTTTCAAACTCCAGTCCCAAATCGTCGTACTCGTCTTTTTCCACCACGACTGTGCGCAGCTTCTTTTCCTGATCACACAGCAGGATTTCCAGATGCTCGTCGGTCATATAAAACCGGTAATCGAGCACATCGGTGATTGCGTTTCCGTTGATGCTGATCAAGGTATCTCCCTTGTGTATCCTTGCCCGTCTTGCCGGACTGCCCGGTTCAACGCTGGTGATTCTGACTGCCATCCGCACCGCCTCCTGTCCGCTTGGTTTGCAGCATAAAAAAGAGGGCAGGAAGGGAAAGACCTTCCCCTCTGCCCTTCATGTTCAAAAACATCCAGTCCAAAAAAGACGCAATTAGTCTTTTTTGATGATCTCTCTGCCTTTGTAGTAGCCGCAGTTGCCGCATACTCTGTGTGGAGTCTTCAGCTCGCCGCACTGTGGGCAGACGGAAAATGCTGGTGTGTCGAGTTTCCAAACATTGGAACGTCTTTTATCTCTGCGTGCTCTGGATACTTTTCTCTTCGGTACTGCCATTTTTGCGCATCTCCTTAAAACATTATCATAAAATTATAAAACAAAAGCTTTTGGGACCCTGCCGGCGAAAACTTACTCCTCGTCGGACCACTTCAGGTCAGCAAACGGTCTGACCGTTCTGCCCTGTGGCTCCCATTCCGGCTGCTGACAACCGCACTGTTCGCGGTTCAGGTTGCAGCCACATACCGGACACAGACCCTTGCAGTCCTCCGAACACAACATCCTGATTGGTAGCTCAAGAAGTATGTCGTCCTGTGCAATCAAGTCCAGGTCCAAAATGCCGTCCTCGCAGACGATGTAATCATCGTCCTCCTGCTGGTTGAGCTTTCTGACCACAGTGTGGTCAAAGTCCTGACGGACCCTGCGCTCTACCGGGTCCAGGCAGCGGGCACAAGCTGTGGAAAGAAGGTAGCTGGCTGTGTAGTGTACCGTAACGATTCCCGCACGGTTCTGCACATAACCCTCAAGCTGTACCGGCTCCGCAAACGGACGGTCACCCCATTGCTCTATCTGGCTTAAGTCCATCTGATGCACAAACGGCACCCTCTGGTCGTCGCCTTCGAACACTCTTCTCAGGTCAAGCAGCATAGTAACTTCCTTTCCGGTATACATGGTATACTCTGCGGCAGCATCGCTTCGGGCCTGCCGCAGCACCGATTGATCCCGTCCGCTCCGCCAGAAGCAGACCTTTCCGGGACAGACTTATCCCTCCGAATCAATCCGTAACAGAAAATATTATAGTATCTTGTGCCTTTTTTGTCAACACTCAAAAGGCGTTTTTTCCCCTGATGACGGCACTTTTTTATACTTTCCCGCCTTTCCCACAACTTTGCTCTCTTCTGCCGGCGGGCAATTAGGGATTTTGTCGAAAGCTCTATGTCGCTTCATTTCCCAGCAGCAGCGGATACCACAGGACGGTGGTGGCAAACAGCACCAGCACCACTGCAAAAAAGTTGAAGCTGGTTCTGAAAACATACGGATGACGGATTGGGTTTTTCTGCTGGACCACCATTTTCTGAATGGTTTCTTTACCGTTTGGAGAAAGAGCCAGCGCTGCCCAGCAGCCGACCAGCGCCGCTGCCAGCAGCAGGAGCATCACACCCGCAGAAAGCACCTGCTGCGGATTGGGTCCGTGCAACAGCAGCGTCTGTGCCACCAAAAAACCCATGTGAAAGACACTGGTCATCACAAGACAGCCGGTCACTTGGTAGACAGCTGCGGCACACAAGCCCAGCAGCAGAGCACCCGGCCACTGCGGCAGCGGGGTCAACAGCATGGTGATAAGTCCGCTGCCGATGATTGCCGGCAAAATTCCATAGCGGCTCCACTCAAAAAAGAGGCAGCGGCGGAAGGCAAGCTCCATCACAAAGGCGGTCACCACCGCTACCAGCAGGTCCTGCCACAGGGTGTGTCCGGCACCCATCACAAAAAGGGTCCCCGGCAGCCGCTGTTCAAGCACCACCACCAGTCCCTGAGTTGCCGACAGAGCAAAGGCGCCCAGCGCTGCACCGGAAAGCAGCAGCAAGGCAAGCTGCCCGAGTTTTTTGCCGTTTATTTTGGTGGAAAAACCCTCCCCCATCATCGGCAGTTCATATTGTTTGACCCAAAAGATTCCCACGATTGCCGTCAGCGGAAGGGTCAGGATGTCCAGGATGGTCAGCACACACAGCACCGACATCAGATAATCGACCCGGTCCGCCTGCGCTGTTGTGGAAGGTCGTGTTTGATTTGGCAAGAAAATCTCCCTTTCTTTTTAACCTTTTGCAAAGACCTCCCTGCCGGTGCGGCAGAGAGGTCCTATGCTGAATATCACAATTCTCTTTTAGTCTCTGAAGTAGCTGACTGCTCCGGCAAACATCTTCTGGTCCTTGTCGCCGTCCACATTCAGGTACAGTCCGTTGGTGTAACGCTCGGAATGACCCATCTTACCAAAGACTCTGCCGTCCGGGGAGGTGATACCCTCGATGGCGTCGATCGAGCCGTTTGGATTGAAGCGGTAATCTTCGGTCGGGTTGCCTTCCAAATCGACATACTGGGTCGCAATCTGTCCGTTTTCTGCCAGCTGTTTGACCAGCTGCTCGCTGGCAACAAAGCGACCTTCGCCGTGGGAGATAGCGATGGTGTGGATGTCGCCCACGTTGGTGTGCATCAGCCATGGGGATTTGTTGGATGCAATTCTGGTGCGCACCAGACCCGACTGATGGCGGTCGATGACGTTGTAGGTCAGGGTCGGGCAGCTTGCATCGGTGGAGATGATCTCACCGTATGGCACCAGACCCAGTTTGACCAGCGCCTGGAAGCCGTTGCAGATACCGCACATCAGACCGTCGCGGTTCTTCAGCAGCTCCATCACTGCCTCGGTGATCTGTGGGTTGCGGAAGAAGGAAGCGATGAATTTTGCCGAGCCTTCCGGTTCGTCGCCGCCGGAGAAGCCGCCCGGGATGGCGATGATCTGGGAGTTTGCAATCTTTTCTCTAATCAGCTCTACCGATTCTTTGATCTGCTCGGAAGTTTTATTGCGGATAACAACGATATCCGCCTTGGCTCCTGCACGTTCAAACGCACGAGCGGTGTCATATTCGCAGTTGGTGCCCGGGAATACCGGAATCAGAACGCGCGGCTGTGCCAGCTTGATCGAGGAGGTCTTGCGCTCTACGCACTGATAGTTGTAGGTCGGAACGGTTCCCTGCGGAGCCTTGGTGATGCGCGGATAAACCGGCTCCAGGGTTGCTTCCCACTTCTGCTGGATCTCCTGCAGGTCCACTGTTTCTCCGTTGATCTGGAGAGTATATTCCTCGGTGGTGCAGCCAATCAGTTTGGCAAAGGTGTCCAGTTCCTCGGATGCCTCAAATACAAATGCGCCGTAAACCGGTTTGAAGAGGTGATGCAGGTTTTCCTGTGCCGCAAAGCCGATGCGGTTGCCGAACGACATCTTGCACAGCGCTTCGCCCAGACCCTTCATGCCCAGTGTGTAGACTGCCTTGACCTTGCCGGAGGCAATCAGGCTTTCCATGTGGTCAAATACCTTGCGGATATTTTCGTAAATCGGCATTCCGTTTTCGTCGTACTCAGGAGCCAGCAGGTATACCTTGTCGCCGGCAGCCTTAAACTCGTCGGTGACTACATTGTTCACCTTGGCAGTGGAAACCGCAAAGGAGATCAATGTCGGTGGAACGTGGATGTCCTCGAAGGAGCCGGACATCGAGTCCTTGCCGCCGATGGCAGCGCAGCCCAGCTCGAGCTGTGCCTTCAGACCGCCCAGCAGCGACTGGAATGGTTTACCCCATTTTTCCGGGTCGGTGCCAATCTTCTCAAAGTATTCCTGGAAGCTCAGCCAGCATCTGCTTCTGGAGCCGCCCGAAGCGATGATCTTGGCAATCGACTCGACAACTGCCAGCTGTGCGCCCTTGAACTGATCCTGGTCGGAGATGTATGGGTTAAAGCCCCAGGACATGATCGAGCAGGTGTTGGTCTCGCCGTGCAGCATCGGAATCTTGGCTACCATTGCCTGAGAAGGAGTCAGCTGGGTCTTGCCGCCGTATGGCATCACAACGGTGTTCGCACCGATGGTCGAGTCAAAACGGTCGGACAGACCACGCTGCGAGCAGACATTGAGGTCTGCCATGATGGTTTCAAATTTTTCTTTGACGCTCAGGTCCTTGTTTTTGCAGCAGTGTGCTTTCTGAGCAGGAGCCTTTGCGATGACCTTTGTATATTTTGCAGCGCCGTTGGAGCCGAGGAACTCGCGGGAGAGATCCACGATGCGTTTGCCTCTCCAGAACATCACCAGTCTTGGTTGCTCGGTCACCTTAGCCACAACGGTAGCCATCAGGTTTTCACGGTCGGCAGCATCCAGGAACTTCTGGGCATCTTCTTTTGCAACAACCACTGCCATTCTCTCCTGAGACTCACTGATGGCAAGTTCGGTGCCGTCCAGACCGTCGTACTTTTTCGGTACCAAATCCAAATCAATTTCCAGTCCGTCTGCCAGCTCGCCGATGGCAACCGAAACGCCGCCTGCACCAAAGTCGTTGCAGCGTTTGATCATGCGGGTAACGTCGCCGTTGCGGAACAGGCGCTGAATCTTTCTTTCTTCCGGTGGGTTGCCCTTCTGCACCTCTGCGCCGCAGCTGGACAACGACTCCACATTGTGGGACTTGGAGGAACCGGTTGCACCGCCGCAGCCGTCGCGTCCGGTTTTGCCGCCGAGCAGGATGATGACATCGCCTGCGGCAGGCTCTTCACGAACTACATTGCAGGCAGGTACTGCACCGACGACAGCGCCCACTTCCATTCTCTTTGCAACATAGCCCGGGTGATAAATCTCGTTGACCTGACCGGTCGCCAGACCGATCTGGTTGCCGTAGGAGCTGTATCCGGCTGCTGCGGTGGTCACAATCTTCTTCTGTGGCAGTTTGCCTTTGATGGTCTGCTCAAATGGGGTCAGCGGGTCGCCTGCACCGGTGACGCGCATTGCCTGATAGATGTAGGCTCTGCCGGACAGCGGGTCACGGATTGCACCGCCCAGACAGGTGGCAGCGCCGCCGAATGGCTCGATCTCGGTCGGATGGTTGTGGGTTTCGTTCTTAAACTGAAGCAGCCACTCCTCTTCCTTGCCGTCGATGTCCACCTTGATTTTGACCGAGCAGGCGTTGATCTCTTCCGATTCGTCCAGCGCACTGAGCAGACCCTTCTTTTTGAGTGCCTTTGCGCCGATGGTCGCCAGATCCATCAGGGTCATCGGTTTGTTTTTGCCTGCGTGCAGGGTCTTTCTCAGCTCGAGGTATTCATTGTAAGCGTCCTTGACGTAATCGCTCTCGATGTCCACCTGCTCGATGTTGGTGGAGAAGGTGGTGTGACGGCAATGGTCGGACCAATAGGTGTCGATCATGCGAATCTCGGTGATGGTAGGAGTGCGCTTTTCGGTTTCTTTAAAGTATTTCTGACAGAAGGTGATGTCGCCCAAATCCATCGCCAAACCGTACTGGTCGATGAATTCCTGCAAGCCCTGCTGGTCCAGCTCGCAGAAGCCTTCCAGGACCGCTACGTCAGCCGGCACGTCAAATGGGGTATGCAAAGTCTTTGGCAGCTCCATGGAAGCCTCCATCGACTCTACCGGGTTGATCAGATGCGCTTTGATGCGGGCAAGTTCCTCATCGGAAACGCCGCTGATTACATAGACCTTTGCAGAAGCAACGGTCGGACGCTCATGCTGGGTTGCCAGCTGGATACACTGGACTGCGGAGTCTGCGCGCTGGTCGAACTGACCCGGCAAAAACTGGACAGCAAACACCCGGTCCTCTGCCGCAAAGGAAGGAAGCTCATCATAAACATCGTCCACCTGCGGCTCGGAGAAGATGGTTCCCTTAGCAAGCTCAAAATCTTCTTTGGAAATATCTTCCACATCATAACGGTTCAGGATGCGCACACAGGATGCACTGTGGATACCCAGCGAGCTGCGGATATCCGAAAGAACGCCCTGCGCTTCCACAGCGAAGGGAGCCTTCTTTTCGACATATACTCTGTAAACTGACATACTTCACACTCCTAAAAATTGTACTGTACTCTCTTTATTTTATCTTGCATCTTCCTGCATCAGGAAGGGTTTGACTTCATTATACCATAATCCGCAGGCGGTTTGTATATCGACATTGTCCGAAAGAAAGCAAAATTTGACCGCAACTTTCGGCAAAAGCGTGTACCTTTCTCCGCTGCGGGAGAATTTTGGACTTAATAGCGGATTGAAAATTCCCGCTCCTGCGGCACTGTGTCATTGTCCGGGTACTGCACCGTCAGGTTCTCCACCTGAATCCACACCGTACCTTCCCGAATCCGCTGCAACAGCAGCTGCACCGCTTCCTCTTCTCCTTGCAGCAGCATCTGGACGGAGCCGTCCTCACAGTTGCATACCCAGCCGCCGATGCCGCGTTGGGTTGCCTCCCGCAGCACAAAGTAGCGAAAGCCTACTCCCTGCACTCTGCCGGACGCCTGCGCATAGCAGCTAATTCTCATTCTGCCTGCTCCTGCTCGGTCAGCAGCTGACCGATGCAGTAATCATCCTTCGCCCCGGTAATGCGCACCGAATGGATGCTGCCGCACAGCTCGCGGTCGCTTTGTACACAGACCGGTGTATAGTTTTTGGTGTAGCCATGCTGCATCCCATCGAGTTTCTCGGTTTCAAACAGCACGCTCTCCACCATACCCACCTGGCTTTGCAAAAAGCTCTTGCGGCTTTCCTCGGTCACCTGCGCCATCTGATGGCTGCGCTGCTCCTTCTGCTGACGGGTCAGTTGGTCGGGCATTTTGGCAGCGCGGGTGCCCGGTCGGATAGAATAGGCAAAAACGTGCACCTTGGCAAAGCCAATTTCGCGGGCAAAGTCGAGCGACTGCTCAAATTCTTCCTGCGTTTCGCCGGGGAAGCCGACCATCAGGTCGGTGGTGATGGAAGGATTATCGAACCGGCTGCGGATGCGCTGCACCAGATCGCGGTAAAAAGCAGTGTCGTAGTGGCGGTTCATCCGCTTGAGGGTGGCATCGCATCCGCTTTGCAGCGACAGATGGAACTGCGGGCAGAAGTTTGGCAGCCCTGCCAGGATGGAAAGATTTTGATCGGTGAGCATCAGCGGCTCCAGCGAGCCTAAGCGCACCCGCTCGATGCCCTCGGTGGTACACGCCATCGTCACCGCATCCACCAGATGGCAGCCGATGTCCTTGCCGTAGCTGGACAAGTCGATACCGACCAGAACCACCTCTTTGTAGCCTTTTGCGCTCAAATCGTACAGCTCCAGTTTGAGGTCCTCCAAAGATTTTGAGCGGTTAAAACCTCTGGCATACGGGATGATGCAGTAGGAGCAGTAATGCTCGCAGCCGTCCTGAATCTTGACAAATGCCCGGGTGCGCTCCAAAAAGCTGTCGGCGTGCATCGCCTCAAATCGCTCCTCCTTTGTGTGCGGGGTGATTTCTACAATGCGCTTGCCTTCCTTTAAGAAGCGGTTGACATATTCCAGCACCTTTTTCTTTTCCCCTGCGCCCACCAGAATGTCCACCTCTTCGAGCTTTGCAGCTTCCTCCGGGAACGCCTGCGGGAAGCAGCCGGTCAGCGCGATGACGGCACCGGGACTGGTGCGCTTCATCCGATGGATGATCTGCCGTGTCTTTTTGTCACCGGATGCTGTGACCGTGCAGGAGTTGATGACATAAACATCCGCTGCATCACTGCTGTCCACAATGTCGTATCCATAAGCAGAAAACTGCTGAATCAGAATCTGTGTTTCATACTGGTTCACCTTGCAGCCCAAGGTGTAAAACGCTGCTCGCATAATACCTCTTTTCTCCGGCGGTGGCTCCGGCGTCTCGACTGAAATCCACCTTTTCTTCTCCCTGTGGGGAATTTATTGTGCAAATCCCGCATTTTTTGCAAAGAATCTTTGCACCGATGGCTATTGAAAATGTTATACAAATAAATTATAATGAATTTAAGCAATAAATACAACCGCCTTTCGACAAATTCTTGCAGCGAAATTCGGTTCCATTCTGAAAATAGAAGGAGCGTTTATATGAAACGGGAAATGATTATGCTCAAAACCATCAATGATGTCAAAGCTTTTGTCAATTCGGTCGTCAAATGCGATTTTGATGTTGACCTCACCTCCGGCAGATATACCGTCGATGCCAAGTCCATCATGGGCATCTTTAGCCTGGACCTTTCCAAGCCTCTTACCATGGAGGTTCATTCGGACGATTGCGCAGACTTTTTGAACGAAATCAAACCTTTTCTTCAGCGCTAAAGGCAGCGCAGTGTCAATGTGAGGGAGGATACGGATGGCTGAATATTGGGATATTTTTGATATGGACCGCCGCAGCACAGGCAGACAGCATCTGCGCGGCACACCGATGGCGGATGGTGACTACCACCTGGTGGTCAACATCTGGGTCGTCAACAGCGCCGGACAGGTCCTGCTGACCCAGCGCCATCCCGACATTCCCTTTGGGCTGAAATGGGCTTGCACCGGCGGGTCGGCAATCACCGGTGAAGATACCCTGACTGCTGCCCTGCGGGAGACCCGGGAAGAAATCGGTCTGGAAGTTTTGCCGCAGCAGATGGTTCCGGTGGCACAGGAGCGCCGTCTGCACAGCTTTCTGGACACCTTTGTGGTGTGCATGGATGTCAAGGACAGCCAGATTGTGATGCAGCCGGAGGAGGTCGTCGATTTTTGCTGGGTGGATGAAGCGCAGTACCGCAAAATGGAGCAGGATGGACTGCTGCACCCTGCTCTCAAAAACTTTTTTACCACCTATCGTGACAAGCTCCCGCGCACCTCTCTTAAAAAGTAAGGTTTATGTCAAAAACGACCGGATTTCCAAAAAGAAATCCGGTCGTTTTTATCTTCGGTTTCTGCAAAAGCATTACACCAGACGTTTGATTTTTTCTTCCAGTGTACCCGGCAGCAGGTCCATCATCGGCAGCTGCGGCAGCACATAGCAGCCCGGTGCCTGCACAACACTTGCTCTTGCACAGGCAACCATCACCTGAGAGGTCAGGGCAGGGTTGTTGATTTTCATATTGAATTCAAACAACTGATTGTGGGTCGTACCCGAAACACCCTTGCGCACCAGATTGACTCCGTGACCTTTATCCATCAGCGCATCTACCGACGGAACCGCAAAGATATGGGTTTCATCGTGTTTAAAGTAGTCATCCTCCAGAATCGAAGCCTTCACCTGCTCAAAGTCGTATCCATCCTCCAGCTCGATGTAGACATTTCTTCTGTGGATACCGGTTCCCAGCGGAATGGTCATCGACAGGGCGTTCTTGACACCCGGTTTTCCCTTTGCCGCTACCGAATGACCCATGCTCATGCCGGGTCCAAAGTTGGTATCGGTGATGCCCTTTGGCGCACAAGCTTCCAGAAGAGCACGAACCACCGAGTCAGAACCCGGGTCCCAGCCGGCAGAGATGACCGAAACAGCGCCGGAGGCTTTTGCTGCCTTGTCCAGCTCGCAGTGCAGCTGCCAAATCTGTGTGTGGATGTCAAAGCTGTCCACGGTATTGATGCCCTTTGCCAGATATTCCTTGGCATTTTCTTCTACTGAACGGGTCGGCAGACACAGCAGAGCAACCTGTGGCTTTGCCGGAAGTTTTTCCACAGAATCCACTACACAGATTCCTTCCAATTCCTTTGGTTGCTGTGCCTGTGCGCTGTGACGAATCACACCGACCAGCTCCATATCCTCCGCAGCTTGAACAGCCTGAAGGGCATACTGTCCGATGTTCCCATATCCAACAATCGCTACCTTGATTTTTTCCATATAAGACCATCCCTCCTGTTTTTTATTACACAAGGTCAAAACGACCGATTTCATTTTAACCTTTTACCATACTATCATGCACCTTTGTGTGCGTCAAGAGTAATTTGCAGGATTTATTCGCTAAAGCTGCAAATTTTTGCAAAACAAAACCGCCCAAACCATTCGTTTGTTCGGGCGGTTGTTTTTTGCATCAAGCAATTATTTTACAATGTACTCGTTTACAGATACCGGCAGGTCAGAAGCATCGCAGGAAACGGTGAAGACAATCTGCGCCTCGGTGTTCAGTTTTGCCAGGCACTGTACCATGTAAGCAAAGCCTTCATAGTCTTTTTCTACATCGCCAATCTTGCCGATTTTGAAGGTGCCGTCGATGAACAGGTGGGTGATGTCATAGTTGCCTGCCAGGAAGCCTGCCAGGAAACCGTACAGACAAGCAAAGCCCTGAATATCATACTCTTCGCTGTTGACCAGACGAACGGTGTTTGGCAGTTCGCGAACCAGCTTTTCGCCTTTTTCTACACAGACTACATTGCCCTTGGATTCTTCAGCAGCTTTTTTTGCCATCTCGATGAGGGTCTTGGTTTTGCCGGTGCCTTTGGTGCCTACGATCAGTTTAATCATTTGAAATTCCTCCCTGGTTCTTTTGATTGGAATATTGCTATTCTTATTTTAACTGCGCTTCCAGCGCCTGTTTTTGGTCCTCATACCCCGGTTTGCCCAGCAAAGCAAACATATTTTTCTTGTAGCTTTCTACACCGGGCTGATTGAACGGGTTGACGGCCAGCAGATAACCGGAAAGTGCGCAAGCTTTTTCAAAGAAGTAGATTAAGTATCCCAGCTCTTCCTCGTTGATGCAAGGAAGCTGCAATACCATGTTCGGTACTCCGCCCTGGGTATGTGCAAGGATGGTTCCCTGCATTGCCTTGCGGTTTACCACCGACATATTCTGCTCGGACAGGAAGTTGAGTCCGTCAAAGTTTGCCGGATCTGCCTCGATATAAAGGTCTTTCTGCGGCTGACCGATATCCACAACGGTTTCAAACAGGATTCTCGAACCCTCCTGGATGAACTGTCCCATCGAATGGAGGTCGGTAGAGAACACTGCCGACGAAGGATAGATTCCCTTGTTGTCCTTTCCTTCGCTCTCACCAAAGAGCTGTTTGTACCATTCGGACATCATTGTAAACGCCGGTTCATAAGAAACCAGAATTTCGATTGCCTTGCCCTTGCGGTACAAAATGTTTCGCAATGCGGCATAACGATAGCAGTCGTTCTTTTCTAAATCACAGACGCTCAGCGCCTCGCGGGCATGTGCTGCTCCCTGCATCAGCTTTTCGATGTCCGAGCCGGATACTGCAATCGGCAGCAGTCCCACCGCTGTCAGCACCGAATATCTTCCGCCGACATCGTCCGGGATCACAAAGGTTTCATAGCCTTCCTGGTCTGCCAGCTGCTTGAGGGTTCCTTTTGCCTTGTCGGTCGTACAGAAGATTCTGTCCTTTGCGCCCTCTCTGCCATATTTTTCGATGGCAAGGGAACGGAAGATGCGGAACGCCAGCGCCGGTTCGGTGGTGGTACCGGATTTGGAAATAACGTTGATGGAAAAATCTTTATCCTCACACAGCTTTAAAATCTGGTTGAGGTAGGAAGGACTGATGCTGTTTCCCACAAAGTAAATCTTCGGTGCATCCTGTACCAGGTCGTTGTACAGCTGAGAGTGCAACAGCTCGATTGCGGCTCTTGCTCCCAGATAGCTGCCGCCGATACCGATGACAATCAGGATTTGGGAATGGCTGCGTATCTTTTGCGCTGCCTTTTGAATCCTTGCAAACTCCTCCCTGTCATAATCGACCGGCAGGTCCAGCCAGCCAAGAAAATCATTTCCAGGACCCGAGCGCTCATGAATGGTGTGATGAGCCGCCTGCACCTGTGGAAAAATTGCTTCCAGCTCGCCTTGTTTGACAAATGGTTCCAGGTATTTTGCGTTGAGTGTTACAGCCATAGCTGATCCTTCCTTTCAGTTTTCCAACTGCCTTCTATTCTCTGGTGATATAGTTATTTTACATTATTTCTCTGCATTTTGCAAGGCTGTTTTTGTAAAAACCTACCTTTTTTCTCTCAACAAATGCTTTTCGCATGAAATTTGCAAAAAGGGTTTCCATCAATCGCTCCTTTTTTACTCCACCTGCTCCTGTACAGACTGACCGTTCATCCCGATGAGTCCCTTTGCCAACAGCCACAGGCTTTTTGCATAGGTCAGCTTCTGCACCTCCTGTCCGGCAGTCATCGGCTGTTGGGCGATGATGCTGCCGTTCTGCACAAGCTGAATCCAGCCGATTGCCTGCCCTTTTGCCACCGGTGCCTGCAACTGCTCGCTAAGCTCCAGCTTTATTTCGATGCCGTCCACCTCGTTTTTTCTGACCACCGCCTGTGGCAGCGCCTCGACCTGTGGCTCCACCTGCGTCTGCATTCCCTGCTTGACCGCTACCGGATGCAGCCGGTCCTGCGGCAGCTGCGGCTGGTATAGGGTAAAGCCCGCAAATCCGTAGTCCAGCAGCTGCCTGGATTCCTCAAAACGCGCATCGCTGCTTTTGCATCCCATGATGACCGAAATAAGCGACAGGCCATCTCGGGTGGCAGTCGCGCATAAGCAATGACCGGCAGCATCGGTCGTGCCGGTCTTTAAGCCGGTGGCTCCATCGTAAAAGCGAATCAGGCGGTTGGTGTTGACCAGCTGGGTCTCTCCGCCGCGCAAGCTGTCCATCCAGATGGTTGAAAAACGGGTGAGCTGCTCGCCGTATCCGGTCATCAGCTCCCTTGCCAGCACGGCAACATCCTGCGCACAGGTGTAGTGACCTTCCTCATCAAAGCCGGTGCAGTTGACAAAGTGGGTGTTTTGCAGACCCAGCTGCTGCGCCTTCTCGTTCATCAGCCGGACAAACTCCTCCTCGCTTGCGGCAATGGCTTCGGCAAACACCACCGCCGCATCGTTGGCGCTTGCCACCACCAGCGCCTTTAATAGCTCCTCCACCGTCATCCGTTCGCCCTCTTTGAGCCAAATCTCCGACCCGCCCATCGTCTTGGCGTATGCCGAGCAGGTCAGCTCCTGCTCCATAGTCAGCTTGCCCGATTGCAGCTGCTGGAAAATCAGCAGAAGGTCCATCAGCTTGGTCAGCGACGCCGGTGCCACCCGCTGTGTTTCGTTCTGGGAAAACAGCACCTTACCGGTCCGCTGCTCCATCAAAAGTGCCGAACGCGCCGTAAAGCTCATTGCCACCTGCTTTTTTTCCTCCTGCGCAGCCGCACCCAACGCACCGGCTGCTGCCATCCAAACTGCCAGCAGCACAGCCAGCAGCTGCTGCATCCCCGAGCCCTTTTTCATGTCGTTTCCCTCCTGCAAGCGTTTTAGCTCATTATACGCACCGTTTTACCAAATTATGTTTCTGCTCCTTGCCGCTTCCCCGGCTTTCGCAGATAAAAAAGGACCGCTCTACGAGATAGAGCGGTCCTTTTGGGGGTAACTTATTTTTTTGTATATTTTCCGAGCTTTTCAAAGACGGTCTTATCCTCGGTGGAAACTTTAAATTCACTCTTAGCGGCAAATTCCTGCTCGGCTTTGGCACCTTTTGGAATATTGGTCAAAGTACCTGCACCGCCGACGCAGCCGCCCGGACAAGCCATACCCTCCAGCAGGTAACCGTCGCGTTTACCCAGCTTTGCAAGGGTCAGCATCTTTTTACACTCCACCAGACCTTCCGCGTGGTCGGTCTTGATTTCACCCAGCTCAGGCGCCATCTCTCGGATACAGTCGGTAACAGCCTTTGCTACGCCGCCTGCCACACCGTAGCCTCTGCCCGAAGCGGTCGCACCGTGGTTGAAGCCGGTGTCGTCCTGCAAATCGGAAAATTCGATGTTGTTCGCCTGGAAGATACCCATCAGCTCTTCAAAGGTGATGACGAAATCGACATCGCTGCGGATGTCCTCGCGCATTGCCTCCAGCTTTTTGGAAGCGCATGGACCGATAAAGACCACGCGGGCGTTCGGGTGCTTTTCCTTGATGATACGCGCAGTGGCTACCATCGGGGTCATCGAGTCGGAAATGCAGTGGGCAATCTGCGGGAACTGCTGCTTTGCCATCATAATCCAGGACGGGCAGCAGGAGGTTGCCAAAAACGGCAGCTTGCCGGTCGGCACATTCTTGATGTACTCCTCGGCTTCCTCCACCGCGCCGATGTCCGCACCGCGGGCGACCTCATAGATGTGGGCAAAACCAATTTTGCGCAGAGCAGCGCGCACCTTTTCCGGCGACGCCAACGGACCAAACTGACCGACGAACGCCGGAGCCACCTCTGCGATGACCTGGTCACCGCGCTTGATTGCCTGAATCAGCTGGAAAATCTGGGACTTGTCCGCAATCGCACTGAACGGACAGCTGACCAGACACTGTCCGCAGGAAACGCACTTGTCGTAGTTGATCTTTGCTCTTCCGTACTCATCGCTTTCGATGGCATCCACTCCGCAAGCCGCTGCGCAAGGACGTTCGCTCTTGACAATGGCGGAATATGGGCAAGCCTGTGCGCATCGTCCACACTTGACGCATTTGCTCTTGTCGATGTAGGATCTGCCGTTCACGATAGAAACTGCCTTGACCGGACAAACGGCTGTACATGGATGTGCGATACAGCTTCTGCATAGGTCGGTGACGGTGTAGCTGGTTTCCTCACAGGCGTTGCACGCAAAGGAGATCACGTTGATCAGCGGCGGTTCATAGAACATATCCGCAATGGCGCTGTCATTGATTCCCTGTGATACCGGTGCGTGCTGGTCCACCGGACGCAGTGGAAGACCGACCGCAAGACGAAGCCGCTCGCCTACAATCGCTCTTTCCTTGAAGACACTGTCACGATAATTCGCTTTTTCGCCCGGGATGATGGTGTAGGGCAGCTCCTCGATGCGGGAGTAGTCCCCATCCTCATAAGCAAGACGGGCAATCTCGGTAAAGACCTGCCTCCTGATCTTGGTTACCGGCGTAGTAATCCCTCTCATTGTTATTACCCCCTGTTGTTCATTAAAACCTGTGTGCAGACAGGCGGGTCATTTTTACTGTTCCCCGTTCTGCACACGCTCGACGATATAGGCCATGACCGATTCTGCATCCGCTTTTCTGAACACCTTGTCATCGACCGCAATCACCGGAGCATCCTCCTGATGCGGCAGTCCGCCGAGGCATTTATCGGTTGCAATTTCCAACACTTCATGTTCTTCTGCTGTGTATCCTTCCTCCATCTGCTCGCGCAGGTCGCGCAGACTTTCCACCGACTCCATGATTTCCACCGAGCCGTTCATCACACACGCTGTACAAACACAAACTTTTACCTGGATTTTTTTCATAGCCTCATCTCCTGTTTTACATTGTTACTCGATTAACAATATTTCCTAGTATAGCCGCACCCTTGCGCCGTGTCAAGTCGCCCGAGAGCGCTACCGTGCCTTTTATTATACCATAGGCGCAAAATGAAAATCAAATTCAATCCTGCCCAAAAATTTTTTCATTTATTTTATCTCCGGTCACAAGAAGATTTTTGTCGTAAATGGTAAAATCCTCGATGAAAGCTGTTCAAAATTGCCGAAAGTCGCCCGATTTTGCAGAAAATAAAATTTGCACTTGCGGCTAAAATGAATTGACAGAAGGTTTTTCGTACTATATAATGGGGTAGTGGCATTTTTACAGCAACGGAGAAAGATTATGTCCAAACAATCCTGCAAACCTTCTGACGAACAACTGGTTTTGTCTGCCCGAAGCGGTGACACCGATTCACTGGCACAGCTGATCGTTCGTTTTTTGCCGGACATCCAAGCAAAAGCCGGCTGCTACAAACTGGCAGGTTTGGAACCGGAGGACCTGGTACAGGAAGGCTTGATTGGTCTGCTGCGAGCCGTCAAAAGCTATGACAGCACCCGCAAAGCTTCCTTTGCAACCTTTGCTTCCCGCTGCATCCTGTTTCGGATGCTGGGAACCATCCGTCTTTTTCTGGAGCAAAAACATCTGCCGCTGAATAATTATCTGCCGCTCGATTCCGCACAGGCACTTGCCGAGCTGTCCGACCGCAACGGCGACCCACTGGAAGCCTACCTCAAGCAGGAGGAGGAACAGCTGCGCCGGCAGAAAATCAAGACCCTTTTGTCTGGATTAGAACAGGAAACCTTAACATTGTACCTCAACGGTCTTTCTTATGAAGAGATGGCACAGCAGCTGGGCTGTTCCACAAAGGCTGTCGACAATGCCCTGCAACGAGTTAGACGAAAGCTTCGGGGCAGCACCCGATAATCAAGTTGGTAGTCGCAGAAACGCTGCGATTATAAATATGCCCTTGACTCACAGCAGAGCGATACGACTTCATTGCGAATCATCTCCAGTGTTCCGGTCCATGGGCGAATATATAAAGCGAGGTAAAAAAGCTATGTACGAAGACAAAACATTAGTATGCAAAGAATGTGGAGCTGAATTCGTTTTCACTGCTGGTGAGCAGGAATTCTACGCTGAAAAAGGTTTCCAGAACGAGCCTCAGAGATGCAAAAACTGCAGAGACGCTCGCAAAGCTGGCAAAAAAGCTGAGAGAGAAATGTTCACTGCTGTTTGCGCAGGCTGCGGCAAAGAAGCTAAAGTTCCTTTCAGACCAAGAGAAGACCGCCCAGTATACTGCAGCGAGTGCTTTGCTAAAATGAAAGAAGAAAGATAAGTTTCTTTTCTCAAAAGAAAATGAAAGAGCGGATGCGTTTGCATCCGCTCTTTTTTTATCCTACCCTTTTACTTACATCCGAGCTGTTCACCCAGCTCCTCCTCCAACTGTGCCTTGAGTCCCTGCACCAGACGCAGCTCCTCCTGCATCTCCTGCAAACGGCAGGCGCACTGACGCTCGGTGGAATCCAGCCGCGCCTGATACTGCCTTCTGCTGTCGTTTTCCGGCTGTGTGGTCAGCATCTGCTGCTCCAGCTTTGCCTTTTCATACATCTTTTCTACGGCATGAATCTGCACCAGCAGGCTGGGAATCTTTTTAAGGTATTCATTATAGATTTCGATTTTACACCATTTTTCTGCCTTGTTCTGCTCCATCTGACAAATCCTCCTTTTTTCATCCTGCTGTGTTTTCAACAGGGCGCTGTCGATTTGGTTTAAAGCTATTTTAGCAAACCGCTTCAGCGGTTCGCTCTCCCAAATAAATTCCTCTGCGCTTTGGTAGCAAAGCTGCGCCTGCTTGAGCATCGGGAGAAACTCTGCCAGCGAGTCTTCCTGCATTGCCCAGCACACACCCTCACACTTGGAAAGCACCAATCCCTGCCGGCAGGCTGCCAGCACCCTGCATAGGTTCAAAGTCAGGTAGAGCGGCTGGTCCAGTATCTGCATGGGCGCATCCTGCACGTCCCGACAGATGCTGTCCAGATAGTTTTCCCGCGGCACCTGCCCAAACACCGCTGCAATCGGTTTTCCGCACAGGCAGATGCCCGCCTGACGGATGACAGTGAAGTGTGCTGCCAGGTCATAGTCCACCCCGTTCATGCGGCGGCACCATCCGTCCAAATCTTCGGTAAACTGCTTTTGATAGCTCTGCGAGTAATGCAGCAGGTAGGGTGTGGGGTAACAAAATGGTCTGCAAACTGTTTGTTCCACCACGCTCATCTCAAAGCCCTTGCCGGGTGCATCCGGCTCTCGGCTCAGACACAGCAGCAGGGCAATCATCTCCCTCTTTTGCTGCTGTGAAGGCGCACCTGACACGACCACGATAAAATCCAGATCGCTTGCATCGCAGGCACAGCCAAAGGCAGCCGAGCCGTGCAGATAAATCCCTGTCAGCTGTTCGCCCAAAATCTCGCTGTAGCGTCGGCAGATTCTTTCCATCCACTTTTTCCCCTGCATCGGATGTCCTCCCATATTGCAAAAAAGGAGAAGCCGGTATCCCCGCTTCTCCTTTTGATCTTCTGTTTGGTTTTGCCGATCAATCCTGACGGGAACGGCGGTTTGCCGAGCCACGTTTGACCTCTCCGCGGTACTTTTTCAAATCAGACATCTTGTCATCGCTGGTCTGTTTAAATTTGTTGAGCATATCCTCAAAAGATGCGCTCTCATTTTTGCGCGGATTCCACTCATAGCTGCTGACCTGCTGTGGATTGAAGGGACGTCTGTTGCTGTTGTCATAACGTCTGTTTCCAAAGTTTTTGGAACCACCCTTGCCTCCCGCATTGTGCTGCTCGGGGCGCGGTTCTCTTGGCATCGCCTTTTTGATGGAGAGACTGATCTTTCCTTCTTCTGTGATATTGATAACTTTGACCTTGACCGTCTGGTCCTTCTTTAAATACTGGGAAATGTCCTCCACATAATCGGTAGACACCTCAGAAATGTGGACCATGCCGGTCTTGCCCGGTTCAAGTTCTACAAAGGCGCCAAATTTGGTGATGCCGGTAACTTTTCCTTCCAGTACGTCTCCAATCGCTAACTGCATAATTTCTACAACGTCCTCCTAAATCTTATAAAATGTAAGCTCAGCTGGCCTGGCTGTCAATATAAATATGTTCGTCCGGGTAACCATACCCGTACTGTTCAAACGCGATTCTACCGATGACCTCGCCCTGATCGTTCTTTCCCTGCTCCAACTGATTTTCCAGTTCCTCGTTGATCTTCTGCTGCTGTTCGATACTTTTTTCCAGCTGCTCGAGCTCGTACTGCTTGGCAGAAACTTCCATCTGGGTGCTCACAATCTTAAAAGAGCAGACCGCTATAAACACAGCCATCGACGCGACCAGCAGACGGTTTTTACTCAGCGGTTTCTTTTTCGATGCCATCGCAATCTCCTCTTTTCTGATTTACTCTTTTGAATCGACCAATTAAATTATACAACATCAGCCGCTTGCGTTTCAAGGTATATTTCCCCTTTTGTATAACTTTTTTTAAAATTTTTTCCAGCACCTTCGACAAAGCTGCCGAAATCCTTCTCATCAGACGATACAAACAGTACAGCGGAAAGAGCAGCACCCGCAGAATCCCTGCCACAACCCTTTGCACAATGCCCAACAAACGGCTGCCTGCCTCCACCAGCACCGCACCTGCGCTCAGGTGCCAGCAGACCCAGCCCAGCAGCTCACCCACCAGGATATACCCACGCAGTTGTCCGCGGTTATCCTTTAAAACAAAGGCAAAGTGCAGCAAAGCACACAGCAGGAAATACAGAATGTCCTCCAGCGAAACAGCAGCTGCGCGGTGCGCGGTCCTGCGGCGCAGCACCCGCAGCAGGTCGTACAGAAAAGACATCCCTGCTCCCACCGCCAACGAAAGCAGAAACAGCCGGGTTTCCTTTGCGATGGTGATACCGGTCATCATCTATCGGAAGATCCTCGCAAAAAATCCGCCTTTCACCGCAGGCTGGTCGGCGTAGGTCAGCGCATCGACCTGTCCCTGCAGCTCCAGCTCTCCTGCCTGCAGGTCGATGCGCTCGATGTGCAGCTGATTTCCGCGGACGGTCAGCTCGCCGAGACCGGTGTAGATTACCACCGTCTGATCATCAAAGCTGTCGATGTCCTCCACACCGGTCACCGTCAGTGAGCCGCGCTCCTCCAAAATCAGATTGTGTGCGCCCATGCTCTTTTTTTCCTCGTTATTCATAAAACCCGCCCTTCCTGTTATTTTGGTTCACCCTATCTGTATGAAGGGCCGTCCCATGTTAGAACAGAAAAGACGGGTTCCTTTTAATATCCCAGCAACAGGTACAGCATCAGTCCTGCCGCGCCTGCGCCGCTCATGACCCAGATGGGATTGAGCTTCCATTTGCGCAGAACAAACAGAGCTGCCAGAAACAGCACCGCTGCAATCCAGTCCAAGTCAGCCGGGTTCAGCGAAACCGGTCCGGCATTCCACAGGGCAGTGACCAAAATGGAGATACCTGCCGAGGCAATCATTGCCACCACCGCCGGGCGCAGTCCGCCCAGCACACCCTGTACCACCGACAGATTGCGATAGCGAAAATAAACCCACGCCAGCGTCAGGACGATGACACAGGAAGGGAAGACACAGCCGAGGGTCGCAATGATAGCGCCGGGCAGTCCTGCAATCTGGATGCCGACAAAGGTTGCCGAATTGATGGCAATCGGTCCCGGCGTCATCTGCGAGATGGTGATGATGTCGATAAACTCCTGCATGGTCATCCATCCGTGCAGATCGACCACCTGATGCTGAATCAGCGGCATGGCAGCATATCCGCCGCCGACGCTGAACAGTCCAATCTGGAAAAAGCTCCAGAACAACTCCAAAAGTACGGTCATGCTTATGCACCCGCCTTTCCGTTGCGCTCGTCGTGCAGGGTGGCAAACAAACCAATCAGCGCACAGACAATGATGATGAGCATGACATTGACATGAAAGAAGCAGGCAGCCGCAAAAGAACCGAGCATAATCAAAATCGGCAGCCACCGTTTTTGCTTTAGAACATCTCCGCCCATGCTGATGACCACGTCTGCAATGACTGCCGCTACACCTGCCTGCATCCCGCGCAGCACCAGCTTGACAATCAGACTGCTTTGAAAAGCGGTGTAGGCAAGGGAAATCAGCGATAGGATGATCAGCGGCGGCAGCACCGTGCCCAGCGTGCTGACCATCGCACCGGCAAATCCTGCCAGACGATAACCAATCAGGATGGAGGCGTTGACTGCAATCGGTCCCGGCGCTGACTGCGCAATCGCGGTCAGGTCGAGCATCTCGGTTTCCTCAATCCAATGGAATTGCTCTACAAATTTTTTGCGCATCAGCGGAATGATGACATATCCTCCGCCAAAGGTAAACGCACTCAGATAAAAGGTGGAAGTAAACAGCTTCCGATAAAAGGCAAAATCCTTTTTCATATCAAATCCCTCCGTCTTTTCTGACCCAATCACACAATCACCGCTGTTTCCAGCTCGGTCGCTCCACAGTAGGTTTGCAGTGCCTCACACATCTGCCCGAGCATCGGTTGCAGCGATTGCGCGCCGCCAAACCCAAAGACGCACATCAGCAGCCGCGTGGTCTGTGGGGTAATCATCGCACGGGTGCTGTCGCTGTTTGGATTTCCAAAAAATCCCTGCCGGTCGCTGAGCACCGGCAAAAACTCGATGTTGACCGCCTCCTTGCCGATGCCGTGGTAATGCACCCCTTCCCCTGCCGGCTTCCAGACGATGTCGCCCTCCAGCTTTTCCAAATCATAGCTGCCCAAAGAATAGCCGGTATCCAGTGAAATCAGATTGTTGACCTCGACGACATTGTTGATCTGATACAAGCCCTTTCCCTGAAGCACCCTGCGGTTGAGCGCCTCAGCAGAATTGCGGTAGCGCTTGACATCCTTGCCCAGTGCCGTACAGCAGGCACGTGTCTGTGCAATATGCTCCCTTGTTTTAATCTGTTCGATGCTCATGCTGTCCATCAGGCGTCGGCAGACGACGTCGATGGCTTCGAGCAGCTGCCGGGAGCTGGGCTGCACAACCACCCTGCACTGAACACATCCTAAAGCTGCCTGCTGCCAAACCTCCTTGAGCTGTGGATCGATGGTAATATTGACCAAAATTCATTCCTCCTCTATTCTCCAACACCATTTTCTGTTTCAGTTATACCCCTTTTCCCCGTACAAAGTCAAGTGCCGAATTCGTTTGGTTTCGAGCATTTTTTTCGCGCAGCGGTTGAGGAAGCGGAAAAGCTGTGGTAAACTGTAAAGTAAGGGTACTTTTGTTCCCACTGACCTTTTAACAAAATTGGAAAGGATGTTGCACCATGATTTCCCCTGCAAAAAAAGAATTTATCGAATTTATGATGAGCGCGGACGTTCTGCGTTTTGGCGAATTTAAAACCAAGAGCGGACGTCTTTCCCCATATTTTGTCAACACCGGCAACTATAAGACCGGTGCACAGATTTCCACCCTGGGCAAATTCTACGCTCAGTGCATCATGGAAAACTGCAAGGATAACTTTGACGCCATGTTCGGTCCTGCCTACAAGGGCATTCCGCTGGCTACCTCGGCAGCCGGTGCGCTGGCACGCGACTACGGCGTAGATAAGCCATACTTCTTCAACCGCAAAGAGGTCAAGGACCACGGCGAAGGCGGCAGCCTGGTCGGCTACCAGCCAAAGGACGGTGACCGCATCATCATCATCGAGGATGTTATCACCGCTGGTACTGCTGTCCGCGAAACTGTTCCGATCCTGCAAAGCGCAGCCAAAGTGACCATCCCGGATATGTTCATTTCGGTCAACCGCTGCGAGGTTGGACAGAACGCAGGCAAGACCGCTGTCATGGAGGTCAAGGAGGAGTTTGGCATCAACGTTCATGCCATCATCACCGTTGCCGACATCTATGAGTACCTCAAAGAAAAGCCGGAGTACGCCTCCGTGCTGGTCAACATGGAAAAATATATGGAGCAGTACTGCATCCTGTAAACCCTTTGTACACCACAAAAGCAGCGGCAGCGCGGGTATCCGCG
>OIWQ01000203.1_pt1 | contig 75989 bp, 70 predicted proteins | sample 1587571 | NCBI WGS metagenome assembly OIWQ01 (sample SAMEA3888910, study PRJEB22519) | human gut metagenome | biome: human gut; feature: human-associated habitat; material: faeces | place: Denmark | collected 2010
CAGAATGCAAATATAGCATAATTTTCTTGGATTTCATCTTTTATTTAGGGATAAGTTCTTAATCGACGGCGGCGCGAATCTGGAAAACAGCGCGACTAACACTTACACGGTCTATTGGAATTACCACATCCGCTATGTTCACGGCGGTGGAATGTCAATGTATGTGACGGAGAGCGACGGGGATACCGCTCCGCGATCGATGGTGACCAATGTCCTGTTTCTGGATGGACACGTCGAATCCAAAAGTCTCGGTGAACTGTACGGAGATCGCAGCCGTTATTTCGGAAGATACAAATAGGGAGAAGCATGCATGAAACGATGGATGGGATTTGTGATCGGCGGCCTGGTGTTCGTCGCCGTGGCCGCATCGGCATTTTCACCGGACTGGGGTACCTGCCGTCTGGAACGGCAGGAAAAGAACGGTTCCCTTGTGGTTCGCAAGGGAACACGGCTGGCCGGCGTGTTTTCGGTGAAGCCGTTCGAGGCGGTGAATTCTCTGCAGGTGTCGACGGAGCCGGGCTTGCTGGTGGTGGATACTGCCGGACTGCGGAAGAAATTTCCGAAGGCGGAGGTGATTTTCCGTGCCCACGATCTGCCGTTTACGCCTGCCCACCGGCTACAGAACATGCGGCTGGGGCTCGCCGCCTCTTCCCAGCCGGGCGGTCTGCCGGCGAAACTCTATTTTGAGGGGACGCAGGGGGAGAAGAAGAAACATTTCTGGAAGGTGAAACAGCTGGTTCTCTCCGGCGAAGACAACCGTTTTTCGTTCGATCAGATTCTGCCGGGAGATCTCAACGACCTCCATCTGCGCTTTGACCTCTCCGGAGCCGGGATCTACCGGATCGGCAGGACCGGTTTTGCGCCGGCGGCCGGGGAGAAGGTGAATCCGGCGAAAAACTGGCTGACCAACGGCGGCGCGGAGCTGGGCTGGTTCAATGTCAGCACATTCAGCGGCCGGACCGGTGCGATGGCGGACGACGGCAGAATCTACGACGGTTACGGCAAGGTGTATCGCCGCGCGATGGCGGCGGCGGTGGACAGCCGGGTGAAACACTCCGGACGCAACTCCTTCCGACTGGAGGCGGCGCCGGATTCGACCGGTTATTTCTGTTACAACTCCGTGCCGTTCCAGGCGGGAGCTCCGATGTCGTTTTCAGTCTGGCTCAAGGCGGAGAAACCGAAGACGAAGGTGACTCTGGGGCTTTATCTCGCCTCCGGCATCGCCTATGGCCGCGAAGTGACGGTGGGGACGGAGTGGAAACGGTATGATCTTTCGGTTCCGCGCTGGGGGGAGAAGGACCGGGGGAGCTATCTCTACGGCGACGCCGTCAACGGCTATGGATCGATTTTCCATCAGGTGACGCCGCGCCTGATTCCGGCGGCCGGTTCGACGGTCTGGGCGGATGATGCCGCCTGCCATCTCGGTGCGGCCCGGGATGCCGTTTACCCGGCAATTTCCGTTGCGGGCAAACTGAATCATACGCGCGGCTACTGCTTTGCCGGGGAGCCGGTCGTGGCGGAGTTTTCGGTGTTTGCTCCGGGGAAACGTGAACTGCCGGTCCGGTGGGAGTTGCTGGATTTCCGGGGACGCCGGATCGGGAAAGCGGTACAGGAGACATGGAAACTCGATGCCGCGGGACAGGGCGTTTCCCGGTGCACATTGCCGTTGCCGGAAGAGTTCCGGGGCAGTTGCAACTGGAATTTCTCCATCGGCGATGTGAAGTACAGCTTTCAGTTCGGCGTGATCGACCGCCCCGGAAAGCAGCTGACCCGCCTCGGCATCAACTACGACTCGAGACAGAATGCGGAAACTGCGATTGCGATGCTCAAGGATTTCCGGTTCGGTGCGGTGCGGATGTGGTCCGATTTCCGGAATCTGCCGACCCACGGGTTCCGTGACGTGCCCTTCTTCCATCGGAATGGATTCCGGGTCATGATGTGCGTCGGAATGCTCGGAGCGGATGTGCCGCGCTTTCTCGCTCCCACCGACTGGAGTGACTGGAAGAGCCGTCTGGCTCTGGCGGCGGCCGGCGTGAAGGGGATGGTCGACAGCTACGAAATTTTCAACGAGAGCAACATCTGGGGAGGACGCACCCGCGTCACGGATCCGGCAAAACACCGGGAGATGACTCCGGAGGCGAATGCCGAAGCGATCCGGGCGGCGGCGGAGGTGCTGAAAAAGGTCGATCCCGCCGCACTGGTGGCCGGCCCTGCCTCCTGTCATACGGATATTTCGTGGACCGATAACGTGCTGGCGAAGGGGGCGGCGGAGGCGTTGTCCATCATCACGGAACACCCCTACCGGGCGCTGCCGGAGCTGCCGGATTACGCGGAAGACCTGGTGACGTTGCGCAAACTGGCCGACCGCCGCCGGCCGGGACTGATTCTGGTCGCGTCGGAAGCGGGGGAACGCGGTGTGGCGCTGCCCCGTGGCGAACAGATTGCAGAGTGGGAGCGGAGCCGCGCCGCCTACAATACCCGGATGATGCTGATCGCCCTTGCCTACGGGGTGAAGGAGTTCCACCATTTCAGCATGGATCAGACCGCCTGCGGAACCGGCTGGTCGATGATTCTGGCGGGGAATCCGGCCACCGGCGATCTGGCGCGTCCGGCTCCGGTGATGTTCGCGTTGCGGAATGCGGCGGACCGGCTGGAGGAAGCGGTTCCGGCGGGCCGGGTGCGGCTGGGCAGCGATTATCGGGGGTATCTCTTCGACCGCGGCGATCGCCGTGTGGCGGTGCTGTGGAAGTGGAACGGAAAACCGGTCAAGGCGTCGCTTCCGGAAGCGTGCGCCGGCAAGGTCACCGTATTTGACTTCATGGGGACCCGGCAGAACGGTTTGACGCTGGAGCTGGATGAGTTTCCGGTCTACCTGGAAACCGCGGCCGCGGTCGACGAACTGAAACAATGGATCGGAGCGCTGGAACTCGGCGGGACGCGTCCCCTTGACGCCGCGCTGGAGGTGAGCGGGGAGAGTTCTTTCCGGATTCGCCTCTTCAACGGCTCGAACCGCCCGATTTCCGGCCGGGTGAAGGTGTTGACGCCGAACGTCGTGAAGGGTGTGACGGAACGGGAGTTCCCGGCAATTCCGGCGGAGGAGAGTCGCTCGGTGGAGTTTCAGACGGTCACGGGGATCACGCCGACGGACCGGCCGTTTGAGCTGGAGGTGATTCCGGCGGGAGGAGCTGCGCGGCGCGTTCGCTTCAACCTCCGTTCGATCCTGGTTCCGAAGCTGGCGAACGCTCCGTCGGTGGATGGGCGGGACCGGGAGTGGTCGAAGATGGTCCCGCTCCGGCTCACCTCCGCTCAGGCGGTCCGGCTCGCTCCGTGGACGCCGCAGGAGGATCGGATTCAGGCGGAAATGCGCCTGGGCTGGGATGAAAATTATCTCTACCTTGTCGTGGCGGTCGACAAGGCCGACGTCGTGGAGAGCGCGGTCGGCCCCTCCGGACTCTGGAACGGCGATTCGCTGCAGATTGCGTTCGACCCGCTGCGCAATGCGACGAAGGATCTGCAGGGGTATCAGGACGACGACTATGAGTTCGCCGTTGGACTCTGGCAGGGGAAGCCGGTCGTCTACATGCTCCGGGCGGCGGCACTGTATGACAGTGTGGATAAGCAGCTGGGGGTGGTGCCTTCGGTGAAATCGGCGATTCGCGTGGAGAACGGCAGGACGGTGTACGAATTGGCCTTCCCGCGTCTGCTGGTGAGTCCGTTCCGTCTGCAGGCCGGTTCGGCAATGCGGTTCAGTCTGCTGGTGAATGTGAACAACGGCCGAGGGAGGGCGGGCTGGCTTGAGCTGACGCCCGGTATCGGTCAGACGCCGAAACAGCCGGGGAACTTCATCGATCTGGTCCTGTTGCCGGAAGCGAGGTGATGGTTCCGCGCTTCCTGCATCGAAGGTAAGTTGTTCTCTCTTGCCGTGGAATGGCGATGGAAAGAAATCCGTCTCCCTCCACGGCAAATTCTTTTAATTTTTCAGACATTTCCTATTGACATTGACCTGTCGATATGGTATAATATTATTGACAAAACGTTTTGTCAAATTGTTTGTCAATGGAAAAGGAATGCAGAAACAACGATGGCGGGAAAGGCGAAAATAACCGATGTGGCGCGGGCAGCCGGAGTTTCGGTGACGACGGTTTCGCACACATTGAGCGGCCGCAGACCGGTGGGGGCTGAGGTGCGGAGCCGTGTGCTCCGGGCGATTCGCGAGCTCAACTACCGGCCCAACTACTTTGCGGGAGCGATGAAACAGAACCGAACCGGTCTCATCGGGATTCTGGTGGATCAGTGCCGGAATTCCGCTACGGGAATTCTGCTGGAAAACATGGAGCACTCTCTTGCCGAACGCGGATATGAGATCGTGCTGGGAATTGCCGGGCTGGATGCGGAAAAGGGGCGGCGGCTTCTGGAAAAATTTGCCTCCGGGATGGTGGATGGTGTAATCAACATGCTGCCGCAGCTTTCGTCGGACGAAGCGGAACTGATTGCGCCGTCGCTGCCGCTGGTCACGCATCTGCGTCAGGCCTCCGCGCCGGTCTATGTGGATTACGAGGAGGGCGCGCGTCAGGCGTTCGCTCATCTGCGCGGGCTCGGGCACCGGCGGATCGGATACATCGGTTCGGCGCGGCGGCGGTTGAATGGACCGGATCCTGTGCTGGCCGGGTGCCGGGACTTTCTGGCGGCGAATGGAGAGACGCTGGATCCGTCGCTGGAAGTAAACGGAGAGGACAGTGTCGAGGGGGGGCGGCGTGCCGCGGCGGTATTGCTGCAGCGCGGCGTGACGGCGATCCTGGCCTCCAACGATCAGATGGCCCTCGGGGTTTATCAGCGTGCCTATGCGGAGGGAATGCGGATTCCGGAAGAGCTTTCGGTGATCGGTTACGATGATTCTCCGCTGGCGACCTCGGTTTTCCCACTGCTGACCTCGGTACAGATTCCATTTGAGCAGATCGGGCGCTGTACGGTGGAGGGGCTGCTGCGCAAATTGAGCGGAGAGAGCGAACCGCTTCAGCCGCGTGTCATCACGCCGCAGCTGATTGTGCGAAATTCAACCGGAATTCCGGCAACCATATCATAGGAGGCAAAATGCGGTACCAGCGAAAAGGAACATCGGCCATGTGGAGAAATTATTTTACCTTGATTGAGCTCCTAATCGTAATAGCGATCATCACTACTCAATAGACATAAAACTTATGAGTATAGGAAAATACGCAACCTATATTTAAGCACAATATAATATCATTTTAAGAATTTTCAAAACCTATAAATTGTTTTAAACGATAAAATCTCATTACGCTCAAACTCTTCCGGTAAGAATACACGAAAAGCAAAAATAGACATAAAAAATTATTTCTTAAATTGAGCACAAAATCACACCGGTTGGTATAGTAATAAAGCTTGAAACCTGTTTCTATTTGCCAATCTCCTATCCTTATCAAATCAACCTGCTGAACTTAGACAAGTTCAGCAGGTTGAAAGGTTCTTATTCTGGTGTTTTTCGTCAAGAGAACTATGTTGACGAAAAACAATCAGATTACCCAAAGGAGATATCCCATGGCAACCAAGAAGCGTCGAAGCAAAGGTAATGGTCACGTATTTAAAGTCAAAGATACATTCTATCTTCAATATCGAACGGCGACACATGAACGAAAAAGCATAACGCTGCGCAATGCTGATGGAGAGAAAGTCAAAACAGAACGCGAAGCCCAAGCTGTAGCCCATGAGTTTTTGTTGCGGGAACATAAGATTCTGGAAATTGAAACTCGTGAAGAATATCTTGAAAAACGGGCAAAACTTAAAAAGCTAAAAGCTCGATTAAGCATCTCACTGGAAGATGCATTTGATTTGCATCTCCTGAAACCGCACACACGAATAGCTTCCAAAAAAATTGAAAACGTCAATCGACGATACTGGGCAGATTTTGTAGCCTATCTTAAAGACAACTATGGCCTGGAAACCCTGGATTCAGTAGAAAAAGAACATTGTGAAGCTTATATAGCATATATCCGTCAGAATGGACGTTGGAATAGAAAAATCAGTTACGTAAAAGAAAACTGTCCTGAACGCAAAAAATTCAAAGATTACGAATACGGTGGCAAACTCAGTAATACCACTCTAAACCGCTACCAATCCGTCTGTAAAGCAGTCTTCACATTTCTATCCAGTGATCTGGGCTATACCATTGAAGAAAATCCATTTTTTCACATACGACCCTTGAAACTTGAACCTGTGGATAGAGAAATCTTTACAGAAGAAGAACTAACCATGCTATTTGCCAACCCACCGCCATTATTGCGAGGACTCTTCACCATAGGAATCTGTACAGGACTTCGTTTAGGAGACGTTGCCACTTTGCGCTGGAAAGAAATAGAAGTGGAACTGAAATCAGGTGAATTACCCAACTTCTGGGGAGGTGAAATCCATCGTGTTACCAGAAAGACAAAGACTTTGGTGCACATTCCAATAGAAAAGGAATTGTCCGATTATTTGTCAATGCAATGGCTTATATCCAATCAAAATGAATATGTTCTGCCAGAAGCTGCAGCACTCTACCTTGGACATTCAGGAATCTTGAGCAACCGCATTAGAAGCTACATAACATCCCTTGGAATAGAAAAACAACGTGAAATCCCTGGACGAATACGCAAACAGAGTGTAAAAGACTTCCATTCACTGAGACATTGTTTTTGTTATTACGCCGGCTTACGAGGAGTTCCATTGCCGGTAGTGCAAAGCATCGTTGGACACATGACAACAGCAATGACTAGACATTACCAAAATCATGCAGACCGCGAAGCAAGACGCAAAGGCATTGCAATGATGCAAGGTTTACTTACGGGCACTCAAACAGAAAAAACGCAACTGAACAGTACCAGTGATCTTCTCCGAAACAGACTTACCGAATTTGCTCAAAGCGGATCAGAAATGCAAATATTACAATTAAATGTATTGCTGGACAAATTGCTTACAAATGAATTTTCCATGAGTCGACCGCAACTTACAGTTTCAGAAAATGATAGTATCAATATCAAAAAACAACCTGATGAAGTTCTATAAAACCATCAGGTTCAATTCTCCTTAAAGGTTGCAAATAATCGTTTCTCCACTAAAATAAGAATACCAGCAACACATAACAGAAAGGTATTCATATGTTACAGGAAGAGACAATTAAAAAAATTACAGAGGTAATGCAACCGCTTGTAAAACTGAACATCTTTACCCAAGAAGAAATTGATGCTTTACAACGTGTAAATGAACCTGCAATAACAATGCAAAAGAAAAAGGATGAAACACCGGAAAAAATACCGGAACTCTATACACTTGCAGAAACAGCAAAAATGCTGAAAATCACCATCAAAGGGGTTTATGATCTTGTCAAAAGCGGAAAACTTGAAATCATAAAACTCGGCACCAGAACTTCCCGAATCTCAGCCGACAACATATTGGAAATGCTTTACAAGAGCCGTTGCGGACATGCTTCTCCAATAGATGCCGCAGAAGAAATGCCGAAAAAATCGGTTTGACAGATTGAAAATAAAGAAAAAAGGGGTAGATTAAGAGAAAATGAAAAACGTAACGAATTTACCTATGAATGAAAAGCAGACGCAAAAGTATCGAGCAAGAAGTCAGATCTGCTCAGCAACAAATTCCGGTAACACTCAGCCGAACAGGATTGAATATCTTTCCCCGAGTCATGAACGCTGAAATATCACCGGGAAAGCTGATTGCTGTAATTTGCCGGAATTTAATATTCTACCAAGTACAACGCCTCTGTCATTATGATGCCGACGAACAAAATGCTGTTTCGCCGGCATTTTCTGCATATTCTGAATCAATACGCCAGTTTTTACTCAACACCGATTGCATAGATTTATACCTGTGCAATAAAATGCAAAAACTATGCGATAATGATGTCAAAAGAATTCAACAAAGCCTGGAACACTTTCCTAAACCCATTAAGGAATTGCCCGAAGAATTGCAAATGATACAGAAATTCATTCAGCAATTCAAAAAACTTTGGAATTCCACACCGGAAAAAATCGGCTTCCAGCTTTACAAACTTCAAGCGGACTGGATAAATTCATTATGCGGTAAAAATATGATACTGCTTTCAGCAGGCGACTCACTGCAACTTGCAAAAACAGAAATCCGACGTAGAAATTCACGACACGAAAATACGCTGCAACGGCAGATAAAATGGGGCGAGGAATTTCATACTTATTATACAGGACATCTCGCAAACGGTCATTGCGAACAAACAGCCAAACGACTGGCAAGGGAAGATTTTATAAATGCACATCCACTAAAACATGATAACGAAGATTTAGACTACACGAACTTTCCTGGTCATCATCGGAGTTCTTTGTTGTTATATCATCGAACTTACTTGAAAACATTGAAGTCTAATTCCACGAATGATAACAAAGAAAAAAACAAATGAGGCAGCAGACATGAAAATATCAGAACCCAATGTAAAACCAATCAAAACAATAATGGAGCTTAGACGCTGGGAAAAAGAACTGTCTAAAAACGGCCCACAAAAAATCCACGCATACTTTCGATTAGGGCTTGATACAGGAATGTTGCCCTCCATTCTTCAGCAATTGAAGTGGGAAGATCTGAAAGTAGAAGAGGAAGGTAATCATTTAAAACAAACCAAGGTCTATTTTAATGTGCCGAGTAAAACAGAATGGAATAAACCATTCCGAAAAATTTATTTACCTCAGTCAAGCATAACAATTCTGGATAAATTACGCCAAAACAATCCAGATGACATTTATCTCTTTCAATCCCGTTCTCCCTCAGTCAGCAAAACTCCGAACCCGTTGACTGTTCAACGCATTACCGTGGAATTGAAAAAAGCCGCAGTTAATTGCGGAATTATCTCTGAAAATGAACCACTGGGAGTAATGACACTTCGAAAATGTTTTGGTTATCATCATATTGTCCACGGCAACTGGTCTGTACACGAAATGATGCGTTACTTGGAAGCACATTCGCTGAATAGCACCAAAAAATACCTTTGTTTGCCAGATGATGTTCGACTTGGGGCAACACCGCGAAATCGTAAACCCCAAAAAGAATAAATCAATCAACAGGGATTTTCCTTCCTCCGGCACTTTTGAATAACCTGTGAGCAATACTTGCAGCCAGCCACAATGCAATAACAGGCCCAAGCGGTTTCTGTTCATAGATATAGTTTTGAAGGGTAACAGAAAGAGCAATGGAAAATCCCAAATACAGCCAAGTAATGACGATCAGCGGAATCCTGTTGATGACTTTGCATTTTCTTCTCGGCTTTTTTCTCACAAGATGCCAACAAAATTCAAAAATAATAGCTACAGATGCCCACATGGTATCAAAAGCAAAACCGGCAAACCAGATAAATAAAGTAGCCACGGTAATGATTCCGATCTTCGGAATGGGAAGCAATAAGATATCCCTTTCTGAATAAATCAAATAAATACCAACAGCACTCATTAGAAAGCAAAGAACTGAAACACTGAAAGTCAAATAATCATACCAGTAAAGACGAATCGATCCAGAAGAATCCTTGCGGCCGACTTTGGGAACAGGAGGGCAATGCCGTTCAAATTTTGCCCCACAAACCCGACGACATTTCTGTTTAATAGTCCCTCGGACATAAACGTCACCATTTTTCAGAACACGTCCCGACTGCCAAAAAATGTACCCCACTTGACATTGACCACGAGGGCCACCTGTTTGTAAAGTGGTAAATTGTACAATATCAACCTTGTAATCTTTCTGTTCAGACCAACCTTCAGAAAAATTGTCAGATTTATTGTAATCGCCTTTCATGCCGCCGGATTTGCTATCGCCGAAGTTCTGGCTTCTCCGTCGTAAAACTTCCTGTCCAATACTATCCGCGGCCCATTTATTGGTGTTATAATCACCATTTTGACAGAAGATCTTGGTTCCAAGATTACCCAGTAAAGAATTCGCCTGTTCTTTCCCATAACCATTGTATAAATTATCCAAATTCTGAGTAGCATAAACAGTCAAAGTGCGACTGGAACGAGCAGTAGTCTGAAAAATCTGATCATAATCAAGCGTAAAATACTGACATTCGTCACCCCACAAAAAAACAGGCAAAGCATCAGGATCAGAAATATCCTCACGACGCTCAATCATTTTCTCAAAACAAAGTTTTACAATCGCAGCAGTCATCTGACCAACCAAGCCATGACGTTTCACATCTTGATCAACGATGAGAATTTTGCCCTTTCGATACAAATCTTCTATAACCAGGGAACTCTCTTTTGCTCCAAAACAACGACGAAATTCTCCTCGCAACATGGCATCAGCAAGAACCGTAAAAGACGATATAGTATTACTTCGAGTTCGATCATCCAGATTAGGAAATTCAACGAAGAAAAAATTCAACCCAAGTTCGAAATCAGAATTGTCACCATGACCATTCAAAATAGCTTTAACAAACAATTGAGAACAGTATTCTTTCATCGCGGCAGATTCTTTCCTGTTATCCGTCCCCTTGAAATACTGCACCTCAAATTCAGAAATTACATCATCAAAAACTTTTGTCCCTTCTTTGAGTAGAATCTTATTGCTTTCATAAGTACAAAAACTCTGCAACATAGCCAGATAATTTTTTTGTGATTCTGCCATATCCTTGTTCCGGGGAACAGTATCAATTACGGATTTGATATTGGGAAGGGTAACCGCCTCTCCAGCCATTACCAAAATGGTAATCGTATTACGCAAAACCTGTTTAATGGCATTCTGCCAATATTCATCGGAGGTACCACCTTGTTTTTTGTCTTTGGTGATCTTCACGACTTCCAAGAAAATATTGACAACATTTTCCACCTGTCCGCCACCAGATTCTGACGGCCGGGAAAACTCATAGTCCAAAAAGCAAAAAGTTTCCCGACTTAAAAGAATAATATCTTTATCACGTCCCTGTTCTTTTGCATATCCAATCCAAGTATCACACTCATCAGGCTTAGCACAAAAAACAATACCACCATACCCCAACTCCAAAAAACGCATGGCAATGCTTCGTAAAGGGCCAGAAGACTTACCGCTACCAGTCATTCCGAAACAAATCAATCCCGTAGCAGCATCGCGTGTCATCCAGGAATTTCCCTCAAAATTCATAATTTCCGTATCCAGCACCGACATGATTCAACCTCCCAACACACGATATAAATGAAAAATCCCAATTCCTGAAAGAATAATAAGCAATCCAGACGCACCATAAAATACAAAACGTTTTCCCCAGGATTCACGATAATCCGCCAATAAAAGGCGAATTTGAGACTTTGCAAACAAAAACTGGCGGGTCGTCAGATATTTAACCTTTTCCAGAAACGCCTCATTGACAATATCTGCACGCTTTTGGAAAACCTTGTTTTGTTGCTCAAGTCGGACTGCAAGTTGTTCCAACGATTCTACAATCAAAATTTCTTCCATAATCAAAGACCTGAAAAGATCCTGCTGAAACAAATCCTCATTCAAAAGTTTCTCAATCTTCTCACGAGATGCTACTCCATCAGCAACCAAAGAATCAATAGCCTGCGCCAATAAAGGAGAACAAATTTGAAGATTACTCTCAACAGTTGTATCATTTTCCTGCACGTTCAAATCTCTCCTGTAAATTATTCAAAAATACGACACATATAAAAAACGCTAAGAGCCAAAAGAAAAGCCAAAGCACACCCAGCCCCGCAAATCACCAACCTTTCGAACAATCTTTCCCGATGAACTCTGCGCACGCGCTGGAAATAGGAACGAAAAAAATGTTCTTGCCGTCGAATATTCTTATTAACATCTTCCAGCCAGTCAGACTGATCGAGAGCATATGATTCCACAGCTTCCATATATTGTTTTTGGATATTAGTTGAAATTTGCTGAATCATACGAACAATCAATTCCTGCCTCAAAATCAGAAGATAAACAAAATCATCCGAATATGCTTCTTCAAAAGCCCTCAAATATTGTACAATGGGAGCAGTAACCCCACCCCTGCTGGAGAGCGCCTGTAACGCCATATCCCGTAAAGACGGCGTCACAGACATTTCTGTTTTGATATTAAAATCCTGCATACAGCCTCATTATTGTGAAAAGAGACGGAGCTGCCAACAGAAGCAGGCTCCGTCCCGGCTTGATGTTAGCGTGCCCTTTCAGGCACTTTTGACAGCTCTTTTGAATCCGCCGGCGAAGAATGAGTCGGAGCTTTCGGCTGAACTTTCATAATTTCTGCAAAGTCTTTTTGCGTAAGTTTTGCCTTTTGCTCCGGAGTCATCGGCGGAATCTGATGATTTGCAATTCGCTTTTCAATGATTGTCATCTGACTCGGAGAAATCGGATCATTGGCGACGGCATCTTTGATCATCTGAGAAGCCATCTCTTTGGAAACATTATCTGGAATCTCCTGAATCTTCCCCTTTTCGCGCAATTCAGCCAAAACTTTTTTCTGAGCATCGGAAGCCGGAATTTCGCTTGCCGGAGTAATCTTCTGCTCCGACCGAGGAAGTTTTTCCATACCGATATCAATCAACCGTGAAGCTTCAGCCCGAGTCATGGATGAAAACTCCTCATTGGGAATACGAGACAGTTTGTCTTCCTGAACAAACCTTGCAATCATATTCTTTTGAGCCCGTGTAGCCGGAGCACTTTCAAGCAATTTTCCTGCCTCGGCAAAAGTCAGATTTTCAATCTGCTTCTGACTCATCTCCGGAATGGCATGAGCTTCCACCAATTTGGTCAGAGCTTCTTTCTGATTGGCACTGGCCGGCCCATTGGGATCCCGTTCCGCAGGATCACGGTAAGCTTTGTCAAGAATCCGACTTGCCTCTGCCGAAGTAAGTTTGTAACTTTCCAGCGGCTCAATCCGTTTTTCTGCAACAAGATTTTTCACGGCTTCAATCTGTTTGTCCGTCGCCGGAAGCGATCCAATCAATTTGGTGGCCTGCAAAAAGTTGAGAGCCTCAACCTCTTTGGCCGAAATAGTCGGAGATTTGAAGAAAGTTTTCAAAACATTCTTCGAAAAGGCATTCTCATTGAGCGCCCGAGTGATAAAATCCTTCTGTTTTTCGCTGGCAGGTCGCCTGGCATAAGCATGGTCAATCTTCTGCCGCCCCTCTTCTTCGGAAAGATTCTTCCACTGCGCGTAGGGAATCCGGGGAATCTCATTCTTGTCCATCAGAGATTTCAATTCCCGCCGAGTTTCATCGGTAATCGGATTTGCCGGAACGTCACGTTGAATTGCGATTTCCGGCGCATTGTCAATGATGAAACTGGCTTCCATTTTGGAGAGGTTGCCGATCTCATTCATATCAATATCAATCCGGTTCTCTTCCGACATGGTGGTAATAAGAAGCTGCTGCTTCTGAGACGCCGGTTCATCAAAACCGCGCACATAATCACGAGCATCTTCCAGGGTCAAACTGTCCCAGGTATCCTTATCCATTCTTTCCAGACGACCGGTGGCAGTAAGGCGCCCCATCATTTTCTTGTAATCATCCACAGTAAGATCCTGCATAGTTCTGAATCCTTTCTGAACTTTTGATTTGCTTTCCTTAACCGGAAATGCGGCAAGGATTAATTTTTCATCATACGGAATGCCAATCTCCTCAAAACGGGTTTGCAATTGAACCCGCTCAAGAGCAGACATCGGCGTCTTCTGTCGGAAAAAATCCAGCCATTCTCCGGGATGTTCCATCTCCGGCAGGAGAGGAATCCCCGCAATAAATTTCTCGCCTACTTCAGACGAAAAATTTTTCCATGCCGCATACGGCATCGGCGGAACAATTCCCGCACTGACGACTTTGGAAATCAATGCCTTCTGATAAATCTGTCTGGCACAAGCAAAAACTTGTTTGATATCCGGCTCAAACGCTCTTTCAAAACTGGTCTTTTTCGCTTCAAATCCCCAATTCTTAAAAGCCTTTTTCAGTGCCGTAGTTCTTCCGTCAGGGAGAGCACTGGAAATATCCTGTTTGAAAAAATTCAACCAATCATATTTACCAGTAATGGTCTCGCTGTGGTGAACAATATCTTCCGCCTCAATGCCGTGTTCATCAAAAAACTTCCGTTCCTGCATTCGAAGTGTTGCCGAACTGCTCCGGGTCACTTCTTCATTCATTCCCGTGATTTCCTGATCGTCATAATATCCGAACTCATTATCTTCTACATGCTGCACCTCCTTAATATTAAATTCAGCGACATTGTAAAATTTTGCTCTTCGAAACTCATCACCATCTTTCCAGATGTATTCCGAACAGAGCAATGCGGGCAATCCGTTAATGCGATAATCCGCATCGAATTTTGAAATATGTTCAGGATCAAACGGCTCAACAGCTTCTGTTGCAATCAATCGGCAAAACAATTCCGTTTGAGTCTCGGAAAGCATTTCATTAGCAATAGAAAGGTTTTCCTCCATATTCGGATTAAAACCATCCTTCAAATGCTCAGGATTCAACGGAACACCCCATTGTGCAAAACGTTCCCGAAGGGTATCAGATTCAATCCGTTCAAAATCCTGATTTAAATATGCAATCCAGGCTTCCGGAGAATACGATGTTTCCAAACTTTGAGAGGGAAAAGAACTCATGGTTTTCCCTGACATTTCCCGAAAAAACTGACGATTCACCGCTTCCGGAGTCAAATCCGAGCAAAGAATCACATGTTCCTGATGCTCCTGGTCAAATACCGTATAACGGCATTCATAAACTGTAGGCAGCGCAGCCGTGATCTCCTCTACCTGATCACGAGTAATACCGTCAAGAATCATGGGAGCAATCACCCCCATGCGAATTAAACGGGCGACCAGATCCCGTTCCTCTGGGGAAGCAATCTGTATCGCTTCGTCATTCATTTTTTATCTCCTGTTCCCGAATTCATTTCAAATATAGGAGCAAGATGCTCCTTGATCACTTTGAACTCATTCTGGCAGCGAATAATTCCCATCCAGCCCAACTTCGACAAATCAATCTCTTTTTCTTTACCAATACGACCATAGGAAGTATTGAGTTCACGAAAAAGGGTCAGATAATTACGACTGAGATTCTGAAGAATAATAACCGGAGAATCCGGAAAATTCTTCACCAAATATGGTTCAAGGGTAGCATGAAACTGCTGCATTGACTTACCGTCAACTTCATTAAGAATCGTGATGATTTCAAGTTTTTTCTCTTCGATATACGGTTTAAATGTTTTAAACCACGGAATATAGGTTGTGACAGAATCAGGATCGTTTGTGACGACCCCAATCACATTGACTTTCAAATTTTTCATATGCAGTAAATCAAAAGGAAATGCCTGCATCCAGTCCAGCATTTTCGACGTACTGCCGGCTTTCAAATCAATGATATAAATGTTATCCCCCGGATATTGCTTTTTATCCGATTCCACAGCAATGATTTTATTCATTACCTTATCCAGCGGGAAATCATTTTCTGTATTCACCTCCAAAACCACTTCATCAAGAATCTGCTCTTTCACAGTACGAGTTTTCATCGCATTGTAAAAAGAATGGTTTTCATCATCACAATCGAACAAAACCGTCCGATAACCAAAATCCGTTGCCGCATCCGCAAAAAGCGTCGCCACCAAAGTTTTCCCAATACCACCTTTAGTTCCAGCCATAATGAAAAGTTTTGACATAATATCTCCTGCTCTACCAATGCCTGAACTTAACTTCCGGAAGCCGCCGTTCAGCGTTGACGGCTTCCGTGATCAGTTATCAGTTGAATTTGCCTTCTGATCTCACGCCTTTACGGGCATTATACTCTCCTTCCCGGATCAGTTTTTCGGCCATATGTTTCGTCAAATTACGAATTTGCCTGGGTGATCCACCCGAAAGAAACCCTTCTGCAAGCAGCTTTTTAATCCTCCTGCGCTGGGCGGTGCTTGCAAGTTCCTCGCGATTGATATTGGAACTCATCACAGACCACAGAAGAGCCTCTCCCGTATGGACGGTCATATATTTCAGATCCGCCTCTGAAACTCTCCCCAAAACACCACTGCGGATCAGGGAAAGCAACTCCTCACGCATATCAGCCGACATGGGCAGAAAGGTATATGGCGGGACTTCTTCGCACTCTTGTATCAGAAGGTCAACTTCTTCTTCCGAAAAAGATTCAAGCCGATCCGCCGAAATTCCTTCAACCTGACCATTGGCATATAATGCATCAAGTTTCTGAAGTTGTACTGATGTAATCATAAGAGCCTCCTCTTCATTATCCAGAAGTCCAATTGGATTTCCCGGATGAGAAATTCACCCGGAACCATATCCCCAGCTATTCATGGCATCATATCCATTTTAAGTCCCCCCTCTGTTTGAGATTTGCTTTTATTCGGCATCGCTGAAACCAGCGTCTTGATTGCGACAGTGTTCAGCGCGATAATCTCTGACTGTTTAAGCAAAATGGACTCCTGCCGAGCTTGCTTCTCTCTAAGTACATAGCAATGGGAAGATAAAACAACGCAGAAAACGAAAAGCCCCAACAAAGCCACCACAATAATAACCGGGAAAATGAACTTTCGCATGATTAGTTACCTTTTTTTCCTAAGCTGAAGTTTCAGGAGTTCAGTTTCTTGCTGGAGTCTCTGCAATTCATTCTCCAGCTTGTTGATATACTCCGCAGACTTCAAAAGATTGCCGGATACAACACCGTATCGTTTTTGGAGTTCTTCTATGAGAACAGCAAGTTCTTTCGCTTTGGATTCCTGAGAAATCTGAGCATCAAGAACCTTCTTTACAATTTCACGCGTATCACGCATATCCTGGGATGCGAGGGCGAGCTGACCCGCTATCACATCAGCATAACGCTCTTGTTTCTGTTTCTGAGCCATGAGGATCGGATCTGCATCCGGCTGCGGAATCAGATTCCATCGCGGCGACTGTTCTTCCCGGTACACTGTATGCTGTTCATGCATCACACTTTTGCGATTGGGATCAATGTATCGTCCGACCGCATAAGAACGCATAACAGGATTACTGCGAATTTTTTCCTGAGAATCAGCAGGAATCGTTTGAGCGGCAACGTAGACCGGGACATTGACAAATTCCTGGGGCGGCAATTCTTTGCTTTTGCATCCGGCGCATACCAGAAGAGCAAGAAGTCCTACGCTGACAGTGTTGAAAAGTTTCTTTTGCATCATGTTTTGTCTCCTTCTTATTGGTTATTGTTCTTTGAAAACGCATTGAGAAAATTCCGAGCGGACTGTGGTTGCTGAGCGCCCTGAATCTTCTCGGTTTCAAGTTTGTTCAAAAGCGTATCGGCCACTTTAGCATCATCAAGATTGATGACTTGCTGAACAAAAAGATAAAATTCAGTGCCGGCGGCCACTCTAATGTAGTAAGATTCCTTGCTGATCTGTTTGGAAACATCCTGAAGCATGATTTGAGCAAGAGTTTCCGCACCACGAGCAAGAGCATTCTTCGTCGTTCCTTCCTGTGTCGAAACAAAACCGCCAGAATTGGTATAAACCTCAGTAGTCTGAAATCCCTGCGCTAAACCTTGACCAAAAGCCAATGTATACATCAGAAATTTGGCCAGATTTTCATTACTCATAACCTGTCCGGGAATTCCCGTAGCCATATCGCTGATTGTTGCCAAATTTTTGGTTTCGGGAGAATTGGATTTTTCCAAAGCAATACCGCGAAGCTGCAACTCAAATCCCACCATATTGCTTGTCGCCTGCCAGACAAGAACAAAATTGCTACCGGTAGTAAGACGATTGCGTAATGGTTTCGCACCATTTACCGTACCATGAACTTCTGTTCCTGCAGGAATAATGAGTTTCTTTTCCCCTTTGCTGTTAATCCACCATAAATCCTCAGTAACAAAAGCAATCAAAGGTGTATCGGTATCTCCAGATTCAACAGTATTAACCAGTTTGCAGGCAATCAGACGACCATAAGGCGCATAACGTTCAGAAATGAACTCCTTTTGTCCAGATGCCGCAGTCTCACCATCAATAATCGTAATAAGCGATTTCCCTGTTGGAGACGCAGTTCTGGAATAAGTATCAAAACGCCTGTCTGATGTAGAACGAGCAGAATTTGGTGCTTCACTCGAACGCCCAGGAATTGCCGGTGGCTTCGGTGCACCTTTCTTGGGATCAGCAGGAGAAACTTTCCCTGCTTCAGCCTGTTCTGATTTTGCGGAAGTATTGGCAACCGCTTTGATATTACTATAAATATCATACGAACCATCGCCACCACTTGTGCGATTGACTTCAAGCTTGCCGGCATCCGTCCTCAAAAGAAACGGCAGAGCAAGCAAAACCAGCAAAACCAGGCCGCCCAGGGACAACAACGATGTCCCCATGGGGCTGCGTAACTTTTTATAAAATTCACGCAGATTCATAGATTACCTCTTTTCTTCGTTATCAGTCGTTGTTGTCGAAGAAGTCTCGACTTGATTTGAGATTTCAGACGGCTGTTTATCGTTACCAGACAACAGAACATGGGATAATCTCTTATCTTCCAAATTTTGAGATGCTTCAACTTGTTTCTGACTCTCAGATGGTTGCCCCTTCAATGGAGGCACTTCAGGAGAAGATTCCTCCTGTGGCGGCATTTCAGGAAGTGGCTCCTTCTGCTGCGGCATTTCCAGAGTAAGTTCATCTTGGCGCGGCACTTCCGGCTGTTGCTCTTCCTGCAGAGGCATTTTCGAAGAAGACTCCTCCTGCTGTGGGATTTCCGGCTGTTGCTCTTCCTGCAAAGGCATTTTCAAAGAAGATTCCTCCTGTGGCGGCATTTCCGGCAGTTGTTCCTCCTGCGGCGGCGTTTCGGGAGACATTACATCAGATTCTGACATCCCCTGCGGAACAACTACCGCTTCCGATTGCGGAATGACCGCATCCATAACGGGCGCCGCCATATCACTCGCGGGCGGAGTAGAAACTTCTGAATTTTCATTTTCAGCAGTTCGGGAGTCATTTTCGGAAGTAAACGATTCTTCTTTAATTTGAGTATTTTCTGCATTTTTTTCAACTTTATCCAGTTCAGCAAGTTTTTTTTCCAAACGATCAGCCAATTCATTCAGCCGTCTGGCCAAAGGATCAGACGGCTTAGACGAAGAAGCAGGCAGATTTTCCTGAATTTGGAATTTTTCTTCTTGATCTTTAGTGGTAACACCAATCAAGAAAACATTATCCGGAGCAAGATTATTTCTGCCTCCATCAGGTGTTCCGGTAATGGAAAAAAAAGCCCATGTTGCTGATTTGGGCGGCATAATTCCACTTGCATCCGCTGCACTCATATAATAAGTTTTGCCGCCAACCTGAGCAGAAAAACTGAATCTGTCATAGGCGATTTCTTCAGAAGACTCATTGTGCATCAAAAGTTTGAATACAAGAGTATCTTCCCGATTGAATCGAATAACCTCAAGGAGTTCAATTTTGAATTCTCCGTAATTAAAAAAGCGATGATTTTTGGCATGAATCGTATCGCGCAACTCTGACCGTTTCTTAAACAACTCATATCCTTTACTTATATCAATCATGGAAAGCAAACGAGCAGGAGTCACAGAAACGCTTTTGCCGAGATATGAAGACGCCCCCCCGGAAGACGCAACGAAATTGACCGCCGCATATGCCTTTTTATCATCCTGCTTTAAATACAGAATAAAAGTCTGACGATTATAGATCACGGTCAAAGTTCCAGTTGCTCCCTTTTTGCGGGCAACCAGATTGAAATGATTTGCTCCCGGCTTTGCCGCGATAATAAAATCGCTTGTCCCCTCTGTTGCCACATTGACTCCGGCAATTTTCGAAATTGCCGAGGGAAAAGTCACTGTGGTCACTCCATCACCGAATTTGACATAAATTTCATAAATCATTCCCTGTGCGAGCTGAAACTCCTGGAACTGATTCAAGTCCTTAACAGATTTCGGAACCTCTCCGGCATTCACAAAAGAAATTACGCCGAGGAGCAAAACAAGAGTGAAAATTTTGTGCTTTTGCATAAATACGTCCTTTCAATTTTGGGTTTCGTTAAAAGTAAAGTCCGATACGATAAAGGGATACAACGCGTTCTTGCCGAGATCGAAGTTAATATTCAAGCTGACCGTTGAATGGAACTTCACCACAGAACTTTCTCTTTTTCCTGCAGCTGAATAAAAACGGAGAAGCTGGCCTTCAATTTCGACAAATGATTTCTTACTGTCTGCTTCCAGAACCTTGATCCTCAGGATTTCTACTTTCTGGTGCATATCCTTTCTGCTGAACATTTCCATGTCCGCTTTCAACATGTCCAATGCCTTATTGCGTGCAGCTCCAGAATACATCTCATCAAAGAGATCTCCTCGATCCAAACCATTGGGATTTCTCATCCACAACGCATCCATGGCGAGACGAGCAGTATATTCGTAGAGCCGAATTAAACGCTCCTGATCCGCATACTCGGTAATGTGGTAGGAGTTACGGCCATCAATAACAATCAGTCGATTGTTGTCACGAAGCTGGTACATCAGCACCGGAGTCAAAAATGACAACGGGATGTAGCATAACATTGCAATGGTCAATAAACGGGTCTTGTTTTTGATTGTCAAATCAATCATTAAACTCTTCCTCCCAGTAGCGCATTCCTGCAACTTTGTAAGGTAAATCCCGATCAGATTCACCTTTTTCGAGGCGCATCATCAATGCAAATTCCAATTTATTCCAGTATGGATGGCTGAAATAAAATCCTCTGCGATGCAACACTCCTTTCACAAGTGCATGATGGTGACCGTTCAAAATTGCAGACTCAACTTCAGCGGATTCAATTTCCTGAAAAATCTGCCGTTTCTCAAACATTTCCTGAGTATCATTCAGGAACCCTTTCGCTTGCCCCTGACCACGTTTGGTAAAAACAAACGAAATCGCTCTGTCAGGTCGCACATCATATCGACGGGAAAGCAATGCATAGGTTGCCCGAAGTGCGATATCCTCTATCACACGCCCGGAATCAAGAGAAGCAGAATTTCCAAGGTAAATGGTATTGTCTCTTGCAAGTACGATAACACGGTCCGGCATTTTCATATAAAGATAACCGAACAACAAACCGACCAGTAAAGCGACAATACAGACCAGATGCAAAAAGATCCAGAAGCAGAAAAACTTTCTTTCATCCAGAACCAATTGATATACGCTTTTCTCTTTTTCAGCCATAAGACAAAATCCTTTTTTCAGGTTTTCCCGTCGTTGGTGCGAACGGGAAAACCCGTTCACAACCCTTCAACAACGGAGAACAAAAATGAGAAAAACCGTTCTGATCACACTCGTAACCGCCATGCTCGGAGTAATACTTGCCGGCTGTGGAGAATCCGAAGAATCCAAAAGGAACCTCGAAATTCTCGCTCGCGAAGCCGAAGCGCAGCGAATTGCCAGAGAAAAAGCAACTGCAGATCGACAACGAAAAATCGAAGAAGCTCGTAAATGGCATCGCATTCAAATGGAGGCTTACGAAAAATCCATGACCCCGGAGAAAAAATAGAAAAGATTTCATTTTGAACCACCTCCGGAAGATGAATTGCCACCGCCAGAGCCGCGTTTAAGCATATCAGAAACATCTTTACTAAGGCCTTTTTCTGTCCCTTGACCGGCTTTGGTGATTGCCATGACATTCGATGCAGTATTGAGCGTCATTGCCAGAGCGTTACCAATTCCACCTCCTCTGAAGAGGCTGATACATGCCCACGGAATTCCCACGTACATTACAATGCACAGAAGAATAAAAGCGCATGAAAAAGCAACTAATGCCCCGACGGCCCCCGCGGCAACTACAATTGCCCCCGGAGGAGATGCCGCAAGGATAGCCAAACTTGCGGATGCCGCACCCGAAACGCCAACAGCTCCGGCTGCGGCAGCTGCCATCCCTGTATGTTCCCAAATCTGACAAACAGTCCAAACCATTGTCAAATCACCGAAAACCATGCACAGAGGAGCCATGACAAAACCAAAAGTCATCGTAAGGAAATTAACTCCAATCGACTTAGTTTCCGGAACCGTCAGCATGGCAATGAATATCGGAGACAGGGTTTTCAAAACCAGAAATAGACCGCAAAGCACAAGAATCATGAGATCCCGAATACATTTACCGATCCAAATCCCGCCTCGATAAAAAAGATTAGCAATGCCAACGACGACTGCTTCATACCATGAACCATCAACTTCCACGCTAAGCATGACTTTCACCGTCTCTTCAACCCGCCGTCCGGCTTCAAGCCCCCAGGCAAGCATCCCCTTGAAAAGCCGATCCGCCATAACCGGAAAAAGCACAATGAGAACCAATGCCAGAAGAACTCCCACCAAATATTTCAAGCCGAGAAATTCCCCGAACTGCTGATAATTCCGGTAAACGGAGAGAAATATCAGCAGCAGCGCAAAACAGAGGCACACATTATGCATCTGGTCCAAGGTACTGAGAATGACCTGATTAACGTTTTCGAACGTTACACTGCCCGACATATCTCACCTCACTGTGATAAGAACTGCTCAATGAAATTGTTTCCAATAGCCCCCCTGGACTCCAGAGCTTCGGCACCGCTTTCATTGATTTTACGGGCATTATAAATGGCTTCAGCTTTCTTCAAATCCTGCTCATCAAGCCGAAGATTGTCAGAATAAAACTGTTGAGCTACCATGGCTGAATGCATTGTCTGTGCCGCAAAAAGTTGCCCTAACATATTCGATTGCCAGATCCCGTTTTTATAAGTCGCATGTTGAATTTCAACCTGGTTCGATTTTCTGGGGTCGAATCGCTGATCTTCACGATTCAGATCAGTAAGCTGCAACAACGCTTTCGGCCCCCATTCCTCCATAAATTTATGAACAGCAATTGCTCCTTTCTGTGTGAACGCCAGATTTTCCGAACGCTGAATATCTTCATCTGCAAGGGCATAATCAATTTGGCGAAGCATGTATTCAATGCTTCCGGTGTTGGCCACCTGAGAATCCGCCATATCCATCACTTCACGAGTAATATTCATCGCGTATCTGATTTCATCCTCATGCCAGAATTCACGATTCATATAAGCGACCAAACGTTCAGGATCGCCAATATAATTGGAAATGGTAACGGCAGTGTCATACATGTCCTTGCAGGTCGAATACGTCTTTTCTGCGACTTTCAGCGTATCAATACTGGTATCCAGGATTTCACTGGTCTTACCAAGATTGTCAAGCTGAAAATCCAAATCCATCTGCTGATAGATTTCATCCTGAATCGCCTTGACTGTATTATGGACATAGGTTACACTGTCGTGAACAGCATAAAATGCCCAAACCGGCGACGAGGCGGCAAGCATCAGAAAAAGAATGAAGATTTTCAAATTTCGTTTCATATGCACCTCCTATTCCGTAATTGAAATCTTTAATGTATCCGGCAAGTACTTCACACCATCTTCGGGATGTTGTACCGGCAATTCAAAAACACGAGTCCGTTGCAACTCTCCCTCTTCAGCCTGATGCATTTTCTGGTAAAGCCAATAGAGTTCTTTTACAGAGTTGGAGCGACCAAGGTCATAACCTGCACGATATTCCTTGGCCTTTTCGTCTTTGAAGCCACTCTCAATGAATTGACCAAGAAGATACATCCCAGCTGCAGATGCACCGGTAACAGCCAACTGTGTGCCGGTATCTTCATCTTTGGCGGCATATCCTCCCGCAAGAGCTCCGCCAAGCCCCAGCGCTGGCGAAAGCAACTCGGATACTTGAGTCTTGGCGATCTGCGATGATGAACAACCGCAAGCAAGAATTCCAATGATGGCAAATGCAAGAAATGTGAAAGACAACCGCTTCATATATTTTATCCTTCCAATTAAGAGTTTTAATTCAAAACGGCAGGCAGAGACGCATCCGGACTTACACGTAAATCACGAGTATCAGATGGAACTTCCTGAACTTGCGAACTGGGCAGAGAATAACTTGAACCGCTGTTTCCGGTATTGAAACGCTGCTGATAAGCAAGATTGTTGATCGTCGTCCGAAGATTTTCAAACTGAGTATCAGTTTCAAACTTCAAACGGTCCAATTTATCCGCAATATTGCTATCCAGATTCCCGATCAACTCCTTATGGGAAACATCCATTGCATCAAGCAGAGCCTTCAACTCCGCATCGCCCACTTCTCGTTCATTACGAAGTGTTTCTACAAACTCCAGAACTTTTGACTTCAAATCATCCAACTGCTTCTGAAGTTCAGAGTTTTGTCCTGCCGCATTTTGTTTTACTTCTTCAAGCAACTTCAGATATTCCTCTTCCAAAGCCAGAAGATCATCTTTCAGCTGTTTGATTTCCAAATCATGAGACTGTCGAAGCGCAGCAAGTTCCGACTTCAAAAGTTCAATTTCTTTCTCGTGTTCGGCAAACTCAGAGTCGTTATGGCGAATCTCAATGGCAAATTCAATGTCGGTCAATTCATTTCGCAATTTCACCAGCTCAGTCAAAAGCCGATTTCTGGTTTCTTCTTTTGAGGAAGTATCCAAACCCTTATCTGTCAAATCCTTAATTTCCAAATCCACATCGGCAATTTCTTTTTCCTTATCCTGAATCTGCTTTTCAAAATCCGCTTTTAAATCTTCCAGTTTTTCGTCGGAATAAACTGCATATTTGATACGATTCTCAAGATTCTGAAGACGCTCGGTAACAGCTTTGTCCAATTCAGTAAGACGCAACAGAACCTCGTCTAAAGCTTTCTGAACTTCTTCTTTGTGCTCAGCCTGAGAATCCTTCAAAGAAGAGAGATCCTGGTAAATCTTGCGAATATCTTCATCAAGACTGTTGACATGAGACTCAATTTCTTGACGAATAGCCGCAACATCACTTTCGTGTTTTGTCTTTAAGTCTGAAATTTGCCCAAGAATATCATCAATCCTGGACTGAATAGACTCAACCGCGGCCTTGTAGTTGGCATCAAGAGACGCCATTTCTTTTTCAAGGGCCTCTTTGTCTTTCTCGTGTGTAACCTTCAACACCTCCATCCTGGAATAATAATCAGCCTGCTTTTCCCGCAGATCAGAAATTTTATCATAAATATCCCTATCTGTATCGGAAAGTTTGGATACTTCGGACAATAATGTGTTATTGGTCGCAGTAATCTGACTTTTCAATTCAGCAACGGAATCTTTATACGCATTGTTCAAAGTCAGAAGTTCCTGCCGTAGATCAGCAACAGCGACATCTATTTTCTCCTGCAAAACAGCCTGAGAATTTTCAAGATGTTCCACGTCAGCGGCATGTTCAGCTCGAATCAAATCAATTTTCGCATCAATCCGAGATTGTATGGCCGAAACATCATTCAAATGCTGCTGCTCCAGAAGATCAAACTGATGACCAAGTTCCGTTTGCTTTTCTTCCAACGCCTTGATGGAATTTCTTACATCAACACTGGATGAGGAGTATTCCCTTTCCAATGTTGTAATCTGCGTCGTCAAATCCTTAACACTTTGTTGAAGAGCCGCAAGATCAACATTGAACTTGTTCTCCAATGCTTTCAATTTTTCGTTGATCGCCGCAATATCTTTTTCATGAGTTTCTTTCAGTACTTCCAACTGAGCCAAATATCCGGCCTGCTGCTGTTCCAGCAATGAAATCCGTGTTCGCAAATCCGTTTCCAATGCAGAAATTTGCATCTTCAACGTCTCTATTTCTTTCAGCAAAGCAGCCTGATCAGCTTCATGTTTGGCAATGGCCTCGTTCAACTGAGTTTGCAAAGCATTGATTTGGCTCTGCAAGGCTGCGGTTTTCGTATTGATTGTACCATTCAATTCACTGCGCAATTGATCAAGTTCCCCATTCAACTGCGCTTGCAAATCACTCAAATCATCACCCTTGGCATCCCAGACAATACAGTAGAAAGATTTCACTCGATGCCAGCTAGAACTCAAGGAATACGTAACAGACAGATTGATCTGATAGCTTCCCTGTTGCAATTTTGTGGTCATCGTTAACACCAAAAAACCTTCCAAGGCACCGCCTTCGTTATCAAAATGCCCCTTCATCTCTTTCAGGTTGGCTCCTGAGGGCGAAAGAAAATTTGCCTGGAGATAAACATTGTCCCCATACCCCGACGACAACATCATGAAAGTGGCATTCATACCCGCATACTCCTGGGGAATGGATATCACACTGGATGTTCCTCCTTCGGCACCGGAAATGACGACTGCAGCATGAGAAACTTCCCATGCCAGGCACAAAAGAAATATTCCGGCAAGCTTCAACCAACTTTTGAATTTGCTACACATAGAAATCCTTTCTCTTTTGAGGGTTAATAAGTTCGTGATAAGCGATTTTCGCTTCATCAAGCAAAGGAAGAGCCTTGGGACCAAAAATCCGTTCCATTTTATCCAAAACACGGAACAATTTATTATCTTCAGCAAGAAGATCGGTTGCCAGAAGCAAACAATCAGCAAAACTCAATTCCGGTTTGCATGTAGAAAGTTCCTTCAACAAACGTGAAATTCGACTGTGAAGATTGCCGCTGGTGGCAGCAGCAGCCAAAATTGCATTTGATGCGTAGTTTCGCCCTACGCCCACCATCGGGAAATCGGCTCGTTGCGCATACAGAAGAAAACTGGAATAACGCTTCCCCGCCGGTAAATGTTCCGGAGCAGGGAATTCCATGATATTCCTTTTAGCCTCATCTGAAAGTGCAATATAGTTACCGATCAGATCCAATTCTGCAGCATCCGTATTCTTCAAAAAAAGAAACAGCTTGCTTTGCGTCATAATAATCTGCCCCACAGAAAATTGAGCCATTTGTGCAATAGATTGCGTAATAGTAATCGCAACGCAGTTGAACTTTCGGAACTGGGCATAGGTCTGCTTCATAATCTCGGCCGCACCGGGAATCAGCAGGAAACGAGACGCCTCCTCAAAAAGATAGGCTTTTTTCACAGATCGAGGCATATTGATAATCTGGTTCTTGACCAAATTATTGATTACAATGCCGACAAGATTCTTCAAAGCATTGCTTACTTGTGCCATTTTACCTAGCTCAATGTGAATCCATCTTTTGGATAAATCAATGGAAGTTTCCCCGTCAAACAGGCAGCCTTTACCGGACTCAACAGAATAAACTGCCAGCCGGGATGCAATTCTGGCCGTTTCAGATTTTTCCAGATTGGAAAGTGTAGTTTCCCGAATCGCTTCCACCAGTTGAGAATGATATGGCATATCACCACTGCTCATGAAGGCATAAGAAACATTGCGCAGCATCTCTGGATCATCAATGATGCAATCATTGATTTGCTGGAGTGACCATGAATGATAAAGCGTTGCAATTTCCTGCTCAAATCCTTCCAGATCAGTTTCAGGTTTGGAAAGCGTTTCCCGAAGTTCAAAATACGCATCAAGTGCAGTATTTTGATCCAAAGGGAGTCGAGGAATCATTGCCTCAATGGTCAAACTCATACGAGCCGCCAGTTCCAGCTCCTTCCGATGACGATTACGCCACTCACTATAAGCGTCAGTATAAACCGCAATAACATAGGGAGTAATAATTGCGGCTCGATCCTGAATCTTTTCCAGATCAGAACTTTCACCACACATGGCTGTTAAAAAAGTCGTGGAAAACTCGATTTGAGCTGGTGTTAAAGGCAAACCACCAGTATCAAAGTAGTTCAGAGTCAAATTTGCACTGGGGTCAATAACAATATACTGTGCCTCATCTCCATAAATTCGGGTCAGATTGAAATAACTGCCTCCTTCCTCAATAATAACCACTTTCCCAAATTCATAGTAACATTGCGATAAAATGGATACGAAGTTCACCGATTTCCCCGCACCAGTCTGACCAAGACATAGCGTATGCTGAGGAGTATTTCCATCAAAAAAAGAAAAAGTCATCAGATTGCCATGATCTCCTTCAAAAAGGATATTGCCATCCTTACCTTTTCCGGTAAAAGAACTTGAAAAAGGAAGAATCGCAGCCAAAGGCCGATGCATACAATCAAGAACCGCATCTCGACGGGAATAAAACAGATATCCCGGCAGTGTCTTGGTAAAATTATGTAAACTCTGCAATCCCAAATCATAAGCATCAAGGCTGGTGAACATTGAAGTTGCCGCTTGCTTCAGAACTGTGGAGTCACTTTGAAGCTCTGCAAGATCATGGTTCCAGGTATGAATAACATACTCAATCTTCAGAGGCAGATCTTCACCCTTTCCCAGACGATAAATATGTTCCGTCAGCGCATCCAAACCGGCAGAAGCTGCGACTTCACTTTCTTCCTCGATCAAATCGGCTCGAACTCGTTTCCAATGCTTTTGCTTTTCCTCAATAGTCTTTTCAACGTCTTGGGGCTCAATATTGACCGCAATCGTTAAATTCTGCAGTGAATTGTCCAACAATCTCGTCCCATAAAACGGAACAAGATCCGTTCGAGGAAAATCATGCAGTGTAAAAATATTATGAAAATAACCATCCGAGGTAAATGCTGCATGTCCAGGTTCACACGATGATATCCCGGCAAATTCACAGGAATAGATCTCCGATAAGCGACAATCAAACATCGCCTCATAATCAATTTCCAGATCCATTGCCGACTTATTGACGGCTCGATAAAATTCTTTGAAAAGAGCAACAGCGCCTAGACTTCTTACCGGCAACGCAAGAAATGCACTCAAATCGGATCTGTCATTGGCAAAAGCTGCAACAACCTCCCTTTCGAATGCAGCACGTTCAACAGAAGATTCCGGAATAAAACCATTTCGGAGAAACAAACTGAGTTTGCGACTGAAATAAATATCGATATATTCCCGCCGCAAAGTACGCATTCCAATCTTTTGCCGTATTCCCTCCGAAATCTCATTACGGATATACTTGCTCCAGACATCTGACGCAGAATTTTGCGTCGCCTCTGTATAAGATGTCATAATATCTCGATAATCCGCATCCCTGGTGAAACGAATTTGAATGCGTTTATCCAAAGTCTGAGAAGCCAGCCATCCGGAAAGACGAAGGAAAAGATCATTTTTTAAACCATTGCCGGCATTCCCGAGATTGGGCAATTCAAGCCTGAATCCTTTGGACACAAAGCCTTTGGGAGAAAGTTCCCCATAGACAATGAAACTATCCAAAGGATCTTCAGTTTGAACAATATATCCGTCAGGGAGTTGCAACATTTGCTCCTCCTTTGCGCTTCGGTTTCCGCAGAAAACGTCCCTGCTGTTTTTCATCAAGATAAAACCAGAAAAAACAGCGCGGCTTTTCCGCAATGAACTTCCGAATGAACACAACGGAAAAAAACGGCGGTAAAAGCATCATCACGCCTGCCAGCAGTATATGAACCGGATACGTCGCAATCGCGGCAAATACTCCAAAGACCAATCCGGAGAAGAAAACATAGATGGTATTGCCACGGACGCGAAACCCAAAAAGTTTCACAACAGAAGCTACCGTCTGTGCCGGGTTGCGAGTAATATTGATTGCTGTTATATCGTTCATGTTAGCTCCTTCACAGTGTAGGCGAGAAGGTCAAATCGATCTTCAGAACTTCTTTGAATATGTAGTAAACAACCGCCAGAAAAACCGGAATCAGCACGCCTGCAGCCACAGTCATTTTCCCTTTGCCAGAATCCTGACTCATCTGATATCCGCCGACCCCAATCAGAATTAGAGACGTCAGCATGATCATTCCGACAATGAAATAACCGACATATCCCAATCCAGATTCCAGCGTCACCTGCTGCACAGCCGCCTGCACCTTAGCAGGAAGAGCCATCAGCCCCAACAATGCCCAGACATACTTTTTCTGTTTCAAAAATTCTCCGACTTTCATACATTCTCCTTTCTTTCCTATAGGTTGCGAATTTTCCTAAATTTTGCCGATATTTAACGCCTCCTTTCAAAAATCGGCTTGAAATAACCAAAAAATCGGATTAGATTACGAATATGCGCAACGTTGCGCGTTTACTTATAATTTGGCGCAGCATTCATGCTTTGTCAAGTCTCAAATGAAAGATTTCTTGATTTTTTTAGGAGAAAACATGGAAAACGCTCAATCAAATCAAACAGAAACAAGCTCAAAACTCCTGGAACATGCCGTAGGCTTGGAAACCTATCTGAAAAACCATATCATCGGCCAGAATTCTTTGGTTGCGAATTTGAGTAACGCATTCAAATATGGCTGGTGCAATCTGAGTACCCAAAACCGACCAAGAGGAACTCTTTTTCTTCTCGGGCCCACCGGAGTGGGGAAAACCGAATCCATCAGAGCCGCCGTTGAATACATGTATGGCAGCGCGGACAAAAACTTTCTGCGATTGGATATGTCCGAATTTTCCCGCCAGGCCGGAGAAGAAGCCCTGACAAATCTGATCGGAACTCCGGGAGGCAAAAGTATTGGGCGCATGGGCGCATTTCTGGAAAAATGTTCTGAAGGAGTTATCCTGTATGATGAGATAGAAAAATCTCATCCCGCAATTTTCACGATTATGCTGCAGCAACTTGACGCTGCCAGAATCACACTCAGCAACAACAAAACCTATGACCTGAGCAAATTTTTCATTGTTGCCACTTCCAACATCGGTGCCCAAGTATTCCAAAATATCAAGCATCTGTCAGAACGACGACTGCAACAGACTCTTGAAATACAGCTGAAAGAGCGTTTCAGCCCTGAATTTGTAGCACGATTTGGCAAATTCGGACACGAGATTCTGATCTTTCATCCATTGAAACCAGAACACTTGCGGCTGATTGCCCGAAACTTTTACAAACAACTTCTCCCACATTATAAACAATCACACAATATTGACATATATGGCTTCACGCCAGAAGTCATAGAAGAAACCCTATGTTCTATCGACAATACCCGAAACGGGGCACGAGAACTACGCAGCAATATTGAACGAAAAATAAGAGAGTTCATCTTCGAGCTGCTGCTCAGACATCCGGAAGGGGGAATCCGTGGGTGGCTCAACATTCAAACAGACAATCCAACAAAATTTCAACTACATACTGAACCCGAAACACCGGAGGTCATTTTATGTCAATGATCCATTCTCTTCTGCAGGATTACCAACTGAATAAAGACATTACTGCTTTTTTGCTTGAGTTGAAAGCAAAAGCCGTTACAGCATCCCCATACCGGATTGACGAGCTGTATGCAATTATGCCGCCAATCGAAGTCATTTGGCAAAATACCAATGATACCATCAAGCTCCACCAGCTCAATGGAATTCTTACAATCCAGACACAATGGGATGATTTGCAAGCAGATTTTTGGTATGCTCAAGGTAATTTTTTCTGCTCATCCTTGCAATGTTTAAAGCAATCCTGGAAATTGGAGCTGACTCCAGAATGGGACAAAAACGCATATCAGCAGATGATAAAACTGACCATGGAAAAGATTGAACTGTTACGGGCAGCTTTCCATACACCGCTTCTACGTATCCCTGTAATCCGCCAGCAATTGCAACAAAAAATGCTGGAAACAAATGATGCTCTGCTGCAGAACTGTATTCGGGAAATGTTTATTATCCTCCTGAACGAAGATATTCCAAGGGATGAACTTTTCAATCAGGACCTTTTTCTTAAACGAGCCAAAATACGCCTTACGGAAATATTTGCCCGACGTGCGTCTTTAACAGCTAAACCTGAATATCGGGAAAAGCACGCTCAAGCTGCAATTCGAAGTTCGGAACTTTTCTGGCAAAAACTTTTTCCTACCGTCATGATTTTATGGGGACATCTGGCAAACCAACCATACTTCACGAAAAAAATCCAAGCTGAAAACAATCAGAATTACGCCTTTGAGGAAACTTACTATCCAAATGGAAGAATCACTTTGAGTGAAATTTTCCCAATAGACAAAAATTCTGCAAGCCAAATGATCAAAAAAATACAGTGCGATGTTTATCGAGAAATTTTTCCCGATTATGACATGGCTGCATTCAATCGTAAAATTGCCGCTGAACTTATTCTGCAACGTTAAAGGAGCCTTTATGACATCACTGGAAAAATTATTATTGAACCTGGAAACGGAAATCAATAAAGATACAACTCTCGACCGGCAAATGCGGGAGCTTCATCTCCAAATTCTCGATAAAATCAAAGTCAAACCTTTGCCGCATGAAACATCCGGACGAAACTATTTAAACAATCCTGGGAAAGAAGAACAGATAAAAACAGAATTCATTTTTGCATCGGCAGAAATCGGCTGCAAACTCGCAATTCAAAATCTCGAAAACGAACGATTCTATGAACAATGTCACGAGTTTACCGCAATCCTGCGCCGTGGAATGGAAGCCATTGGACGGGACATTGGTATCAACTATGCACGTATTCTTTATCCGGAATTCCGTCATCTACGAAATATAGGGGAAAAAATTCCTTTCAAAGAAACTCCTGCCAAAGCTGTACAGGCATATTCGTTTACCTTGAGACACTATAAAAATCATTGTGATCTTGGGCCTTTGATCGAACGAGAGTCCTCATGGAAAAATTCAATTATATACGATGCAGAAAAAGAACGTTTCTCAGAAGAATTTGTATTTACCTCTTTGACCCAAGCGGATGCCATGCATGGAGCATGGGAACGCTTTATCGCCGGGAAAACCAGCAGGCCACCGGTGACATACTGTCTGACGATCCGACATGAAGCAGATGAAACCTCGACAATTTTATCCTTGACTCATGCCCTATTAACAGCGAAAAGCAGCCAAACCCTCAATCCCGATGGCACTAGCTTAGAAAAAATAATATTTAAAACTCCTTTTGAGGCTGAAGAAAAAAGGATGTTACTGAGCAAACTTGAATTCAAAATTCCAGAACAACCCAAAAGAAAAGAACCTCTGAAACCGCAGGAAAAAAATAGAGGGAAAGACAAAATTAACCGACAACACTCACATCAAAAAGAACAATCACGGCAACCACAAGAAATTACCCATAAGCCCCAAACCAAGGAAGGAAGAAGCGTATAAAATGGAAAAAGGGAAAATCAATATCGGACTGGCCTCGGCCACCGTACTTATGCTTTTCATCTCGACCTGCTGCCTGATCGCGTTGGAGCCGAGCCAGACAAATGAACCCAAACTGACTGTCATGATGGCTTCCGCATACGGAACCATTCTGATCTTACTCGTACAGGTCATCCTGATTTTACGAGAACCAAATTCAGCACAAAATGTGATCATGGTCGAGTTTGAAAATGAAAAACTGCAAATATTGATCAGAATATCAGCGACTGAACTGATGAAAATTTGTCATGATACATACAATATAAAATACCAAGCTGCATACTGGCCGATTTTAAGAAGTCTTTTGCTGTGTCGCGGAAAAGAATCATATAGGCAACTGGTTACAGAGGGAGATGCATTATTCCAAAACGAACCCTATGATCAGAAATACGCAGCATACTTGAGATTCATTCAACCTGATAATAACATCGAAATTCATCAAATTATGCGTCTGACAGACATGCCAAGTGAAATTGAAGCCGCTGCATTTGTGATGAAATTACAAGATGCAAATATACAAATTTTTCAATCTGCACAAGAGTTGACAGACTGGTATCATTCCTTATCTTTACCCAAACAAAAGGAATTGGCGCAACCTATACACCGCTTTTTGAAAGATGGAAAATCAACTCTCCATTGAATCACTATCATAATTTTCCCAACTGGCGTTTCCGCCAGAACCATTTCCTTGAAATTCCCCGGTCACGTTAGTGAACCGGGGAATTTCCATTTTACGAGAAGGAGGCAGTATGACCCGACAAGAAATCTACAAGGCAATGGAACTGGAAAAAATCATCATGTACGATGAGTTTCGCGCAAAACTGAACAAATTGCCTCAAGAAGAACTGGAAGCACGCTGGATTGGAATTCTGGAACTTGACAAAGAACACAAAATCAAAAAACATCGGGCAGATTGGCTGGCAATGTTTATGTGGAACTCAACCGCTCTCACTGTTGGAGAAGCTGAAATTGCCAGACGAAAAGAAGAACAACGGCGAAAAGAAATCCTCAAAACAGAAGAAGAACAAAAACGCAAAGAAAAAGAAATATACCAAATCTTATCAAAACGAAAACTGGAATTCTGGCATTCCAGCTCCAGACACGACAAAGAATGTATTATTCATAATTTTTTCCAACAATCTGACAGTTTTGCCCGGGAATATGTGCGTGAAAACTACCTGCACAAACTTGAATATATGGAAGATCAAGCCGTATTGATGTGGTTCTGGAGACTCCTCCCACCTTTTTCAGTGCCAGAAAAAACTGTTCAACCACAAAATTCAACTTCCCAAGCTGCATGAGGTGAAAAAATGATGCGAACAATTTTATTCATCCATTATGATCCCCAAAATAACAAACTTTGCTCGCTGACCAAACAAATTCCCTATACACCAGAAGATTCAGAAATGTATTTTATAGACATTTCATTGGCTGATAAAGACAGACTTAAAGTCAAAGAGCTAAAATATCTGAACAATCATTACAACGATGACCAACCTTATCCCTGGCTGAATCAACCTTCGCATATTGCTTCATGCCACACCCCAATAAAATATATGTACATACAGTTGCTCAAGGCCATGCAGACTAATTTTTTCCAGCAAAAGAAAAAATTAGACAAAATAATATCTACATACGACCAACAAAATCTGATGTGGCAACGAAACTATCTTCCCGGCTTTGACAAATCACTTGCACAAAACAGTCTGTCGATAAACGGTAAATGGCAAATCCTTGATCAAGTTCATATTTTTTCGGTTCCCGCAGACAATAATTCATCAATCCAACTCTGCAAAATGCTTCGACAAGTCTGGCGAGAAGAACGAAAAAAGATTGTTAAAATAAATACAATGTATCAGGAAATACTATTGTTGCTGAAAATAAAACTGGAACAAATCTCCACTGATTCAATTGAGGAATGAACAATGAAAAAAATCTTTCTTCTTGTCGGCACGGCACGGAAAGTGACCGTGCCGACAGAACAGAAAACAATCAATAGAAGGTAATTTCAAATGAATGAAACAATCTACCAGCTGGCCGCACAAGGCGGAACGATCCGTATTGCAATCCAAAAGAAACCGGATGGAGATTTCATACTCGGAATCAGTAATGGCAAAAACCATCCTCTGATTTGCCAGGGCGCAAAAGAAATGGTTGATGCTGAATTTGAAGCAAAACTGCCTGACTATCTCGAAAAACTCAAAGCAGCAAGGATTGAAGCACAACTGAATGCCATTGATGAACAGGAAATACCGTCGACAACCCTTGATGAAAAATGCAATAAAGAAAATAGCAATACATCAATTCCGAATATCAAAACAACAGCATCAACAACCCCGACATCAAATACAAATACCCAAAAGGAAGAGCAACCCGAACTTGATTTCGGTTTTTAATCCCACCAAAAGAAAGGTTAAGCAAAATGAGCGACACAACCACAATCTCTCCCGTCAAACGCAACTTCAACTTTAACGGCTTGAAACTGGAAGATCCCGATCCGTCAATGCCTCCGGAAAAAGTCCTTGAGTTCCATGCTCTTTTGAACCATCCGGAACTCACGAATGCTCAACTGAAAGGGCCGATCATCGGTACCAATGGAGAACAAACTTACAAAGTCGAGCTGAAAGTGGGAAAAGATGGCTGAACTCTCCAAAGGGGCAACCTCATGGCAAACATTGGAAAAACGTTTTCTAAAACAAAAGAAAACAACATTGCGTCTCAAAGACTTTCCTCAGGAAAGCCAACATTGTGCAAGACGACTGTTTTGCGCAATACAAAACGCACCAACAGTAACCATAAAACCAGAAATATTGCCCCCAATTATCTGATAATACCTGCAGAACTCGATTCTGTTCAGGAACGAATTATCGACAATGGGGATATCGAACTCATATGTCACCTCTTGACTGTTTTGAATAAGATATTCCCATTGAAATTCAAAAACAAAAAAATAAAACACCCGAAAGATATTGTAGAAAAAGCTTTTCAAAATTGGATAAAAAGCATTCTCCCCTCAAACATCTATGCGAAAATCGACATGTCCCTGCAAATCTTCGGGCAGGAAGAAGTCAGATTCTCAGAACACAATATCCCCAATACAAATGCCATGATCTCTTTTGGGATCCCGGAATTTATTCATGATTACTATCCTCTTGGAGAAGCATTAAAAAAATACGATGAACAATATCCTGGTCTGCAAAAATACATCCTGAAAATGCTATCATACTGCCCGATACCAATAGGTACTCCAGAAATGATTTATGAACTGGCATCATATTATTGCTGGAATTGTGAAGACAATGAACAACTAATATATGCTGAAAAATGGGAAGAATACGCCGAATTCGGAGAAAATGAAGAGGAAGCCCGAAATGCAATAGATGAAATGATTTTTGTTAAATATGAAGATTTCAAAAACAATCTTCCAGAATGGAGTTTCAATCGCACACAAAGACACGGAAACTATGACGGAAAACTGCCTCTCGAAATTGTGAACATGCATCATTGCTATAAGCGATGGAAAAGAAAAAAACAGATTCACTTTTCATATCCAAACTATTCTTATCCACCTATAATTGTAGCATTCGATCAAAAAACCTACAACTTTTGCTGTGAAGTCGTTGATTCTATCGGCTATGACATTGGTGAATGCGGAGAATTTTTTGAAACGACCGGACTATTCTGGCCAATTCAATCTACGAATCATCGACAAATACTTATAGCCTTTCTGGAGTTGCAATATGCACTGGAATACTTTGCCAGCTGTATAAATTTTTTATCATTATACGAAAAGGAATATCCAGATGCTTGAAGTCCAAACGTCCATTCAAGAAACCTCATTCGAACTCAAACACGCAATATTATTTTATTGTAGCAATAATAATATATTAGCAACATTTCACAATGTAAAAAATCGAAAATTACTGGCAGGAAAAAGTCTCTCAGTAGCCGATCTGGAAGAGTTATTCCATTCCGAAAATCAAAAGCAAAAAATGCTTTACATTCCACCGGAGGTTATTGCATGGTCTCGTAACGAAATTATTTGGTTTGAACCGGGGAAAATTCGTCCGATCTACTTTGATGTCCCAGAAAAAAATCGAAAATTTCTCAATAAAATTTCCGGAAAAAATGTCCGATGGCCCAGTTTAATATTCAAAATCAGCCAGCAAAAATTATACTGTTGGGCCATTAAAGGCAATAAAAGACCCGGACTTGATTCAAAACTTTACAACCCTCCATTCACCAATATTTTTGCAGATTACAGTTTTTGTCCGCCCCCGGAATTTCATAATCTCAAGTACCAGAACATCATCTCATATGCCAGAGCCGCCATTGACATTTTCTACAGAGGACATTTCTCTCACACCGGAGGAAATTCATTCAATAGTATTTCATACCCTGAAGGAAGAGACAGATTTTGGCAGATGATGGTCAATGAGCTGGAAAATGGGAAATGCAAAACATTTCCGTACAAATACCTTGTAATATCTCCCAAAAAACTGAAAGACATCCTGATATGAAACATCAAACACCACATGCATTTTATATCAATCCAGTGGAAATTGATCTTATTGGAGCTGGAGCAACCGGCTCTCAAATCCTGGCCGGCCTGACAAGACTCCACCTTGCAATGATTGAACTTGGTCATCCGGCTGGACTGAAAGTATGTTGTTGGGATCCCGACTCTGTCACACATGCAAACATTGGACGGCAACTGTTTCTCGAAAACGAAATCGGCTGCAATAAAGCGATAACCCTGATCAACCGCTACAATTTTCATTTTGCACTGGAATGGATCGCCATTCCAGAACGCTTTCAAACAAGATATTCCAACGACAAAAATAAAATCATAATTTCGGCCGTAGATACCCGCAAATCTCGCGCGGAAATCCGACAAGCCATGAAGAATTATCCCAATGCATATTATATAGAGTCCGGTTGCGGTTTAGACTTCGGACAAATATACTGCGGCAACGGGTCTCCTGAATTGCCATACCCATGGAAAAACCATCCGGAATTATACGATGCAACTTTAGATGAACCCGCTCACTCCAGTTGCTCTGCGGCCGACTCATTGGAACATCACGGTTTATTCATCAATCAATTTATCGCGACAGGAGTATTGGAGTTTATTTGGCAACTCTTTCGAAATGGTGGACTGACGTATTCTGAACTCTATTTCAATCTGAAAACAGGTCGCATGCTGTCGAAGACAATAGAAGCTCCCAAGAAGAAAAAACGCCGCTAAATAGACAACTTTTCATGGCTAAGGACTAATTTGAGCTTAAAATCCCTTCCCAACCATAATCAAAACCATATTTAAAAGAAAAACCATAAGATCTATTGCCCTACCGCCACATTCAAAGAGTAGGACGATAGTTCTGTAATGGTGTTATAACTCAAAAGACAGGCCTGCAAAATGCTGAGGCCATATCGTCCTGCATGGAACGGCTGAGTTCATAATGCGCAGCAATTGTACGCCAGTTTTGAATGCTTTTTTCGGTCTGTTTAATGAAAGAATCTGCCGTGTTTATATCAATTCGAAAAAATGGCGCGACCTCTCTCGCAAGATCGAAATCGAGTGCATTGTCGTTCTCCGAAATATTGAGAGCAAGCCCGGTGCCATTCGGATTGGGATTGATGTCATAGGCCGGAGAGAGTATCCAGCCTTGAGGAGCCAGCAGAAAACCGTGGTTGCGGAGATGGTCGTCGGTATTCTTTACTGCTATGTTGAAAACGATACGTTTCCAAAGTTCCCGCAAGTCGGCATCAGGTTGAGCGCCGTACTGCATGATGAATTTGGCAATATCAAGGTAACTGGTTCCGTCCTGATAATCAGTTCCATCTATTTTGCCGAGCAACGTCATAGCCGAAGCGAAATGAATACGGCGATTACCATTACGATCGAAACGCCTGGTCAAAAAAGTTGAACCATTCTTGGAGAACTTCTCCAGACGGCATTCCGGAAGGCAGAGGCCAACTTGCCTTGCCAGTCGATGAACAACCATTTCCCATGCGGCAATATCAACAGAATCCGCCTTACTCGGGAACTTGGCAATCCAGAGATTGCCTTCAAGATCAAGCACATTCGCCTTCGGGCGTGCGCCTCCCAATGAAGAGCCTGGAGCAATCAACATCGATAGCCATTTCTCATGTTCGCTGTCGGATTGTGATTCGTCCTCATAATTACGACTGGCTGCTTCCAGTTCGCGCAAACTGGTCCAAGGCGGAGCCGCCATTGCCCGATCATTGTTAACAAACTCTCCGTCAGTAGATAATCTGAAGCGAATTGCTCCCATGCGGGTTTCATCATAAACACCCAGCAGATAATCTGACTCCTGCAATAATGATGGAGAACGTTCTTCATTGCGTGCCCGGATAGCTTCTCGCCGCCGCATCAACTGTCGCCCCCAACGATCAGGAGACGAGTCGAGAAACAGGCCGAAATTGTTCTTGTCACCAGCTGCGTATTGCGGACCTGCGAACAGTTGAAGATCTGGATCGAGAATACGCGTATCATTCGACTTCAGCCAGGTCGAATTGAACTCAAACGCAAAAATCTCTTTCCGGCGAACGGTTTGAATTTGCAATTCCCCCATCAGCCGAGGAATCGCATCGACATGCCAGTCACTGTAAACATAAACGGTTTTTCGTTCCATCTTCACTTGTTCCTTTTGGACGTGACACGCTTGCGGACGGATAGTCCGGCATCCTGCAACTTGCGGCCAAGCTCATCATCGGCCGCAATCTTCAGCAGATCATGTTCCAACCCGAGAGAAACCAGCACCTGCACATAGCTGCCGAGCGAAACAGAAGCTGATCCTTTTTCAATCTGCGACAACGTCGCCCGGCTAATTCCGGCCCGTTCCGCCTGAAGCGCAGAGGTGACATTGCGACGCAAACGTGCCAACCGCAGGTTCTCTCCGAATTCTTGCAAAATTTTCACTGTTTTCGGAAATAATGCCGGGGAATGTTTCGCCATAACGTCCTCCAATATCTTTGTTCATTTAATTTAGCATACAAAGAGTAAATGTCAAGGATATTTTACATTAAATCAAAAAGATGAATAACCACCTTGCATTCTTGAATTCGCAGGGTATAGCGAAATTTTTGTCGATTTCAGAGGAGCTTGGGGGAATGGATACTATAAAAGCGGGGAAGATTCGGTACTGATTAAACGGTTCAATAGAGCAGAATGGTGCCGTTTTAAATCGTTTGGATGTTGTGCGTCCGATCAAATCAGAACGATAGTTTTACGTTCGGAAACAATCGATTATACATAATATGATTCCATATTCCCACATCAAATTTCCAATTCAAACCTAAATCAATAGTTGATCGAAACGAAAAAACAAAGCTCTTTCATCTCTGTATTACATGCAAAATACTCTTGTGACTTGATCAATCATAATTCTCTCAATCATTAAAATTGCATCAATAGAAATGATCGTTGTATTGATTTTTCAAATTTGATTGATACTGATCCCGACAAAATAATCCCCACATCATTAAAATAACATTCCATCAATAAAATTAGGTGTTTTATTGATATAGAATGATTTTAGCGATACAGAAATCAGATCCATAATTATGCTTCATCCACAGTCCTACCAATAAAAAAACTCTTTCTTTGTCGGCACGGCACGCCAAGTGGCCGTGCCGACAGAGTAGGAACAAAAGAGAAGTTCCGGTCAGTTACGAATAACCCAAAAAAGAGAATACCAAATGCAAATTAAAACAACCGATCCGCAAGCGCTTGAAAAACTGAATGTCAAACTGCAAAAGCTCGAAAATGAGCAAAAGTTGATGAAAGAAATCAACACGATCATCCGCAGTTCCAAATCAGAAGAAGCAAAAATCGAGTTCATAATGACAAAATGCAAGACATGCCGTGAAAATGCGATTTCTCTGCTTCACCCCAAAGAAACATGGCAAAAACCAGGCTTTGCGTCATTTTATCTTACCAACAACTCTGCCGAAATCCGTCGTATCAAACAACGCATTGCAACAATAACGATCTATCAGCAAGAAGTTGCTTCCGTTCAAACAAGTGGTGAATTACCTGAGTATCCATTTCCGGGCGGAAGAATTGTAGAAAACATTCCAGAAAACAGATTGCAAATTTTCTTTGAAGAAAAACCCGTAAAAGAAATCCGGGAAAAACTGAAACATCAAGGCTTTCGCTGGACACCAAGCAATGGTTCATGGCAATGTTTCCGCCATTTTCATATTCTTGAATGGGCACAAAATGAATTTCAAGCAGGAAGAATCAAATGAAGAAAAAAACATATTATACAATGGTCTTCAATCCGTTCACCCTCCAATATGAATGGCGATATCAACATACTCCCAATTCTTTACCTGTCGATGTTTTTCAGAACAATCCCCAAAGAAAACTCTGGCTGATAAACAGTCTGCAAGATAACAACGGAGCCTTGAAACTTGCCATCAATGAAATACTTCACTACTATTATGGAAGTGGTGAAGACAATGAAAATCTGATTCCTCACAATATTCCAAGACATTGCGGAATTGACATCCAGTATGAAATCAGCAACTATCTTCTGGAAAATGAAGTCTGGTGCAAACTGTTAAACACAGAACCTCTCCACATTTGCTACCAGGAATTTGTAAACCCTCTCCGCAATCTCATTTCAAATCTCTTTTCCAAAATTGAAAACCAAAATAAGAAGGATCAAACAGCATGAACAGAAGAACCATCATCACGAAACGCATCAAAGCAACCGGAAACCATGTTCTGGAAATTGAAATGTATTATTCGTCTGGCGGCCAAAATATGTTTAATGGGATGGAAGAACCACGAGGTTACTGGCTTTCCGTCACGCCGATCGAAATTGACACGAATACCCACCTCGAAGCAATCACACTTGGCCGAGGAAGAAAAATGTTCCTGGCTCAAACCAAAATTGATCGTAAAGAAGGGAAAGCAGAAAGAGAAGCAATCAGGCTGGCAGCAATTCACGAAGCTCATCTGCTGAAATCCGTATGTTGTGATGAAAAACTGGAACTTCTCAACGAATGAAGAAAACAAAAAAATTTTCTGACTTCGGTGCGGCACAGGTAATGACCGCACCGAAGAAAAAACAAAATAAGAAGAAAAAAGATCGATGGACAAATGTATATTGAAAAAACTCCTTCCCAAAAAGAAAAGGAGAATCACAAATGGATATTGACTTAACCCCATATTCCATGTTGCTGGTAAATTTCTCCGGAGGCAAAGACAGCTCCAATATACTGATTGAAACAGTTAAGGAAGCTCGCCGCCAAAATGTATTGCATCGAGTTGTTGCAATTTTATCCGATACAGGGGCAGAATGGAATTCAACAGCAGATTTTTCAAAATCATTTTGTCAAAGACTTGGCATTCCATTGCAAATCGTATATCCCCGATGCACAATCCCAGATTACCTCGAAGCACGAAAGCGTTTCCCCAGCATGAAATGCAGATGGTGTACAGCCCTGAAAACCAGTGCGATAGAGAAATTTATCCGACACCAATATCCGGCAAAACAAAAATCCAAAATTCTTTCCATAACCGGCGAACGTCGAGAAGAAAGTTCACATCGCGCCCAACTCTCAGAATTTGAACTCCACAAACATCTGAGTGCCGGACAACGACAAGTTTTTTGCTATCGTCCCATCTTGAACTGGAATCTGCGAAAAGTCTGGCAAAACATCTATGAAAACAATTTGCCGATCCATCCAGCATATACAGAATATGGCAATAAACGGCTTTCATGTGCACTGTGTGTCTTTGCCTGTGACAAAGATTTGCAAAATGGAGCGAAAAATCGTCCGGATCTGGCTGAACGCTATATGAGAATTGAAGAAGAAACAGGCTTTACGTTTCGCTACAAACACTCTTTGAAAAATATTCTGAAAGAAGGAGGGAAACACTATGTTGACAAATGAATTGAAAACAAAAATAACCGACATTCTGGAAGAAGAATGTTCAAAAGACAAAACTTCGGGATTCTTCTACTCCGAAATCTATACAGACTATAACGATGAACTCAGCAGCAAAAGTATTCTGGAAATTTGCCAGGCAAAAAACCCCCATGAATCATTTGACGAAAAAATTATGGAAATGTATGAAGATTACGAATTCAATCTGAAAATTGAACTTCTGGACAAAATTCTGAAAGATGAAAATATTGCAAACGCAATCAACAGCAAAGAAACAACGGAAAACGAAATTCAGGATTTCATCTACGACCATCATTACATAAAACTCCCGTATGAACATTACTTGAATCAGGATATTTACGTCAATATCATTCTTAATACCGGAGATCTGAACAGCGATTTCACTATCAATCAGCCATTTGCCAGCTGGGACGGAAAAGATGACAAAATAATCGACAATGATGCTGCAATTCTCTGGCTTTCACGCCAACAGGGATACAAAAAATCAGAACTGACCAACGCTATCCGAAATCAAAAATTTGGAAAAAGCAGGTTTCTTGCATCGCTCTATCAGGAAATCGCAAATTGCACAAGCCACATGAATTGCCTTACATTCATGATTCAAATGTCACTAAAACAATGGCTGGAACTTTACGATGCCATTGAAAAAGAAAAAAAATTAAACGACCGCTACTTCCCACGCCGAAGTAAAGGGCGAGGATTCATGATTATAGACAAATTGACTACATGCGGTCTATACAGTCCATGGCAAGGTGCAGGCGGGTGTCTTGAAATCGCGCTTGAAAAAGATGTGAAAATACCATTCCGTTACGTTGAGTCAATCTACCCGGATGGAGGACGAGGATACAGCATTTATGAAATTTTTGGAATTTGCCACTCGGCATGGTCGCCGAATGGAATCAAAGAAATTCACGCGATGAAAAAGGCAGCATGAAAAAAATGAAGACGAAAAACTTTGATCCCAACCAGGAATACGCCAATTGCCTGAAACACTTGAAAAATGGAATCACAAGAGACCTAGAAGCATATCTACCGGTCACAAGACCTCCTTTTTACAAAAGACGAATTGCCGATCTATATGCTTCATATAAAATGTACCCTGTAAACGTCTATGTGCGGACGAATTATCCTGAATTGGGATTTTGCATCGTCTTTATCCCATTTACCGGTTCACTACTGGGAGGATACAAGCATGTGATTTGCCGAGAAAACATTGAATATTACAACAAATTGATAAATGAAAAGGCTCCCAGATACATGAAAAAGAAAAGAGGTAAAAACTGAACTAATACACTCAGTCAAACAAACAATCCTCAACCAACAATTAAAATGGAGGTTCCCATGAAAGAAATCACCACAGAAAAAATCCAGCACATTGCCGCATCGTATCAAAAAGCAAAACAAAAACTGACTTCTGTCATAGAAGAAATGCGGGAACTCAATAACGCAATCACCGAAATCAACGGAGCTCCCATCTCATACCTGAACCTGTTCGGCAAACAAAATAACAGCGACCTGAGATTGACTGACCTGTCCGATGCTGATCTCGAACGTTATCAAATCAATCTTGAAACCAAATGCTGGCGTCTGTTGCTCAACCAAACAGACATCATGTCAAAAGTAACTCAGGACGATATGGATAAAATCATTCAGGATGTTGAAAACCGCAAACTGGGAGATTTCACCGAAGAGAATATCATCCGGGCACTGACCGAACTGAAAGATCGAGAAGGCTGCTATATTGCAAACATAGCCAGAGAAGTATTCCGATTTTTCAGTCCAAACTATCGCCAAAAAGAACCGATACCACGGAAGATCGTAGAAAATTGCAGCAACTACGGATCAATCAGCTTTTCCAGTTACAATTCACCCAAATGGGAACTGCTCGGTAAAGCATTACTGCTGCTTGATTATAAACCTTTGCCTGAACAATACAACGATCACCTGGAACAGCAAATGAATCAGGCTGTGCAAAAGGGTGAAATGGAATTTGAATGCCCATATTTCAAGGCAAAATTCTATACAAAATCCGGAACAGCACATTTGACATTTACTCGAATGGATTTGATTGAAACCATCAACAAAATCGGGAGAATATCGGAATGAGTTCAACACTACTCAAGTGTCTTAAGGCATATAAATGCGATGTGCCTGAATGTTACAAAACCATTTATGCCGTCATTGCTACAACAGCAGAAAGCAATATCCGTCCGATTGAATATCATAATTGGGTCATAGCCACAGGAATGAACCATGAGATTATGGGGACACTGTGCGGAATTGCAAACGATATCTTCAACGGAAACATTCATTGGAATAATACCTGGGGAGAAATGGGAATATGTTCCAGATTCATGACCTATGCAGAAAAAACCATAACAGAAGCAAAAAAACAAGAAACAGCCATCCCTGAACTGGACTACTACACGATCATGTACTTTGAAACGACAGATCCTGCAGCAAATCTGCTTCAGAACTTTGCCAAGTTAGACAAATTTGAAGTCAGAAATTTTTATTTCCAAAAACTTCTCCGTATCAAAAATCCAACAGTCTGTGATGTTTACTGGGGATTACAACTCCGAAAGCACATTGAAATTTGTCTGAAATATGCTCAGAAATCAAAAGAAATTGATATTGAGAAGTTTCAAAATCATTTATATAAGTGGCCAGGACGATGCCCCAATCATTACCTGGAAATATTTCAAAAAAAAGAGATTAACTGATGCCCTGCAGATACCATTGCCCAAACTGCAAACATGATGTCTTCGAGGAAATTTCGGTAAATGTCACTACCTCTTTTACCGTAATCAATACGAAAGAGGGCTTGGATTACGGAAAACAGTCATCGGCCGAAGGAGGATATGTTGACCGCTTTCAATGCGCTTCCTGCGGATATGTCATAAAAGATCCGAACGGAACTCCGATTTCCACACTTGAAGAAGTAGCTCCGGTATTGAAAAAACTTGGAGCTTACACCAATGAAGAAACAATGGGAGAACCATAAACGGTGCATTCGCACCGAAAAAAGTACATGATGGTTATTTCCCGGCACCAAACGTGACCGGGAAATAACAAATAAGGAAAAAACATCATGGAAGAAGTATTTGATTTCGATGATCTTGAATTGGAGAGTACAGAAGAAAAACTGACGTTACCGTCATGGGAAACTTTGCAAAACCTGATCAAACCACAGCCAGCCAGAATTAATCATCCCATCCCCTCCGAAACTCCACGTGCAAACTACCATATCACCACAGAAGACATCCTCTATCCGAATGGAACAAAACATAAAATTGCAGCAAATCTCAAAGCAATCCATGTATTAAAACAACTGGAAAAGAGTAACCGCCCTGCGTCTGATGAAGAATGCAAAATCTTAATCCAATACAGTGGCTGGGGAGGAATTCCGCAAATTTTTGATCCAGATAATGAAAAATTTGCAAAAGAATTCATTGAGCTCAAAGAAACCTTGACTTATGATGAATATGTCTCTGCTCGCGCCTCAACTCTGAACAGTCATTACACGCCCAAATTCCTGATAAAATTCATGTGGCAAATTGCACAAAAAGCAGGCGTGACCTCAGGAAAATTCGGTGAATTTGGTGCCGGCGTAGGCCACTTTATCGGAATGATGCCGCCTGAAATCAACGGCAAATTCACCGCTATTGAGATCGACAGTATTTCCGGCCGAATCATGAAACAACTCTATCCACAAGCCCAAATCATCATCGCAGATATTGCAAAAACTCTGGTGAAGCGAAATTCTCTGGATTTGGTAATCGGCAATGTCCCATTCGATCAGGTTGGACCACGAGATTCGGACTATGTAGGCTACAATTTACATAATTACTGTATCGGAAGAGCATTGGACGCCTTAAAACCGGGCGGACTAGCTATCGTACTGACGTCGGCTTCAACAATGGATTCAAAATCAATCAATGCCAGAAGTAACTTTGCATCCAGAGCGGCATTATTGACTGCCATCAGATTGCCAAACAATGCATTTGAAGAAATCGGAACGGAGGTCGTCACAGACATCCTCGTATTCCAAAAAGGCGCAAAAAATAGTGAATCATTCATTGATTTACAAGCAATAGAGACACCAGATAATACCGGTATTATGCGTATCAATGAATACTTCGCAAATCACAAAGAGCAAATACTCGGAATTCCCTCCAATACAGGCAAAATGTACGGACACATGGGGAGTGCAACAATAAGTCCTTATGTTGCTCCACCGCTAACTGATCTGTTGACATTACCGGAAATGAATGTGCAGCAAATCACAATGGAAGAAACTGACTTATTCGGGACAGTGGAAGAAATAAATTCAGAAATCGAACTGCCACATCCCATGCGTGAATACTGTCTGTTTTTACATGAAGATAAAATCTGGCAGTGTCGTAATCAGAAAGGCATACTCTTCACCGACAAAAACGGACAAGAATTTTCCGGAAATGAACGGCGAAAAATACTGCACTTTATCAATTTCAAAGAAACATTGAATCAACTGCTGGAATTGCAGCTCAATTCCCAGGCAACAGAAACTGCACTTCAACATTACCGAAACTTGCTGAACCAATATTATGATTTCCATATTAAAAACTTTGGGCATCTTAATAATAAAATCGTTCACAGAAACGTACAGGAAGATCCGGATTATCTGAAACTGGCCGCAACAGAAAATATCCGAAAAATTATAAAAACCTCCCTTGATGGAATCAAAACCAATCATCTGATCTATGAAAAAGGCGACATTTATACCAAACGGACTCAACACCCCTGGAAAGAACCGGAAACCGCTGAAAATATTGAACAAGCAGGTATGATTTCATACGCCTACCGCCATAAAATTGATATTGAATATATTGCATCCATAATGAAAATCTCACCTGAAGAAGCCCAAACAAAACTACTTAATTCAAAAGAATTTTTTGAAGATCCGATATCCCGACAAATTGAACTCAAAAGTGCTTATCTATCGGGAAATGTTGTCAAAAAATTAGAAATTGCGCGTGAACTTGCACCTCAGAATGTTCCCGCACTGGAAGCTGTACAACCCAAACCTCTGCGAATCGAAGAAATCGACTTCAAATTGGGAAGTTTCTGGATTCCACCCCAGATCGTGCAATCCTGGATGGAAACATCATTCAACGCACAATGCAAGGTCAACTACTCCCAAGCTGAAGATAAATGGTATGTCAGTACTGATTATACCACAAGATACAGCATGACAGAATATCAAGTAGCAGATTGGGATTTATTCAGATTGACAGAAAATGCACTGAACCTGAAAGACCCTGTCGTCAATCGCAAAGAATATGATGAAAACGGGGACGAAAAACTGGTTGTCGATCAGGAAGCAACACTGACAGCAAGACAATATCAAAATGAGTTGCAAGACCGTTTCCGCAATTTTGTCATGGGATCAAACGATATTTCCGAACAAATGGAAAATATTTACAATACCATCTTCAATTCCCATGTGACCCGGCAATATGAACTTCCAACATTCGAAATCTATCCGGGAGCTGTTGGTATTATCAATGGACGCAAATTTATCTTGAGAGAACATCAAAAAAGAGCAGTAAGCCGTTGCATCGAGGGCAATACGCTTCTGGCACATTGTGTAGGCGCAGGGAAAACCGCCATAATGATTACGGCTGCAGCAGAATTGAAACGATTGAAATTATCAAGCAAAACACTGATCGTAGTGCAAAATTCGACATTGCAGCAGTTCGCAGAATTCGCCCCAAAACTCTATCCAAATGCAAAAATCCTTGTTGCCGATAAAAAAGACCTTGTCAAAGAAAAACGAAAGCGTTTCCTGTCACGTATCGCAGTAGTTGATTGGGATATGGTTATTATGGCTCAAAGCAGTTTTGATATGATCAAAGACGATCCGGATCTGGTGGCACGCCATTATGAAGAACAGATTGAAGAACTGCGGCAAATTCTGGATGAGTGCGAAGACAGACCCTCCATCAAAGAAATTGAACGACAGATCAAACAATTGAAAAAAATGCTGGAAAAACTCAACGACAAAAAAGCAGAAGAAGATATCATTTACTTCAGCGACCTGGGATTCACAGCATTATTTATGGATGAAGCCCACAACTATAAACGAAACTATTTTGTAACCAAAATGCAACGAATTCGCGGTCTGGATCGTGGAGCCAGTCAAAGAGCATTTTCTCTGAATCTGAAAATTCGACATATCATGGAGAAAACCGGAGGACGAAACATTTATTTTGCATCAGGAAGTATCATTTCCAACACCTTAGCCGAACTCTGGACAATGGTACGTTACGTCAGTCAGGATACACTGGATGAATTCGGGATCGGCACATTCGACCGTTTTGCCTCTGTATTCTGTGGAACAGAAACTGCTCTGGAACTCGATGCCGCAGGGCGTTTCAAAATGGTTCAAAGGTTTGCCAAATACTGCAACGTCATAGAGTTGTCAAAAATGTTCCGAACGGTTGCAGACGTAATTCTTGATGAAGATCTAACTGAAGTAGAACGCCCACCGATTAAAGGCGGACGGCCAGAACAAATTAATATCACACGCAGTCCGATCATCAGTCGATTCATGGAATACCTTTGCGATCTCTACGAATGGTTCGAAAACAGCAATAACAAGCGTGAACTTTCTCATATTCCGCTACTGATTTACGGCATGAGCAGAAAAGCAACTATTGATCCTAGACTGATAGATCATCGTTTCCCGGATGATCCGAATTCAAAACTGAATATTTGTGTCAAAAACATCTTAAACAAATATCACGAATACAGAACAATCAAAGGAACTCAAATCGTATTCTGCGATCTCTATCGAAACGTCATCAACAAAGTTGAACTCTTCAATGCCTGGGATGAGATCAAACGTAAACTTATCATTGGCGGTATCCCGGAGAATGAAATTGCCATCATATCTGATTACAACACGGATAAACAAAAATCCGACCTATTCGAAAAAGTAAATTCCGGAGAAGTCAGAGTCGTCATTGGTTCAACCATGCGACTGGGAACTGGCGTCAATATTCAAGAACATTTGGCTGTTGCTCATCATATTGACTGTCCATTCCGACCTGCAGATATGATACAACGAGATGGACGCATTGTTCGGCAAGGCAATTGCATTGCCGAAGTTGAAATCCTTCGATACGGCATGGAACAGACCCTTGACGCAGGAATGTATGCAATACTGGAACGCAAACAGAAATTCATCAATGACGCCATGAAAGGCCGATGTGCAAGAACCATTCAGGAAATCAACGACGATGCAGCTCTGGACTATGCCAGCTTTTCAGCCGCGATCTCCGGCAATGACAAACTCAAGCGCAAAGTCGTTATTGAGACCCGAATGAAAGAACTGGACGCATTGGAACGTCAATTCCGTCGCAATATCCGTATCCGCATGGAACAGGAAGCTGCTCTTGTAAACCAGATCCCGGATGTGAAAGCAGAAATCCCGGAACTGGAAAAATTTATTCAGCAATATCCCAAACTGGAATTAAGTTCACTCGCTCTATTTTACGGAGATCAGCAAATTACCGGAACCATTACGGAAAAATGCGAAAAACTTGATCAAATCATCAATCAGGGATACTTCTCCGCCTCAAAGAACTGCAGTTTTTTGAAACCCAATGGCGATTACAAAATGAAGGATTTGCGAATCGGTAATCTTGAATTTGAATTAACGGCATATGCAAAAATCATTTACGGCAATCGTTTTGATCAAGATAACACCTATATACATTTCAAATTGAAAAAACATTCTTTCTCCAGATTACCTGTCAAAACAAGCGATAATGCTGAAGATGCCGATAAATTACTATATGCCATTCGCAAACTGATTGCCGACAAACCCCGTGAACTGGAGAAAAGCCGACAGGAATTAGAAGCAAAAATTGCACGCTTGGCAAAATTAAAAGCAACTCCTCCAGAAGAATTCAGCTCAGCAAAAGAAAAAAGTGCCTTGTCCGTTGAACTGGAAAAGATTATTTATGAGCTCAATAAAACCAGCGAAGGAATACGACGACATTATGAATCTGAAAATGAACCTCTTCTCTCGGATTATTTCCCTCAATTGGGAGAAGTAAATACTTTGAGCGATACTGAGATATTCGATTCTGAAAATGACGATAAAAATGACAACGCAAGGCTCAGTGCCTAAAAATCTCATTCGGCGCAAAGCGCCGAAAAACATTCCAATGATCATTATCGAATTTCCCGGCAATCACAAAGTGAGCCGGGAAATTCCCAAAGGTTAAATCAAACAACAGAAGGATCAAAGTCATGAACAGCAAAATCCAGATGAATCGAATTCAGTGCATCCCTGACAGAACTTACAACAAAGCCGACGATATGCATCTGAGAGCCTCTATTCAAAACCGCATTGCAAACGGTTTGAAACCCTTGTTGCAACCCATCGCCTTGAAAGCCCTGGTAAGCAACTCCGATTACGATTACATTGTTGAAGATGGACGGCGACGTTTCATGGCATTGACTGACCTCAAAATCACGGAAATCGAACTCGGCCAGGAAGCTATTCTGATTGACGGTGATTCGGAAATCAATGCATATCTTGCCAACCAGCACACGAATCTGTCTCTCGCAGAAGAAATTTCCAAACTCTTTACTCTCCGAGAACGCTTCAAGACACTGGATGCTTTGGCCGCGGAAATCGGTCATTCACCGGCATGGGTTGCAAGAAGACTGAACCTGCTGAACCTTTCCGAATTGTGGAAAAAAGCAATGGAGGCTAAAACATTTGGCTATATGAGCATCGCTCATTATGAGACAATTGCCACATTCCCGCCGGAAATTCAAAACGATATCTTCAACTTTATCCGCAGCATCGAAGGTAAGGAACTGAAAAATGCCAGTGTCAGGAAATTCAGCGAAACACTTTATGACAAATTTGCAACTCTCCTGTCCTCGCTGCCGTGGAAAGAAGAAGGGTGCGGCGAATGTCCTGCGTGCCGAGAACGCAAAGAATCCAGCTATCTCTTTTACAATATGATGCCGGAACCCAAGTGCATGAATCGGGAATATCTGGAAAAAAGACGTAAGGAATATGTCGCCTCACTCGCGGCCCAAGAGCCCGAAACCATTCTCGTATCTCAGAAATATCGTACACAGGAAGAAAAGGAAAATTCAAATACCGACGATCCTCTGGCGGAAAATACTGTCCTCGGTCCTGGAGACTGGCAGGAAACGCAGGACCCGACTGAAGGCGTGCCGGCAATTATCGCAGACGGTCCACGAGCTGGAACCAAAATCACCATTCAGCGTCCGCAAGCAAGCACGGAATCCACGGAAAAGAAATCCAAAACTCTTGCTGAACGCAAAGAAGCTAAAAATCGGCAACGTAAACGCAAAGCCATCGAAAAATTGCTGGCTGCCATCAAAGCAGAAAAAACTCTCGTCCCCAACAGAACCACCATATATTTGATGATTGCCTGTAAGGGAACAAAAGCCGCATGCGGAGAACATTTTGACTATAAAACAAAAAAATCATCCAACACGCTCGGGCTGCCGGACAAAATCATGAGTTTTACCTCATTGGACAACAAGGATGAAACTGCAAACAAAGAACTTGACACACTCCTCTGGAAACATGTATGTGAAAATATCTTTGCCGAACTCACTCTCGGGCAAAACGGGCCAAATGAACCATGCTGGGTAGAAGCTGCTCTGATTGCTGGTCTCGTCAATTTCGATCTCGATAAAGCCTTCGAAGAAGCAACCAAAGAGCTTCCCGATCCCAAAGCATGGGAGACTCTTGCAAAAGCGGAAGAAAAAGCCGCAAAAGGAAATATCGAGGAGGCTGCATAAGATGAATTGCCACATTACCATTCATGGAACACAATCACCCATTTCCATTCGAGGTAAATGGGAGGAGTTGAAAAAATTCCTCCCATTACATCTTGAATCTCCTCCAAAATCGCTTTTTATCAGAGACAAAACACGTAAAATTGAAATTACAACCACCCCGGAGGCTCCGGATCATGCGAAAATGGGTATTGATTTTGCAAAACAATACCTGACGAATCTTTCAGACAAAACAAGCGGGAAAACAATCCGCATCAAAAAAATAGAGCTAAGCAAAATCATCATGGAACTGGAAAGAGCCGGAAAATCGGTATAGAAAGACTCCGGTGTCGCTTTCACCTTGGAAACGCCGCTCCGCCGCCGGAAATGGCGGACGGGCGGACGTTTCTGTCTCACGAAAGGTGAAAGCAACAACCAACCACAGGAGGTCACTATGGCAAACATCAACGAAATGACAATGACGGAGATCGTGGAACGTGCCGTTGCACTCGGATTTCCCAAACGTAAAGCAAAAGGAGAAGCATTCTATCACTGGAACAGCAGCCGTGAAATGCAAGCATATGAGTTCCTCTTGAAGCACGATCCTGATCTGAATGATGACACAGATGATGACTGGCCAGATGATGCCGCATAAGGAAATATAACATGAGCGACATCTATCAGCAAATCACAGACCGGATCATTGCCGAACTGGAAAAAGGCAAAATCCCGTGGCATTGCCCGTGGCGTCCTCGCGAATGGCGCCACCGCAATCTTGTCAGCAAAAAAGAGTATCGGGGAATCAACACAATTCTGCTATGCATGACTCCATATCAATCCCCGTTCTGGCTTTCCATGCGCCAAATAAAAAAACTCGGAGGCGTAGTCAAACCGAACGAAACAGGAACTTGTATTGTTTTTTGGACTTTGTATAAAAAAGACACAGAAAATAAATTCCCGGTTTTGCGATACTATACGGTATTTAATATTGAACAAATCCGAGGGATTCCTGCAAAATATATTCCACTTCTTTCCTCCAAAGAGAACATTGCATTCAATCCTATCGAATCTGCAGAAGAGATCATTGCAGGATATGAAGATTGTCCCCTAATCACTCACTTCGGCAATCACGCATGTTATATTCCATATCTGGACTGTATCAAAATGCCGCAACGAATCCAGTTTGAAAACGAAGAAGAATATTACAGCACTTTATTTCATGAGCTCGTTCATTCCACAGGGCATAAATCACGCTTGAATCGACCTGGAATGGATAATATCGAATTTGGAAGTGAAACATATTCCAAAGAAGAACTGATTGCCGAAATGGGGGCCGCATTTCTCTGCGCACAAACCGGAATCGAACAAGCAACAATCAAAAATTCAACCGCATATATCCAAAACTGGTTGGATAACCTGAAAAACAACAAGAAACTTGTTGTTCAAGCCGCTCAAAAAGCGCAAAAAGCTGTTGACTACATCAACAAACCCCAAAATTATCAGGAGCTCGAAGCATGAAATCTCTGAATAAAAATGCAACGATAATCATTCAAAAACTTCTTGCATGTATAAATAATCCCAAATACGCCAGAACAATGGGAAAGTATGCAAAAATCAACAACTCAAACTATTTACCTGTATCAGTTGAAAAATTGATGGACATTCCAACATTTGATACTCATTTTGTAATCAGCCACACAACCGTTTTGAACGGCGATTTAATGCGCGATCCTGAAATGGAATTTGTCACCAGAAACGGTAAATACTATCCCATTACATATCGACAAGATTACCTGGGAATTATGCAGGAAGCATTGATTTATACAAATAATGGAACTCCAATCAAATACCGCCCAGATCTTATGAGAGATCTGGCTGAATTTGCAAATGAATGGATGCTCAACATTGAGCAACAACAACACATCATGAAAGAATGCAAATGAAAACATATCAAAACTAGAATACAACAACATCATTGACCTCATATTAAAATCCAGAGGATGAAATTGATCAGGAAATAGTCAATTATTTTTGTAAAAAACTTCCACCACAGACAATGACATCAACGGTAATTCAAATTGGAGAACCGTATAATCATTATATGGATAAAAGCCGAAAATGGCATCCTGTTTTCCCAACAATCAAACGGATAAAAGACCAATGGATTTATAAAGGATTGTGCTTTTCTGGAGATACTAAACAGGCCAGACATCATATCTTTGTTACAAAAGTATCTAAAAACAATGATTTCAACTATAAATTTTTCAGGAATCTTTGTTTTCCGAAACTCTATTATCTGCGGCACAAGAATCATTGGTAAGGATTGAACACATCCGGAAAATCTAAAAGGCCATTAAAAGAAAATTTCGTCATCCACATCTGCCGCAACAATAAAACCAGAATCTCAAAAAAAATCAACCCAAAACAGGAGAAATAACATGGGAGCAATGTCAACAGTTATCAAACTCAATGAATTGAAAAGAAAAAATATTCTGAGAATCAATTTTAATGACCACAAACACTATTTTGTACTTAATACAGATCGAGCAGACTTCTGCCTGAATGGTCAAAAAATTATTGCACAAAGCTACGATTTTTTATGGACGAATGACTATAGGAAAATATTTCCTCAGAAAGAAAAATGGAACAGAACTCACAGAATAACTAAATATAAACAACATTTTTACATAGTTCCAGCTCGTTATGGAGAACTTTCTTACGACTTTTTCAAATGTTGTGATGAAGTTTTGGAAGAAAAATTCCTGGAAGAAATCAAACGACGCAAAATTAAATAAAAAGAGCTATTATGAAAATATATATAGAAATCATCTTTCTGCAAGGTGAAGCAGCCTCAGAACCCATCACATTACTGGAAAAACGTGGTGAAAAAACTGCATTGAAATACTTGAAACAATTTGAACAGGAAAACGAGGGAATTTCTTACGATGAAATCCCAAATGGCTCGTCCGATCAAATCTACTGTCAGGGAAATTATGTATTGACCTATAATACTTCTCTTGAATATATAGGTCTTTACAAAATCATCAGAGGAGAAGAATAATATGTATTCCATCTGGCAAATAAAGGTAGGCGACATTTCAACCAAACTCAATCGGTATGGGACTTATGAAAAAAAAGAAATCATCCATGCCGCAGAAGAGCTTGGCTACAATCAAATCGAAGAAAACGATGGCGTTATTGAAGCTAACAGCCCCTGCGGATCACGAATCATTATTGCCGAACAATAGGAGAACTCAATGAGTTACGCTACAGGTTACAGTTATTTGTTTGTCAGATGTAAAAATGCTAAACAATGCGAATATCTGATCGAACAGTTTGAGAGTGAAAACCAAAACAGCAATTGGTTTGATTTATATCAAAATGATCATTCTCCGTTGAAAATATTTTTCTCGCTGAGAAATTGTGATATCCCATCTGATTTCGACGAAATCGTCAAAGAAGTGGATCAATGGTTGAAACACAATTTTAAAATTTCTTTAGAAGGATACTGGTGGTATGAAGTCGCCGGAGAACAATTTCGTTCGGAAATTCATAGCGGAAAAATAACAGAAGCCAGTTTGAATTGGTTGGAAACATTCACTGTCGAACAAATTAATAAAATTCGGCAATATGCAGAAAATAGCTTCTCTCAAACAACACACAAAAAGAATGCATAACACAATTAACATTATTAATAAAGCATTACCACACCAAAACAACTGCCGATAAATTACGCTCTTACCTTTTCAAGCGAGCGGGTTACCCCGCCCAATTTTTTCTCTTTTCATGTTTTGTCCCCGCTTGAAGCGAGGGACAAAACATAGGAGAAGTCACATGAATAACAATCAAGAAAAAGTTCTCTATCGCGTCAAAGGTAACCGCTTCCTTTTCATCGCTAAAAACGTCTGGAATACCATCTGGTTTTCCATCGGAATCACCATGAGCATTGGACTCGGAACAATTTTAACAGCCGGAATCTGCGGTATAATTTGGAACAATGGGAAAATGAACCTGGGACTCCTTTATCTCGGAGGATTTCTGATTCCGGCAATCATCATACTCCGTATCATCTATATTATGATGATTCGTAAAAATCAATTCTATATTATCACAAAAGATGGAGTAAGTAGCGAAGGCGGAGTCCTGACAAGATTCAACCAAACACTCCGTATGGAACAAATCCAAAGCGTCAGCTATACGCAAACCATCATTCAGCAAATCCTCGGTTGTGGAAATATCGTGGTCAGCTCCGCAGCAACTCATCGTGCAAGCATTATTCTGGTAAATATCGATAACGTCAAAACCGTGTATGCAACTATTGAGGCCAATCGTTGAAAAATATACGGTACAACTGTATTCCTAGACATGCTCCACAAGGCGAAATCGTGCTACCGGACAGAAGATGAAGTACCCCGCATCCAGAAAAAACATCCCACGCAACCGGTCTCATTCTCCACATAAAATGTGAGAGTAAAATCACATTTTCACAATACAGGAAAAAATCATGAAGCAACCCGTCCAAAAAACAGGAAAAAATATCGCCAACATAACACCTAAGTTAGACTGGACAAGAAAAATTCTGGCTCAAAAAACAAGAATAAAAAAATGGTATCTCAACACATATCCAACCGACAAAAAAACATAAAAGATATGGATGAGAATGCTACATTTCTCGACTTGTTCGAGGCACTGAATAACTATAGAAATGTCTATTACGTAATTTTCAAACGAAATGCAGATTCTCTTGTTCGAGAAAGATGTTTTGCAAAATTGGCAGAAATCACGAAAAGCAAATATAACGACATTTATGAACAATGGCTCCAATATACAAATTAACCTCTAATCAATAGGAAAAAAATGAAATTTATTTGTCCCAAATGTCAATCAGAACAAGATGTGGAAGTCCTCATGGATAATGTGAAAGCATCCTGTGTCATTGATCTGACAGACCCTCTGGAATTGAAATACAGTTATCCTGAACTTCACGAGAGCCGAAATGAAAGTTATTGTTGCCACAAATGCGGCTGGAAACTACCCATCAAACCACATGAAATTGATGATGACGCTTTGGTGGAATATCTTGAAAAACAAAAATATAATCGCAAAAACTAATTCTTCACGACAATAAATCTTTTTCCCAATCAACAAACAAAAAAGGGATAACCGGCACAGTTATCCCTTTACAACGCTTCTGTGAAATCTTTATTTCTTCTTACGAGCTGCCAAAATTTCTTCGAGTTCAGCTGTAGAAAGAGCCGCAACGGAAGCAAGTTGGGCGGCTTTTTTCTTCTCCAGCTCTAGTCTTTCCAAAAATTCCAAACGCTCTTTCCTGAACGCAACGCGTTGCTCTTTTGACAGTCCATTGCACAAGCTTGCAAAAATCTTACTACGAAAAAGAGATTGATCCTCAACAGAAAGGGCGCTGAACGCATCAATAGCAGCTTTCAATTCAGGTGAATCAGATGCTTTACGAGCCATAATAAATCCTCCTTAATTGGGTGAACGATAAAATACAATAGCTCTAATCTGAAAAAATGCAATACATCATTTATAAAGATTCATAAAATTATATCACCAATTCCAATCATTCAAAGAAATCTGAGCCTCCATTTTTGCCTCTTCTTCATCAGGTAACGCAGAAAAAAAATCAAAACCAGTTATCTCTTCTACTTGATCAACAGTCACAACAAAACTTTGGAGTTCAGCATTACAGTGCTCATTCAATAAAATAAAAGCAATCATTTTGCAAGGCGGAGTCGCATCAAAAATAACTTTGAAATATGCTTTCGGAACACTTACTTTATTTTTTCCAATCCACTTCGGAGGCTCCTTCTCAGAAAAAATCACTCCAGTAACAACATAAATCTCTTCTTCCGCAATGGCAAATGCACGAACCCGCTCCTCCAATCTTTTCCATACTCCGCGATTAAAACCCGGCAGCTGAGGACTTATATTTGCCATAGAAAAACTGTCATTCATAGCCTTGACTGAATATGACATATCAGCAGCCGGCGCAAGATGCCCCCGATCATAACCAGATCGAATATAATCTTCAGGAATAGCAGATTCAGGAAGATCAGAATCCTTATAAAAACGATTGGAACGTTTTGCAGTTTGAGTAATGACCTCGGCTTTGGTCAGCCGATATTGTACCCATACCGCCTGACGGTGCTTAATAGAAAAACCTAATGCAAAAGACTCACGATCCAGAACATAATCAGAAAAGAAAGGAACCCCTATTTTCAAATTATCATACGGAGATGCTGCTACATCAGCCGAAGTTCGAATGAATACCGATTCAGTTGCACAAAGGACAACCGAAAATAAAAAAAGGGGGATCCAGGATGATCTCATAAAAGAGGCGCCTCAATCACACCCATCTAAGGCACAGCCAGCGCCCGTCCCGGATATGAAAGAGGCGCCAGCACAAATCCATGCGTGCGCTTCTCTTTCAACAGTGACCCGGGATAAAAATTGGCTGTTTTTAGATGGATCCTGTTTGAAAAAGTCTTAACGACTAATCAATTTTTATTCGTGTCTTATATTCTTGTCTTTATACCTCATGCTGAAAACGGTTTTTGTTACAAAATACATTATAAATTACCACATTATCCAGAAAAGTCAATTCAACATCCAGATGTTATTCCGGAATCTCATCGACTTTTACAGCTAAACGAGTCCCATCTATTTTTCGAACCATTTCCATTTGCATAAGCTCATATAATTCCCGCAACGGCTCCGAAGAGGCAAAAGTAATGATTCCATATTCGCATTCAAAAACGATATTCAGAAAATCCGATGTCGCCCGTATCTTCTTCATTGTTTCCCATGAAATCAGCAAATTACCTTCCGGCAAACTCAACCACAAACGGGGCGCACGCCCATCTCTCATTTCAACCCACGGATTCTGGTTCATAAAAAACTCCATTCCATCTGAATATTAACGAGATATACCACGATTTTTATCTTCCAAATCCGGCTTCACAGAATCAGAAACCAATCTTGGCTGTATTTTCATAATTTCTGCAAAATCCTTCTGAGTCAGCGAAGAAAGCTGATCCGGCGACATCTTCGGAATTTTATGCTGCGCCATACGCTCTTGCAGCATGCGAATCTGAGACTCATGAAGCGGATCGTCCGCTACAGCCGCCTTGATCAACCGACTTGCTGTCGTTTTAGAAAGATTTTCCGGAATCCTTTTGAGTTTGCCAGCCTCCTGAAGTTGCTTCAAAACATTGATCTGTGCTTGAGAGGCCGGAATAAACACTTCCTCCGAGACAGCTTCCAAATTTCCGATATCCAATGATTCAGCCGCCATGTGCTCGTCGGATATTGCCGGCTCCCCACTCTCAATTTGTACATCCCTATTATTTGCCGCATCCGGAACTTCCGCCAATTCCACCCTGTCTTCCTCTGGAGCTTTCTTATCAAGATTTCTATCCGGGATTTCAGATTCATCCAAGGATTGTTGCGAGACTTTCGTAACAGCTTTCAACAAAATATCATGCCGAGCAGTCTCCACTTGTTTTTCTGGTTCGACACGGTCTGGAATTACCTCCGTAGCCGGGACATATTGCGAATCGGCATCCACTTGTTCCAAATCAGCAGCTTTTTCCGGGACAGTTGGAGCTATCTCCGGATTTTCAGATGCTTTTTCATGGTCCTGCTTTGAGGCTTGCAATTTTGCATACGCATCTTCCAAGGATATGCCTTCAGCTTCCGCCTTGATCGCCGCTTCAGCATCCATAGAAATTGGCATCTCATTCTCTTTCATCCATTTCGCCAGTTCAATTTCTTCCGGGTTTAATTTTTTAGGCCGCCTGGGAGCATTCTTCCATATATTGAACATCTCATCCAATTCCTCCAATGAAATTGTAGTTTGCGGAATTTCTCTCTTGACTGGCATCTTCTTGGTGAAAACAAAATCCATTTCGGCAATTTTCTGTTTTCGCTTTTCCATTTCTTGGTGAGAAATAACCGCTTTCCCCAAATTATGGGCAGGCTCATCCTCAAGCATTGCCTGAATTTCAGCTGTCAGGGTCCGATAAGCGGGGCGAGAAGTTTTAAATTGCTGTTTTTCTTCCATGATCTTGGCGGAATCAATTGCCGCATTACGTTCAATTTCAAGATACGTTTCCTCTGTAACAATGCCAAGCCCGTATTTGCTGTTCCGAGCGCGCCGTCCTGCAATCTTCGCACCGAAATCCCAGATTGACCTGGCCAACTTCTTCAAATCTTCCGCCAATTTCAACGCACGTCCTTTGATGGATTTGTAGGAAGCGTCGGGAAGCATCCGCTCCCGGGCGGAACGGGCTTCAGCAGACAACGGTAGAATACTCCCCGGAAGAATTTCGCGATCCCGAATCAAATCATGCACGCTCTTGCGGTCGCCGTGCCGGAAACTCAACTGCTGTTTCAAAAATTCCTTTTCCGGACAATGCAGCGCCATATTCTTGCGTCCCCGGCTCAATGCCACATAAAATGCTTTACGGTCAAGAGCCTGCGCCGCAACCACTACATTTTCCGCAGTCCGCCCCTGTGACTTGTGAGAGGTCGTCACCCAGCCGTATTTGAACGCGGTATAATCTTCCGGAAGATCCACCAGACCACGCTCCCGGCCATCGGAATACAGCAGCATGACTTTATTCGGATCGTCAGTAATCCGGGCGATACCTCCATTATAAATCTTTCTATGCTTTACATTGACATTGAACTGGATCAAATCGCCTTGGCATAGTTCAATCTCCCGCATCTCTCCCACTTCAATATAGTCCGCCGCCGACTTCACATGGAGCAGCTTGCCGTTATCCAGATACAGCATCCCGTTCTCGACATGCTCAACCTTTGCAGATTCACCGGCATGAGCAATGTCTTTCATATTCCGGACAAAGGAGATTACTGTCCCCGGAACATAATTCTCCGATTGCTTCAAACGACTTTTTTCCCAGTTCCAGGAACGGAACACTTCCGCCATTCGCCCTGTTCCTGCAACTGCGCCGTGCTCTTTTAATTTTTTACGCACAGCTTCCGTCAGGCGATCACCCTCATCGTGAGTGGGGGCCACCAGAATCGCCTGATCTATAAACTTGCCGTTATCCGTATAATCCATATAGCTCTGCGCCGCCTCTTCCAGATACTTCGATTTCCCTTCATGAATGAAATGATTCTCGTCAAACCGTTCAAAAGCCTGCTCAAACTGCCCCAATGCACATTCCATAATTCCACGACGATATTCTTCATTCTGCTGCCGGTGAATATCTGTCAACGAGAACTTCTCAATTCCGGAATGTTCCTCAAGCAACCGGAAAAAATCGCCTGATTCGACGGCGGTATGCTGCCGCGCGTCGCCCACGAACAACACCCGGTAATTGTTTGCACGGGCAATCTTTATTATTTCCACTCCTTCACGCAAGGAATTCAATCCCGCTTCATCAATAATCATGAAACTACCGGAAGGAGGCTTTTCCGAACTCAACAGAAAGCTTGCAACCGTCTGCGACTGCTCAAACCCCTCCTGTTTCAACACGTCAGTTGCCGAATTTGTCGGCGCAATCACATAAATACTTTCCACTCCGCCAGAACGCAATCCTTTACAAAATTCCTGCAACGTGGAAGTCTTACCGGCACCGGCCACACCGCGGAACAGATTAAAACGATCCTTCGAATTCAGCATTCCATGAACCAGCTCCGCCTGTTTGATTCTTGACTCCACTCCTGGAAACGCCTGAAAATCCGGTGCGATCGCATCGAAAACATTTTTCTGTTCTTCAACAGATTTTACCGCATACAATTCCCGGCCAATTACCTCTTCCGGAGACATCCACGGATTTTCCGACAACCCGCCCAAGTTACGTAATTCCGAAATATTTCCGACTTCCTTTCTGATATCAGCCAACGAAAATTCACCAAGATGCTGATTCATCACTTCCGCAAGCACCTTATCCAGCTTTACCACACTTTCACGCTCAAAAACCAACGGCAGAACTTCTTTGAATGCTTCCCGGATTTTTTCCTGAGTTTCCCACCAGGCCGGTTCTCTTCTTTGAGTAAAGTATGCCCAATTTGCGATATGCCGCAAATCATTCCGCTGGTCATCTGTCAACTGGGACAACTGATATTCCCGTACCTCGCGATCCGACAATGTTTTCATCTTGCCCGCACGACTTGACATCGACAACTGATTATTTTCATTCAGCGTCGGTTTCCGGCCATGTTCCTCTATGAACTCCGCTTCCAGCTTCTCAATCTCTTTTCGACGTTTGGAATACAATTCCATTACCTCTTCCGGAATCCCCTTGATATCTTTCCAGACAATCCGCCCTTTATCATCATAATGATTTTCCATCGTATAACCAAGTTTCGTGCACAACGCCGACAACTTGTTATGATAAACCTTTCCCGCATACCGGATTGCCCGATACATCTCCACACTCTCCAAGGCCTTGAACTTATTATCCGAACCCAGTGTCACATTCACCACCACATTATGCGTATGCAGCTGAGGATCAAGAGCACGACTCGCCGTATGATGAAACTCCGCATAAATAATCCGACCTGTCGTTTCCAAATTGTTCGTAAAAACATTCTCACCTTTCCGTAAACGAACCGCCGCCAGTTTTTCCAGCTCCAGCATCGCTTCAGTTACAGCCTCACGATGCGCCTCTTCCAACCGCCGGTCAAACAGACTCATGATAGATACTGACTTCGGTGCAGCACATTGAAAATCAAAAAACCTCGGACCATTCGTCACATGCCTTTGAGTCAACTTCCCACCTGTTACCGGATTGATTCCACGCTGAAACATTGAAAAACTCTCCATATCAACTTCCTTGGAGACAAGATCGAAATCAAAACTCAGAATTCCCCTCCAATGTCCCACGATCTTTTCCGATTCCGAATAATAATCGTTGGCAGAAAGATGATTCGCATAGAACGATTTCCCCGCTCCATTCGTTGCCCTGATTTTTGTAACATTAAACATCCCTGATGCCTCCGAATTTCAACACATAAGAAAATGCACAATCCAATTATATGCGTAAGCCAGACGAAAGCAAGAAAATTCGCAACCTAACCAGACGAAGCTCCATAAAAACGACAGGTTGGAAAAAGAAAAACGCAATACCCCTTCCATGAGAAGGTTTGTCAAAGGGGGAAGTAAAACTACTTGGGGTCTGCTGAACCGGAAGGGTTCATGCTGCATTTTGAAAAAACGGCATAATGACCGGTTCCCGCTCCATGAAAAATAGAGGCCGGAATCGGAAGAGCAAAAAAGATTCCGTATTCCACAGGCAGCGGATCAAGTTCGCCGCAAGGAAGGTCATGGCAATAACAGTTTCAGAACAATCTCTGCGTCGAGCCATAACCCGTCCCAGTCCAAAGCGTCGTTTACACTGTCCAAACTTTCCTTCAATGGCATTGCGAGCTGAATTGTCAGCGAGCTGCTGCTTCAGAAATTCCTCGCACAGGGGCTTTACAAGCCTCTCGCAAAAAAGGTCAAATCCAGCGCCAAGTTGCCGTATGCGGAATGGCTCAAGACCAAATCCGGCATCGCCGCCCAACGGATCATCGGCATTGCCGGAAAGTTCACGCAGAACAGCATCCTTATCGTTTCCGATTCCTGGTTTTGTTCCGCTCCGCTCATCAAAGAAGTCCGGGCGCATATTTCCGGCTCCGTTCATATCCTGTCCAGGCTGCGGGTTTCCGCAGCCATTTTCGATCTTCCCGGCCCGCGCGTAAAAAAGCGCGGGCGTGCTCCCAGGTATGGGAAAAGACTCCCGAACGTCAGAGAACTTTCCACTCAACTCCGAAATCAGGCGCGGACTGCTGAAATTCATGTGTACGGTAAGGAACGCGAGATCTCTTTTTCCGAGATCATCTGCATGTCCAAAGCATTGAAATGCCGGGTCAAAGTCATCTTCGTTTACTACCGCAACTTTGCTTTCCCGTTGGTCACGACCGATCTTTCGCTCCCTGCCGAACGGATGATCGAATATTATTCCGCCAGATGGAAAATCGAAAGCGGATTCAAGGAAATCAAGCACGAAATCGGCTCTCTTGATTCTCAGTGCCGCAACTTGTCCGCCGTCGATAACCATTTCCAACTTTGCCTTTTCGCTACTTCCATTGCCTGGGTTTACGCTTCCAAACTTCCACTCGCGCCGCCTCGAAGACATCCGACACGCCGATCCAATGCCTTTGCTTTCGCCGACATTCGCAGGAAAATCGCTTCCGAAATTTCCTCGAGTGACATTTTTGCAGGGTGTTGCAGAAAATCTTTCAGCTCCCACGGATTTTCTGCTTGCTTTTCCATTTTCTCCGTTGTATAATACTTCTCATCGAACCAGTTTCAGGAAAACTTTAGAATATGATTAATCATCAGATAATGTCGTATTTTCTATAAACCATTTGATTTTTACATAAATTTAGTGTAATTTTAAAAGACGATTTATCAAAAGAATACAAGGAGCCTATATGGAATACAGAAATGATTTGAAGAGTGTCACAAAAGTTTGGTGGAGATTTTTCTGGCGATATGTTATAATGTTTGTTGCGGTCAATTTGTTTGCAGGAGTCATAGTAAACTTTTTGGGCAACTTCTTACCTAAGGGGTTATATATGATTACAATGTTGTCTGGTATTTTTGCCAATATTGTAGCGACTTTATTCGCGATGTATTACTGTCTAAATCGTAAATTCAAAAAATCCCCCCTGATTCTCCAGGGGAAAAACACAAATTTATGTCAATGGAATAAGCTATGGATTTGGTTCCTTTATTTCTGGCGTTTTATCATAATAGCTTTTGCCCTGGGTTTTATTCTCGGGGCTTTATTGCCTATATGTTTCCAATATGCTGGTATTGATCCAGTAAAGGCTTTGAAATATTCCAAGTATTTGGGGAATATTGTAATCCTTCCAGCGTCCTACTTGACGTTTATTTCTCTAGTTTGCCGTAAAGAAAAACGGCAAACGCTACGAATTGCGGTACTTGAATAATTATTTCAAATTACTAATCAACGTATCTAGAGTCGGATTAGATTGGTTTTTCTTCTTAAAAAGGATGCACACCAATTCAGTTAGGGGTTTATTGTTTCTGGCTTTCAGGTCCTCCAGATATTTCAACAGCATCATATCTGCTTGTGGATGTCCAGATTTCCTTAATGCAGACAGCATCGTAGGATATATTATTCCATCGGCGATATAAGGATTTTTCTTGTTATTAATAAGAAACTGCATAATTTCCTCTCTAAAGTTAGATGTGTCAGAATGATTTAACCAATAGGCCAAAGTTCGATATAGTTCAAATGATTTTGTGTTTTTGCTATTAGTCAAAAGTTTCTTTATAATTACGTCATTCTGAGCTTTATCGTTTTTTTTAGTATCCGCAAAAAGTAAAGGAATAAAATCAGCAGAATTGTTTTTAGGACTCTTGTAATCAAACCTTTTCATGGCGATATCAACAAAGCTCACGTCATCAACAAAAAAATTGGCCTGTTTTATTGCAACTTTCCACAAAAAATCGTTGGAAATGTATTTCTTAATAATATGGGAAAAAAGTACTTGATTTTTACTGTGAAATATCATACCAGCCAATTTTGCTACACTATGGTCAGAAAGTGCAAGGATATATAGTTCTGTCAAGTGATTGAAGTTGCATATGGCAAAGTTTTCCAACAAAAATCGTTTTTCTAGAACAGACAGTTTTGTCTTTGTAAAAAAATCTTTGAAGAAGGAAACTGTTTTTTTATCAAAAGAAGAATCGAAAAAACGATTTTCTTGTAATCTTCTCAGAGCAGCGAATCGCATACTTGGTTGTTGATTTGAAAGATGTCCTATTAAAAATGCTGTTTCATCTTCAATTGGCAATTGCTTGAACTTCAATAGAAAAGAATAAGTAGTTTCAGGATGCTCAACCGAGAGATCGGGCTGCACGTATTTTAATAGGCTTCCATTTTTTAGAGGGAATATATAAGTTCCTGGAGCAAGATAAGAAAATTTTTTTATTTTCAGTGCTCGATTTGAAGAGTGGGGTAACGAATAGTGTGCAACGACTTGGTGATTTGTATCGACGCTGATGATTTGGAAAGCATCCGCATCTTTTACTGCAGATAAAACATTATGATAGAATTCGTGAGCGAATGTGGTTATAGAAAAAAATCCTAAAATCAGAAATGCAATAAAAAATTTATTCATAGAAATACACTCTGATGAAATTGATATATATTAAATATACTGTAGCATAAAAAACGAATTTTTTCAAGAAAAATTAATGGATTTACTTGCAAAGTAGGATTTTTTATGCTATTGATATTAGAAAAAGTATCAATATTTATTTTTTGAAAAAAATAAGAGTCAATGAGAAAATATAGAGGTCGTGATGTTTAGAGAAAAAATGGTAATGTTTAGAAAATTGATCTTCTGTAGCATATTATTTTTTGCATGGCTTGTTTCCCTTAAAGCCGTATCTCCTCAAGAAATACGTTTGGAAAGAGCTTCATATCGTAAAATCACTATTTCTTGGCAGGCCCCAGATGCGACCACTCAAATAGCGTATTATAAAATTTATCGAGATGGTACCGAACTGGCAACAACGACAACATTGAATTATACAGATGATACGGTTCAACCGGGGATTAAATATGTTTACAAGGTTTTGGCCGTTATTGTCGGTGGAGGTAATTCTGAATTCTCAAGCGAATTGCCTGTGTGGACACTGAAATCGGCTACTTATGAAAATAGCCATCTCGTAGAAACCGTTGTTGATGCTTTTCATGAAACGCCAAAAGCGACACTGAATGCGGTTTCATTAATTTCTGCAGTAAAAGCAGGTTTTGAGGCTCTGCTGAGTAGTAATGTATCGTTTTCTGTGATAGATGAAAGTATTGTTACTTCTGTTGTTATTGAAGAGCTTGGTTGGCTAAACGCTGTTACTCCAGAGTTAACTGAAGCTGAAAGATTAGCTGTTCAGGCAGAAATTGATGCACTGATGGAATCTTCTTTTTCTGGTAATTCATTCGACCATATGTTTATCAACCAGAAGTTGACGGAACTCGGCGATAAACATTGGGATGCTGGAAATAAAACAGCTGCGGAACTATTCTACGAATTCTCCTTGAACTATCTTGCGAACAATGAATCCACCGTTGCCGGTTCTCTTGCCCGCTTAGCCTATTTTTCGAGAAGTCATTTGACCACTGATAGTTCTCCGGCGGATATTTCTGAAAGTTTAAGCAAGGCTAAAGCTTGTTTAGATCGTTATTTCGATTTCTTCCCGAACGCTGAAGCCTCCTCTACTTTTGCCAAAAGTGCAATATCCCAGCCGATTGGATGGTATTTTTCGTATTTTCCTAAAATGCTAGATTATTCAAGTTACGATGCTTTATTTTTCTCAACTGCACATGAAGCTGCGAAACGTTTAGTCGCATTTGATCCATCCGATACAAATTCTATTAAACGTTTAGAAAAAATTGCAGCTTGGGAACTCATTTCGCTTCAATTACGTTTTGTCGATGAAAATGGTAATCCTCGAACAGGTCATGTAAAGGTTTGTAATGTTTCAGCAGAGAATGGCAAAAGTTATCTTTTTTATGGAGATCCCTATATTGACGAGCGTGAATTTGCATTAACCAATGGTTATGCCACAGTCCCTGTTTATGCAGGGCATGATTATAGCATCTCCTTGGATGTTGATGTTACCAATGGAAACAATCTCAAATTTGAACTTCCTGTTTTCAAATTCGAGAAAAATAAGCTTGTATCTTATAATTACCTAACTGATAATTTTAACGTAACCTCATCTTCTCAGTCAAGAGTTGATTTTGTTGTGTCTAACACAGCCTATCCCTATAATTTACGTGTCGATCGAGGAATTGATGTTTTTGATTTGAGTTGGGATTGGTGTAATCCTGAAGGTTTTACTGCCGCAGGATTTAAAATTTATCGTGGGACAACAGAAATAGCATCAGTAAACAAACAAACTGCACGAATTCCCTTGAATAATTCTGCCAATGAATATAACTACAAAGTCGTTGCGTTTGATGTCAATGGTAACCTTTCTGCTGTCAGCCCAATACTCTCCGTTTATCCCGGAGATCAGAGTCAGTACAGTGATTTTTTTGATTGGATGCAGAGTTACTTTGGAGAAAATGCTGTATACGCTAGTGACGATTCAGATAATGATGGTGTTGATAACTATCATGAATTTCTGAACGGTACCGATCCGACCAAAGTTCCTGGTCCCATGCCTTATGCTGGTCCCATTGGATTTAGCGAGTTAACTTTGGAATGGGATGCTATCTCCAATGCAACGGGAACAATTTATCAGATCAGTCGAAATGGTTCCATCGTCGGTACTTCTTCCTCCACTAAATTTACAGATACCAATCTTGTCCCAGGAGTTTCTTACATATATAAAGTGAGACTTTTAGCCCCTACTGTATTTGCAACAGATTGGAGCTTGTCTAATACATTTACAACACAAAAAGCCCATAACTACGAACATGCAGACAAAGTACAACAGGTTGTTGACCAATTTTTGAAATTGAATATTCTTGAATATACTGGTCCCGCTCTCCTTTCTGCAGTGAAAAGTTCTTTAGAAACATTGACTGGCAGCACGATAACATTTACTGTTATCAACTCTGAATTACTTGAACAGATGGTTGATCAAGAATTGGAACTTCTGCGGGAAGTATCGCCTCAGCTAACTACAGCAGAAAGAATTGCTGCAAAAAATGAACTGAATAAGATGATGGAAGAGGCTTGGGGTGGAAATTCTTTTGAGGAAATGTATATCAACGCAAAATTGACAGAACTTGCAGAGAATCATTGGCAAGAATACATCTTAGATAAAAGCAAAACAACTAGCAAAACAGCTGCTGTTGAATTGCTTGAGGCATCATTGTTTTTTTTAACGAACCATGAAATAACTGTTCAAAATACATTGGCACGATTGGCGCAATTTGAGCTGCAAGCATTAGATGAACATTCTACAGATGCTCAAATAAAAAGTGCATTAATTGCATTCCGTGATACAATGTTAAGAATCTATATGTACTTTCCAAATATAACCGATTCTCCTTCAAACCCATATAGATTTATCATAAATAATTATAAGAAGTTTTTCCCTCGCTTGCTGGCATACAGTAAATACGATCATGCTTTCTTTGACAGTGTTCTTCAGCTTGCTTCTGTTTATCGAGATCAAGATGATACGGACCCCAGTCGTCGTAAATTGTATGATGCAATAGCTGGTTGGAAACTAATGCAGTTAAAATTTTCTTCTGGCATCCGTAATACAGTAATCACAATTACAAATGTAACGCCGAATTATCCAACAGAACCTTGGACAGAAAGAACCGCACATGATGATTCTCGAACTTTTACCATAACAGATGGAATGTTGTCTGTTCCTGTATATGCTGGTCACATGTATGATGTTACAATTCGAGTCCCCGTTGCGGGAGGTAATGATTTGATTCGTACAATTTCTAATATGAAGTTTAATGCAAACACAAGAATAATAGATGATCCATACAAGGGGATGATAACAGAGGATATAACTAATGCAAATGATAATTCTGAATTTATTTTCCCTATAGAAAATGTTGCGTTTCCATATAATCTTCAGTATGAGAAACAGTCAGGGACATTTACTTTAACTTGGCAATATGTTCCCCCTGCAGGGACGGTTATAAAACATTATAATATATATCGAGGAAATTCGTTGATTACAACTGTCACAGGGACTTCCTGTTCTGGTATTCCAAGAAATGTTTGTGCTGATGGGGTTTACACTTACAGTGTATCAGCTGTTGACACTACAGGATGCGAATCAAGCAGGAGTCCGATTATTCAAGTCTTACCGGATTTTACTGAAGAGGAAAAAAGATACTTTGAATGGAAACAAAAATATTTCGGTAACATTCCTGTATTGGCTACTGATGACAATGATAACGATGGTTTAACAAACTATCAGGAGTTTTTATTGGGATCTAATCCCAAACTGGCACCGACTTCAAATCCCAAAGATTCTATATCTAATATCTTACCCGGTGGCGTAATCAGATATTATAGAGGTTCATTCTCTTCATATCCGTCCTTTGATTCTTTATCCCCTTATAAGACTGATACTATTAGGGCTATAAATCAAAGCAGTACAGAAGAAGAGATTTTGACTTCGGGACGTTCTAATGATTTAGCTTTATGTATTAATGGTTATTTTGATATTACGAACCCAGGAGTTTACAGGTTTTATCTCAATGCAAATGGAGGAGCAAAACTTGTATTAGATAACGCGGTCTTAATTGATTTCCATACAGGCGGTAATAATGAACGTTATGTTGATGCTTATCTTTCTGCAGGAACTCATTGTATTGCCCTTGGTTATTTTAAGAAAGGTACCCAAGCTGCATTGCAACTCTCTTGGGCGGGGCCTGATTTTGCCCGGACAATCTTTGGAAGTGTCTTGTGGCATACCGATAGCGATGAAGCTTTGTTGGCAGAAGCAATAAATTGGCATAAGGATTCTGATTTTGATGGAATTCCAGACAGGGTTGAAAGAAGTAAAAATACAGATCCATTCAATTCAGACACCGATGGAGATGGATTAACAGATTATGAAGAATTGTATATCTTTTTTACCAATCCCTCTGCTATTGATACTGATGGAGACGGCATTGATGACTATGAAGAAGTAAAACTTGCTTTCTCCAACCCATTGGTCGCAGATTTCGGGACAACACAAGTACTGCAAGCATTATTTGGGAAAAATTTCTCTGCTTCATCAGACGGCTGGTATTCAAATGGGAACTCCGTTGACTGTTTGAACAGAAAGGGGCATATATCGTATCAGATTACCATACCATCAAAGGATATGTATGTCCTTGAAGTCATAGGACAAAATGCCATGTCTTCTGACTGTGAGGTTGAATTTGATCTTAATTTGGAAATTGCAGGAACTGTTTGCAAGGCAAAAAAACTTATTTCTGATGCAGGACGTACATCAACAATCCGTTTCTATCTGCCTTTGTTGGCTACAGGAGCATATGATGCAAAATTAATCTGGAATAATATTGATCAAGATAAAACATTGAGAATAAATCAAGTCAGACTTTTGAAAATAAACGGCCCGGATAGCAACAATAACTCTGTTGCTGATTGGATTGATCATCGCACGCTTATGTTACAAAAGAACAAGATTCCGATGATTTCTCTTACCTCGCCATTATGTATTGAAGGGTATAAAGGAGTTGCAATTACTGAAATACAGATATCTTCCATTGCAGGTAGTAAGAGGCCTTATGTAGATGCAAACAGTCATGTTGTATGGGCCGAAAATTCAGATGAAAGGGTTGCCGAAGGTGAATTAACCTTGGAGATTCCTCAAGTACAGGATAGTGTTAAGGATCAATTCTATGCCAATGTGGTATTGTCACCTGAAGCCCAAACGGTAATTATGATAAATCGTAACGGTTTAGAAACAACACAGAATGTGGAATGGAAAGAAACTAATATTCTTTCCACTACAACTATAACAATCCGCAAGGGAGACGCGTTGCTTTTGAATGTTAGACCGATTGATAATGTTGCAGGAAGCGCCGTTGCAACCATTGGTAACGATCATTTGACCTTTACTACAGAGAACGCAAAAGTTCCATATCGTTTCAATGAAACTGGAACATTCAGTGTACTGGCAGAATTCACTTCTTCTGCCGGAGCAGTGACTTCGGGAGAAATGGTTGTCAAAGTCGTAGATGCATCTTTTGCTGATGTCCCATATTCAATTGTTGGTATTGAACGCAGTTGGCAAAATGCAAAGATCCCAACAGAAGCTGTGCTTGAAAGTGACAATAATATTATGATTTTCCGGAGTAATACTGCTTCTGGAGCAAATATTTCCTTCTATGGCAAAGAGTCAGGTCGCTTCAATATTGTTGCCAGACTTGGCGAAAATGGCCCTATCATGGACTCCAGTCAGGTTTGTATTCTTGACAGTTCGACACATAAAGCAGATGGCTATTACAAAGTAATTGATACCTTTGATGATGGGACAAAACTTATTGAAGGAAAAATCATTCTTTCTGAAGTGCCGGCAGATTTGAACATCCGCTTGGCGATCTATACTACAGGAACAACATTCCTTGATGGAACTCTGGTAAAGACTCTGACGGCAGCAGACTTTGATGAAAATGGCGTTTGCCGCTACCAGATGCTCAAGACAGATGGTTCTCCGACATCGACATGTCACGGGATAAGTTTTTATCAAGGGGATACATTCCTTTTCTCTTACAAAAACTGATATTGGATACAGTGGGGAGTGAAATCATATGTTTAAGAATATTATGTCTAAAGCGATAAGTTTACTTTTTCTTGTATGTTTTATCCCGGAATTGCTGTTGGCAAATATGCCCCCCAACAATGGGGATAATCCTCCGCCGGATCCGGTATGCGATGGCAATTGCGGAGGCGGATGCGAGGATGAAAACACCGATGACGAAGATCCGGAAGATGATGATGATGCGGAATATTGTTCTAGATGCGGAGCGAAATTAAATTCAATAGATATTACGATTCCGTTCGGACGTCCTGTTCATACAAAATTGATTCCTCCTGGGAAGTTTAAGATTTATTCAAAACGTCCGACACCTACTTTGTTTACTCCTCAAAAATTGATCTATGATTTCAATTTTGAGTCGTATTTGGAAACTTCCTCTATGGAGACTTCAACCTCAATGGCAGTCTCTTTGATTCGCCCTGATGGTTTTGCTATGAAAAGTTCTATGGCGATGAGTGGAGGAAAGACTGTTTTTGCCGGGCATCATTGTGGATCATTGCAGGCTGTAACAACACGCAGTGCATCGTCTGGAAGTTTTGTCCGGGAATCTGCGAATGGAAGTAAAACAGTTTTTACCCAATATACCCAGAGAACTACAGAAGGAAAGGTAGTAAATTATTACAAGTCAACTAAAATTATCACTCAAAACGGAATTGAACTCACAGCAGACCATAAGGATGTCGGTATTGAGGTAATCCGGGACGGGAATAGAGCATTACGCCAGGTCTATTCTGCAGCAGATGGTTTGGCAGATATCGTTGTAATTACGCCCGATGTATCGTATGAAATCAGAATGTATCCGCATTCTGCAATTGGCCCTAAAAGCAATGGGATTTACAATATCAATACGGGCAGTACTCCATATCTGATCTGGAGGATAGAAAATCCAAACGGCAATTCAAAATTTATGGACAAAGTTCGGATTACCAGAATTGCAGATGGTACAACCCATGTGCATAACTGGGAATTTAATGATGCTGCAAATATGTGGACCGTTTCCAATGGGAGTGGAGATGAACTTGTATCAAACTCCAAACAGGAACAGGAAAATCCTGATAATGCAACTGTATTTTCTATAAGAGAAACAAGAAACTCTTCCGGAAATTTAGTCAGAAAAAAAACAGAATTTCACAAGACATATGATGGCGGACAGCTTTTGATGGAAAAGATCAACGATCCGGACGGAGCAGCGCTAAAAACATCCTATGATTATCATGAATCATCCAAACTTCAGAAAAAAATAGTAAATCCCAATGGCGCTTGGAAACATACATTATATAATGACGATAACCATATCACAACAGAAATAGAGTCTTATAAAAACACGCCGTATTCAACATCTACGGCGAATGGATTAAGTACAATCAATGAATATAACAGCCACGATTCGGCAGATATAGTCAGCAGCAGTGATGGCCGTCCGCGTACAATTACACAAAAAGTAAACGGAACGGTTGTAAGTAAAAGATTTTTTATTTATAAAACAACAGCTGAAGGCATTGTTGAAATTGAAGAGACTGCCTCAAGTAATACGGCAAGTTATGGTAATTCTTTGAATTTGCGTACTACGAAAGTGTATGACAGTAACACTGGGCGTTTGAAATATATCACTCACCCCAATGGGACGCAGGAAACCTATGTTTACGAATATGGCAATTACACCCCTAATCCCAGTGGACTTGGAACATTTACCGCAGACAATGCCGGGTTTGCATTAAGTGAAACTATTATCTATGGAACGGTAGCATCTCCACAAGGAGTAAATGGGAAAAGCATCAAACAGCGGACGATTACCGATCGTTACGGGAATCCGGTTCAAACAGAAATTTATGCTCTGGTAAATGGCTCCTTTATCCTTGCTCAATGGCAAGTCAGTGAATTTAATATTCGGCACAAAGTTGTCCGCTCTTTGTCTTCCAAGTCTCAACTGCAGGAATTGAACTGGGTATATGATGCTCCGAGTCAGAAAGTAACCGATGTAGGAACTGAATATATTTATGAATATAACAGCCGTGATCTACTGTCTAAAGAAACAAAAAAGGGTACCGTCGGACAAGCAGATATTGTAACGACCTACTCTTACAACGCCGACGGGAAAGTTATTTCTACTGTTGTTTCCTGTGGAGACTTGACATTATCTACCGCAAAATCCTATGATATGGCTGGGCGTTTGGTGCAGGAGACTGATGCCTCCGGTTTGATTACAACGTATTCTTATCAAAAAGCGACCTCTTCTCGCGGAGAAATTGTAACGAAGACCAATCCCGGTGGTTTTACAGAAATCACAGAATATTATCTCGACGGGAAAATAAAGAGCATTACCGGTACTGCTCAAGTTCCTCTTTACTATGATTATGGAGTTGATTCTGCTGGGAATCAATGGGTTATGCGTGCAAATTCATCGGATTTCAGCAAACAGTGGCAAAAGACATATACCAACACCTTGGGACAGATTGTAAAAATTGAAAAATCCGGATACAACAATTCTGTTATAATCACTACATTTGCTTATAATTCATTGGGATTACTTATCAAAAAAGCATCAACCGGTGTTGCTGATGAGTTATATGAATATGATGCTTTGGGTAATCTCATACGCCAAGGAACTGATGTAAATAGTAACGGTACTCTAGATTTAGCCTCAATGGACCGCATAAAGGAAGTTGATCAGACTTTTATTACTGAAAACGGGAATCTCTATCAGCAAACTATCAATAAAATTTACGGTACCAATAATAGTGCAAACGCGACAGTTGTGTCAAGTTCCAAACAGCAACTCAATAACTTGCCAAGTGGAATAACTTCTTTGATAAAAAATACAGACCGTTTTGGCAACATCACCGAAACGAAAGTTTCAGTCAATCGTTCCGGGAAAACGGTTACAACGGAAGTGCTTTCTCCGGATAGTACAGTTCCGGCACAAACAATTGTGGTCAATGAGTTGAAAA